>Ga0316205_10000108_pt1 | contig 180552 bp, 160 predicted proteins | sample 3monthpyrite_MG_FD_204941 | JGI IMG/M metagenome (GOLD analysis project Ga0316205, IMG submission 204941) | Microbial mat bacterial communities from mineral coupon in-situ incubated in ocean water Damariscotta River, Maine, United States -... | ecosystem: Environmental > Aquatic > Marine >... | reverse complement strand
TTGCTCATAAGTCAGTTGCTTGTATATATTCATAGGTGTTTACTCCGCCAAGAGAAAAAACCTTAGCATACAAGCATCTGGCTTTCTCTCAAAATATGCGGTTGCACTTATGAGTTGAATCTAAGAGATATTAATTACGGGTCATTTCTTTAACCATTTGAACAATACTATCCACAGAGTCAAACTCAGTTTGATCAATTCCTCTATCTACAAAGTCTAAGCCGAATTCTTGCTCCAAATAGACAACAATATCCATAATATCTATAGAATCAATAAATCCACCACTAACCAAATCAGTATCGTCTGTAAATTTCTCCAGCAACCCTTTACGAACAACGATTTCACTTAACAGTGAACGAATTTTGTCTCGAGCAACATCCATACTTAGAGTCCTTATAGACCGAATAAACTTAACGCAAATCTAAAATGATCAAATAAGGTTAAGTGAGGTTCAGTATCATCAAAAATTAGTACAAAAGCAAAAAATCCAAACACACAAATTGGGCCAGTAATCCATTTTCTATACCACGGAAACTCTCCTCGAAACCGATGATTTCTCAATTGAGATAATGCGATACCAGACCCAAACAATAATCCGAAAAATATGTATACTTGAAAAGACGCAATTGCCTGCCACAATCCCAGTTTATAAATCGTAATTGGTGAAAACAAAAAATGGAATAACACATTACCAAATCCAGCCGCACATAATGTTGCGAAAAATATTCGAATTCGAGGTGATTTTTTGAAATATCTTAAATAAACTGGATAAAAGAAGAACTCAACTAAAAACTCCTTAAAATAATAAAAAAATCTATTCCAAAAATCAGCCAATGTTTTAGCAGAAAATGGTTTGTATGTTGATCTTAAGGCGTTATAACCAGACATTCGAACACAAGCAATTATAATATGCCCCATGATTGCAGTAAAAAATGTTACGTCAATAACTTTTGAAAACAAGCTTAACCATGCTTGATACCATACTAATGGCTCACCAGACGCAGACAAATTAATCGCAGGTATTACTTTTACAATTTCAAAACTAAAAGGGAGTTGAACCAAATTTCTTAATGTACCCACTTCACCATATATCAGACCAGTAAAAATCGAATGAAATACTATTAGCACAAATGCCCAATACAATAATTTTAGACCTTTCAACTGACAGATAGCTAATTCCTCAGGCGTTTTTGTCTCAATTTTTTTAATATATCTCGCGCCTTTGGGAAAAGGTAAATTGGCAAGATATGCTCCATGCCAAAATGCTTGATAATATCCGATTTGATATACAATTGGTGTAGGAGTTCTGGAGCGAATATCCAAAAGACTAAAACCTAAAAACCAAATAAATCGTTTGAATACGATAATGAACCCCCACAAATAGGTGATCACTAAGTCAGGCAGGGGAACATAACACGCTACGTACAGTAGAAAAAAATAAAAAATCACCAAGGCAGAGATCGGCCTACGTAATAATATTGTATGCTGGAATTTAACTGCCAATTGATAGAATAAGACACAAAAAAGCAGTGTTACCAATATCATGTCTGTACGAAGCGTGTCCCAACTTACTAAAATAGTGGTATTTAGGTCTTCTGCTATTTCACGAACCAACGTGTGATGTATAAAGTTTATATCAAATAACCAATATAAACTGGCTAGAACAACAAGATACTTTCGATGACGGGGAAACAAAGACAATATTCCCAAAATGATCCCCAACTCTTTCCAGAAGGCATTTTGGGTAATATATAAGCCCAGTGTAAATAATAAAATAATAATGACCTTGCCCAAAAATGTTTGAGCAAAATTTATTAAAACTGAGTATTCATCTAGCTGCGGAATTATTTTAAAGGATTTTAAATGCCGCCATATCTCTTGAGATATATAATTAGGGATATATTTTGGCATCTTTATTTAATTAACGTCCGTATTCAAATACAATCAAAAGAACAATCCATGTTCTTAGTAAATTGACAACTAATTAAATTTTAAAGCTATCAATAAATAAACTTAATTTATTTCAAAAAATGAATAACAACCAAAAGTTCAACTAACCATGCCATGTGGTATTTGAGTAAGAATTACAACTACTCTCAGTCATATTTCCAAGATTTACCTCAGATTTTTTATTGCCTTCATTTTGTATACACGCACCAGTAGGCGCAGCAGTAGTCGTAGTCGTCGTAGTCGTCGTAGTCGTCGTAGTCGTCGTAGTCGTCGTAGTCGTCGTAGTCGTCGTAGTCGTCGTAGTCGTCGTAGTCGTCGTACTGGTTGTTGTTGTCGTACTTGTCGTAGTTGTACTGGTTGTTGTAGTCGTACTTGTCGTAGTTGTACTGGTTGTTGTAGTTGTACTGGTTGTTGTAGTTGTACTGGTTGTTGTAGTCGTTGTAGTCGTTGTAGTCGTTGTAGTCGTTGTAGTCGTTGTAGTCGTTGTAGTCGTTGTAGTCGTTGTAGTCGTTGTAGTCGTCGTAGTCGTCGTAGTCGTAGTAGTCGTTGTAGTATCACAACTCCCAGGAGCATGAGGACCAGTACCAGGCAAAAAACCATCTGCACAAGTTAATGGCGCAGTAGGTGCCAAATTTAACTGTACTGTAGAATCAACAAAAGATTCTTTAGAAATTACAGTCGTTAAAAATGCCGTTGTATTGCTACTTGGCGCTGTACCATCACCTTGGTTTAAATCATTCCAAGTAACCCTCATCCGAACTTCTATATCACCATTAGGTAATGCATTGACAGTTTGAGTTCGCTGAAATGTTGTCGTTTCTTCGGCAACATTTACCTGGGCACCATCTACAACAAGATTTGCTAAGTTTGAATTGTTTGTGAGTTGATTTGCGACTTGACTTCGAATGGCTTCAATGCCATCTTGTGCGATCACAACAGCCTTTGTTCGTTCTTTCGCTAATGTACTTGAACGTAATACATCAGCTTGAAAAGCAGCGAGCGAAAGCAATCCTATGCTTAAAATAACCATAGCAATAAGGACTTCCACTAACGAAAATCCTTTTGTTATTTTATGCCAAAATTTATTTTCAAACGCCATATGCTATTTCCAAATAGGTGCTTTAAAAGTCACGCCAAGAACCAGCTACTCGCGTAAAACGAGCAAAATTTGCGCCTATGTTGGTCATAACCGTATTATCATAGGTAACATTCACTGAATTTGCGGCAGTAATGGTAATATTTCCCTCAGAAACAAGCGCTCCATTTACATTTCCATCCGTGTTAGCAAAACCTAAATCTTGTGTTGTATAAACTACACCAAAAATATTTACACCAACATTTGTCATGTTCAAATTGCCATCTACAATCAAAATTACCGGGCTTGCTGCAGTACCTAAATTTATCGCTCCATTTAAAGCTAAAGTGGAATAAGCACCCGCATTTTCTGCATCAACCCATATAATGGCATTATCTGTCGGGGTCCCAACCCCATTGACTAAACCTGCAAAAGCCGCTTGAGTGCAATTGGCTTCACAATCAATAATTTCTGCGCGATTTTGAAAATTAACAAATGATTCGGAAAAAAAGTTCTCAAAAAATTTATTAGGCTCTACAGGGTCTGCTGTTACATCTCCCAGTGTTAACGCTGCTAAAGTGGCATCGCTGGGATAATAGCCTCCTATTGACGCATCATCGACTGATGTAACGTTTATTACTGCAGAACCAGGAGCTATTGCAGCACCGGCCCAAGCTGCTGGTGGTAAATTTCCGCTAGTATTGGTGACTGTTACATTAGTATCCAGTGTCTGTGAACCTCTAGAGATTAGAGCCGCAGGCGGTGGGTAACTTAGAAGCGGTTGTCGCATTATACTTTGTGAAACAACCTGATTTGGAGCCCCGCCACCAATATTATCCCCAGAATAACCAGACAAGGTAAAATCTATCATTTCAGGGTTAGTAGCATTTTGAGAAAACTGTATATCATAATCACCAATTGCCTGAGCACCACCATTTGACAAATTTGATAAAACAGAATCACCACTACCATCTACAAAGTCAGCTCTGTTTCCTGTACCGCTTCCTAAACCTCTTGTGTCACATACACCAACACCCGATCCTCCACCCGTACAAAGCGCATTTTCAACAATCCTCATATCTAAGTTAAAAATAATATGATCCAACCCTGCTTGAGCTGCTTCAAAGGCTTGCTTAGCTCGGTAGTGGTTTGCAGAAATTTTTTGCTCCATTACACCTACTTGAGCCGTATAAACAGACATGAGGGCGATTGAAGTCAGCATTACTACTGAAATCATCAAAGTTGCCATACCAATTTGATTGTTATTCAATATTCTCATAACAAACTCTATTTAGTTAATAACCGTATTTCTCACTGCAACGGTTTCCGATATTTGATCGATAATTCCTGCATCTCCAACCAATTGCCCAGTAAGTGAAATAGTTAAAACGTTCATGACTGCTGTCTGATCACCAGCATTATTACAGGCCCTACTGCTATTTGATAAATTTAAGCAAGACGCTTGATTTAAAACAAAACTCAAATTCGTCATGTTTACAGCGCTTGCATCACTTATTGGTTCCCAAGCATTCACACCAACTACAGCTGGGTCACTACAATCTACTAAGTTATTCCTTATGCTTACAGCACCGTTAACCAAACGAAAGCCTTGCCTATCAACATTGGCAATGGCATTATTATCAGCATTAAAATCATAGCTGTAAGTGATACAATCTCCTCCAACAACTGCCATGGCTTCTCCAGCAGCGGTATAAGGGTTTGCCGTAGTTCCATCTGCTCCAGACCAATAACCAGCACGACGAATATCACTTACCATTACGTCCATTACCGCGCGCATTTCTTGATTTAATCTAATTATTTCTAAATTATCCGTATTGCTTCGAACTGAGTTTGCGAATACTGATATAACGCCAGCCATGCTAATCGCTGCAACAACAGTTGAAACCATCATTTCAACCAAAGTAAAACCCTTGTGAGCTTTAATATATTGTTTATTCATACTTTTAAAATACACTAAGCATGGCCTCTTAATGATTTAGAAATTACATAATTCAAGTTACAACAACCAAGACATTACTTATCTAAATTTATCCACTAAAAACAAAATCATCACAAGCCAACCTGACCTGAAGATTGATTTCTAATGACAAATTTTCCTATGCAGGCTACAAAATTAAATCGAGAAAACAGTTGGTTGGCGCCTTTTGCACAACTCATCACACTACAGGTGTAATATCGGCCGAAATGAGGGAAATTTGAGGCTATTAATTGTAATAGGTATATAGAATATATTTATCGCATCTAACAATTATTGAATTGACTTAAGCTATCTGAGCAAACTTTACCTCTACCCAGACGACTAACACTAATATTTGCCGTTCTTCCATTGAGTGTCATCGTTAGCACATTGGCTAACGGTGCCGCCAATATGCCGCGAGGTAAAAATGTAATATTAAAAACGCCGTCTGGAGCTAAGAGAGTTCCACCATAAAGAGTTTCATCATACTCACGAGTTATACCTTCGACAGTACAGTCATCAGCTATAGTACAATCACATGCAACGCCATTGTCACTAAATCCATAACACCAACTAGGTGCTGTAATTGACGTACTCATAATAATATTACTATTGTTTTTTATTGCAGTAGTTCTCGCCCACTCCATGTCAGCCTTCATTTTTTCAGCAGCGCCGACAATTCTCTTATCAAGTAACATTGAATTAAATGAAGGTACTGCCACAGTTAACAATATCGTAACTATTGTCAATGTGACCATTAACTCTAATACAGTAAAGCCTTTTTGAATAATTTTCATAATGATATATCAGTTTTCAAAATATGTGATTTTTCGAATTAACACAAAAGGTCTATCGTCCACTATCAACTTAACTTTATGTTTTATTTAAGATTCAATATTGATATATCAACTCAAATCCTGATAAATCTAACTGCATGTGGACATACAGTACTACCTTCAAAATAAGATGGACAACTTATAAAGCTATTTAAGACAAGAACAAGGAATACAAACATTTGCAGAAAAACTAGTCAAACTCTGTATTTTTTCACGATTCAAACAAATTTAGTGTACTGCTCCTAACTCGATTTTAATCCCCTTTCAAGTTCAAGGATTTATTCCTATAGCCGTTAGATAACGAACTAAAACAAATTGTATTTTTATTATAAATATATTAACGGGGTATAATGAACAAATACAACTCTCATGGTTTTACCCTCATAGAAATCATGGTGTACACAGCAATTCTCGCTATTTTAGCTGGGGTTGCGGTACCCATTTACTCATCAACAACTTCAAAAACTAAATTTGCTAGTGAGTCAGAGAAGATAATCCATTACTTAACTTATGCTAGAAGTGAAGCTGTTAAAAACAATTCGGACATTACGCTTTCTTTTTCAACTGGTTCTAATTGGTGCTTAGGTTTGTCAGACTCTGGCGCTTGTGATTGCACAACCGCTAACAGCTGCCAAATAAACTCTATCGAAAAAATAGTTCGCTCAGCGGGAAATACAAACTTTAACCTTGCGGTAGATAACTCACTAAAAAGCGCAAATTTCGATCCTCTCAGAGGCATGCTGGAAAAAACTAATGCACCATCAAGTGGAAAAATTTCTCTTTCAGGTGCTTCGTTATCAGCAGAAATAAGTATCAATATTTTAGGGAGAGCAGATATTTGCTCCAGCTCGCTTAGCACCTATAAAGATTGCCCATAGCATTAAAAATAAATAAAAACAATTGCTTAGACTATAAAAACATTAGAGTTATAAAATCAACTTCAATTAAATTGATCGATATATAAACAATTTTTGTGTGATATTGCTCACATTTCCTAAAGAATTTAGGGCTTTTGTCGATAAAGTGACCAGTGTTTTGACATTCCAGAATTAAACTATTGAGTCTTAGCAAATATGAAACGAAACCTTAAAATTAAACAATCTGGCCTTGGCCTCATCGAAATAATTATTTCCATCACTATTGGGTCAATCCTCGTCGCAGGTGTCTCTAATCTATACGTCGATACCATAAAAAATAGCGCCGATAATGTACGCTCCATTCGACTAGAACAAGATCTTCAAGCGATTATCCTGCTAATTTCTCAGGAGATGCGTCGAGTCGGTTTTGATGGTGATTCCATTAATGGAGGTGACACAGACTTCGGCATCAATGAAATTACATCAACTTGTATTCGCTACAACTATGATATGGGTTCTCCCCCAAATGGAATTCCTTCAGCAAATGAAACATTTGCGTTTCGCTTGATTAATAATTCAATACAATTCGGCAGCAATGTGAGCAGTTGTAATGACAATAATGCTAGTTGGTCAAACATCAATAACACTGACAATATTATTGTAACTTCATTCTCATTAAATTTAGTTGAGTTGTGTGTCAATTTAAAAAATAATTCAAATTGCAACGCAATTAATCCTCCTGCTGACAACCCATATATAGTACCTGCAATAGGTGACAAGATGATAAAAAAATACCAACTCGAATTAAATATCGCTGGAAAGCCCACTAACAACAGCTCTTATTCAAAATCGGTAGCAACTAAGATTCGCTTACTAAACGAAATCAAGAAGACAAAAGTTTAATTCACTATTTGACAAACACAATAAGGTAATACGCATGAATCAATTAAACCGCTTACAACATGGTGCTACGACGATTATGGTTTCTGCTGTCCTATTAATGCTCGTTACGATGGTAACGGTAATGAACGCAAATATAAGTGTAATGGAGACCAAGACGAGTTCTAATGAATATCGTAGCCTTCAAGCATTATTGTCTGCTCAAGCGGGGATTGATTTTGCGTTATCCAGCTTAAGTTTCAAAGATTTGGAACCCATTCCTGAAACAATGCTCACTTACAACAAAAATGACACTGAAATAACCACTGGTTACTATTCTGTTTCTATTGCTGAAGACCCAAACCCCGTTTATCAAAATCAATTAACTATCACCTCAACAGGACAATCTGCTGATAAAACTGCTACAAAAATACTAACGCAACGATTAATCTTCTCAACGGTTTTACGGAACGATTCAACAGCTTATCTCAATGCACCACTCATCACATCGGGCAATGCAAACATCGACCATACTCGGATAGATAATGGAAAAGCACCAGCAAGAGTTTGGTCTGGTGGAGTAATTACACCTAAGTCACCAGGCCTTCTCGCTGGTAATGGTGCAGACCCTACGGCATTAAGAAAACTTGCCAGTAAATTATACGAAGGAGATCCACTGACAAATAATCCAATGAATATATTATTTTCTGCTCAAATGCGCGCTAACGATAATCAGGGCATCAAACACATGTCAATTTTCCATGATTGTCAAATTGATGCTTGCACAAATCCAGCGGGATTAACATCAACTTCTGGCTTTTCAAAAATTCATTATGTTAAAGGCGGTCTAACATTAAATGGTGTGACAACAGGTGCAGCAATTGACGCTGACGCAGGCCACCCTGCAAGGCCTGTATTTATTATTGTTGATCTAAGTGATGGAGGAAGTCTTGTATTAAACGATACAACAATCCATGGAATTTTATTAGTCCTAGGTGATGTAGACATTAATAACAAATCTTCAACAATTAATGGCATATTCATTACAGATGGAAATGTGATCAAAGGGAATAAGTTAACGCTTAATTTTGATTCAGATGTTTTGGATAGAATGTCAGCCGTAGGCGTATACACACGATTACCTGGCAGTTGGACAGATAGCTAACTCAAGAGGAACAAATGATGAATCTTACTATTAAAAAACGTAAAGCCAAAGGTTTCTCTCTTATTGAGATATTAGTGACAGCGATAATTCTTAGTGTCGGTATGGTTGGCGCATCGAAATTTCAAGGCAGCATTATTCAAAAGAGCACTTTATCGCACCAACAAGTTGAAGCCGTAAATATTGCTAAATCACTAATCGAACCCACAATACATTTCTCAACATCAAAACAATACGAAGATTTTTTAGCATTGGGCGCTGGTGAATCTAACGTTGATGGCACAATCGATACCTATAAAGGCCAATGGTCGATTGCAAAAACTGACAATAGTCGTGCTGCAAATGTTACTTTAAGCGTCGGATGGGGCGAAAATGAAAGCATCTATTTGTCAACGATTGTTTCCAACACTACACCCTCGATGATTGTGCAAACTACGCATGCACCAACAAGAGACCCAGCGATAGATCCCGTTTTTAAGCCTATTATTTTTCCTGCGGTAAATCCTACTAACCCAGCAAATAGCGAAAACATATGTCGTTGCAATGGCGGAACCGCCGTTGCTTTTAATGACATCCCAAAAAATCAACCTGGTCAAGATTCAAATTTTGTGCGTGTAAGTGGTGATGGAGGCATGATGGGTAAATGGTATGATAATGATGGTGACGGCAATGATGACGATGAATCTGACAGTGACGAGCGCGCAATAAGAGGTGCATCAGAGGAATGTAATTTATGCTGTGATTCTGCAAATGCATTAGGTCAAGCAGAGAAAGCTGAAAAATATTATGCACAACTCGAAGCTATGTTTATGAAAAAAGTTCGTTTTGGTGGTGATCAAGTAATTGGCAACAACGGTTTTGATCCCAGGTATCTAATTAAAGGTTATCAAATCCACAAGCTAGATGACGACATTAAAAAGTATCTTGGTAAAGCGAGTAGTTATGACTGGGGAGCGGATGATGATTCCGATGATAGCGATGCATCAGCCTACACATTTACTGCCGCATGTGGAATTGACTATGACCCAGCACCAGCACCCACAGTAGCGGTACCAAGTCCAAAACCAAAACCAAGATCAACACGGTGTATATATTATCGAAACAATTAGAATCTGTATACTTAACCCGCGTTCCTAAAAATAACGCGGGTTTTTTTATCATGGTAAATTCGCACTCGGATTATCAAATGTTGTAGTTGAATGGCAATCCAAGCAACCAGTCACCACACCAACCGCAACATGATCTCCGGGAGGATTATGACAAGACTCACAACTCCCCAAGACTTCATTATGATCCACTCGACGTGCAGGTTGCCACGCAGCAGTACGATGGCAAGCCGCACAAATGTCTGTACTTAATATGTGTGAAAGTGATTTACCCTCTGCAATTATTCCATCATGGCATTGAGCACAACTTCCCAATACTTCTGTATGCCTAACTGCAACAACTGGCGACCAACTATTGGTTGAGTGGCAAGCTTCACACACATCTGTAGTGGCAACATGATCTAAAGGTTTACCCATTGCAATCACGCCGTTATGACATGCAGAACAGGCGCCTAAAATTTGCGTATGATCTGTTGCCACAGCTGGAGTCCATGATACTGATGAATGACAAGCTTCACACATATCCGATGATAAAATGTGATCAGCAGGTTTGCCTGTTGCGATGACACCCGTATGACAAGCACCACAAGACCCTTGTACCTGATTATGGTCAACTCGAATTACCGGTGCCCACATATTATTGCTATGACAAGATTCGCATAAATCTGATGATTGTATATGAGTCGGTGTCTTGCCCGTTGCTATTGCGCCATTATGACAGGCAGCACAGTCATTCGTATTCAACTGATTATGATCCATCCGCGATACAGGAGACCAAGCAATCGTATCATGACAAGCTGAACAAATATCTGAACTGCCAATATGCGTAATTGATTTTCCTCTCGCTACGATGCCATCGTGACATGAACTGCAAATACTTCCCGTTATTTGTGTATGATCGACTTGTAATACAGGTACCCAAGATGTAGACGCGTGACAAGCTTCACACACATCAGTGCTGGTAACATGTGTTATTGTTTTACCTGTAGCATTGATGCCATTGTGACAAGTTACACAACTTCCTAGAACTTCATTGTGATCCATGACAGCAACGGGTCGCCATACTAACTGAGAATGACAAGCTTCACATAGAAAGGTGGTTTGCACGTGATTAGGAGATTTTACATGGCATTGAATACAGTCACCTATAACGCCAGAGTGATCTACAAAAGCAACGGGTAGCCAAGCGGTCGTTTGATGACACAACTCACAACCATTACTGGACTTTATATGCGCTGCTGATTTACCAATTGCGGTGATGCCATTATGACACTGATCGCAAGCACCTATAATTTGCGAATGATCGACTAAGTTTATTGTTATCCAACCTACTGGGGTATGACAAGTTGAACATAGATCAGTTGTAGCAATATGACCTGCAGATTTGCCACGTGCAATAATATTATTATGACAAGACTGACAATCAGTACCAACTTGCGAATGATCAAGTACAGCGACAGGCGACCATACTGTTGTTAAATGACAAGCATCACACACTTGCGAACTCCGTATATGACTTAATGATTTGTTTGTGGCAATGTCACCCACATGACAATCTGAACATATACCTATAATATGAGAATGATCTACCACAGCAATCGGTACCCACACGGCAGTAGCGTGACAAGCATCGCACACGTCTGTAGTACTAATGTGAATCCTTGATTTTCCTACCACTGTTACGCCATTATGGCAATCGATACAATTGCCTGCTGTCGCCACATGATTCACGACAACCACAGGCTGCCACGCAGTGGTCGAATGACATGCATCACACACATCAGTGGTTGGCACATGTATTGAGCTTCTGCCTACAGCTCTTTGCCCATTGTGACAATCAATACAAATCCCTTTAACTTCGTTGTGATCTACTCGTATAGCGGGCTGCCAAGCCGTAGATGAATGACAAGCATCACATGCTTCGCTAGTCACAATATGATTAACAGATTTACCAATTGCACGACTACCATTGTGACACTGTAAACAATTTCCCTGCACTTCCGCATGATCAACATTTTCTATTGGAGACCAAGCAACCGTGGAATGACATCCTCCACAATTATCTCCAGCCGGTAAATGGAAAGTGGATTTTCCCGAAGTTATAACACCATCATGGCAAGCGGTACAGATACCCATAACCTGAGAGTGATCCACCGTAACACCGCCCGCCCATAATAGCGTACTATGGCAATCTCCACAGGATTCGCTAGTAGGTAAATGGTCTACAGGTTTCCCAACTCCATCAACACCATTGTGACAGTCGGTGCAAACACCAATCACTTCACTGTGAGTAACGCGTTGTATAGGTGTCCACGCTAATATCGAATGGCATGCTTCGCAGTTATCCGTACTACTAACATGAACAACTGGTTTCCCAGTACTAATGACCCCATTATGACAACTAATGCACAATCCTAATACTTGCGTATGATCTACACCTCGAACTGGAATAAAGGCCGCAGTTGAATGACAAGTATTGCAATCGTTTTCTGCAGGAATATGTAATGCAGGTTTTCCAATGGCATCTGTGCCATTGTGACAACTCAAACAGGTACCCACAACTTCATTATGATCAACCCTAATCACCGGAACCCATTGTGTTGTGACATGGCAAATTTCACACACCATTGTTGTATTTATATGAGTAACCGGCTTAGGCGTAGCACTTGAACCATCATGACAAGTAGAGCAACCATTCACAATTCCCGTATGATCAAAAAGCGTATGAATGCGACCACTTATACTATTAGAACTCGCTAAGATATTTTCATTTTTAAAAACAGCGGCTTGCCAATTCACACTCGTATGACAGCTTTCACAACTCTCAAAAACAGGTTCATGCTGCGAAGATAATCCAGTGGCAACGACATTGTCATGGCAACTCTCACAACTGCCAATGACTTCAATATGATCAAGCTTGTCGTTTAATAACCAGGCAAACACAGTGTGACAAGACGCACATTCATTACTGGTGGTAATATGTGCAACAGATTTGCCAATTTCTTGAATGCCGTTATGGCAAGAAACGCAAGTTAGATCATTACTCAATTTCCCATGATCAAAAGCGTTAGCCACTCCAATCGAGAAAACAAACAAGATGAAACAACAAAAAATTGACACAAGTTTATGATAGACGTTAGAAAATTGCTGAAGATTTAAGTGCATAACCAGCACTTCAGAGAAAAAACGCCGAATAAAACTATAGTTTAACGCACATCCTATGTGCATGATCCACCCAAAATCATCGCTATTACATAGCCTTAGATTAACTTCCTAAGATTTAAATTAAAAAACCCTCGGAATTTCTTTTTCTTCTATAGGAAAAGTCAGATATTGACTACAGAAATGGCATTCCCCACCACATCATCCCGTTTTTATTATTATTTATGAAATGAATATCATTTTATTATTAATTTTGTTTCCAAATTATAGGCCTAAATAAACAAATAGAAAAGATAAATACAATTTATTTGCATCGTATTTATTGTTGGTCCGCGCGGGGTTTTTCGAAGAATAAATTTATTAACCTTGAAGAACAATAGGAATGATTTTTTTATCCATTCTTGTGTTTGTTAATATTGCACCAGTTAAGTCAGCGCCTATAAGATTTGCGCCAGTGAGGTCTGCATTTGATAAATCAGCCAAACGCATATCCGCCCCCTCTAAATTTGCGTTACGCAAATTTACACAGGACAAATCATATTGCACCAAATTAGCATCTTTTAAATTAGCCCCACTCAAATCAACGTTTTTAAAACTAGTGATATCCAACTCCAGCAATTTATCAAAACCTTTTTTATCGTAAACAATTACCATACTATTACCTCAAGAAATTATTGGCGTTATTTTACTCGATCATCTGACTGAGGCATAGTTTTATTACATAAAAAAACCGCCAACAATTAATGCTGACGGTTTGTTTAATGTGAATTTTTACAATATTTAAATAAATTGATCTAAAGAAGGTGTTGTGCTTGCTTTTTTAGCTTCGATTGTTGATTGACTGGGCACTTTAACTTGTTGACCTTTTTTAGGATGAAATTTATGAAATTGCGCAATTTTTCCTTTTGAGGCACAGCCACCTTCTGCATGAGCATCTTTGCCCTTAGATAAACTATGCCATTTGTCACCATCAGCTATCGACACACCGCTAAACAAAACAACCACAAATAATATATATATTTTTTTCATAAAAAACCTCAATAGTATTTATCCCATGACAATAAGGATAGAAGTTAATAGCAAAGTCTTCAAGTAAAAAATAGTTAGTGACATAGCAATTTTAGTCTATAGCCTTAGCAATTGTCTGTGATAAACTGTCCATCGCGTCACTAATACTCAAAAATCATGATAATAAAATTTTCAGCGTTAATATACTTTATATGCGCTATTTTTCTTACCCCCTCCCTATTTGCTGCGAATTTATCCATAACAGTTTTGGAAAAAGGTAGCGGCGATCCTATTGAAGGTGCGACTGTTGTTATGGGTGAAACAGGGGAATACGATGTTACTAATGAAAAAGGGACAATTTCTTTTAACAATGCCACCAGCGTCACACAAATAAAAGTACTCAACCCAGGCCATGAAACCTTAGAACAAAAGATAAAAGATAATTCACAGGAAATAACAATATATTTATATCCCATCACCGTGGAAGGTGAAGTACTTGAAGTTATTGAAGACCGAATAGAAGAAAAAATATCAAAAATCAAACTTATTGAACCTGAACTACGGCGCGTACCCGGAACTGCTGGCGACCCACTAAAAACATTAGCTGCATTACCGGGTATTGTTGCAGGTGCGGGACAAGGTGGCCCAGGTGCTCTATATGTTCGTGGTAGTGGTCGAGAAGATAATGGCGTACTGATCAATCGTATTCCCGTAGAATATTTATTCCATTTCGGCGATTTATCAGGTATCGCACCATCTACAATTAATCCAGCCTTAGTTAAAGATTTTAACGCATTCTTGGGTGGCTTTCCTGTTAACTACGATGACAAGTTAGGCGGCATGCTTGATGTACAATTACGTAAACCAAAAAACGACCGACTTCATCAAACTTATCGTATCGCCATTCATGAAGCTGCATTTTTGATTGAAGGCCCCATACAAGATAAAGATGACGACGATAGCTTTTATGTGGCAGGTCGAATGAGTTATCTTGACCGAATTTTGACACCAAATATTATTAATGATTTTATCAATAGCGATTCCGATGAAGATGAGAAAGATGATTTTACCATTGTCACCATTCCAAGATATTACGACGGCCAAGCTAACTGGCATCGTGAATTGAAAAAAGGTTATCTGGATGCTTATTATTTTACAGCCGGCGATAGTCTTGCGCTAAATCTTAATGCAACGGAAGACACTGATCCCGAGCTAGTCGGAGAACTTTCCGTTGATCTCGATTATCACAGCGTAGGCATAAACTGGTTACATCGTTACAATAACAATTTTTCCCATATTGGCACATGGACATTAAGACGATTTAACGCTAGACAGCAAATTGGTACGGACCGAATCACGGGCGAACATTTTTTTGTAGAAACAAAAAACACTTTTGCCACTTTTGACCCACAATTAACATGGTATGTGAATAACAAGCATGAAATAACAGCTGGCACCAATATTTCTAGAATCTGGACGCCCATCGACCTCTACATAACCGTTTTACCCACGGAAGACAATGTAAATTACTCTTTCACAACATCTGAAAAATATCGCATTGATACTACACTTCATGCAGGCATTATAAATCCCTATATCAAATATCGCTGGACGATAAACAATAAATTCACCTCTAGTGTTGGACTACGTTACAGTTACGCCAAAGCGAGTAACGGCATTGAAATGTCGGGCTTATCTCCACGCGCGGCTTTAGAATATCAATTCAATAAAAAACTATTATTTAATATTAGCTGGGGGAAATACGTGCAATTTCCTGAAGGAGCAACAATTGTCTCCGGCATTGGCAATCCAAGAATGGGTTTTACTGAAGCTGAACATCGAATTATTGGCATGGAATACAAGCCCGCGGCAATTTGGACAATTAAACTCGAAACCTATCACAAGCCTATGGACAAATTGGTTTTATTCATTCCTGATGAAGTTTCACCAGACAATTATGACAACCTTGGCGATGGAGAAGCTTACGGACTTGACCTGTTAATAAAGCGTGAATACGGAAATCGTACACTCGGCTGGCTAAGTTATTCCTATGCGAAAAGTTCTCGAACAACAGTGCTAGGCCAAGACCGGGATTTTAGTGGCGACCAACCTCACACTTTAAATATGGTATGGAGTCAACCGATGTTGGGTAGCTGGAAACGCTGGAACTGGGGCATTAAATTGACCATTCATTCCGGCGCAAAACATACACCAATTACGGGAAGAAACGGATTTTGTTTAGAAAACAGCATTTATAGTCTTTGTCCTGACCAAGAAAATGCAGAAGATGATATAATCTTCTCCCACTGGGAACCTATCAAAGCCAAACAAAACAGTGAACGACTACCGTTCTATTATCAAATGTCCGTTCGTTTTGACAGGGAAATCCGCTTTAACTCCTGGAAACTGAATATATTTTTAGATGTCCAAAACTTGAGCTTCAGGAAAAATATTATCGATTACAATTACGGTAAAAAATATGACAAAATTAGTAATCGCGAAGAAGTGGCAGGATTGTATTTCCCTTTACCACTTTTTGGTATAGAAGCAGAATTTTAAATAGGAATCAATATGGATCTAACTGCAGAGTTTCTCGATCTAATGGCGCGTGGCGGCCCTGTTATGTGGGTCATATTTTTTGTCGCTTGGCTGGCAATCATTATGCTCATCGAAAGAACATTACGTGTCAGTGCCTGGCGTCGACATGCCATACGCGAACAAGCTGAATTTGAAAAAAACAGTTCTCATCAACCTACTTCCAATGGCAGCCCAATTGCCACATTAGTAAACCGAATTAATTGGGATGATTTAGAACACAAAGATGATGTTGCTCAGCAACTTAATATTCAATTAGCCGAATTAATGCCAAAATTGGAAGGCTCTTTACCCACAGTAGCGATCATCGGCTCGTTATTACCCATGCTGGGATTACTTGGTACGGTCACGGGTATGATAGAGGTTTTCGAAGTCATTGCATTGCAAGGTACAGGCGAGCCACAAGAAATGGCACATGGTATTTCTCAAGCACTACTGACTACTGCAAGCGGATTAATCATCGCTATCCCCGTCATTTTTTCTCATCACTTGCTTTCTAGACGATTACGTTACGTATTAGCGATTACTGAACAAAGCATGCATGCAGTTTATTCACAAGACATAAATTTGAATAAAAATGTCAAATAAAAGCAATCCGATTAAAACGCCACAAATGGATGCCGGGAAACCGGAAATCACCATGGCGCCATTAATTGATGTGGTTTTTTTATTATTGATTTTTTTCATGGTGACTACTGTTTTTCCCGAAAATCGCGGACTAATAATCGAAAAACCAGAGTCAAAAGTTTCTGAACCCTTGGCTATGAAAAAAATGACATTTGTCATCTCTCAAGAAGGCAAGGTGGAATTCCAAAATCGAGAAATCAATGCAAAAGATATCGAACGTTTAGTTCGAGAACAATTGAATACTGCACCAGACACCGCAGTTCTATTACAAGTTGATAAGCGCGCCTCGACTGATATTTTTATTAAAGTACTTGATGCTTGTAAATCTGGTGGTGCTAAACAAGTTGGCATCGCAACTGATGCAATAAATGAAAAGTTGTAATAATTCTTACTGGTATATTGCATTTATTCTTGGCTCGTTTATCAACATGGGCCTTTTCTTGTTTTTGCCTGCGCTCGGTCGCACCGAACCACCGTCACCTCCACAAGTCATTGAATTAGAATTTATGGCCTGGCAACAGCCTATACAAAAAAAAATTGCTCCACCTAAAAAAGTAATTCCGAAACCAAAAAAAATACCAAAGCCAAAACCGAAGCCAAGGCCTAAACCTGTTAAGAAGAAAATTACGCCAAAACCTAAAGTTGTCACTAAACCGACTCCACAGCCCGTTTTGGCAGAGGAAGTCATAGCTGATAAATCTCAACCCAAAGTTAAGCCAACTGAGATAATTGAAGAACCTATTGAGCCGGAAACTCCTAATTTTCCAATTCCAAAAGATGCTGAATTTAGTGATGAAGCATTGCCGATTCCAACTCCAATATTTCAATTAACTAGCTTACCTCGTATGATTCATCGTCAAACTCCAGTTTATCCACCAGATATGAAACAACAAGGCAAAGAGGCCACTGTTAAACTCGAAGTATTACTCGATGTTAAGGGAAAAATTCGAAAAATTACAATTAAAAGGTCTGGCGGTGTAGCTTTCGATCAGGCGGCGATTGAAGCCATAGAAAATTCCAGCTTTATGCCAGCAAATATTGAAGGTAAACCAGTAGCAGTATTAATGAAAATACCTGTCAAATTTCGATTGCGATAGTCATTTTTAAGATTGTAGTCTACCTTAATATAAAAGAATCCAAAAAAGACAACGTTAAAGCTAGTTTATTGTATTTATTAGGTATTTGCCTATTGCTGCATATACATGCTTGCACCATACATTAGATTATGCTAATATGCTTATGTTTTCGGCTATTCAAACAACCCATTACACTAAAAAAACTAAACGCTGACGAGATTATACCAATGCACATAACTAAATATCTGTTTTTATTAATTTTTATACTTTCTAGCTCCAGCATAGCTGATGACGTTTTGCCCTTTTCTATAGCCAAACTCGAGCCCTCAGTGAAGGAACAAATACTCGACGGCACCATTGAAGCAGTGAAAAAAGCCACTATGTCGGCCCAGGTCAGTGGACGAATTACAGAAATAATGTTTGATGTGGATGATCAGGTCAAGAAAGGAGATATCATTCTTCGTATTCGTGATACAGAATATAAAGCACGATTAAAAAATGCAAAAGCAGCTCTTAAAGAAGCCAAGGCCAATTTGAAAGATGCTCAATTAGAGTTAAAACGTGTTACGGGTTTATATAAAGACAAAATGATATCCGAATCTGTATATGATAAAGCCAAAGCGCAATTAAAATCCAGTGAAGCACGCGTTGCTGCGAGTGAATCAAAAATTACCGAAGCAAATGAACAATTAGATAATACCAAAATAAGGGCACCTTATAGTGGTATTGTTGTTGAGCGGCATATTGAACTTGGTGAATCTATTCAACCTGGCAAGCCTGTTATGACGGGTTTTTCTCTGGACCAACTACGCGCAGTCGTTGATGTTCCACAAAGTTATGTTAATGCCGTTCGATTGCATAAAACAGCTCGACTAATTCCTTTATTAGATCAAAAGGAAACGGTTAGTGTAAAAAACATGACTATTTTTCCATTTGCAAACCCTCAAAGTCACACCTTTCATGTACGCGTAAATCTAAACAATGATATTACCTCTCTCTTTCCTGGCATGTTAGTTAAAATTGCCTTCAAAATAGATGAAACTAAGCGTTTATTGATCCCACAATCTGCAGTTGTGCATCGAAGTGAAGTGATTGCAATTTATGTTCTTGAAGAAAACAATCTAGTTAAATTAAGACAAATTCGTCTCGGCAATTCATTCGGCGACAAGATTGAAGTACTGGCTGGCTTAGATGCTGGTGAAAAAATTGCTATCGATCCCGTTAAAGCAGGCATTAAGCTCAAGCAACAAATGGAGTCTAAGTGATGAGTGAAAAACTGGGCTTTTCTGGCTCGATTGCTAAAAAATTTCTACACTCTGAGATAACACCATTACTCGCCTTAGTGGGCTTTTTAATGGGTGTATTTGCTGTTCTCATCACACCACGTGAAGAAGAGCCGCAAATTAATGTGACATTTGCCAATGTATTTATTCCCTTTCCGGGTGCCACCGCTGTTGAAGTAGAAGATATTGTCAGTACCCCGGCAGAACAAGTATTGTCTGAAATTGTCGGAATCGAACATATTTATTCTGTCTCTCGTCCCGGTATGTCAATCCTAACAGTGCAATTTGAAGTTGGTGAAGATCGCTCTCAAGCCATTGTACGTTTGTATAATAAGATATTTTCCAATCAAGATTGGCTGCCACAAAATATGGGTGTGGGACAACCCATCATAAAACCGAAAGGTATAGACGATGTGCCCATCGTTTCTATTACGCTCTGGACTGAAGACAAAAATCGTGCGGGTTATGATTTACAACAAATTTCTCACTCCATTGAAGCTGAATTAAAGCGAGTTCCTGGTACACGAGATATTTATAGTATTGGTGGACCAGATCGTGTTGTAAAAGTAGAAATCGACCCTCAACGCATGGCCGGTTATGGCATTGATCTAGACCAGTTAAAAATGTCCTTACAAAACGCAAACACATCAAGTGAAACTAGCTCAATTACTCAAGACAATAAAGAAATATTAATTAAAGCAGGTAGTTATTTAACATCACCCGAAGAAGTAAAAAATCTCGTTATCGGCATATCGCAAGGAACGCCTATTTACTTAAGTGACGTCGCCGACATCAGTTTTGGACCGGATCAAGCAGAGCAATTTGTTTGGTTTGGAACGGGGCCCGCAGCAGCTGATAAAAATATTTCAGCTAAAGGAAGCTTTCCAGCAATAACTATCGCAATTGCAAAAAAACCTGGTTCCAATGCGATTGAAGTTGCAGATCAAGCCGTAGAAAGACTCGAACAATTGAAAGGCATATTTATTCCTGAAGGTATTCAGGTTTCTGTTACTCGAAATTATGGTGAAACGGCCAATGACAAGGCAATGACCCTAATCAAAAAACTATTTCTTGCTACAACCGTTGTTGTTTTATTGGTTATGTTAGCGCTGGGTTGGCGTGAAGCATTTATCGTAGGTATCGCTATTTTTGTGACATTAGCACTGACCTTGTTTGCTTCCTGGGCCTGGGGATTTACACTTAACCGAGTATCTTTGTTCGCACTTATATTTTCCATTGGCATTCTGGTGGACGATGCAATTGTCGTTGTAGAGAATATTCACAGACATATGCAATTCGGTAAAAAATCACTTGCTGACGCCATTCCACTCGCAGTTGATGAAGTGGGCGGCCCAACTATTCTGGCCACTTTCGCTGTTGTTGCTGCGCTATTACCTATGGCTTTTGTCAGTGGATTGATGGGGCCATACATGAGTCCAATCCCAATTAATGCCAGTATCGGTATGATGATATCCTTAGCAGTCGCATTTATTGTTACTCCATGGTTAACATTGAAATTCTTGAAAAACACGCAACATAGTCACGCCGGTACTCAAGAAAATTCTAATGCTGAGAATACAGGTCTATATCGGTTTTTTAATAAAGTTGTGCGCCCCTTTTTAAATGGCGCTAAAGGAAAAACAAAACGTTGGTTGCTTACTTTGGGCATTCTTACTTTAATTGGTGCGTCAGTGAGCCTAGTTGGTATCAATGCTGTTGTTTTAAAAATGCTACCTTTTGACAATAAATCTGAATTTCAAATCATTGTCGACATGCCCGAAGGAACTAGCCTGGAGCAAACGGCTCGAGTATTGTCAGACCTTGGTGATTATGTCGCAACAATTCCTGAAGTCACTGACTTCCAAAGCTATATCGGAACTGCTGCGCCGATTAACTTCAATGGACTGGTACGACAATACTATTTACGTGAAGGAGCAAACGTCGCTGATATTCAGGTAAATTTGCAAGACAAGCGATTGCGAGATAGAAAAAGTCATGAAATTGCTTTATCTGTTCGTGATAGCCTTCAAACCATTGGTAAGAAATATAACGCTAATGTAAAAGTTGTTGAGGTTCCACCGGGCCCGCCTGTGCAAGCGCCTTTAGTTGCTGAAGTTTATGGCATCGACTATGAAGGGCAAATTCATGTTGCTAAATCTCTAGGTGAAGTATTTAAAAATACCGATGACCTAGTTGATATTGATGATAGTGTTGAAGTAGCTTCTGAAAAGTGGATTATTCAAATCGACCGAAATAAAGCCGCAAAACTTAGCCTCAATCAACAGGCAATCACCAATGCAATATCAACTGCGTTAAGTGGATTTGACGCAGGTTATTTGCATGAACAAAATGTGAAATATCCTGTACCTATCCGACTAGAGTTCTCAACGGCTAGCAAAGCTGAAATTGAAAACTTACTCGCTTTAAAGCTACGAGCAAACAATAGTGAACTAATTGCTTTATCTGAAGTAGCCACGGTAGAAAAATCTCAACGTGAACACAGCATTTATCACAAAGATTTGCTACCCGTCGTATTCGTCACAGGAGATTTAGCCGGAAACTTAGATAGCCCTCTATACGGAATGTTCGACATGTTCAGTCAATTAAGCAACAAAACGCTATCACCTATGCTAGATCAGCCCATAGAGCAATTCCTAATTAATCAACCAGACAACCTTTATCAATACAGTTTAAAATGGGATGGTGAATGGCAAGTCACTTACGAAACCTTCCGTGATATGGGTATCGCTTACTCTGTGGGATTAATTATGATCTACTTATTAGTTGTTGCTCAATTCCGGTCTTATTTGATTCCCTTAATTATCATGGCACCTATTCCACTGACCATCATTGGCGTCATGCCAGGGCACGCATTATTAGGCGCACAGTTTACCGCCACATCTATGATCGGCATGATTGCACTTGCAGGGATTATTGTCAGAAATTCTATCTTACTAGTCGATTTTATTAATGACGAAGTTGCCAAAGGTAAAGAGTTTCAAGAAGCCGTTATTAATGCTGCAGCCGTTCGCGCAAAACCTATTGCATTAACCGCTTTAGCAGCAATATTGGGGGCGTTTTTCATTATCGACGATCCAATTTTTAATGGACTAGCCATTGCATTAATTTTTGGCATCCTGGTTTCAACCATTTTGACATTACTTGTTATTCCAGTAATGTTCTATGCGTTCAAATATAAGCAACTAGAAAGAAATTAAAGGGGAGCCTGATGAAATTCTAGCATGGCTCCTTTAAAATCATATCGGATTCGGGTTATACCTGCATTGTTAACCTTGATTCGATACATGCTTGAAACTGGCGCATCTAATACATAAGCCATAATGGCTCGTATGACACCTGCATGTGCAATCAGAAGGCAATGCTTACCTTCGTAATCGTCTAGCACTTTCTGATAAGCTGTTACCACACGATCAGAAAACACATCTAAATCTTCCGCGTTATTCGGGCGATTATGCACAGGATCTAAAAAAAATGAATAGTACTCAGCTTGGTTTTCTTTTTGAACCTGATCGGGGGATTTACCTTCCCAGTCACCAAATCCAACTTCCTCTAAATCACCTTCGATAAAATATGGAATTTTCAGTTTTGAATTTAATTGTTCTGCAAACGCCTTGCAACGCAACATTGGGGACGAAACAATACAATCCCAAGCATCATAATCCCCCACAGCATCCCACATTTGGGACCAACCTTTTTCACTCAAAGGGTCGTCAACACTATATCCACGATATTTTTTTCCGCCTTGAGGCTCGCCATGACGGAGTAAATCTATAATTGTCTCACCCATAAAACCAATATTCCATTTGGGTTAATTCGACTTTTAGTCTAAATTCATTGAAATTCAAGTTCATTCCTGGAGTTTATTCCATCACGCTCAGTTTACATAAAAACCGCTAAGATGTTAATGATGCAAATATCAATGGTAGTTTTTCAGGCAATTTTTCTACACGATCTATCACAGAATATTGTTTTCCAAAAATATCGGTAACATATTCATCGGCATGGGGATCAAGATTGATGCAATAAGTATAAATGCCCTCCTGATCCAGCTCCTGAACCGCTTTATGTGTATCTCTAATCAACAATTGCTGGTCATCAACATCGATATCCGAAGGTTGGCCATCGGTCAAAATCAGTAGCAATTTTTTATCCGCTTTACGCGCTCCGAGATAATGAGACGCATGCCTTAATGCTGCACCCATTCGCGTTGAATACCCTGCTTCCATTGCGGCTATTCTTGCTTTAACATCTTCATTCCAGTCTTCCGTAAACCCTTTAATGTGTTGATAGCGAACTTCATGCCGTGTATTAGAGGAAAATCCGGCAATAGCGAAATCATCCCCCAAACCTTGGATCGTTAAACCCAACAACGAAACAGCTTCCTGGCTTAGCTGCAATAGTGTTTGTTCGCAACCACCGGAAATATCATTTAACGATGCGGACAAATCCAGTAATAACATTACCGCAATATCCCGACCGTCATTCTTGTGGCTCATATTAATCCGAGGATCAGGTTGTGCACCACTCTTGTAATCAATCAAAGAACGAATCGCCACATCTAAATCAAGCTCACTACCCTCTTCCTGATAGCGAATACGAACGTGTTGCTGAGGTTTCAATAACTCCATCAATTGTTTCAGTCGTTTTGCTAAGGTACTGTGCTTGGCAAGCAACTGATCAACATCACTAGCATTGCCCGATTTGTGCAATGTTTCGTATAAACTCACCCAGTCTGGACGATAGGTTTTACTGGTGTAATCCCACTCGGGATAGTGCCGTGGTGGTAAAACATATTCCTGTTCTTCGTCCTGTTGATTATTTTTCTGTTGTCCAAAGAATTCTTCATCGTCACTTTCTTCGATATAAATCCACATATGACGATTATCATCACGATAATCAATTTCAGTATCTTTGAAATGAATTTTAGGGCTTTGATCTGATTGTCGACGTGTGCGCGCAATAAAAGAAACCGCAAGATTTGCCATTTCTTTTGTAGAAGAATCACCTTTCTGCATTTGCTCATTAAATCGATCTACATATTCAAGAATATCGATATTTGCATAATTGTGCGCTGGATTGAGAATAGCGTAAGACAACATGGCTAAACGGTGACGTATGCAAGACTCATTTTCTTCATCACAGGCATTTTCTTTTGGGACAGGATGCAAAGCGAGAAATAAATTTTTCAAGCCCGGGTAATCTTTCATAGCCAAATATTCGATTCTAGAGTCTTCAAACGTTTCAGTGGCAACACGTTGGAAAGGTGCGTAATTATCAACAACAATCGGCGTAGTCCAACGCTTATGAGCAGCGATATGTGCAAGCACAGCACGATAACGATTAATACCATTCACGTTATCCTTGTCATCAAACACATCAGGAATACGCACACCAATATCATCGTAATAAGGTAATGGCTTTCGCAGTTCATCAAAAGCATTGGAATAAGGAATCATGTAAGGTCTATCTTGCCATAACGCTCGCATGTATAAATCCAGCTTACGTTCATTATCAATAAACAAGGTACCATGACGTTCGCGTTGTAATACCGCACGACTGTCCGCTGACTGAAGACTAAAATAATCAATCTGGCGCTCGGGGTGTGTATTGTAATTTCTAATCCCGTAGTCAATCCAATTTTTCAAACCTTGCAATGACAGCGATTTAAATAATAAAGGCATATGTTGTAACATTTCAGGCAAACCCGGACTGGGGAAAGTCTTGTGGTGCCCGTGTATGGAACCCGTAGTGCGCTCCATCATATCAAATAAGGTATCAATATAATGTTGCATTGACTCAAGACTGGCTAAACGACGAGATGCTTCTGAAATAGTCTGTAAAAATGGCGGAATGGCTCGACCGTTTGGCGTACGAGACATTTCCCAAACCGCTTTAGCAACCATTTTCAATGACGCTTCGCCGAGTTTTCTAGCAACCTGTGGCATTTCTTCGAGATAGACGAGAACGGGTTCAAATCCCCGACCAATCATACAGACCAGTGATGCACCTTCTAAATAATCTTGAACACCTTGTGGTGTTAGCACTGTGGTGGCTTCCTGAATACAATCAGGAAAAACACCATCAAGGTCTTTAAAGTTACACTTTAATTTTTCCCGATAGACATCTAAGCCCGTAGCACATATTTTTGTTTGTTCCCTCATCATTTATACGAATACAGCATCAACGGCGTGAATTAATGTTTCTCGAATATCCGCATCATCTGTAATCGGATCAATCATCGCCATCTGACAAGCTCCTGCTTCAGGAACACCATTTTTCATTAAACTAGCCGCATACACTAATAAACGGGTCGATATGCCTTCATCCAAACCATGGCCCTTTAAATGACGCGAAGCATCCGCAATTTTTACCAATTTACGGGCTAACTCTTGTGACAAACCTGTTTCTTTACATAGAATTTCAACTTCTACATCTTGAGTGGCATAATCAAAATTCAATGCGACAAAACGCTGTTTCGTAGATTGCTTTAAATCTTTCATTAAACTTTGATAACCGGGATTATAGGAAATCACTAATTGAAAATCTGGATGTGCGTTAATTAACTCACCTTTTTTATCCAAAGGCAAAGTGCGACGATGATCTGTTAAAGGATGAATAACAACGGTGGTATCTTGACGCGCTTCAACCACTTCATCCAGGTAACAAATAGCACCGATACGAGCCGCTGTTGTTAATGGCCCATCTAACCAACGTGTACCATCTGCATCTAATAAATAACGCCCAACAAGATCAGATGCCGTCATATCTTCATTACATGCAACCGTGATTAATGGCTTACCCAGTTTCCAAGCCATATACTCAATAAAACGTGATTTGCCACAGCCCGTTGGCCCTTTAATCATTACTGGCAACCGTGCGCCATAGGCAGCTTCATAACATCCAACTTCATTACCCTGTGACTGATAAAAGGGTTTATCATTAATTTCGTATTGTGCTGTATCTATGTCGTTCACTGCTTAGTCACCCGTGTTTATTAACTATCCTGAATATAATTATAGAAAAACTAATTAATTTAACGATAATCATTTTAAGTTTTAAATTTATGAAAAAAAAGCCCCTACGAAAGGGGCTTTTTTTGATCATAATGAATGGCATGTCGCAAGCGCAAGAATACACAGGAGAGATCCAATCATCATAATCTATGTTACTTATGAACGCCTAGTTTTTCTCTCCATCCTGGGAAGATCTTATCTGCATCACCAGGAAAAGATTCGAATGCACGACCAAACTCTTTGTGCTCTTTCGCGTATTCAATTGGATCTGCACCAGACTTCCAACAATCAAAAGCTTGACGCAAAGAAGCTGCGCCAGCAGCAGGCGAATCGATATGTCCGTATGAACCACCACCAGAAGTATTGATAACATTACCATGACCAAGATTCTCAAAGAAACCAGGAAGACGTAACGCGTTCATGCCACCAGAAATGATTGGTGTTGTTGGCTTCATACCATTCCATTCTTGATGATAGAATGGACCGTCTGCGCTATCACGCTCAATCATATAAGCTATGTTACGGTCGTCAGCTCCACCTTCCATTTTACCGAAGCCCATTGTTCCCACATGAATACCAGAAGCCCCCATCAAACGAGACATTTTTGATAGTACGAACGCTGTGTAACCTCGCTTAGCAGAAGGAGAAGTAATCGCACCATGACCTGCACGATGATAATGTAAATATTGACTTGGGTAGTTACGACGTGCAGTTGTAACCATGCCTGGTCCACCAACATAACCATCGACCAGGAAAGCAACTTTATCAGCTTCTGGCCCAAAGGCTTCTAAGATGAAATCAGCACGAGCACACATTTCGTGATGATCATCAGCAGTGATATTTGCAGAGAACAATTTAGCTTCGCCTGTTTCATCCTGTGCACGATTCATTGAATCGACAACCAATGGAATCACTTTTTTCATTGGACAAAAAACCTGGTTACCTTGAGGTTCGTCATTCTTTATAAAATCACCGCCCAACCAGAATTGATAAGCAGCTTCAGCGAAAGGCTCTGGACGTAGACCCAATTTCGGCTTGATGATCGTACCCGCAATATAACCACCATCTACCAATGGACGACCAAGAGTACGCCACATATCGGTAATATCTTTAGATGGGCCATCAAACAATTGCAACATGCGAGGTGGAACATGAAAATCTTGCATTTGTAGATTAACAACATCACCCATACCTTGGTTATTACCAATAGCAAGCGTCAGAAAAGATACAATCATTGTTCGACCATCAATTACGTTGCGGTCAAACAAATCGTTTGGATACGCAACTTTCATAATGCCTTTAGCTTCGTCAATTTCATAAACCAACGCGTCAACACCTTTGGTGAAATCGTCAGTTGTAGACACTTCTACGTTAGTACCCGTTGAAGATTCTGCGGCGATGTGTGCTGCCACTTCTAGATAACCGTAACCAGCGACAGGCTGCATAGTGTAAGCTACTAATATGTGTCCGCCTTCTTTGATTAGCGTAGCTTCATCAAGACTAAGGTCTGCATAACGTGCTGATTGATCCATTAATTTCTCCTAATAATAAAAAACAAAATTAAAGCGGATATTCATTAATATGCAATTTGAACAACAAACGTTTCAGTTTAGTGCCAATTAAAAATCAAATACCATAATAAAAATACACTTATATTTAATAAGTTTATATTTTATATGGTTTTTTATATAAATAATAGTAAATAATAATCAAGTATTCATAAGCTTTCCCTTATAACGAAGCCTATTTACTTTTAAATCAAACAGGTACGAGTAATGCCCTGACTGTAATGCACACCAACCAATACTAATTCAGCTCATTTTTCACACAATTATTGGCAGCGCCCAAGGTTGCTTTCCACATAGTTGTGAAAAACAGCATATAGAATCAAATTAAGAGCTAATTCCTATACGATAAATGACTAATTTATCGATCACTTGATTTAATGAATAGAAAAGGTCTAAATACTTCTTTTGATAAATAGTTTGGAGTTATTGTGGAGAATAGTGTAGACGCGCATATTTACTTTTCTTTTAAAGGTGAAAGTTATGACCTTAAAACCGCCATCGATCTTGATGACTTAATAGAAAAAACCGATACACTTCCCAATATTCACAGAATTTTAGCCAAACAGAATAATATAGATACTTATTCTTATCTTTACGAAGTCATGGAGTCTCATGAAGTAACTTACGACAATGCTATTGGCATAGCTGTCACATGTATCAATGGCAACTTATTTGATATGGAAAAATTTCGACAATTGTGGCAAGAACAAAAAGAAATCAATATTGTGCAAACGATTGCAAAGCAATATTTAAATATCGAAGATCTTAATCAACAATCTGATATAAAATCCGCTTTGTTAGAGGCTTTTAGACAAGGAAAAAATAGTTAAATATTGTCCTGATCTAAAGCATTATCTAACATACTTCCAGCTACTTTTTTGAATTATTGTATATTTCTAATAGTGTGTTAGATACTCCAAAGAATAGTTCTTTAGAGTACCAGCAAATTTATTTAAACCAAAATCAAATGTTTAGCGTAAGAAAATCAGTCAGGCCAGCGTAAATTTCTATTAAATTTTCTCGGTGATTCAATTGATGATGGTGAAATCATTTCATCAATAATCTTTTTCACACCAGGTTCGCCAGTGGTCATACCCTTCGCAGTAGATTTAACATTCTGAGAATTAGTGTTTTTTGATTTACTAACATCGGTTGAGTTTTGGCTTTTTTGAATCGACGCCATGAGTTTATCGGCGACTTTATCTACAGTTTCACTCATAGGTGTAATACCTCCTCGATTATTGATTCTATCTCTTGCACGGCATCTTTTCCACGTACGCCACTATCATACACTGTGCGTCCGTCCAGTAAACAGTTTCGATACACAGCTCGTCGTCTTAGTGCCGTCTGTAGTACGGGCAATCCGAGTTGGCCCATTGCACCTTGCATCACGCGTGACAACGTTGTTCGGGGTTCGAGTTGATTCAATACCAAAAAGGCTTTTAACTGAGAATTTTCTGCAATTGCATCCTTAACGACACTCGCGATATGAACGGTCGCCCATAAATCAACAGGTGAAGGTTGCACTGGCACTATCGCAACATCTGCAATTCGAAGCGCTCGATGTGTCTGAGGTGAATCAATTGAAGGGGGGCAATCGACAATTACATAATTATGTTTAGCGGTTAAAAGTTTTACTTGTTCTTCAAGGTTATCATCAGTAAGCGTAATAAGATCTGGAGATTGAAAACCACTTAAATTACCAACGCGAGCCCAATGAGTGGATGATTGTTGAGGATCGGCATCTACAATGCCAGTACTATGACGGCGATTCAACCCTGAAGCAACATTCATGCTGAGCGTTGTTTTACCTACACCACCCTTATTACTTACCAACGCTATAATCATGCTTATTAAACCTTAGTTGATTGCCGAAAATCGACAGAAGATTCCGTTGTTTAGCAATATTTGCTCACTCACATAATTTGAACTGCAATCATCAATGGCCGCGTATGATTCATTTATCCGTTTTTTCTAATTGTTGCACGGCATCACGCATTGCAGAAACACGCTCGTCAATAATTTTGACTGAAGGCAAATGTTTGAGAAAACCCAAATTATGCAATCGTTCAAGCGGTTGCCCCTTTGCGCCAACAACATAAACATTGCGCCCTGCGGCCACATTATCTTTGATTGACTCTTCTAATGCAAGCGAGGAGGTCACGCCTAAATGTGGGACTTCTTTTAAATCGAGGATGATCGTATCACAATCTTCAATTTCAATATTTTTTCTAGTGATCGCTTTCGCAGCGCCAAAAATCATAGGGCCTGTTAAGTGAAATAATAAAATATGTCCGTCAGCAACTTTAAATAAGTCTTTTTCTTCGGCACTTAATTCTATGCTTGCACTTTCCGCTGTCGTTATCGATGTCACATCACCAGATTGCAAATCTGATAGCCGTCTGATGGTTATTACATTTGCTATGAATAAGCCAATACCTACTGCTGTTATTAAATCAACAAATACAGTGAGCGCAATAACACCAAACATAATAAAAGCACCCTTGCCAGAAATGCGATGAGCTCGCTTTAGGAATGCCCAATCGACAATATCAATTCCGACTTTCATTGCAATACCAGCTAATACAGCTAAAGGAATGCTAGCAGTTAAGCCGGCTGCCCAGACAACCACCACAAGTAAAATAAGCGCTCGCGTTAATCCTGAAAGCGCTGTTCTTGCGCCAGATTGAATATTGACAACAGTGCCCATAGTGGCGCCTGCTCCGGGCAATCCACCAAACAAACCCGACATCATATTTCCCATGCCTTGACCAATGAGCTCTTTGTCCGAATTATGCTGCTGCTTGGTTAAACTATCAGCAATTACTGACGTTAACAGTGCATCAATACATCCCAACATACCGAGCACTAAAGCATCAATTACCATACTCTGCCATTGCGCAGCACTAAAAATTGGCATCTGTATTTCTGGTAACCCCGTAGGTATTTCCCCAATTCGCCTTATATCAACGGCTGAAAATATCGTAAAAGAAATAATGGTACCAATAACTAAGGCTATTAATTGTGGTGGTAAATAACGTTTAATACTTGCAGGCGTAAACAACAACAATCCTAAAGTGATAGCCGCCAAAATCATTTCTTCAATACGTATGCTTGCAAATAAATTGGGAATCTCTTCTATAGTCCCAATAACACCACCTGGCGGCGGGGCATGACCAAGAAATGGCGCAATTTGTAAAATTATCAGGATAATCCCAATCCCTGTCATAAATCCAGAAATGACTGTGTATGGCATTAAAGTGACATACTTACCCAGCTTTAACACCCCAAAAAGAACTTGAAACATCCCTGCCATCATCACAACGGTAAAAGCCATTGCCATTCCATTTTCTGGATCTGATGCTATGAGGTGTGCAATAACTGCGGTCATAATCACCGTCATCGGGCCCGTGGGTTCAGAAATTAGCGTGGGAGAACCACCAAATAGTGCGGCAAATAATCCAACAAGAATGGCGCCATATAAACCAGCTTCGGCTCCCGCGCCTGACGCAACACCAAATGCCAATGCCATAGGTAGTGCAATAATAGCTGCAGTGACACCACCAAATAGATCACCTTGTACATTTCGTAAATGAATCTGATTAAATATTTGCATACACTAGTCTCCGACCTCCCTCTATCAAATAAAATTATTGTCTTAGAAAGGTTAGTATTCTTTATGTTTCTAGTAAGTTGTAATAAATTGTAGGCCTAGTATGCCCTTGGCATTTTATGAAGACTAATTCAAAGTTCTAATGGTACATATTGTTGATCATCAATATCAGTTAAAACTGGAAACTAAAATTTTGAATAAAGACTTAGTGGAATTTAGATAATTTCCGCAGTTTGAGCATGAAACGGTTTCAATGACCAACGCGCTTTGTGTGCAAAAAAACATGAAATAATTAATAGGAATTTTGTAAAATACGAGTTATACGGAGGGCTCAACATTCATTTTACTCAATAGACCTTATTGAGTAAAAATATAAGCTTACCTAAGCTAACTATGTTAATTTAACAACCTGAGAAGAATATCGCTTAATTTACGAACATATAGCCTATGCATCGTCAACAATTAATACAGCATCTTAACCATTACAAAACTCCGTATATAGAAGAATCGGCTATGGTTGGGCGCACCTGTCAATTTATAATGCAACATAAAAATTGTTTTGATCGCGGCCTTTCAATCGGACATATATCTGGATCTGCATGGGTGGTAAATCCCGCACGCACACATGTTTTATTGATGCATCATCGAAAACTGGGGTTTTGGTTGCAACCTGGTGGTCATGCTGATGGCGACTCCGATATAATCCGAGTTGTATTAAAAGAAGCGTCGGAAGAAACCGGCATCGATATACAACACATAAAATTACTCAGCAATAATATATTTGATTTGGATGTGCATACAGTTCATGAGAGTGTTCATGACCCCCGACACGAACATTTTGATATTCGATTTCTAGTAGAAATTGATGATCAACTACCGATTCCGGGAAATGATGAATCACATCAGATCGGATGGATAGATTTAAATGAGGTTTCCCGTTATAACAATGCGTTGTCTTTTCACCGTCTCATAAAAAAAACTAGGCATCTCGCCAAGTTCGGCATTTAATTACAAAAGTTGTTGCTACGACTCTTTACTTCTTTTTTAATTTACGATTTTCCACTTTACTAGCTTGCCCAAACAATAAATCGTACGGATTTCAAAGGGAACCGCGCAGTTTTTCAATCGTTTCTACATCATGTAAAAAAAGGAAGTTCTTAAATGATTTATACTAAATAGTAGATGAATTGATCAAATATTTTTAAAGGTATTTACGAAAATACTAACAAATTAAATCTGTTAAGTAATTTATCAGGTAATTAGTTATCTCATACACCCGAAAGATTTTGCACAGCATGAATTGCAGCTTGAGCGGCCACATCAATATCTGCTTCGCTACCCGCCATAGTTAAGCGCCCATAAGCGCCAACGGCCCGCGCATCGACTAATGTAACATTTGCCGCTTTTTCTGCTTCATTTGCGGCATAAACAATATAGCCAGCAGGTTCTGTTTCTAGAATAAACAAGCTTTGCCCAGCGAGAATCATCGACCCACGCCGATCTTGTCGATTAATTAACACAGCATGGTCTGGAGTGATTGACCGAACGATCTCTTGCCAAGCAATACGACACTTTTGTCGTTGATGCTCCTCGGTATTTAATGAACTCAGAATAGCTCGACCAGATTCAATCACGTCACTTTGATCGCGATGATGAAATACCATTGAACCAAAAGATCGTTCAACAATTTGAGTTCCCAAATGAACTCGAGTAGCCTTGAGCGCTACATCGGTAAGTCGATGGATTGACATACCTGGCGAAACTTCCATCCATAAGCAAGCGTCTCCAGGAACTGGCAAAAACCCCTGTGAAACAGTACCCATATAAGTGGCTAGCTGTGGCTGCAAAGAGTCAATGAATACGTAGGTACGTAACGTAATCATAATTAATATTTCACCTGATTTATCATTAATTCTAATCCAATCTTAAGAGTTCTGCTTTCGTTTTTTTCGCCGCTGAATGAATTGATCATATAGCTTTGCCATACGCTCTCGAATAACTGGCTCCTCAGCGAGCGCAAATTCAATAAATGCGTTAGTTATAGATGATAGTTTCTTATTTTTTTGATGAACCAAAAACCACTTTCGTTTTATCGGAAACCCTTCAACATCAAGAACCTCTATAGGCCCATTAACACCTTCTAATGAAAGTGTGTGTAACGACAAAATAGCGACACCCAGCCCACCTACAACAGCATGTTTAATGGCTTCGTTACTGCCCAGTTCCATGCGTATATTCGGCGTGACATCATGCTCAGTAAAAACTTTCATCGACGTATTTCGAATTCCTGAACCCGGTTCACGTACTAATAACGGTTCTTGAGCAAGACGAGCAATACTAATATTGGACTCCTTGCATAACTCATGATCACGAGCTGCAATGACCACCAATGGATTAGGCGCAAACAAATGCGCTTCCAAGCTCAATTCTTTAGAAGGCGGCTGACCCAATATATAAAGATCATCTAAATTATTTTGAATCCGCTCAAAAATTCGTTCGCGATTACACACTTCAAGCGATAAATCGACACCGGGATATTCTCTTGCAAATGAACCTAAAATTTCCGGTGCAAAATGTTTGGCTGTCGTAATCACAGATAACCTTAATCTTCCTCGCCTCAATCCTTTTAATTCAGCGATATGCGTATCTAACTCTGCAAGACTATTAAAAATTTTGCATATCGTTTGATAAAGTTCCTGACCGGCCTCAGTAGGCTTTAATTGGCGCGCCGATTGGTCCAGCAGTGGTATATCCAGCGCTTCGGAAAGCTTTTTAAACTGAGTTGAAACAGTTGGCTGAGTTAAAAATAACTCTTCTGCCGCTTTGGTGAAACTACTCAAGCGCACAATTGCTTCAAAGATCTGCATTTGTCGAAAAGTAGTATGGCGAATTAAATAATCTGGCAAGCCACCTTTAAATCTTAATTCTTGATTAATCGCCATACGTGATTCCTGGTATGCACACTAGCTCTTAATTAGCGATTTAAACTCGGCGTCTTTCCAAACCATTTCAATGTAACTAATTACAATAAAAACCAACACCGAGGAAAATATTTTAACTAAACACTCTGATTGATGTAGTGCTTAGCATGCTAATTAATCTGGCCAAACGCGACGAGAATCAAATACTCGTTCTTTTTGACTAGAAGGTTTCTGCTTTTTATTTCGCGATTTTGATTTACTAGACTGCTTACTTGCAGCTGGTTGACTAGGTTTCTTTTCAGTTACTGGTACATCGCCAGTTTCACTTGAAGAATCACTCATACTACTCCCCTTTATAGAATTTCAACTCGAACGCGCTGTAACTGCTAATTCATCAATAGTTTTAGCATATTGGTACATCGCTTCGGTTATTACATCACCTTCATCTTTTGGGTACAGTGTCATTGAAACTCGAGTTTGGGCAAAATTCATGTCTGGGTAATAATCTTCACGCTCTGCCAAATCTGCAGCCTTATCAAGAAACTCTCTCGTTTGATCATAATTATCGAATTCAAATCGACGTTCCAATCTAACGGGTCGTTTACGTTCTGCCCAGGTATCGTTCATAAATATACTCAGTAATTACAAAGATCTAATTATGACCATTCAAAAATTTCTGCTGCCAATTCGCAATGCTAGAAGCATGTTGTTGCTCCTCTTTTAACAATGCATCAAAAAACAAGTGGTTGTCAAAATCATTAATACTGTGACAATGCGCCACCGCTTTCTGATAAAGACTCACTATATGATTCTCTAACTCTTCAGCACTCGCCATTAACTCAGGCAAGGATTCGCCTAACTGAGCAGGACGCAACTGCGTCATATTTGGCGCTACTCCCAACACGAGCATCCGGCCAATAATACGGTCAGCATGTGCCAACTCGTCATTAGCTTCTTGATGAAAATGCGATGCAATATCATCAAAACCGCGTAGTCTCAGCAAACGAGACAACGTAAGGTATTGTTGAACAGCGCTCATTTCCATACTTAGTGCACGACCAAGATAGCCAAGCACTTCAGCATCCACATTTTTGTAGGCCATTTTAGTCAATACTTCTATTCAATGATTGCCGAAGCAGGGAGAAATAAAACATCTCGTCAATGTTCTCCCCACCCCTGATATTCAATCACTAATTAACTACGTGATACACCACTACCGTCTAATACAGGCTCAACTTCTTTATGAGGACGAGCAATGATGTGAGCTGCAACCAGGCCATCACCAACACGTTCACAAGCGTCAGCACCTGCACGAACTGCAGCGTTAACAGCACCAGTTTCACCACGAACCAATACAGTTACATAACCACCACCTACGAATTCACGACCAATCAAGCGTACTTCTGCCGCTTTTGTCATCGCGTCAGCAGCTTCAATAGCTGGAACTAAACCGCGAGTTTCGATCATACCTAATGCAATACCGTATTCATTTGCCATTGCTATAACTCCTTAAATAGTCAGTAAGTTAAGTTAAAAATATTTACTTATCTGCGTTGCCATTAGGCAATGCGCTTTCCACTTCTTTATGAGGGCGAGCGATAATGTGTGCTGCTACAAGCCCATCACCAACACGCTCACATGCATCTGCACCAGCACGAACTGCAGCATTAACAGCACCAGTTTCACCACGAACTAATACAGTCACGTAACCACCACCTACGAATTCGCGACCAATCATACGTACTTCTGCTGCTTTGGTCATGGCGTCTGCTGCTTCGATAGCGGGTACCAAACCACGTGTTTCAATCATGCCTAAAGCAATACCATATTCATTTGCCATTTTTTTATCTCCAGTTAGTTATCTTTAAAATTTATTGCTCTTCGTAATCTATCTTTCTACTTACGAAGAAACATTTGATTCGGTTTCTTCCCAAAAATCGATTATCCCGCATATTGTCAAATCAGTGATGATATGCACCCTTTCTTGGCCCAGCGCTTGTCTTGCTGCAGAGCCGCCAACCGCAAATACCCAATCACCTTCTCGAGTTGCGATTACATCCGTTGCCACTTGAATTTTGCCTTTCGGGTCACGCAAAATTCGCAACGGTAATTGCTCTATACCTGGGTGCCTATTGGTACACACTAGGGTACCGGCCACCTGAAATATGTTCACTTAAGCTTCCGGATCCCAATCGTCAATAATGCCAACGATAGTTAAATCCGAAGGGTACTCTTTCGCACCTGCAGCATCCCTTGCAGCTGAACTACCTACACAAAGCACCCAATCACCCGGTGTTGCACCAACAGAATCAACAGCAACAAGTTTTGAGTTGCCGTCCAGAACAACCTGCATATGCTTATGCTTCATCGTTTCAATACGATTCGTCGATACTAATGGCTTTACAACCTTACAAATCTTCATTAATGAGCATCCTCTACATGCGGAGGCTGTGTCGATCCGCCGACTATTTCAATACTTGCATCAGCAGAAACATCTCTCACAACTAATAGTGTGTGTATCATGCCCTGCTGGGTCTGCTCTGGAAATCTTGCTGCCATCGCTTGCTGTAAACACTCTACTTTAGCAATTGAACGTTCTCTCGCACCTGGAACATTTCCATGATAGTCATAACGAATCACGACCGGTGCGGGCAAACCACGTTTAATATTCAATCCAGTAAATATCTTTATACCGACATCTACATCTTTTGCGTTTTGCTCAACTGTCTTGAGATAAGCAAAATACGTTAAATTTCGTAACTGCACTTCTTCAAAACCAATCCCCATTCCGATGAAACGCTCCTGGTGACCGATATCTTGGTAACAACCGTTAAAGTTGCTACGCACATAATCAATTTGCGATATGTTGTTGAGAAGCAAGCGGGTCATAAATTTAACCAGTCCTTCATTATAAGCACTGGTGGCCGCTGGGTTATTCTCTTCAATTAACTTACGTATCGCCTGCTCACCTTCACTTGGATTGCAATAACGTGTGACGTCATATACATCGTGAGCATCAATATAGTTCTCCCCATCGGGATGGCCATTGCTATCGGGAAAATGAATGCGTATCGCATCATTATCCGTATCAATACCAATCAACATCAAATCGATAGAAGCGCCACAGCAAAAGCTATTTTCTACGCCTTGCTGGAAATCCAACAAACGAGACATTGCCCCCTGAGCAGCCTTTGTTGCATTACTACCATGTGCAGCGCAACCTTCAATGTCAGGTAAACTGCTACTAAAGTGATATGCTGCTACTTTTAAGTAGCGCGTCGGTTCAGATGCACTATTTGGCACCGACTCACTCAAACGCTTATGCTCCACTTCTATCCATTTTTGCAGACTATCTTCTACATGAAACATGGCACCAGCAAAGGATTTACGTCTCACGCCCTTATGTGGCAACCGCAACACATATCGAATTGTGTGCGCCAAACGCCCATCTGCACAAGGCGAGATATCTACAGTATGAAAACCGCAATTTTCAATAAACTGTTGAAAGTTTTTATCACTTTCTTGGGCTAATGGTTTCTTATCATAAAAATCATCAGCAAAATTCTTAAATGTCTCAAACACACACCAGGCATACAAAGCGCGCATATCAAGTGGCGCTATCCAAGTGTTTTCCATCAAGTGCTCAGGCAATTCCAAGCTCAAAAGTTCTCGTCCAAGAGCTTTTGCTTTTGTAACAAAATCACTATCATGCTGATACTGTGCAATTTCACGCAATACCGGCTCAATTTTGTCAAATGCTGCCTTGCTACGACTTTCGTATTCGTATAAATAGGCGTTTTCGTTAGTAATAGTAAACGGGTGTTGTCCACCTGAACTCACACTTGCAATAGAACCAACAGAGCTAACGCGTCGTCGCGAAGCATCCGTAGCAGTACGAACGCGATTCGGTGATCGCACTCCTGCTTGTCGTGTTCTTTGTTGCTGTCTACCTACTAACATATTCCCATCTATAAAAAGTTCTATTTTTTTGTCATGAGAGCACGGTATTCCATGCTCTCAAACCACAAAAACTACTTACAAGGATATTATCCCCGAGCTCCACCAGAAACAGTGATAGACGAAGAACCTTGTGAGCCACCACTACCGCCGGTAACATTTGCTGATTCACGAGCAACTTCAGGCTCTCGTTTTCCCGCAATTTCAGGCATAGCACTCATAGGACCGCTACGGCTAGGATTGCGACGCGCAGCTGAAGTACCTTCTGTACCAGTTACACGATCCCCTCGATCCCAATCATCACCTGTGATATTAAGACCTGTATCAATACCTTCACCCGTTACACGAGCTGTAGGTGCTTGCTCTGGCTTAGCTGCAACTTCAATCACATTAGCTGAACGCCTACCGAAACGGCTTTGCTCAGTCCCTGAAACTTTTCCTTCTCCCATAGAGAAAGCACCGGTAATTGTACTATCGCCTTCATACCCAGACCCCGTTACAGACTCAGCTGTAATAGTTGAGCTAGGGGCAATACTAGGCAGAACACTGAAAGCACCCTCGGCTACAGGCTGTGGAAAATCTGCTTCACCAGGCTGCGCTGAAGTTGCCGCACAAACATTACCCATCTCTGAAGATGCTATGTAAGGCGTACCACTTACAGATTGACACGCACCTTCTTCAGTACCTGTCATTTTGTTACCACTTAATCCTGGTTGCTGACCGGTTATATCCTTGCCAACACCCGGGGCACGTTCTGGCATCACAGTTCGCATTTGGTTCTTGCGCTGATCTTCAGGCGCACAAAATGAAACAAACTCTTCCTCACCAGTGTAAGGTGTACCTGAAACCGCTTTGCATGTGCCTTTCATATTACCAGTAACATTCTCTGCACGATTTGATTTAGGACCAGAAACAGTTTGACCACGCTGAGTTTGCGAATAACTTACCTTAGCAGGTGTAGCTTTTGGTGTAGCGTCACACATTTTTGAAAAATGCTCACTACCCAGATATTCAACACCTGTCACATTGCGACAGCTACCAGCTTCATCACCGGTCATCACTGTTGAGCTACCAACTTTACCACCGCTAGTCACTCGACTACCGCTCAAGGTTGACGTTTCTTCAACTTTAACTGGTGCTTTAGGTGCTTCTGTTTGACAGAACTTATCAAACACTTCAGAAGACATATAAGAAGTCCCAGTAATACCAGAGTTGCATAATCCAACTTCATCGCCAGTCATTTTTTCAGTGTGACTGACATTAGTACCACTAATCGCTTTTGCTTCAGCAGCATTACGCGGTCTACGCGCTCGAGTAGATGCAGAAGACGCACTACTACCGCGCGCACCATTCTTACTGCGAGTTTCGCGAACTACGCGAGCAAGATCACGTGCTGAAATATCAGGATTAGCTTGACGCGCCAGTGAAGCCGAAGAGTTACCTTTGCTATGTGCTTCCAAACCCGCTTTCCCACGCCCTGACATAGCTGCGCGTCGCGCACGCGAAAGCATACGTCCAGTGCTACTCGCAGCAACAGTACTCCTACGAGCTACTCTAGCAGGAGCCGCAGGTGCGCTCGTAGATTGCGCTACCACTACACTGGTAGAAACAGCATTTGCTTCAGCTTCTTTGCAGCAATCACCACCGCAACCACACTTGCCTTCAGAAATCGCTTTAGCAGTCGCAGCACTACTGTTACGCATTGCCATATCTTTGGTACGTTGACGATCCGAACTCTTATCACCACTTTTACCACGAGAAGCCAAAGATTCACGACGAAGTCGTGAAGCACTTTTAGCTGCACGCTTAGGTGTAGCATTAAACGTTGGCGCCACAGTAGCCGCAGCAACTGTAGGAGCTTGAATAGGCGCAGGATTCACAGCAGCAGTTGAAACCTGTTTACGCTCTCTTCCGCTCTGACGGGTAGGCGCAGAAGCAGCAGATGAACGACCTTTGCCATTCACTTGCAGTTGTCGACGTGCCCTAGAGGCGGCACGACCAGATTGCTGTTGGCTTGCCATATTTATTCCCATCCGTTTTTAAATCTAAAATCAGATTCGATGTGGGATAACCCCACACCGAAATCACCCATTTACCAAGCGCGAGAACCGCTTTGCGCTTTGAATACTACAAAGTTTACACCTTGAGATTGCGTGTAGTTATCGTAACCTGTCAAACGAATGTGATGATCAGGATACTCACGACGACAAGTTTCAAGCTCAGACATTACGACATTCAGATCGGTTTCACCGAAGAAAGGTAGCTTCCACATAGTCCAGTAATGAGTTGCAGCATTTTCTGGTGCTTCGTGCTCGATACCCGGCGTCAAACCTTGCGCAATCATATAGTTGATTTGCCCGATAACATCTTGCTGAGTGAATGGAGGTAGGAACCCGAAAGTCTCCAATGTATTTTTAGTTACGTAATCACCTTGTACAGCCATGATTTATTCCTCTTAAAATTTGTATAAACTGTTAAAATCAAACTAAGCAAAAAGCTTATTTAACGTCCAGTTTGTCAACTGTATCGAATTCAAACTTGATTTCTTTCCAAGTTTCCATTGCAACAGCCAGCTCTGGGCTATGGCTAGCAGCTTGAGTAAGGATATCCTTACCTTCGCGCTCAAGCTCACGACCTTCGTTACGAGCTTTAACACATGCTTCAAGAGCAACACGGTTAGCACAAGCACCTGCAGCGTTACCCCAAGGATGCCCCTGAGTACCACCACCGAACTGTAGACAAGAGTCATCACCAAAAATATTTAATAGTGCTGGCATATGCCATACATGGATACCACCAGAAGCTACAGCGAATACACCTGGCATTGAGCCCCAATCTTGATCGAAGAACACACCACGTGAACGATCTTCAGCAACGAAAGACTCACGAAGTTGGTCAACAAAACCAAGAGTTGATTGACGATCACCTTCCAACTTACCTACAACAGTACCAGTATGTAGTTGGTCACCACCAGATAGACGCAAGCATTTAGCTAGTACACGGAAGTGGATACCGTGGTGAGGATTACGATCGATTACCGCATGCATTGCACGATGAATGTGCAACAATATGCCGTTTTCACGACACCAATTAGCTAGACCTGTATTTGCTGTGAAACCACCCGTTAGGAAGTCATGCATGATAATTGGCATGTTAAGTTCTTTAGCGTATTCAGCACGCTTATACATCTCTTCCGGAGTAGCTGCAGTAACGTTTAAGTAGTGACCTTTACGTTCACCAGTTTCTGCTTCTGCTTTATGGATTGCTTCAGCGACGAAGTCCCAACGATCACGCCAGCGCATGAATGGCTGAGAATTGATATTCTCATCATCTTTAGTCAAATCGAGACCACCACGCAGACATTCGTATACTGCACGACCGTAGTTCTTAGCAGAAAGACCTAGCTTAGGTTTGATAGTACAACCCAATAGTGGGCGGCCGTATTTATTCAAACGATCACGCTCGAGCTGAATACCAGCAGGTGGACCACCACAAGTCTTAATGTATGCGATTGGGAAGCGAAGATCTTCCAGACGTAAAGAACGCAGAGCTTTAAAACCAAATACGTTACCAACTAGTGAAGTCAGTACATTAACAACAGAACCTTCTTCAAATAGATCCAAAGGATAAGCGATGAATGTATAGAAAGCATCTTTATCACCAGGCACGTCTTCAATGCGATACGCACGGCCTTTGTAGTACTCAAGATCGGTCAATAATTCTGACCATACTGTTGACCAGGTACCAGTTGAACTTTCTGCTGCAACAGCTGCTGCAACTTCCTCACGCGGAACACCTGCCTGCCCGACGACTTTAAAGCACGCCAACAAGTCTGTATCCAAAGGCACATACTCAGGAGCCCAGTATAGATCGCGATACTCTTTTACGCCAGCATCATATTTGGCCATTTTCTTCTCCTACATGTTGTTTAGAATCTTATCTTCGGTACGAAGGTTAGTTAAAATTAACCATCTATTCCAATCGATAGTTTAAATGTGTTTCATTCACTATTATCGATGGCAAAATCAATCTTCATTCTCTTCGGTCACTCACCTCTCATCAGTAACCAATTGAATTTATTAGTAAAAATATTCAGCGAACACAATATGTTAGTTCTTGTATCTAAATAGGGGTGGAATTATTAACAAAGTCTTAGTGAAGTTCAACTAATTTATTGTCATAGCTATGGAGTTTGTATGTTATTTAACAGAAGCCCATCTCCATCCATCAATTCCAAAATCTGAGAACTAAAAAACGTCCATAGATAAAACAAAAACCACAGACGTGAATATTTCCATATCTTGTGACATTTCTAAGGCCCGCAGCTCTACAATCTTCTTATTCTAGAGCTCAAACCACTTAACGCTGACTGCTGTCATTTGCCAATGCTCACAAAATAACCTTACTAACTAGAAACCACGTAAGCATAGTCTATAAATTGAAAAGCTTAAAGATTTTTTTATATATTAAAAATGTTGCCAGGATTATTCTGTTTAAATTTACTACAGCTAAACCTATATATTGGGCTGGTTAAAAACTAATGACAGAAAGATTGCACGATTAACTCAATACTAATTTCAATGTATACATATTTATTTTACGAATAAAGCTTATAACTAAATTACTCACCCACTTAACTTACCAATACCAATCCTTTTTTAATCTAACTTACTCTAGTGGCTAAACTTAACTAAACGAGTAACTTGAATATCGGAAATAAACACAACGCCCGAGTGTTTTCCAAAAAATGGTGCAAGCCCTTCATGAATCGGATTAACAAGCTCTTCAGGAACCGCTGCAATTATCATAACCAGCACATCTTCTTCATTAAACATCAAATGCCCTTCATGAAATCCCTGGCTACCTTTCCCAGAAAGATTATTAACGATTGTATAACCTTTTACGCCAGCTCTATCGAGCAAATCAGTGACAAAACCTTTATGTTCACCATCCACGATTATTTCGAGTTTCTTTAGTGGACTAAAGTTTAAATTATTCATGATACACCTGACTCCTCAAGGATTAAGTTTTTTACGACATTATCGTGAGGCTGTTGCAACCAGTCACCATTATCGTAAGTATGAAGTGTATTTGTCTCTGGATCGATAACCATTAATCGTACCCATCCGTTGCGCACCAAATTCTTAACCGAAACAACAGCATCAACGGCCTTCAATGCGTGATCAAAGGGCGCTTCAATAAGGGTAATCAACCTTATGGGTTGATGGTAGGGCCGGCCATTTTCCAAGACTGTTTGCGAGGGCAGACCGGTCCTCAAATCACTTAAATTTCCCGTCATTACCCCAAAACGACCAGCAACATTGTGATACGCCTTACTGCTACTACCAAATCGCTCATTATCCACGGCAGAAAAATAATGCTCCATATTTATCCATTGCCCAACAACTAACGGGCCAGTGATAATGTTCTCTAACACACGTCGATTGGAATCAACCCTAAAATCATAAGAATGTAAAAATGCCCGCCCATCCAACGGAAACTCTTCTGTTAAATTGCGGCGCCCAATAATAAAGTAAGCATTACGTGACAAACCCCATTCAGGACGAACCTGCGACCAATCCACTGAGTTTCGTTGAGCGTCCATAAACGCCGTCGCCGGCTTTTGTTCGTTTTCATGCAGCAACAAAGTTGGCATTCTTTCTTGAGCACATAAATGTGAGGCAGCTGTCAATCCGCTACGCATTCGATCTAAATAAACAAGATGTGATGGTGGCATTAAATCAACATCAAAAATCTTTATTTCATCGGTGGTTGTATTATGCAAACCAGGTACAAACCACGCGTCATCAGGCACGTCGATTCCACGCTCTCGAAGCTTGCGTCGAACTTCAGCTTTGTTACCCATTTGTGCAATGACCCGAGCATTAACCAATCCATGATTTCCGCCACAAGCACCACAATCCAAAGCTGACTCATAAGGATTGTTATCAGACATACTGCCATGACCAACGAGTAAAATAAATCGCGAGAATCCTTTCGTTAAACCAATTGCATAAAGCGCCTGACTGACAAAATTTACTTGCTCATCAAGCGTAAATCCAATTCGCCCCAGTTGTTCCATTTGCATTTGAGCGAACGAAGCATTAATCCGATAAACAGTCCTCAATCGATCAACGAACTTTTCTTTATCGGCACTACTTACCCCTAAAGTATCGCTAAACTCACAGATTTCAGTGGGGTTTCCCAGTGCGCATTCACGAAGTTCTCGCACAACATTATCGTTTACCTGCTCGGGGAGGACATTAAATTCTTCTTCAACGGCTTTAATGATGACAGCACGTTGCACTGTACGCAAAATTGAATCAGCTTGCTCCCGACTTAATTTATCCAATAACAAACGGGTTGTTGGTTTTTCAGGACTTATCCTCTTGCGCCAGCGATTGTAATGCTTAGGTGCAATGGTTTTGCCAACCATATCAAACCCAAACAGCAACCCAATCGCTTCAACAGTGACAAAAGGCGTCAAAATAGATTCTTTTAGCTCATGCATTGCTTTGCCCAAAGCAGTTACAGCCACATCATCTTGCTGGAAACCTAAAGTGGTCATTTCTAGCACGAGGTTTTTGGGTGTTAGTATAACTGGGCAAAGGTGATTTTCACTGCCTTTTCCAAGCTCCATAAAACTAACGGGTACACCAAAGAATCCTGCAATTCCAAAAGTTTGATAATCTCCGACATTTTCAAGGTGACGCCTTATCCTTTCACTGCGGGTATCGATGCAAAACAATGCCTGTACAAAAGGACGTTTTTCTCTGACCTTTGCCGGTGCCAGACTTAATCCTTTCGACAAGTCACACATGGCTTTGGTCTCCATCGCACGCAACCAATACATACCTTCTTGTTTTTCAAAATCCTTTAGGGAGTTAATAAGGATTTCAAGATCATCATCGGTAAGCTGTTTAAGCGCACTAACGCCACCTACCTGCTCCGCCAATTCAAGTAATTGCTTAGCTTGCTGACGCGCCTCAAATTCACGCTTACCCTCAAGATAAGACGCAAAAACTTTTGCCGTTTTGGCATTAGAACCACAGGCAATCGCCATATCAATTTGGTGAGCTTGCGCAGGAAGAATAGCGCCGCTGTAATACTCATATCGTAAATAGGTTTCCTGGGGATTATTGGCAATACTTTCTCGTATAGCGTTTTCGCTACTTGCCACATTGTGACGTCCGCTTTCTTGCAACAATGCTAAACCGAGCGCCAAGCGGATTGCGACAAAATCTACCAGGTCTGCAGGAAACTTCTTCGTCCAAAAATAATGTTTAGCATTGGAGCGCCAACGAATAAACCCAGCCCAGCCATGCAGTCGAGCGATCTCATTCGTAAAATAGCCAACCCATTCTTCTTCAGGAACGCCCAACACATCCATAACATAAGCAATAATCCCCTCCGGACTATCGTCAACGGCGAGAATTTGATTAATATGGATACCGCGTAAAAACAAACGCACATTTCGCATGGCGACTTCGCGCCAGGCTTTGAAAAAACCTAACTCCCGTTCTGGCATTCCCCATACAGATTGACCTTCGTCAAAAAAATCGAGGCAACTTTTAATAACCAAATCATCCAGATCATTACCTAGCTCTGAACCATAAAGCATATCAACTGCTTCATATACCGGCCGATCACCCAGTAATTTTTGACTTAAAAGCTGACTAATTTCTTCATTAGAAACATTGTTACTAGATGGCAAATCATTATTTAAAACAGCGCAAATATCGCTAACATTGCTAATCGTTCTGACGCTGATAACGGGTTGTTCACGCTTAGTAAGCAAGGTCATCAACCAATGCTGCAAATCGATACCAGGAGGAGAATCCACCTCAGCAACAAAGGATTTCACATCGGCTTCAAGCGCACTTTGATCCACATCGCCGTCAGCCAAGTAACGTTGATAATCAGCACGAGGTAAAAACGCTCGACCGTGAAAAATTTTACTACCTAGCTCCACCGCCTCATCAAATGGCAAATGCTCCAATCCGTGCAGAGGGTTATGATGAATGAATGATCTCATGGGCCAGAAGAAAGGCACAGGTTCTCCCGCCACGTAAATCATTGCACGTACTTTTAATTTTTTCCCTAACGCGAGACTCATGGCAAACCACCCAACGCTAATAACCCCAATACAACCAAAGCCACTAAAATAGCTGAATATTTTTTCGTACTGTCTTTACTCAAATCTGGCACTTGAATTTCAGTAGCCGGCCCCACAATTAAACCTTGAATCAATCGTGCACCAGCCCAGCTCCACAACAACCAAACGACACCAACAAAAATTGCCGCCCACATTGAAACTGGAGCAGATACAAAAATGGTTTCAAGCATGGTAAAAAAAGCTGGAAATAATGGCGTCGCAATAACTGCAAGTACTACCATAACGAAAACACCTGAAAATCGAGGCTGCGTCAGTGCAAGCCCACCATAAAGTCCTGTATATGCCGCTCCAAACCGCGCTTTCAACTCTTCGCTTAAAAATAAAAGCAAGACTAACGGCACACTAAACCCTAGCGTATAGAGATAAACAGGGGAGTTTTCTCCACTGTATTGAAGCGTAATCCACAATATTGCCCATGATGAAGTTGCCAGAAAACTAATCCACAATTGCATTTCGCGAATTGCCAGCAACCTAACACCATAAAGCAAAGCCGTGAGCAAACCCCAAGAAGCAATCCAAGCTGGAATTTGTGCACCACTAACAAAAATCAAAAACACCCCAATTTGAGGCCATAACACTAAAAACGCAATACGATGATTTCGATTAGTAAATCGTGAAAATACTTCATTAAACACCATACTCAAAGGGAATAAAGGTAAAAATAACCCAGCAAGAATTAATATTAAATCGCTCATTATCGCCACCTCAACCAAACATTTAGTTGATTAGCAAATTTTAAAATGAATCGCGATAACCACGCATAAATATCATTGAAATAAAATTCGCGTGAAACCAATGCATAAAAACTCATCCATAAGCTATTTAGGTGTTTACTAGTTTGATTGCGATTTTTCTCAGTATAGTATCGAGCCAACCAGCCCAATACCATAATCATGGTGACTAACACAACCAAGACATCAAACCAAAATACATCGATATTAGCCGCTGTGTAAATTTGTGAACGAAACTCTGGGTCTGGATACAAGAATAAATCAAACGCATGACTGATAACTGCATAACCTAGAACGATTATGGCAAACGAAAAGATGATTAAACCTACCAGGCGCCAGACATTTTGACTTCCCATCCTGTACGTAGCGAAAATCAAGTGTGCACCAGTTACCCAACCAAAGAATAACAGCACGATGGCACCTTGCTTTTGAAAAAAGTCTTGTGCAACTAACCAATGCGCTAAAATCAATACAAATATCGGCACAATCAATGTAATCGCGGCCATAACAAGCCAGGGTTGTTTTTGCCTAACCGGTTTTCTTTCCACCACAAAGGTGTAAAGATCTTCTTTCGGCACTCCATCATCTTTGCGTGCTTCGTTTATCACACTACCAGCACCCAAAAATAAAGTACCTTTAAACAAACCGTGGGCAATGAGATGATAAATTGCCAATGAAAACGCACCAACGCCGCATTCCATTATCATGAATCCCATTTGACCCATGGTGGAGTAACCCAACGCTTTTTTAATATCATTTTGCGTCAGCATAAGTACAGAACCGACAACGGCAGTTATTAATCCAATAATAAACAACCAATGCAACACGTCCCCCGTATGCACAAAGACAGGTGCAAATCGATTAATCAGAAATCCGCCCGCGTTAACAATACCTGCATGCATTAGTGCAGATACTGGCGTAGGTCCGCCCATGGTATAAGGAAGCCAGGTATGGAGTAAAAATTGAGCCGAACGGGCAAATGCAGCAATTGCCAGCAAATAACCCACAATATTTGGTAAGGGCATACCAAAATAATAGTGAGCATTAGGGTTTGCCGCTAATTGACTAAAAATTTCAGATAAAGACCACGTACCATACGCGTGATAGAGCAAACCTGCTGCAATCACCATGGCGATATCACCAATTCTGTACGTCAACAACGTCCAAAAGGCATACCGATAAGCTGATGCACTACGTGTGTCATAACCCAGCAGAAAATACAATAAAACACCAATCGCATGCCAAGAAATGAGCATTGTGATCAGATCACCAGCAGTGACCATAAGAAAAAGCGAAACTGCCATGAGGTCTAGCAGAACGAAAAACCTACCATAACCTTCTTCTTCTATCATGTAGCGCACTGAATAAATGCGCACAATCATGCTAATACCAGCGATGACCACTGCCATGAGTACACTCAATGGATCTGCAAGCAATATTCCCCATGAACCACCAAAGGATATTTGACCTGCTACGTCATAACTCAGCATTAACACGAGTAGCAGTACTGAAACTGCAAAGGTTAAGATACTAGCGTTAACACTAACTTTGGCTACTTGACGACCTAATTGTTTGGCCCATAAGTGGGTTGCCAATGCTGAAATTAACGGTATTAACGGAAGAAGAATGACCAGCTTTTCCATTTTTAGCGATTACCTCCTACTAAAACAAGACACAGGGAAAGGCTTATCCATAATTTTTGAGCGTGGCTTTTTTCGCCTAGTTTTGAATTAATTATTTTCGCCATACACTTTCTTTAGTTGTTCAAACCTTTGTTTAACGTTGTCTTCGAGTCGCTATCAATACACTAATGACTGAAATTAAACAGGGTAATTTTTTGTATGAAAAATTTCATAGCTCAGAGCCAAATCTAAAAACAAGTAGCTCAAAATTGGGAGCTAATAATGGAGTAATCGATTCGATATTGCAACATATTCGAACTGCAATTTTATCATTTTTTAAAATCACAAAAAATTCAATTTAACGTTAGATATCAATAGAATAAAAGCCTTTCCCCTATTAATAGAAAGTCAAATAAATTATTTTTTTTAAAAAAAAATATCGAATTAAAGTCCACAGAAATCCCCCCCCATATGGAAATACCACAACAAAATACATGTAGTTTTATCATTTAGAGAGAAAAATATTACACATTAACTGCTTAAAAAATGTTAAATTCCCATACCATTTCAAGCGATAAGTTATTTACATCTGACTTACAATTGAACATAGATCAATGTAAGCCACTGCTTATACATTTGAGACCAGTCTCAAAAAACGTTAACAAGAAGGTATCAAGATGGCAAAACCAACTCCTTATGTCGGTATCGAAAAAGACATGAATGGCGGCATGACAGCGGCTGGTAAGATAATTATAGATGCATGGGTTTTCGAAATTTTGCCTGAAACGCAAACATGTGAGGGCTGGGACTTAAAACGAATCGAAGCTTTGCAACATCAAGTTGATAATGAGTGGGATAAATACGGATGTATGGTTAACAACCTGCCAGAAGATATTAAGGCTCGACACAGTAGAATTTATGACGCGGCGATCAAAAGAGCAAAAGAAGCAGGATGGCAGGGCGAACATGAACTAAAGAATGACAATTAACCTCTGCATTTAAGCTACCTATAATAATAAAAGTCGCAACTGGTTGTTGGTATGTCTCGTAATACAATAAACCGAAAACTACGCGAACAACCAGTGAGGATTTAGAGTCGCAATAAAAAATAGCTTGTCAATACAACCAACTTTTAAGTCGACAATTGAATTATCCAATGACTTCCGAGTCATCATCCACCTATTCAACAAAACTTAAAAACCCACCTCTCACCCCCCAATTTTATCACTATTAACTATACTCAAACTCAACAGAAAACTTACCATTCTCATCAATTTAGGCATTACTTACAGCGACCAAAAATCGAACGATAAAATAGTTAAAAGCTAAAATACGTTTTATAGCGAGCAACAATTATTCATCTTTATCTTGAAGCGGCTCAAAAATCGCATAATGCCTAATTTAAATAAAATGACCAAAAACATACAATTCGAAATTTTCGTTTTAATTGATCATAAATTATAAAAATGGAAACTTTTTACTCGTGACACAAAACCAGCACACAAAGTCAGCACAAACTCTTTTAGATGATGAAGAAAATGCCATCTCATACATCTCAAATGAGATTTATCAAAAAGATATGACTGCAGTTATTTTTTTCTGCTCTCCCCAATATAATTTAGACAAAATTACAGCTTCAATAAACAGGCATTTTGAGTGCATGGTTATTGGTTGCACCACTGCAGGAGAAATTGGCGATAGATATGAAACTGGCGGCATCTCTGCAGTGAGTTTTTCCTCAAAGGCCTTTTGCCTTCATCCTCACTTATTCAACCTTTCCAGCAACAACATCAAAGACGCCACTTCAAAAATAATAGCAACAAGTGCCTTAGCCTCAAAGTTTAAAGAAGACAGCGTTGGTAAATCCAGCGTGGGTTTCTTACTCATTGACGGCCTGACTATGAAAGAAGAAAAAACGATTGGCATGATTCACGACGCATTACCAATGCTACCCATAATAGGTGGCTCAGCGGGTGATAATTTAAACTTCGAAGAGACGTTTGTTTTTTATAATAAGAAATTTCATACAAATTCGGCAATATTTACCCTTATTGAAACCCACCTAGATTTTGAAATCTTCCAATTTCAACACTTCCAACCTTCAGAGATCGAAATTGTTGTTACTGATGTAGACTCAAGTAAACGAATAGTAAAAGAAATCGATGGTGAAAAAGCATCTCAGCGTTTTGCCGAACTAGTAAATATTCCTATAGAAAAGCTATCTCCTCAGACTTTCTCCATGAACCCCCTAATGTTAGAAATTGGAAAAGACTGGTACGTTCGATCAATCCAGAAATGCAATCCTGATGGTAGCCTTCAATTTTATTCTGCAATAGAAAACGGACTTCCACTCACTCTCGGCAAAGGTATGAATATCGCGAAAAACCTTGAAACCAGAACCCAACAGATCTTAAAAAGATTTTGTAACATAGAGTTAACGCTCGGCTGCGATTGCATATTGAGAAGATTGGAGATTACAGAGCGGAATAAGAAAACTGAAATTGAAAAGTCCTTAAAAAAATTAAATTTTATCGGCTTTAACACTTATGGTGAACAAATTAATTCTATTCATGTTAATCAAACACTAACTGGCATTGTTTTTGGGGAAAAAAGAAGTGAATGATACACAGTCAACTGACAAACTAAAAACAAAAATTGCAGAATTAGAGACTCAGTTAAGCAAACAAATAAAAATTAGCAACGCACTAAAAGAGCGAGTTAAAAAAAGCCTTCAAATTGCAGATAGTAGTTACACTCGATTTGAAACCAATGTTCTATTACAAAAAGAAATTGAAACCAAAACTCGCGAATTGCAAATTGCTCGAGAAATCGCAGAATCAGCAAATCACACAAAATCTGAATTTCTTTCCAATATGTCACATGAAATGAGAACACCTCTGCATGCAATTCTTGGTTTCGCTGAGATAGGAGAATCAAAATCATTTACTGCTGATAGAGATAAATTGGGGTCCTATTTTGAACATATACAAGCAAGTGGAAAACGCTTACTGCGCCTATTAAACGACTTGTTAGACTTGGCAAAATTTGATTCTGACCAATTAAAAATGAACTTTAAGAACTCAGATATCCATTCATCCATTGAAATCATCCTCAAACAAAGTCAATCATTGCTTGAGGCAAAAAATATAAGCATCAGATTGAAAAAACCGAACTTCTCAACGGCAGTATATGTAGATATTGAACGTATTGATCAAGTCATCATAAATTTACTATCTAATGCCATTAAATTTACAAGCTTAAATAGCACGATAGAAATTGATTTCAAACTCACACGCAATCATATCTCTGCACGGGTCATTCAGGTTTCTATTAGTGATGAAGGAATAGGCATCCCATCATCCGAATTAGAAAAAATATTTGAAAAATTTGTTCAAAGCAGTAAAACTAATACGGGGGTTGGCGGCACTGGGCTGGGATTAACTATTTGCCAAGAAATCATTAAACGACACCTTGGTGAGATTTGGGCAGAAAACAATTCAGAAAAAGGCGCAACCTTTTTCTTCACATTACCTGTTACTCAACCGTCCAATGAAAATCAACAATAATCACCAAAAGAGTGTTTAGCAAACATTGATACTTAATTATTTGAATTTAACTAATGACACAACATTATCATTTTTAACAAATGCCTCATCAAATGGCTCTTCCAACAATTCTACTTGATCACCGAATTCGACATCTGAGTTCAATTCTTCTTCTAAATTTTTAAAATCCCAAAGATCAAAATCCATCAACTGTGATTTTCGAACATTACCTAAAGCACGCAACATATTAGATGGGACCTTAGGGTTTTGATCAGACAAATCTCTAATCAAATTTTTCACTTTTTGACGTGTTAAATTTTCCTGCGATCCGCATAAATTACAAGGAATAATGGGGAATTTTTTCTCCTCAGCATACTCAACAATATGCGCTTCTTTGCAATACACCATGGGGCGAATGACAATATGTCGCTTATCCTGAGTTAAAAGCTTGGGAGGCATAGAGCTAATTTCACCACTATACATGGTAGACATCAACATACTTTCAATTAAATCGTCTCGATGATGGCCTAATGCAATTTTTGTAAAGCCATGCTTTTTAGCATAGGTATATATGTTTCCACGACGTAACCGCGAACATAAAGAACAGTAAGTTTTTCCTTCAGGCACCTTCTCTTTCACGATCGAATACGTATCTCGGTGTAAAACTTCGTAAGGATATTCATGTTCCTCAAGCCAAGCTTTTAAGCCATCATCATTCCAGCCTGGTTGAGCTTGATCTAGGGTCAAGGAAAATAAATCAAATTTACGGTCACTACGCAAGCGAAGCTGATGCAGCAGATGTAACATCGTGTAGGAGTCTTTGCCGCCAGACAAACAAACCAACACACGATCACCTTCCTGAATCATATTATAATCAGAAATAGCTTTCGCCATATAGTGTCTTAGTTTTTTTTCAACGCGCGACATACTTATCCCAGATTAACTTCGATATTTCGTTTCAACATATTCTGTAACAATTTGCTGGAATTCCTGGGCAATATGATCACCTTTAAGTGTTACCGTTTTTTCACCATCTACATAAACAGGTGCAACAGGTTTTTCACCGGTACCTGGCAAACTAATACCAATATTCGCATGTTTACTTTCGCCAGGACCATTTACGACACAACCCATGACTGCTACATTCATATCTTCGACGCCGTGATATTGTTTTTTCCATTCAGGCATTTGATGACGCAAATAACTTTGAATGTCTTGTGCTAACGTTTGAAAATAAGTACTGGAAGTACGACCACATCCTGGGCAAGCAATTACTTGAGGCGTAAAAGAACGTAAACCCATGGTTTGTAAAATTTCTTGAGCAACAATCACTTCTTTAGTGCGATCACCATGAGGCTCAGGGGTAAGAGAAATGCGAATGGTGTCGCTGATACCTTGCTGTAACAAAACGGCTAACGCTGCAGTAGAGGCGACAATGCCTTTTGACCCCATTCCTGCTTCAGTCAAACCAAGATGCAATGCATAATCACATCGCTGAGCTAAATCCTCATAAACTGAAATTAGATCCTGAACTTTACTCATCTTACATGACAAAATAATTTTATCGCGCCCCAAGCCAATTTCTTCTGCTTTTGCTGCGCTTTCCAAGGCTGAGCGAATCAAGGCGTCATGCATAACGACTGTGGGTTCTTTTGGCTCGGTTAATTGGCTATTTTCATCCATCACTCGCGCTAACAACGCTTGATCTAAACTCCCCCAATTAACACCAATTCTAATAGGTTTATCATATTTGCAGGCAATTTCGATCATGGTGGCAAATTGACCATCACGTTTCTTACCTTTTCCCACATTACCGGGATTAATTCGATACTTAGCCAAAGCTTGCGCGCATTCTGGGTATTTTTCCAGAAGCTTATGGCCATTAAAATGAAAATCGCCCACGATGGGCACATGACAATTCATTTTATCTAGCTGTTCTTTAATTGCAGGGACTTCTTTGGCGGCTTCTTCGGAATTAACCGTAATCCGAACCAATTCAGATCCCGCTTTTGCTAATTGCGATATTTGGATAGCCGTTTCAACCGCATTGGCAGTATCTGTATTGGTCATGGACTGTACGACAATGGGGTTATCTCCGCCCACTGCTACATTCCCGACCTTAACGGCAATTGATTTTCTTCGATTTTTTAAATGAAAAGTCATAGGAATAAAAAAACCATTATCTTAAAATTAGGCGCAAATAATAGCCTATTTTAACAATTGAGGATATGAAAATTGAATACCTAGGTGAACTATTTAACTGCCCTTGGGCGCCCAGATTCATCAATAGCCACATAAGTCACTGTCGCTTCAGTGACTTTTATACAATCTTCTGACATTCGCCGACGCTCAGCATAAACTTCCACAAAAACGGTTAGTGAAGTCCGACCAGTTTTTACGACTTCGGCATAACAACTCACCAAGTCACCAACATAAACCGGTTGATGAAATTGAAACTCATTCACGGCTACGGTTACAACACGTCCATTAGCGGCTCGATGAGCAACTATGGAGCCCGCAATATCTACTTGGGACATGATCCAGCCACCAAATATATCACCTGCAGCATTGGTGTCAGAGGGCATAGGAACCAGACGTAATGTAGGCTCTTTATCTAAAGGAAGCGATGTTTTATTCATAATCTAAAACTGTACGCTATCCATAAAAAAAGGCCAGTGAAACTTGTGCCTCATTAGCCTTTTTTATCTTGAAAAAAGTAGCGCCAGTGCAAGGTTTTAAGATATGCACAGCTAACCATCAACTGTATCATCAATGAAATCTAGTGATTTAATCGTAGAATCAATGTTATTCAGCTTTGCAGTGTTATTAGCAACAATCGTTATTGATGTGCTAAGCGAAGAATACGCCCCACTCATAAGACTTGTATTCTGGACAGCTACTTGTTAACTAAGAATCCGAATTCAGAAATATTACCTGATTTATTAAAGCTGGCTTTACCTTTCGCATCGTATTTACCAATAAAACCCAATGAACGACCCAACACCGATTGTCGACCGGCTCTTGCAGCCAACAACCCTTTAAGATCATATTTACCATCTGGGTTTACAGAAAGATCGCCATTTAACTCAAGCGGGCCACCACCGTCACCTAATTTTGCCAAAATGACACCATCTTCAGAGGTAGAAAAATCTGAAAAAACATCACCCATGGTTAATTTCTGAGGGAATTTCGATTCTGCGTCAGACCAAAGTAGACGTCCCTGAATATAATTAACCGTTTTATCAGTTAATTCAAATCGAGAAAGGTTTAATGCAAAATCACCCCCAAGCTTTACTGCAGGAATTTTCAATAAACTAAGCAACTCAGTGGCACCTATATTTGCTTGAACATTTTCTGCAATAAGACTACCGAATATTGACTTAGCAAATTTACCTTTTACAGTCGTGTTCTTACCTTTAAAGCGAACTGAAACAGATGCTTTCGCAGTTAGTAATTCCAACGGATGAAATTCCCAAACGACAGCATCATAACGCTTTCCATCATATATTAATGTGCTGGCACTTCCTTGCCATAAACTCCCTTTTAAACCAAACACTTCTATAGGTACATTCTTATCATCAAGAGTATCTTCTACTAAATAATAAGCTTTGTTAGCAGGAAATTGAACAATAACAAATATTAAATAACTGGCCACACCTAGCAAGACATACTTCATCCAGGATTTCATGCGCCACCTTCAATTATCACTAAACGCACATTAACTCGCCCGACAACTTCGACCTTGTCAAACACTGCAGACTCAATTTCCAATTGATAATTTGAATGTAATAAACCAAGCCATTTGGCAACCACGTCAAAAGGCGCATTATCCAACCAAACTCGAACACGTTCAGATCCATCCGGTTCAACTCGTTTCAGCGAATCCGCGAGTTTGTTTTGCTTGGCTGTTCGATCAACAACAACCAATAAAGATTCACCTGCTTTTCTTTTAGTGCTTGGGCCACCAGCGGAAACCTGCAACTGCTTTACTTCCATTGAAGCTTTTTTAAGCCATTCATTTTGAGATTTTTGCTTTGAAATTTTCGCTGTATATTCTTCAGTTTTAAGCATAAAAGGCTCAAGAACTGCCAAATATAAAATCAGCACTGATAGAATAATTCCACCAACTGAAATAATCGTGCGCTCACTAGGCTTTAGTTGATTCCAATAATCCTTCATGAGGCAGTCCCTTTAATTTGCAAGCGACCTTGAACGATATTTTTACGCGATGCTGCTGATTGTATTTCTACACTTAAACCTTGTTGCTGAGAAATTTTTTGTTTCAACTGATCTAATGCCTGCAAATTAGGCACTTCAAGCTCCACATCTAATGCCCCATTTTTATAACGAATGCTGCGCAATACTAATCCCGAAGTTTGTTTAAATGCAGTACCGCTGTCTGCCAACAAATTCATGAAATTAACTTTTTTAGTAGGCCCAGCACCTTTAAGCTTATCGAGTTCTTGTTGCATTTGCGCCTTAATGTTTACAATACGCTTAGCATTCGGAAAGGTGTTTTTATAGATCGTTGTCGCTTCCGTTTTTAAAGCCTTATATTCTTCTTCAAGTTTCGAGCTTTCGCTAACAGCAAGTCCTAACTGCAAGACAAAAAGCACTGCGGCTAAGGATGCAGCATAACGCCAAGGGCGCCACAACTTACCGATTTGTTCACGGCGACTATAGTCACCCTGTAATAAATTAATCGCCTTATCTAAGACCAAAGGTTTAGTGCCAATGAGACTTAATAAACCATTATCCAGCTGCTCATGATTAACAGTAATTTCTTCCGGTATCAATGGCGTCACACCACGATTATCTTCAGCATGCCAAACATTAACAGTAGCTGGTAAATGTTCAGCTTGTTCCTTTAATACCAATGGCAATATCACACCAAGGTTTTCAACATCTGCCACTAAACCACGATAATTAGAACCGCGTAATAAAGCATTATTACCATCAAGTAATAATGTCCAAGCATCTTCTGTCACAGGCACTGCTAATAACTCAGACATTATTATATCTGCAGATATTCCAGCATGTTTTAGCATCTCCTGCCATTCATCCATTAGCTGGCGATCGACAACCGCTACCACTAACAATCCTTCATTTTCAAGCTCACCAACTGAAAAATGCAATTCTTCCACATCACCCGCCAAGTCTTCCTCCATGGCGTAGGGGACAGCCTTTAACAATCGCTGTTTATTTTGAGTAGGTACATTTGCAGCACTAAGCAATACATCAGAACCTAGTACCAAAACGACTACTTGAGCACCTAGCATCACTTTGGACGCTTCATCTAGGGCGCCATATTCAATGGTTGGATTTGGGTTTGAATCAGATAACCGAACCCAGCTCACTTGCTCTGGCGCTTGATCTGACAAACGAATAATTAGTTGGTCACGCATTTAAAGTTTAATCTTTATCTATTCTTTTCAATTAATTAGTTATCGGCACGGAGCACAATATACCACAGCCAATTAAATCCCGTTGGTACCAATAGCCCGTGAAATTACTTCAAGTTTCCCGCCATCTGTACGCACATAAATTAAACTATTTAAATCAACGGTTGTTTTTCCAACAGTTACGGCAGAGTTGATCATAAAATAGCTGCTTTTTATATCAAGCTTGGCTTCTCTCATATTTCTCGTCAGTATGGTGTAATTATTTTCCTGAGTTGCAGTCTGATTGGGTGCTTTTATCGTCTCAAATGTTGGATGCTTAGCTGCGCCATCCTTATTTTCATAAGGCTGCCCAGAAATGATTTCTTCAGCCATATCCAAGTCTAAATAATTTGACAACGCCATAAAAACTTTATGCTTCGTTACCGTATTAACATTGATGGTAGTATCTCTATCAGGTAACGCAGCAACATAGGCCAATAATCCATCGATGGCTTCTATTTCTTGCTCTTCATCAGCTGGAATACCATCCAATAACTCCTCTGTATATCCCTCGACTAGTCTCAACTCTGAAATGCTAGTCAGCATTCTATTTGCAGCTTTATAAGGCGGATCTTTACTTTCGTAAACACTGTCTTCCGCACCATCAATTGCGGCTTCTTCATTTTCGTCAATCCAATCGATCAAACTTGACACTAAACTATCGACTTGTCCCCGATCTCCACCTAGATCATCAATCACATATTTCAATAACCTTCGATAAATCTCTTTTTGTTTTAAATTGGGATTACCATCTTCTAAAACCAGCGTATTTACATTGAAACGCGATTCTGGATAATCCGCCTGAAGAGAAACTATCCGCGTGTCATCAGACATATCAGTGCTTAATTGCACCAAGGCAAGATCAAATAAACTAATATCGTCGAAATCACTTTGGCCTGAACTCCTAAAATTTGCCAACAATTGACCGACAAACGTCTCTGCAGCGATAGCATCTAAATAAGCTTGATCCGATTGCATCATATTTCCCGTACGACGAATATCAATATATTGTCGCGACGTCAATGCAACTGCCATAATTGTCGCCAGCGAAACCACTAACAACGCTGTAATTAAAGCGACACCACGGTGTTTTTTACGAAAATCTCGATGCAGTATTCTCATCATGGCTGAGCCGCGTTGGATTTCCGGCTATACTCGCCAGGTGGGATACGAAATACACGTCGAATTTTGCCTAGCTTCTCTGTTTCGAGAGTGAAAATAACCGCTCTCGGCAACATCGTGTCATCAACCTCCCCAAAAGACGATGGCCATTGATCCTTTGTCTCGCCATCACGATCCACATAACTGACTTCCACTTTTTTTACATCAGCCAACAAAACTCTTGCAAATCCTTCTTCATTAAAATCTTGGTCTAACATAGGCCATGAAACACGAGAAAGTTCATCATCCTCTAATCGATAAGCCACTCTTTGCAAATTACTGCGCGTTGCTTTTAAAAAATTGGTATATCCTGCATGTGTAAAACTAATTAGTTCATTACCAAACTCACCACCATGCATCGCCGGTTTCACATCGCCAAAACCATCCCGCACGCTGCGACCAACAGTTTGTTCTATATCACGACCAATAAACATGAATGCGGTTTGCAAATCGACCAGGCGTTTGGCAATTATTTCAGTATGTTCTTTTGTCGTAATAACATTGCTCAGCCCTGCATAAGCCATAACAGATAAAATTGAAAATACCATCATGGAAATTAATAATTCCATTAGGGTAAAACCTTTCAACTTTTGCTTAAAAGGTCGCTTCATATTGGCCTTCCAATAAAAGTCATTACACTAACTAAAGGTTTTTCATCGCTTTTCTCACGACGTACTTCGATAACAATCTGCCGACTATTGTTTGAAACTTCTTCACGGCCCGGGGTTTTATTGACATCGCGCTGCCAGTACCATTCATGATTAGCCATGACTTCACTACCCTTTTCTATGCCGATAGAAGGAAACTCTTGTCTTGCTTGCAGCTCCGCAACTTGATTCATAGCAACCCAATGAGCAAAAGTTTTATCACGTAGATAAGCCACATTAGATGTGGCATTGCCAATTGTTTGAGTAATAGCACCTAAAGCTATCGCTAACACGCCTAAAGCAATTAACACTTCTAATAAAGTAAATCCGTGTTGACGTTGATTCACAGGCTTGGACTCTTTACTTTACCCACAAATTCAATTTTACTAAAAAAATCACCAACCACTTCGTAAGCAGTACCATCGTCCTGATAAAAAACCACGCTAAAAGGTGTCATTTCGCCACTAGGAAGAATATAAATATTCGCAAAAGAACCTTCTTCTAAAGATTCAAAATCAACTTTTTCATCTTCTATGACAACGTTCATATGAATATGATCTGAAATTTCACGCGGGCGGAAGATAGGATCTTCACTTTCCACTTCACCAGCAATACTAAATTGATAAGTTTGCTTAGCAACCTGTACGGCAATAGGCCGAACATTCATGACTGATTCATCCGACGCCAATTTTACCAATGAAGCAAAGCGCTTTGCTTCAGTCTCCAGGCTTTTATCAGTACTTGTACCCACAGATATCGATGCCATGGTAATGAGCAGGCCGATTATCAGAATAACGACAATTAATTCAATTAAGGTAAACCCACGCTGTGATTTCAGCGCGAGTTTAGACACGGGAGCGAAAACCGATCTTGAACATTGTTCAATATTCGCCGGTTTTTTCATTAACGCATATAACAATTATTCGTCTAAATTCCAGTTGCCTATATCAGCGCCACCTTCTTCACCACCCTCTTCTGAATCAGCTCCATAGGTGAAAATATCGACCGCACCATTCGTTCCTGGGCTTAAATATTGATATTCATTACCCCATGGGTCTTTAGGTAAGCGTTTCAAGTAACCACCAGATTTCCAGTTTTTTGCTTCAGGAGATCCGGACGGCTCGGAAACCAATGCTTCCAAACCTTGATCGGTACTTGGGTAATTAAAATTATCCAGGCGGTACAACTCTAAGGCGCCTTCCATAGCACGAATATCTTGTTTTGCTTTCACAATTCGGGCTTTATCTGGATTATCCATTATTCTCGGCACCACAACTGCGGCTAATATACCCAAAATCACGATGACAACCATGATTTCGATAAGGGTAAAACCCGATGCTTTCTTATTCATTTGTATTTTCAACATCAACTCCATTTTATAATTTAAGAAACGCTGGGGAAATCTAATTTGCTAGCATTCCATTTCATTGTTTGACTATTTATCATTCTAAGTGTTCCAATGATTTACCTCACAAATATCGCGATATTAAATCATAATAAGCACTTGTATAATAGATAAGTAAAATGATCGATAATCTTCAATTCACACTAATATGCAAAATATAGGCAGTTTATTCGTCACAGAGCCGTTAATGTTTAACCAAAATGAAGTCAAAATGCTAAAAAATAAAATTTATATATTTACCTTAAGTACTTTTATGTCATTTACTGCCATCGCAGAATGTTTTGACCCACCAAATAATAAAGTTAATTGGGATGGTTGTGACAAAAAAGCAGCTCAACTGAGTAAAGCAAATTTGCGTGAAGCTGTGCTAAAAAAAGCCAATTTAAGTCAGGCAAATCTCGAAGGAGCATTATTAAGTGATGCCGATCTAGGATATGCAAATTTAAGCGAAGCCAATCTTGTCAAAATCAAAGCAAAAAATGCTCGTTTTATCAGTGCAAATTTAAATAAAGCTATCTTTGACAATGCGCGCATAGAAAGCAGTAAATTTGATCGAGCAAAATTAGAATATGCAAAAATTCGTAATGCCAGCGCAAAAAGCACCCACTTCTATAATGCACAACTGACATCAGCTGATTTAAGCGATAGCGATTTCCGCGAATCAAATTTTGAACAGGCGGTCCTCTCAAGCGTCACCGCAAAAAATACCAACTTTCATCAAAGTAAAATGAGTTATGCCAATTTACAAGCAGGCAATTTTCAAAACGCCGATTTTTCTAAAGCAAAACTAGACAATACTGACTTGAGCGATGCGAATTTTAATTCGGCAAATCTTGAAGGTGCAGACTTGCATAATGCCGACATCAATAATGCTGATTTTACGGGTGCAAAATTGGGCAATGCCACATGGATAGACCGTCGCCGTTGCCGACCTGGATCCGTTGGAATATGTAAATAATTAAATCCACTAAGTTAAGAACTGATTTATAAAACCGATTATTTAACCTTTATATATCACTACTAGTAAAAATTAATCTCGGTTTAATTGAGAGAGACTAGAATTCCTCATTCAGCATATATGTGTTGGGGGAAATAAAGGTGGGGTCCGGAGACAGGGCTATTTCAAATAACAATAATCATAGTCCTGTCTTCTCTGTACCAAAAACAATGACTTATCCAAAGTTTCAAATCTCGCCGTTTTGGTTAATTAACCAATTGATTCATATCCAGTATTGGCATCATTATCGCCATTACAATAACCAAGACGGTTCCACCCATACAAATAATCATCAATGGTTCAAATAGACCCATTAACGCTGATAAAAGCGTTTCCATTTCTCGCTCTTGGGTATCAGCAGATCGTTCCAGCATATCTTCCAAATTGCCACTCACTTCACCACTTGCAATCAAATGGATCATCATTGGCGGGAAATAGCCTTCTACAGCCAAAGATTCGCTGATTCCAGCGCCTTCACGAACACGATTAGCTGACTCCAGTACAGAGTCGCGCATGGGTAAATTTTGCAAAACTTGCGCAGAAATCCGCATAGCATCTAACACGGGCACGCCACTGGCGGCTAGAATACTAAATGTTCTAGCAAATCGGCCTGTATTCAATCCTTTGACCAATTTTCCCAGTAAAGGCAAATTTAATAATATTCGATGATATTGGCGTTTAAAAATATCTTGTCTCAACATTACGCGAAAGATCAAAAAAGCAAATAAACCCAAAATTGCGATATAAATTCCATAAGATGTAATGAAATCACTGGTTGCAATTAAACCACGCGTTAATGCTGGCAACTCCTGGCCGATGTGATCGAACATTTCTACAATTTGAGGGACAACATAAGCCAGAAGCAATACAACCACAGCGACTGCAACAACGCTAATTAAGACTGGATACAATAAAGACATCATCATTTTTTGCTGCAATGCCTGTCGACTTTCGGTGTAATCAGCCAAACGTGACAATACAACGTTAATATGTCCTGAATGCTCTCCAGCCTCAACGGTACTGCGATACAATTCAGAAAATACATGAGGATAATCTGATAAAGCGGTTGCCAGCGTATGCCCTTCTAAAACTCGCGAACGCACTCCCATTATCATGCTTTTTAGTCGAGGTTTTTCTGTTTGCTCAGACACAGCTTTTAGCGCTTCTTCAACAGGTATACCTGATCCAGCCATAGTAGAAATTTGGCGGGTGATTAGGGAAAGATCAGTAGCGCTAACTTTATTAAATAAAGAAAATTGTTTGCTTTTTTTTTCTTCTCGTTCACGCACTTCATCAACAGACAAAGGCACCCAGCCTTTATCACGAATTAACTGACGAATCTGACGCGAAGTATCACCTTCGAGAACACCTTTCACCTCCTTACCAGCAGGGTCCAGTGCCTTATATTCAAATGCTCCCACTAGGATTTTTTCCTTTTAATTCAAGGCGTATTCATCTTTTACTCCTGGAGCATCTTTCTTCCGTACTCAATCAGTCACATATTATTATATGCGCCCTCATTCCGTGCGGAAGAAAGATGCTCCAGAACCAAAATCTAAACACGCTCTGTAATTATATTATTTAAAAAACAAAAAATAACTTAAAGCTAAAATGAATAATGCCAAACAAAGCGACTTGCCTGTGGTAGGGATCGATTTTAAAGTGTTGCCAACATGGATGTTGGCATCAAACGCCATGGATGGCCGATGGCCAATGTGTCTTTAAAATCGATCCCTACCGCAGGTAAAGCGCGAATTCAAAACTCACATTACATTCTATCAGCCTTCCTGAGTCACCCTCATAACTTCAGAAAGTGACGTATCTCCACTCAACACACGACGCATACCATCCTGTCGAATACCGGATGTTTTTGTTCTGGCATATTGTTCAAGTTGATGCTCACCCGCACCCTCATGAATCATATTTCGTAAATCATCAGTGACTTCAATAACCTCATAAATACCCGTACGACCCCGGTAACCTAAATGATTACACGCTTCACAACCTTGAGGATAAAAAATTGTTGGAGGATCGTTTTGATCAACTCCCATAAGCGTGCAGTCTCGATCAGAAGCTTTTGCAGGTTTTTTACATTCAGGACACAAAACACGAACTAATCGTTGGGCAACTACTCCAACCAGACTCGATGACAATAAAAATGGCTCAACACCCATATCTCTTAAACGAGTAACCGCACCAACAGCGGTATTTGTATGCAAGGTAGATAAAACCAAATGGCCAGTTAAACTGGCTTGTACCGCAATCTCAGCCGTTTCCAAATCGCGAATTTCACCAATCATAACGACATCAGGATCTTGACGTAATATGGCTCGCAAGCCTTTTGCAAAAGTCATATCGACTTTTGTGTTTACTGCAGTTTGACCAACACCATCAAGAAAATACTCAATAGGATCTTCAACAGTCATAATATTTCGTTGTCGATCGTTTAAGCGTGTCAAAACTGCATACAAACTCGTTGTCTTACCAGAACCCGTCGGACCGGTTACTAAGATAATACCGTGCGCTTTTTTAATCATTTCATTCATGATCGAAAAGCTAGCTTTATCCATACCCAATTGTTCGAGATCAATTCGGCCGGCTTGTTTATCCAACAAACGTAACACGACACGTTCACCGTGACCCGATGGTAACGTTGACACCCGCACATCCACAGATCGACCTGCTATGCGAAGAGAAATTCGACCATCTTGTGGTACACGTTTTTCTGCAATATCCAGTTTTGCCATTACCTTAATACGTGAAACAATCAAACTCGTAATCGCTTTTTGTTGTTCTAAAATTTGACGCAAAATACCATCGACGCGCAAACGTACAACGAGTCGATTTTCAAAAGGCTCAATATGAATATCCGAAGCTCCTTCTTTAATGGCTTCGGTAAGTAACGCATTAATCAATCGAATAATGGGTGCATCATCGGCAGCTTCAAGTAAATCTTCAGGCTCGGCCAGTGCTTTTGCTACACTGAACAAATCCAACTCTTCACCAAGCTCATCTGCCATCTGCATGGCTTCGTTTGAACCGCCTTCATAATTTTCTTGTAATCGACGATTAAATTCCTCTGTTTTTACACTGTGTATTTTTAAAGGTACTTGTAAAAAACGACGTATTTCAGTCAAACTTTGAGGTGTTACTTCCGGACCACAATAAACATGGTAATAACCATCAAATAATTTACCAATCAAAATTTTATGCCGTTTAGCATGCGCAAAAGTTATTGTCTTGCGAACTTCCTGAACAGGAAGAAGTTCAGGTTCGACTGCTTCCAATATTGGATTTGTTAATTCATCGTTTTGATCAGGCATATGCATAGTCATATCAGAGCGTATCGTCACCAAAAATTTCTGTATCTAATAACGTATCATCTGGTTTGGTCGTATCCGGCATAGGTGTAACTAATTTTTCTACCCGAGGCATTATAGGAGCAAGATTTTCCGCTACTGCTTCATTGTCACCTCCTCGACTGCGAATTTGTTGTTCACGTATAGCGGTATATTTTGAACTTGAAATTTGAGAAGTAATTGCTCCGTCTCTAAGAATCGTAGGGTGCAAAAAGACCATTAAGTTCTTTCTATCTTTTACATTACGTTTATAACGAAACATCGCACCAAGTATCGGAATATCTCCAAGAAAAGGTACTTTTTGAACGGTATTGTTTTCATCATCCGCAATTAATCCACCCAGCACAATTATTTGACCATCGTCTACCATGACAGAAGTTTTTATTGTACGTTGGCTGGTTACAAGATTTGCCGTGCCAGCATCACCAGCAGTGATTGCATCTACCGCTTGATCAATGTCTAGTTTTATCGCGTCCCCTTCATTAATTTGAGGTTTCACTTTTAATCGAATACCCACTTGCTTGGGCTTAAATGTGGTGAACGGGTTATTTGAGCTCGTACTAGTTTGCGTAAAACTGCCTGTAGGTACCGATACTTCACGACCCACAAAAATTTCTGCTTCTTCATTATCCATAGTAACAATATTTGGTGTAGACAATAAATTTGCCGAACTGGTGCCAGCTAACGCTCTCAAAATACCGCCAAAATTTAATGTATCGCTATTAAAGCGCCCAACACCTAAAGATAGACCAGAACCTAACAATCCAGCAGCATCAGGTGACACTGTATCTGTTGCAACTGAAGTCGCAACGACACTACCTAAACCAGGAGACCCAAAACTTGTCGCTCCCACAGGTGCAAGCCCTGATTGAGAACCATCGACAAACCATTGCATACCCAATTCATTCGTTTTGTTAGCTGCTATTTCGGCGATAATAGCCTCTACTAAAACTTGAGCACGACGCACGTCTAACTTACGAATCACAGCTTGCAATGAACGATAAATATCAGGTGCAGCAGTGATAACTAACGTATTTGAACTTTCATCTGCTTGAATATTAAAATCATTATTTTGTTGACGAGACGCAGCTTTACTTTTTCCTTTGCTTGTCGATTTTGCTTTAACTTTACCAACTCCCGTTAGTACTGCCACCAAATCTTTTGCCTTTGCGTAATGTAGATAGATTACATGTGTATTACCAACCGTTTCCGAAGGTGTATCTAAATGCGCTATCAAACCTTTTAAAGCTAATCGAGCAGACTTATCACCACCCATTAGAATTGAATTTGTACGTTCATCTGCCACTAGAGTTGGTGCACTGGCTGCTGAAGCCTTAGATTTCTTATTTTTTTGTTGCAAACTTGTTAAAACCCTGACAACTTCACTTGCCGAAGCATGTTCTAATTGTATGACTTCAATTTCACTGCCACTAGGCTCATCAATTTTCTCGATGATCTTCATCAATCGTTCAATATTACTCACACGATCAGCAATAATAAGCACATTGGTTTGGGCATGGGCTGCTAAGTGTCCTTGAGGGGGAACCAAAGGCCGAAGAATTGGAACCAACTGCGCAGCGGCAATATGCTTGATTTCAACAACCTGGGTCACCATTTCTTCACCTCTTCCATTAGCTGGTGTGCCCGAGTGTTTTGCATCTGAATCAGGAAGAATTTTAATCACATTACCAGCGGGAACTGCTGTAAAACCATGCACATCAAGTATGGCAAGGAACACTTGATATAGCTGGTCTTGATTCATTGATTTAGTGGAAATTATGGTAACTTTACCTTTTACCCGAGGGTCAATAATAAAGTTTTTACCTGTTGCTTCTGCAACAGTACTAATGACTGCATTAATGTCAGCAGCTTTCATGTTTAAAGTGACTGATTTCGCTAAAGCAATTCCATTGACACAAACTAACCCGATTGTCAGGCTTATTATCCAAAACGTCTTACGCAGATACATTGATAATTCCAATTTTTTGTTTATATTTAAGCATTCAAAAACTATTTCTATTAGCAAAATCTAATTCATAGGAACTAGAAAGGTTTGATTTACTCCATTTCGTAAAACCTGAACACTAACTTCACTCGCGTCAGTGACATTTTGCATAACCTCTAGCCCTTTTAAAGGACTATCTAAACTTATACCATTAACAGTAGTGACTACATCACCAGGTTCTAAACCCAATTGACCAAACAGGCTTTTGTCACGGCCCGGGAAAATTCGATAACCTTTCAATTTCCCTGCCTGTCGATATGGCTCTGCCCGCACAGTATTCATAACTGATTGCGGATCATTTAATAACTTGTCACGATAACCCTTTAAAATGTTGGAGCCGGCACTTGAAACTCGGTTAACATTTCCACTGGGCACTGCAGAGCGTGTATTATTTCTCTGATTTCGAGTATTTCTTCGGCCAGAGCGAACGTTAGATTTTGAAGATGTTACTTTGGAGCCAGCTGTGTCCGTTTTGGGTAAACGCAATGTCTCTAGGCGACCATTGTGTTCTAAAATTATCCTATCAGAATATATTTCCTTAAGAATTGCCCCGCCTGGCAAAGACGATTCTACGCCGTAATTATCTTCGTTACCCATACGGTCAGCAATAATCGCCCAAGCATCCATCATATCAGGAGATGCCATAACACCTTTTAAAGTAAGTCGCAATTGCGTATCAGGTGCTTCCTGTGGGGTAACTGGCGCCTGTACTACCGGCCTTGGCACATTTTTTTGAACCACGCCGAATAAATGCCAATTAGGTAATTGATTATAAGTACTATTGTTAGTAGTTGCAGTACTAGTTCGAGTATTTTTTACGCTCTCATCGATCAGAATGGGGGCTATAACATTGGGCAACGAAGGCACCATTTTCCAAGTAAGTGATGCAAATGTATTCGCAATGACAATTGTTAAAACCACTGTCGCGATGGCAGGTAATACCGAAGTTAATAAATGACCAGTATTCACTGATGAAAAGTTTTTTAAATTTATTGCTATCATTCTAATATTTACACACTTTATACATAAATCCGAAGATTCGACCTACATATCCCACATTAGTTTAAATTTCAGGCATCTAAATCCCGTTGCAAAAGCTTTACCGAAACGAAATTTAACAATTGATTATCCTAGAAAAAATTACAAAGTACTAGACACTTATTTTTTATTGAACCTGCTCAACTGTTAACCGATAGCTGCCATAGGGACCAACAGCGCCAAATTTATCAAAATTTGTCGATAAATGACTCACCTCCACATAATATCGGCCTGAAATGTTAGTAGTGAACTCAAGTTTTGAAGCTAGTGAACTTTTATCATTAAAAAATCGACTCGCTCTACAAAATTGACTGCCATCAAATCGAAAAAAATCACCAGGTGCTGCATCATCATTTTCCACTTCTTGTCCATTTAGATCAGCTAAAGAACCATCTTCATCAAGCATACGGATATAAGTATCAATGCCGTTTCTTAGTTCACTCGTTTCAACTCTATAGGTCATTCCTGCCTCAGCATCAAAAGCAAATACATCGATATCATTTCCTAAATCATCTTTGTACAAATAATAATCTGGCGCATTCTCGGCACCAACTTGAATTAAATTTGCAGTGTTAACGGTGTCATCTGACTCAAATTGGTCTTCTTGATAAAAAACCTTACGCTCAGCAAAAATTGCTGTTAATTCAGGCAATTGAGCTTCATCATAGAGATTACTGGTAAGCAATCCTTGCCAAAAATTCGGTAAATTTGTTGGCTGTGTTGTATCCATAAAATGGTTAGCCAATACATCTGTTATTTTTTCAATGCCATAATTTTTTAAAATAGACCACAGTATTTTACTTACTGCTGCTTCCCCGCTCGCATAATAATAACTATCTGCAAACTCAACTACCTCTGCAATATCAAGCTCATCAATTTGCTCAATATCATAACTAAGAAAAGCATTAGATCCATCTGTATCAACATAGGTAGAAATTCCGGCCGACGATAATGGCTGTTCAGGTTTTGCATCCATCCAAGATTTTACAGCAAAACCGAAAAAAGTCCCCCAACCCTCACTCCAAGCCAAACTCAAATCACTATCGTTAGTAGAGATGGTATGACAACCCGCAGGGGAATCATCAATAAAGTGATTTTCCATAATAAAATGTCCGAATTCATGCAGCAAAACATCATCATCAAATTCATCGGTATCCGAATCCGCTCCCCCTGGATTACTTAAGATGTAAATTCCTTGGCCCTGCTCGCAAAATCCGTCTTCATAACCTGAGCAAAAATAGGTACCCAACCCCATATTCTCTTCCCAGAATGCGGACAGATCTTCAACATCCACCTGAAAAGCCTCACGAGAATATTGGGCAGCAGAGACAAACACGTCTAGGATATTAAATACTCCAGCCATTGAAGAGCCATGTAAAATTTTAATATCGTATATCGTCTCACCCACAACAGAGTCTTTTGTCACTGCATAAATTTCACCATCCATATCCTTGACAGAGAACCCAGGTGCTGGCTCTATATCAACCTGCGCAAGAACACGAATACTATAATTTTCTGGAATAACATGCCCGAACTGAAACCGACCCATCGCATTAGTAATCGTACTTTCTAAAATATTCTTATTTTCATCTAATAAATCTACTGTTACATATCGCACATTGTTGTAAGTAGGAAAAAAAACACTCGTAAATCCATTCGCATCATATTTTCTATCCTGATAAACCACTTTACCTTGAACAAAATTTCCGGATTCTATTATTTCAATTTCAACAGAATCAGTTAATTCTTGATAACTAACACTGAGCGTAACTCTACCTGCAGCAAGTACTGTCACATTTCCCATAACATCTACAGTCGCAAGAGATTCATCTGACGTTTCCCACAACAAACCATTAGACAAATTTACAGCATTCTCATTTGCATCCGTCGCAATTAGGGTCAGCGAAAATTCAGTATTTAACTCTGTGATAGTTAATTTGTTTGGAGATAAACTTAGAGTTTGAATGCTAACCGTTGGTGTCTCAGCAGCATCATTCAAACTACAACCTGCTAAGAATAATAGAGAAGAAATAAACAACGATAGAAAGCGCAATTTTTTTTTATGTGGGAAATACACTATTAAGGCAACTGATATTCGCGCAGTTTAATACCATTACGATCTGTATGACGAAATGCTGGAGCAGTGATAGCGCGAGAACTACTTTTTTGTGACCTCACCAAGCTTTCCACATTTAACTTACTTGCTGCACGAAAAAATACTTGGGACGCACTACCTATGCTTGCAGAAGCTTCAATTTGACCTAACGCAGTCTTTTTAATGAGCAAAGTGAAATCTAATAACAATGGTTGACCTTTTTCAATGTTAACCTGAAATGATGTTTCTCCATCCAGTAACGTAACACCATCTGGCAAGCTGAGGTTAAACTTCATTTTTTCACTCGATATCTGCGACATTAATTCCACATGCATCTTTACGGGCTGTTCGTAGGCAATCCCATCATTCCAGTTCATTTTCATGGATAAAGAAGGCAATGGCTTAGCACTTACGCAAAAAGCCATAAAAAGTAAAACAATAAAAATACTAAACCGAGGCATTATTTTCATATTTATACATTGATTAAAAATGAATTTCATTAGTTTGGGCTTATTTTGAAGTCATAAGTTCCATACCGACCCGCAGATGAATAAGGCTCTGGGTCAGTAGTGGTTCTTATTTCAGCATAATATGTGCCGGTGCTGGGTGCAGTAAAAGTAACCTTTGAAGATAAAGCCGTACCATTGTTTTTAATTCTAGAAGTACCGCATACTGAATCATAACTGTAATAAGCATTCTCATCTGCGTCGTCATTTTCTACTAATACACCGCTTACAGTTAGAGGGTTAGCACCACTATTCAATACCCGAATATGGGTATCTGCACCACTTGTTAATCCCAAGGTTTCCAAAGTATATTGATTTCCACCTTGAACATCAAAAGCGATAACATCTAAATCAGTCGACAAATCAGATTGATATAAATAGTGGGTTTCCACTTGTCCCATAAGAATTTTGCGTTGTTCACTCGGCAAACCATCAGTTTCATATTCATCTTCTTGATAGAATACCAGTCTTTCCTCAAATATGGATTCTAATGTTTGCAAATCGCCTGCACTCGGACTGTGCTCGAATAACCAACCATCCCAAAAAGATTCCAAATTTACGGCCGTATTGCCAATAGCTGGCATATAATTAGTTAATACCTTAACAATATCTGACATGCCAAATCGCTCTGACAGTGTGTATAATATTTTTGCAACTGCCATTTCATTCCCAGCACCACTATAACGTTCCTGACTCATGGTCGCCATATCAATATAGATTTGTGCTGTACTTGCGTAAGTATCAACATAGGCAGTAATGGGAAGATTATCCGCTGAAGATAACAAATGCTTACGACTTGGATCACTCAACCACGATTTAATTCCTGATGGGAGAAAATCACCCCAACCTTCACTCCAAGCTAAACGAAGGTCCAAGTCTTTACTGGACAATAAATGACAACCTCCAAGGGAATCATCTCTTGATAATGCATTTGCAAAATAGTGCCCAAATTCATGATAAAGCACATCATCATCAAATTCGTCTGTGTCACCATTAGTAGAATTATAAATATAAACGCCCGCGCCTTGAATGCAATAAGTTGAATCAAAACCTGTGCAAAAATAAGTACCATCAGAATTATTGGGCTGCCAAAAAGCCGATAAGGTAATTAACGTGGCATCACTATGCGCCATCGTAAATTGAGCCGCATTAGTAAAAACATCCAATATGTTAAAAGCACCAGCAGCTTTGTTACTGACCGGGATATCCATTGCGAAATTATCCAAATCGGCCAAGTTAACCGTTTTATTCACTGAATATAAAGCACTCGAACGATCTTCCACGCGTAACTTTAAACCCAAGCTCTCATCAGATTGCGCTGATACACTAATTGATTGCTGGCTAGTTAAAACGCCAGTGAAAGAAAATTTCCCATCTTCATCGGTATAAGTCGTTTGCTCTATATCAGCTCCATTTTCTGCGATCAAATCCACTTTTGCAAAACGAACTGCTTTAAAATAATCAGCACGATTGGTGAACCCTGCTGATCCATATTCTTTATCCTCATATCTGACGACTGCATTCAACGTTGATATATCAGCATTGACCGTGACGCTAACATTATTGGTGACACCCGCACCAGAAACCTGAACACTTGCTTGCCCCAATCCCATCGCAGTAATCAAACCCGCCTGATCAATGGATACAACATTTTCTGAATCGCTAAACCATTCAAATGTAGGTTGATCAACAAAAGCAACACCACTTGCATCTTTTAATGTTGCAGTTAACTGAAAATTGCTACCAACCTCTGATAGAAAAACTGACTCTGAAGATACGGCGATATGTGTGGTTGATGCAGATGATGAAGAATTACCATCCGATGATTCTTCATCATCACCAATACAAGCAGATAGCAAAAAAACTAATCCCAATAGAAAAAGATTACGCGTCCAGTAATTCCTTTGCGTTTTAGATTCGAAATCTAATCTTAAAATCAATTGCTTATGTATTGTGAATTTGAAATATCTCATTAAATAATGTATCGGCTAGTGTTTATTTAAATTAACTGCATTAATGGTGTTAAAATCACATCTCCTGAAAATAATTGTTTGTAATTTAAAAAAGGCTAACGCATTGAATAAATTAAACAAAACAGGCTAAAAAACGGTAAATTTATGAATACCCGAATAGGAATTGATTTAGGTGGGACCAAAATTGAAATAATTGCTCTAAACAACAATGATGAGCCAATTTATCAAAAACGGATAGCAACGCCTCAAGGCAACTACCCAGCAACACTCATCGCCATTAAAGACCTTATTTGTAATCTGGAAAATAATATACAACAAGAATGCAGCATAGGCATTGGAACACCTGGTGCTATTTCGCAAAATAGCGGCAGACTAAAAAACTCAAATTCGACCTGTTTAAACAACCAAAATATTCAACAAGACCTTGAAACACTTTTGGAGCGTCCAATTCGCATTAGTAATGACGCCAATTGTTTTACACTATCAGAAACTTACGATGGCGCTGCGGCCAACTACAATAATGTTTTTGGTGTTATCGTTGGTACTGGTACAGGTGCGGGCATAGTCATTGATCAACAAATTTTAAATGGAGCAAATCAAATTGCCGGTGAATGGGGACACAACCCCTTACCCTGGCCGGTAAATTCCGAACTCTCAAAAACACGGTGTTATTGCGGTAAAAGTGGCTGTATTGAAACCTTTCTTTCTGGCCCAGGTATGCAAGCAGATTATTTTCGAGCGACAAAACAAAAACTTAGTAGCAAAGAAATCGTTATCGCTGCAAATCAAGGTGACCAAGAGTGCGAGAATTGCTTGCAACGTTATGAAGAACGAATGGCCCGTGCTCTAGCACATGTTATCAATATATTGGATCCAGAAATCATTGTCCTAGGTGGTGGCATGTCCAGTATCGATCGACTATATGTCAACGTGCCGCAACGCTGGTCCGATTATGTTTTTTCTGACCAAGTTTTAACTAAATTTGTCCCCGCACAGTTTGGTGATGCCAGTGGTGTGCGTGGCGCGGCACGATTATGGCCATTAATTAACTAATGACATCCAAATCAACCACTTAATTTAACTATTCTTCCTCTTAATTAGCACTTTAGATTTTATATAAAGTACCGATATCTTTAGCATCGAATTTAATCGGCTGTTGCTGTATAAAAATTATGATTTCACCCAATCTAAATCGGAATTTAGTATTATTACTGTGCCTGTATTTTGGCCTAATTAATTCAAATTATGCGGCCGAATCTAGAAATCATACAACGACTCAAAACGAATGTAATGCGTTTACGCCCGGCCAAATATCAAATAGATTTACAGATTTAGCTGATGGAACTGTCTTTGATACATTAACTGATTTAATTTGGGAGCGCTGCAATCTCAGCCAGGTTTGGAGTTCAACAACCGAATCCTGTCAATCATTCACAAAAACAAGAAACTGGCGCGATAGCCTAGTTGCAATTCAAAATTATAATGCAAACCAATACGCGCTTGGCTTACCTGACAATTGGCGAATGCCCAATATTAAGGAACTTACCAGCATCGTCAATCCAAGCTGTATAAGTCACGCATTAGACCAAGAAACTTTTCTCAGTATCGAAGCTGCCTATTGGTCATCAACACCAGTAGCAGAAAAGGTATATGAAAAAACGGTATTTAATCCCGATGGAACAATTAGTGGATACCAAGATGAAAATTTCATTTGGATAGTTAATACAATAACAGGTAGAGACACTCATCGAGAATTAAGCAACGAAGCCGCCACATTATTAGTCAGAAACCCAACTAACCCATAATACATATGCACCTTTATCTCACAACATTTTTAAACCATGCTTTTAAGATCATACTTTTAATGTTCTTAACGTTTTTTGGTGCATGCAGTACCGAATCTGACGATCCAATTAAGGAAGAATCCACTATATCAGGATTGAATGATACTGGCCTCACATTATATTCACAAAGCTTTCCGTCTCGTGCTACCGCGCGTTTATCTACAGACCCAGAACCGATAGCCTTAACAATAACACCCGATACTAATGCTCCAGGACAGGATGCAGATAAAGGTAGTGACACAAATCCTGAGAATTCCGATAATGATGGGAGCAACGGTTTTCGGTTTACAAAATTAGACAATGAAGGCAATGCTTTGCTCAACCAAGCTACAAGTTATTCCGACGAAAAATGGCAATGCGTTAGAGACGATAATACTGGATTAATCTGGGAAGTAAAAACTCAATCCGGCTTACAACATTTCGGAAATCAATTTACATGGTATGAACCAGACGAAAATATCAATGGCGGTAATGCGGGCGAAATTGGTGATAATACTCCTTGTTTTAATGACTTAGAGTTCTGCAATACAAATGCATACATCACAGAAATTAATGCACTAAATAATGGTAAAGGGTTATGTGGCAGCAATTCTTGGCGTTTACCACTAAGAGAAGAATTACGATCAATCATAGACTATAGTGTAACCGATGGCCCAATGATTGATACAAGCTTTTTTCCTAATGCCAATCCCGAAGATACTTGGACGTCTCAAACTGCATATTACAATAACCAAGATGGCTCACAAGCATGGGAAATGCATTTTCACACCGGAGAAAGTGACGCACATAATAAAAACTCAGTAAATGTGGTGGTCCGCCTCGTACACTAAAGTAAATAAACCCAATGTAATTTACGAACATGATAAAAATAAAAGACTTTTTCCTAGGGCAATCGATCGTAACATTGATTTTGACAAGCGCGATACTGTCAGCGGTCATACCAATTTCTTTTTTAAGCTATAAACTCTATGATGTTGCTTGGGACAATGCTTGGCGCGAAATAACTGAAAAACATCAACTATTGGCACAGAACATTGCTCCATCCGTAAGCCTATATATCGATACGCATAAACAATTTCTTGAAGCATTAAGTTATGAATTCCCAAAAGAAACCAAAAATCGTCCATCGCAAAATCTAAATAGTTTAGTCAATAACTCATTAGCAGCACTTAAAGGGTTTCACTCTCTGTCTTGGTTTGGGTTAGATGGAAAACTACTTTTTAGAAAATTCAAAGAAATTTACCATCCATCATATGATGTAAACCTTAAAGAAAACTCTACCTTTAATAAAGCGGTGAAAGGTGAATGGACAATTTCAAACGCATTAATCAGCCCAATTTCTGGTGAGCCTGCGCTTATAATGGTTCAACCTGTAAAAGACAAAACAGGAAAAGTCACTAGCGTTCTAATTGCAGAACTCGATATTCTGATGCTTGAAGAACTACGAGCAAACATTAAATTTGGTCTAGGTGGGCATTCCGCATTTGTTGATCAAAATGGTCGAGCGCTGGCGCATCCCAATTCAGAATGGGCTGCACAAGCAAAAGATTTATCACACATCAATGTTGTCAAGGAAATGATGGCAGGAAAAACAGGTGTCACAGAATTTTACTCACCCTATATCAAAGAAAATATGGTTGTCGGCTATACCAGTGTTCAAGGACTTGGATGGGGAATTATGGTACCTCAACCAAAATCTGAAGTAGAAAAGCAAGTTAACGCAATATTATATTCAGAATTACAATGGGGCATTATTGGACTTATCATTGCGTTAGTAGCTGCATTTATCATTGGGCGTCGTGTAACAAGCCCAATTAATCGTCTAGTTGCGGGAACAAAACAATTGACCACTAGTGGCTTCATTGGGGAACTTCCAACTTTATCTGAATATACGCCTCGCGAAATTCAAGATCTGGCACATGCATTATCAACATTAAATCATGGCTTTCAAGATTCCCAATCAGAAATTAAAAATCTGAACTCATCTCTTCAGAAAAAAGTTGATAAAGCAACAATAGAATTAACAGAAGCCAACAAAAAATTGGAAATTTCTGTCTATGAGGCACAGATGGCAAGTCGCGCTAAAAGTAGTTTTCTTGCGAACATGAGTCACGAATTACGCACCCCAATGAATGCAATCTTGGGATATAGCGAAATCCTTGAAGAAGATGTAAAAGATGGATACGTCAACAGCCTCATCCCAGACATCCAAAAAATACAGCACGCAGGAAAACATTTACTTGCACTGATAAGTGATATTCTTGATTTATCGAAAATTGAAGCAGGAAAAATGGAAGTACACCTTGAAACACTTGACCTTAAAGACTTAATTGAGGATGTTGCTGTAACAATTGAACCATTGGCAAATAAAAACAATAACAAATTCGAAGTAAAATTTGATAACGTTCTTGGTGAAATTTGCGCTGATATCACCAAAATCAAACAAATTCTATTTAATTTACTCAGCAATTCCTTCAAATTTACTCATGATGGAAAAGTTTCACTAAACGTGTCTCGCTATACAATCAATAACCAAGATATGTATAGATTTGTTGTTTCTGATACGGGGATCGGTATGACAGAAGATCAAATCGATATTTTATTCACTGAATTTTCTCAAGCAGACACTTCTACCACACGAAAATTTGGCGGCACTGGGCTCGGGTTAACAATCAGTCGTTTTTTCTGCCATATGATGAATGGTGACATTGAAGTTGAAAGTACACCCGGAAAAGGTTCATCCTTCATAGTCACGATTCCAAAAAATGTTGAATTGAATATTCCACCATTCCCGGATAGCGAGCATTTTCCCGCGAATAGTTTACCCGATGCCGCTCAATATCGTTTTGACTCAAAAGAACAAATCGAATGGCAAGGCACGGAAAGACGTAAAAAAATCACTTCGATATTAATTATCGACAACGATCCTATTGCTCGGGAAATAATCGAGAGAATTTTGCGTAAAAAGGGGTTTGATACAAAATCAGCTGCTGAAGGCCCTCAAGGTCTTGCGATTGCGAAAGAGCTACAACCTAACATAATCACCATGGATTTAAGCTTGCCAAAAGACGAAGGTTGGAGAGTATTAGCAGAAATCAAGAACGACGCTGCCTTGGAAAAGGTACCTGTGCTTGTAATAACAATGATGGATGAAAGAACTGCTGCTAATAAATCCGGCGCAGCAGCATTCTTAACAAAGCCGGTTAATAAAGCGCAATTAGAAAAAGTGGTTCAAAAATTGGCGCGTAAAATTTCGAAATAAAACCCATGATTCCAAGCCCATTCATAATAATCAAATATGCAACATTGCTAACATTCTTAATATTCAGTCATGTTGCTTCTGCAAAAATATACAAATGGATTGATGAAGATGGCAATACTCATTATGGCCAACAACCAATCTCTGGTGTCGGACAAAAAGATATAAGTCAAAAAATTCAACAATCATCTGAAACAGTAAAATTTAATCGTGTTGAATCTACATCAAAAACACCTCGAAAAAGCAATATAGATTCCCAGCATCTTTTGATAAACATTAAAACAATAAAATATGATATTGATTCTCAAACAAGAAAAAAAATTAAAAGGCAAATTCGTGCCATTCATCGCTCTTTCATGGATTGGTTTGATTGGAATCCACCAAAAAGTCAAAAAATTAGGATCAAAATTTTTGGCAAATACAAAGATTTTGAAAATTATCAAATACAACATAATGGAAGGTTTTCCACTCATCGAAGTCATTATAATGGCAAAACACGAGAAATATTAATGCATGGAACAGAATTTAAAGATGCCACCTTGGGAGTATTATTCCACGAAGCCTCCCATGCAATTATTCATATGGGTGTGAATCATTCACCAAAATGGATAAATGAAGGCTTAGCCGAAGTTTTTGAACTAAGCGAGGTCCATAGAGGTGTATTAAAAATCAGTAATAACAAGGAATGGGTAGAACGAATAAAGCATAAGTTGCGCGAGGGATCTCTTTTAAAATTCAAGGAATATATCAATATCACTACAAATTCTTGGCATAATTCGTCAAGACGCGAAGAACGTGCTTACTACTATATAGCTTGGTCGATGATGAAATTCTTGCTATCAAATGAAAATAGGCGTATCGCGCTCAAAAATATAATACATGATACGCGCCGTACCGCATGGTGGAAAAACGGCGAATTAGAAAAAATATTTAACACCAAATACCCAGGAGGTATAAACAAATTAAATCGAGACTGGAGAAAATGGATTATAAAACAACGTTAATCACATTTATTTCGTTTTAAACACACTATACTATATTTTCTTTTTTTGTTGATTAGCTGCACGCCTATCTTTTACCAATTCTACAACAATATCCGCATCCTTATGAATATCTTCTGGCTTTGAATGTGTAAATAAATAACCATGCATAATATCTTGTTTAAAGAACTTTTTATTTAATTGAAATGATACACGATCTAAAAACACTAAACCTATGATTGATAACATACTTAAAATCATTAACAACTGAATGAAAATACCAGAAAATGTTCGTGGAATTACAATAAAAATAAAAGTTGATATAACAAGAATCACAACAAAGCTAAGCATGCTATATAAACGCCATCGTCTTTGCTCTTTGTGCATGAGCTGTATTGCACTTAAATCATCCATACTATGATCCCGCCCTAGACATAAATTTTGCATTACTCGAATTAATTTTTATGACTTCACCTGTAGATAAATATTCAGGTACTTGAACAATTAATCCAGTACTCAATGTTGCTGGTTTAGTGCGCGCGGAAGCAGATGCACCTTTGATACTTGGAGAACACTCCACAATTTCCATATCTACACTCGAAGGTAACTCTATACCCAATAATTCTCCATCGGCAACCAAAGCATACAAACCTTCAAGACCATCAATGAGATATAACATTTCATCTTCAATCAAAGAATTATCCACGGTGTATTGCACAAAATCTTCATTATCCATGAATGTACAGCTATCAGCTTCTTTATAAATCAACTGTACCGAACGCCGTGAAAAATCCACATCTTGAAAACTATCTTCACCTTTATAAGTTTGTTCCATTTTTTGTTTAGTAACAACATTGTTGAAACGAACTTTATATAAAGTATTAGCACCACGTGAAGAAGGAGATTTGACTTGAATATCTTTTACAATAAAACGGTTGCCATCAATACCCACTACCATGGATTTTTTTAATTCGTTAGCCTTAATCAAGGAGAAACCTCAAACATTCGCTCTAGCGCTAACAAAGCCTGTTTTGCCTCATCTTCAGCAACTGTAATTTGATTGACCACTTTGCCTTCAACTAAACTCTCCAAAGTATTTGCCAATTGCTCAGCATTAATTCGAAACATTGTTGAACACATTGAGATTGTAGGCGACATAAATTTCACAATTTTATTATCTGATTTATTCTGCATCGCTAATCGATTGACCAAATTCAACTCTGTTCCCACTAACCATTGAGTATTGGGCTCAGCATCAGTAATCGTCTTTATAATATATTCTGTAGAGCCTACGTAGTCGGATTTTTGGCAAACCTCGAACGATGATTCAGGGTGGGATATTATTTTTCCTTCAGGATATTCTAGTAAAAATGCATCGATGTCTTCTGGTTTGAACATCTGATGTACAGAACAAAAGCCCTTCCATAATATCATTTTTGCATTTTTAATCGCTTCTTCAGTTAAGCCACCCATTGGCAAATCATAATCCCAAACAACCATCTCTTCTAATGGAATACCCATAGCGAACGCAGTATTTCTACCTAAATGCTGATCTGGAAAAAATAATATTTTTTCAGCTTGCGAAAAACCCCACTCCACCACATTTCTAGCATTGGTCGAAGTACATACGATTCCGTTATGTCGACCACAAAACGCTTTTAAATCTGCAGCAGAATTGATATACGTCATTGGAGTAATCGCTTGTTCAGCATCACCCAATACTTGATCCAATTCACGCCAGGCTTTTTCAACTTTTGCTAGATTAGCCATGTCTGCCATAGAACAACCTGCCGCCAAATCTGGCAAAATAGCAACTTGTTCAGGGCGAGTTAGAATATCTGCAACTTCCGCCATAAAATGAACACCACAAAATACGATGTAGTCTGCATTCGATTCAGCAGCAACTCGCGACAACTTTAAAGAGTCTCCGGTGCAATCAGCATGTTGAATAACTTCTTCACGCTGATAGTGATGCCCTAAAATCATTAAACGATCACCAAGTTTGGCTTTCGCTGCACGAATTCGGGATTGCATCAATTCGTCATCTACCGGTTTAAATACTTGGAAATCAACAGCAGTAACAGACATATTTTTCTCCCAAAGCGCCGATTAAATTAAGCGCTAACTTTTGGCGGTTTAACCACTCGAATTTTTAATTCTTTTAATTGTTCACTAGACACCGTTGATGGCGCACCTGTCAACAAACATGATGCTGATTGCGTTTTAGGAAATGCCATCACATCTCGTATCGATGCTGCACCTGTCATCAACATAACTAAACGATCCATACCAAATGCCAACCCGCCATGCGGAGGACAACCATATTTCAAAGCATCTAACAAAAAGCCGAATTTATCATTGGCTTCTTCGTCACTAATACCCAATGCTTTAAACACTTTCTTTTGAACTTCTGGGCGATAGATACGCATGGAACCACCACCAATTTCAGATCCATTTAAAACAATATCATAAGCTCTAGATAAACAATTTTCTGGGTCAGACTCTAGTTTATCAAGGTCTTCTTCTTTTGGTGAAGTGAACGGATGATGAAGAGAGGTATAACGCTTCGCTTTTTCATCATATTCAAACATCGGGAAGTCAACCACCCAAAGTGGTTTCCAGCCATGTTCAATAATTTCTAAATCATGACCTAATTTAACACGCAACGCACCCATTGATTCATTCACAATCTTTGCTTTATCTGCGCCAAAGAAAACCAAATCACCATCTTCTGCATCAGTACGTTGCATAATGGTTTCAATAACATCATCAGGTAAGAATTTTAAGATGGGAGATTGTAAACCGTCTCGCCCTTTAGCCACTTCATTGACTTTAATATACGCCAATCCTTTTGCACCATAAATACTCACGTATTTGGTATATGTATCAATTTCTTTTCGCGTTAAACTACAACCTTTAGGCAAACGCAAAGCAACAACTCTTCCTTTAGGATCAGTCGCTGGTCCGGAGAATACTTTAAACTCCACTTTAGACATAACGTCACCAACATCAACCAACTCCAAAGGTATGCGCATATCTGGTTTATCGCTACCGAAACGATCCATAGCTTCGGCATAACTCATACGTGGAAAAGGATCAGGCAGTGCGATTTCCATTGTTTTTGCAAATACATCACGTAACATTTCTTCCATCATACTCATGATTTGGTCTTCATCGATGAAAGAAGTTTCAATATCTAATTGGGTAAACTCTGGTTGACGATCTGCACGCAAATCTTCATCACGAAAACAACGAACAATTTGATAATATCGATCAAATCCTGAAACCATCAATAGTTGTTTAAAGATTTGTGGTGACTGTGGCAATGCAAAAAAAGATTCATCATGTGTACGGCTAGGTACCAAATAATCTCGCGCACCTTCAGGTGTCGCTTTGGTTAACATAGGCGTTTCTATATCAAGAAACCCATGGTTATCTAGATAGTTACGCAAATATCTTATAATCTCTGAGCGAAACTTTAACTTCTGATACATTTCCGGGCGACGCAAATCAACATATCGATATCGTAAGCGATGCTCTTCCGACACATCATTATCTTCAATCTGAAATGGCGGCGTTGCTGATTTGTTTAAAATTTCTAGCGTTTTGCCTAAAATTTCGACCTTACCCGTAGTCATATTTTCATTAACTGTTCCATCTGGACGATGTCGAACGCGGCCGGTAATCCGCAATACGAATTCGTTACGTACGCTTTCGGCAACCCCGAACACATCGGGAATATCGGGATCAAATACCACTTGAAGTAAACCCTCTCGATCTCGCATATCGAGAAATATAACTCCGCCATGATCTCGACGACGATGCACCCAACCGGAAATTTCCACGGTTTGGTCTATTAGTTCTTCTGTTACCTGGCCGCAGTAATGACTACGCATATGTTACCAACCTTCAATAAAAATTTATTAATTAACTATTTGATTTACTTAGCTTTTGATTCACTTTTCGTACTTGCGCCGGCCTTTCCAGCAGCATTATCAGAAGACAAATTCTTCTTGCTACCGTTTTTAAAATCCGTTTCATACCAACCACCACCTTTAAGGCGAAAACCAGCTGCCGAAATTAGCTTTTTCAATTCCGACTTACCACACTCAGGACAATCTGTTAATGGATCATCACTCATTTTTTGCAACGCTTCCATTTTATGTCCACACTGCTTACATTCATATTCATAAATCGGCATATCGCAGATTCCTTAACCATTTAAAACTTAATAAAATACATAAACTTAGCAAAGATTTCCGGCCAAAATAAACTTATAATGGGAAGAAACAACCTACTCTACCAAGTTTAGGGCCGGAGATTATACAACAAGTGTCTATTTTTCGGGACAACGACATGAAAAAATTACGTAAAATGAGTACATTAACCCAACTAATTTCTGAATTGTCTGGGTAGATGAAAACACTGAACACTATTGGGAGCGATTAATAAATGAACGCCGACAATTTAATCCTGCGCCGAATTGGCATTGATACCTACCACGAAAACGTGGCATACATGCATCGAGATTGTGAAGTCTACCGAGCTGAAGGTTTTCAAGCACTTTCCAAAATTGATATCAGTATAAATCACCAACATATTCTGGCCGTATTAAACGTAGTAGATGATAAATCCATCGTAACACCAGGTGAATTAGGCCTCTCTTTACAAGCTTTCAAACAACTGAATGGCGAAGCTGGATGTCCAGTTTCTGTTAATCATGCAGAAGCACCAGACTCTATGGATGCAGTACGCAGAAAAATAAACGGCGAACGACTATCAAGTCAGGATTTTAATGCCATTGCCAAAGATATTACAGAAAACCGTTATTCCAAAATGGAAATGGCAGCATTTTTAGTTGCTTCTGGTCAAACTGGCTTAGACCGTGACGAAATCTTATATTTAACTAGAGCCATGCTTGAATCTGGTGAAAAACTGGATTGGAAAGAAACCTTAGTGGTCGATAAACATTGTATAGGCGGGATACCTGGTAATCGTACTTCCATGTTATTAGTTCCTATTATTGCAGCACACGGCATGCTCATTCCCAAAACTTCTAGCCGCGCAATTACTTCTCCTTCTGGCACTGCAGATACTATGGAAATTTTAGCTGAGGTAAATCTAAGCCCAGAAGCACTCAATGAAATCATTCACCAAGAACGTGGTTGTTTGGCCTGGGGTGGCACTGCCAAACTTGCTCCAGTTGATGACAAACTAATATCGGTTGAACGGCCTTTAGGAATAGACTCTCGCGGACAAATGGTAGCATCAATCCTTTCTAAAAAGCTTGCCGCCGGTTCTAATCATTTACTTATTGATATCCCTGTGGGTTCTACAGCAAAAGTACGACACATGCGCGAAGCACTTGCCCTTAGAAAATTATTCGAATTCGTGGGTGACCGACTAAACATACATCTTGAAGTAGTAATTACTGATGGCCGCCAACCTATAGGTCGCGGCATAGGACCAGTACTCGAAGCAAGAGATGTCATGCAAGTATTAGAAAATAACCCAAATGCACCATCAGACTTACGGCAAAAAGCATTACAATTAGCGGGACGTATTATTGAATTTGATCCAGATGTGCGTGGCGGCCAAGGTTACGCTATTGCACGGGATATTCTTGACTCGGGAAGAGCTATGGCAAAAATGAATGCTATTATTAATGCACAGGGACGGAAAGAAGACTGCACATTTGAAGCAGGCGATTTACATTTTGATGTTACAGCAGACAAAAGTGGCACTGTGACACATATTGATAATTATAAAATGGCGCATATTGCACGTATTGCTGGCGCTCCCATGGATAAACGTTCTGGCGTAGACCTACTTAAAAAAATGGGTGATAGTGTAAAAGAAGGAGAAGCCTTATATCGCGTACATGCTGAGTTCAACGCAGATTTCCAATTTGCAAAAAACCTTTGTAATTTAAACAATGGCTATCAGATTGGTAATATAAAAGATATTCCAGAATCTTTTGTTGCGTTTTAAGGCAATTTTCGAAATTAATGATGAATCAAAAACAAATCGTTCTCACCTTCAAAGAATCTGAACTACAGGGTGAAAAATTTTCACAACACCTTGGTCTAGAACATTCGATTATAAATATTCACAAATTTCCCGATGGAGAAAGCTTGGTAACTGTTCCAGATAAGCTGCCCGAACACACCATATTTTTTCGCAGCCTTGATAGACCAAATGATAAATTAATTGAATTATTGCTAGCCAGTAAAACCGCTCGTAATCATGGCGCCAAACGACTAACTCTGATTGCGCCTTATCTCTGCTATATGCGACAAGACATTGAAAATAACCCTGGAGAAGCCATTAGCCAACGTATTATCGGACAATTACTTGCTGATATTTTTGATGACGTCATTACAGTCGATTCACATTTACACCGTATAAATCAACTTGAACAAGCGATCCCTTTAAAAAATGCCGTCAATTTACTCTCAACCCACGAAATGACAACATTTTTAGCCTCACATTTTAACAATGCCATAATTTTTGGGCCAGACAGTGAGTCAGAACAATGGGTAAGCGAAGTTGCCAGCAGTATTAATTTTGATTTTGCAGTAGCGACAAAAATTCGCAAAAGTGACCGACATGTTGAAATCACTATTCCAGACAAAAATTATCACAATGAAATTGTCGTTATTGTTGATGACATGGCAAGTACAGGCCGAACAATTGGCCTGGCTGCACAACAATTAAAACAACAAGGCGCCGCAGAAGTTCACGCTTTAGTAACTCATGCGTTATTCATGGGCGATGCTAAAGATTACTTAAAAAAACATGGTGTGGATAATATTTGGAGTACAGATAGCATTACTGATGAATCCAATAAAGTTGAGCTCACCATATTACTGGCTAATGCCTTACTCGATATTCAATAATGCACTCAAATAAACCCATTTTAATTACTGGTTGCTCATCCGGCATAGGTTTAGCTGTTGCTCGCGGGCTCAAGAAGCGCGGGTATCACGTTTTTCCCAGTGCCCGCAAAACCGAAGATGTAAAAATGCTTCAGGAGGGCGGCTTTGAGGAAGCATTACTGTTAGACCTCGATAATTCACAAAGCATCAAATATGCTGTTGATACTTTATTAAAAAAAACCAATGGCCAATTATATGCGCTGTTTAACAATGGTGCTTACGGTCAAGCCGGCGCAGTAGAAGATCTCTCTCGTGATGCATTACGTGCAAACTTCGAAACCAATCTGTTCGGCACTCATGAATTAACGTCACTCATCATACCAACGATGCGCAAGCAAGGATATGGACGAATAATACAAAACAGTTCAGTATTAGGTTTAATCTGCCTGCCCTACCGAGGTGCATACAATGCGAGTAAATTTGCATTAGAAGGCTTAACTGATACTTTACGTATGGAGCTAAAAAACTCAGGAATAAAGGTAAGCCTCATTGAACCAGGCCCCATTACCAGTCGTTTCCGGGCCAATGCTTTTGCGGCTTACCAACGTAATATTGATAAAGAAAACAGTTACCATCGAAATATTTATGACTCAATGGAAAGGCGATTAACCAAAAAGGGACCAGCTGCACCATTTACATTACCACCAGAAGCAGTACTAAAAAAAGTTATTCATGCACTAGAAAGTGACAACCCTAAAATTCGCTATTACGTGACATTTCCTACTTATTTATTTGCCACATTAAAAAGACTCCTCCCTCACAAATGGCTGGATAAGCTTTTGCTTAAAGTTAGCAGCGGTGAGCAAAAATAAAACCGCTAATTGTATGCCATATTACACTTTAACCAATTAAATACTTAGCAAATTTGGCTTTCCATGCTTAAACTATCTCCTGATAATATTCAATACAATATTCTTCTACACTTTATCATTACCTTACTTGTCAACCTTGGATTATTTTCGACTTAAGTACCTCACGAAAAAATAAATACGGCGTATCCCTTACAAAGCTTCCGCAATATCAACTTGCATATACCAATGAACTTCAAACAAACTAAGCGCTACTTAATAGGCTTAACAACATTTATCTCAAATGATGAATCCATTCAAAAATTGTGGCGCAAACAACAACGTAAGTCATTTTTTCAATATACATACCTATCTTCTAACGACTGAGAAAAAATCATGCAACAACCCATTTCTATTTTCAGCGATTAGATTCAACAAATTTTCTTAGGGTACAGCAGTATCGCTCAGGCGACTAAAATTACTCATAGACATGGCGGTGAGATCTGCGCTGAATCCTCTGTCGACCAAGGCGCAATATTCTATTTCAATACACCAAATCCCTAAATTTAAAGGCTCAGCCTAGCGGCACATTAAACAGTAATTCTTACACGTTAACCTATTGAATCCCTGACTAAAACTCAAGATATTCAAAGTTTCGTCGATCCTATTAAATGACAATCTCACATTAGCATTAGTATGAAGAAAACTAACTCAAGAACACTACTTACCATAGGTTTTGGTACGATTCTAATATTATTGGCTATAATGACAGCGAATTGGCTGAATTATATCCAAGAAACAACTGAGCGTATCGAAGAAATCTTAGAAGAACAAAAAGAAACCGCCCTAGTCTTCAAGATGCGAGATTCTGCACACATGCGAACATTAATTCTTCATCGAATTGCCTTATTAGATGACAGCTTCGATCGAGATGACGAATATATGGAATTCAAAGAACACGCATCCGAATTCATCAAAGCCAGAGATGCACTTGTGAAAATGGGGATGAATAAAGAAGAAGAAAAGATTTGGATTAAAGCGAAACAGCTCATATTTCAAGGCGGAAATACACAACTTAATACCGTCGAACATTTTTTAGAAGACAGAAACACCACCGCTCGGAACTTGCTTTTAAATGAAGTCACACCAATACAAAACAAAGTCATGGCTGAACTCACTAAGATGTTGGAAATTCAACGGGCAGTAATGCAACGGGCAGCTAAAGCAACGGTCACCGCCAATGATCATTCCTATAAGATGGTGTTATTTTTTGGTCTTATTATTATATTAATCGGTGGTTCAGTAGCAGTTTTCACCATTCGTAGCTCCGGAAAAAATGAAAAAGAACTTATCAAAACCCAACAAGCAGCTGAATCTGCCAATCAATACAAATCACTTTTTCTTGCGAACATGAGTCATGAAATTCGAACCCCGCTCACCGCTGTAATTGGCTATGCCGAATCCTTACTAGACAATAGCTTAAACAAAACAGATCGACTCAATCACACAACTACGATCATTCGCAATGGGAAACATTTGCTTCAAATTATTAATGACATACTCGATTTATCAAAAATCGAAGCCAATAAGCTAGATGTAGAAATTATTGATGTATCTCCGTTGGAAATTTTGGCAGAAGTCGAATCGGTTATGGGTCAAATCGCACGTGAAAAGGGACTTGATTTTCAAATCCAATATTTATTTCCAATTCCTAAAATAATTAGTTCTGATCCAACAAGATTAAAACAAATTCTGCTAAACATTCTCAGCAATGCAATAAAATTTACTGAACGAGGCAGCATTACCATTAACTGTAGTTATGATTCAATTAACAATAAAATGACCTTTACAGTCACTGACACAGGTATTGGCATGGGTGAAGAAACAATTGAGAACATTTTCAATCCATTTTCTCAAGCAGACGCATCAACCACTCGCAAATATGGTGGAACCGGATTGGGGTTAACCATTTCTCGGCAACTCGCCAATATGTTAGGAGGAGATTTAAATTGCACAAGCCAGCCAGGTAAAGGCACTCGTTTTATATTAAACATTGATCCAGCTGAAATACATACAGAAAACTTACTATTTGCCATACCCAAAGACTGGTCATCCAATAAACAAGATGATCAAATTAAAACATTGCAGGCTAGTGGTACAATTTTACTTGCTGAAGATAGTCCAGATATTCAAGGACTTGTTTCAATGTATATCAAACGAACAGGAGCAGATGTTATTGCAGTCGAAAATGGCCAACTCGCCGTTGAACAAGCCATGTCCAACGATTTTGATTTAATATTAATGGACATGCAAATGCCCATTATGGATGGTATGCAAGCAACTCAAATGTTACGCTCTACAGGTTACGGCGGAACCATTATCGCACTTACTGCTAATGCCATGAAGGAAGATCAAAAGAAATACAGAGAAGCGGGTATAAATGATTTCATAGCAAAGCCGATTGATCTTAAAAAATTCTATTCTGTACTAAACAAATATCTTGAGACTAATCATGATAATAGAAAAAATAATCAAACCATTGATTCAATTTCTCAATTAACCGAAAAATTTTTACAAAGTCTACCTAACATTTTACTTGAGTTTAGTACGGCTTTAAACCAGAAAAATGCACAGACTTTAATTCAAGCAGCTCACAAACTAAAAGGTATGGGAGGTAGTTTCGGTTATCCTGAAATAACAGAAATTTCCTCAAAAATTGAATTGTTAGCAAAAGAGAATAACTTACAAAAAGCAAATGTTGAATTTAATACGCTTGACGAATTTTGCAAAAATATCTCTAAATAAGTGATGGCGATAAAACTATGGAAAAAATAAAAACATTAATTGCTGATGACGTAGAAGGACTACGCCAACTGCTAAAGGCGCATTTAAAACAATTCAATTGTGATGTCATTAAAGAAGTCGCTGATGGTAGCAAAGTGATCGAAGCAATCCAACAAACTAATCCAGATTTAGTATTGCTAGATATTAATATGCCGGGAAGAAATGGATTAGATATCTTAAAAGAGCTCTCTGAACAAAATATCCATGATAAAGTTTGGATAATCAGTGGCGATGACGATCAAAAAACAATTCAAACTGCACGAGAATATGGTGCAAAAGGTTTTATAAACAAGCCCTTTACCATTGAAAATCTCAACCAAACATTTTCACTTTATGAAAGCATGACTCGCAAAAAAAATACGGGCACCAACAACGCCACATGCACAAAAGTGATGCTAGCTGACGATGAAGAGTTGATGCAAGTTTTATTAGAAAAAATACTGATTGATAATCAATGCATTGTTGAAGGCAAGGCGTCATCTGGCACTGAAATCATTAACATTCTAGCCAGTGGCTGGATACCCGAAATGACTTTCTTAGATATTGAAATGCCTGATGGCAATGGCTTAGAAGTTTTAAAACACATCAAAGACAACAATATCCCAACTTTTACGGTTATGGTCAGCGCACATGGTACTTTTGACAATGTTAAGATCGCTATGGATGCTGGCGCAGATGGGTTCATTGTAAAACCTTACTCAGAGAAGAAGATTGAGCAGATTATAAAGAAATATAAAAACTCGCTAGCCATTCAAAAATAAAAAGAAGCAATTTCTGAACAAAAAAAGCACAGCGTAAACATACTTCTATTTCGGTTCTCGCTCAATTTTGAGTAGATACATCGCACACATAACACTCAAATATAATCTTGCTGTCTATCAACCAAACATCACTCTCAAATACACCACTCAACTCAGGCTGTTCTTGCTCGCTTACACTAATTGGTTTAATATCAGGGAGAAATAATAAAATTTTAACCAAATTTACAGGATGTAGTGAACGATGAAAAAACTTATATTTGCTTCTTTAATATTTACAGCATCTTCTTCTGTCATGGCAGACGCGCCGGGTGGTCCAGATTGCGGCTGGGGAAATATGCTTTTTGAGGGAAAATCTGGATTAGGCTCTCACATGCTCGCATTGACCACTAATGGCACATCAGGGAATGCCACTTTTGGGATGACCTTTGGCACCAATGGCTGTTCTACAGATGGAAGTTTAAGCTACGGCGGCGATGCTATGGTGTATAACCTAATGGACGAGCTAATTGAAGATGTTGCCCGTGGACATGGTGAAGCATTAAATGCTGTTGCTTCACTTTTAGGCGTAGAAAAAGATGACCGTGGTGTGTTTGCCAAAGTTTCTCATGAAAATTTTGATAGCATTTTTCCTCATGAAAATGTAACGGCAAAAGAAGTCGTTGCTTCTTTAAAAGATATGATGCGTGCTAACGATCAACTATCAAAATACGCAGTATAATTTAACAATCTAAATTATCTTAATAAAGCCTCTGCGTTATTTTAATATCACAGAGGCTTTTCAAACATATACAAAGAAGTTTGCAAGTAGTGGGAATTAAAATTGCTCATTTCATCCTAATATTACTCATTTTTCCCTGCACCTCTTTTGCAACATCCTCGGACTTAAATAAAACAATTGCTTTACAAAAACTCGCAATAGAAAAGAAATTATGGCTTCATCGAGAGTGGCTGAATCTTGGACATTATTACAAAAAGTCGCTTTTCCCTCAGCAATATTATAGCCAAGCTGACGATATAAAATTTTTTAATGCTGATGACGGCGACTCAAACCCAAAATCAGAATTACTATCAACAATATCCGCTTTTTCTCGCACAGACATTACTGGAGACGATCACCCTCAATGTCGATTTATTGCTCGACTATCTTGGTTAAGGCAACATTTGCCCATTGACGATAATTCTTTTCCGGCAGTTAAATGTAAAAAATATGAACAATGGCATTCACTAGCACAAGCCGAACAAGTTACCATGGTGTTCCCAACCTATCATTTAAACAGTCCATCATCCATGTTCGGCCATACTTTATTGCGCTTAGATCCAGCAGCCGAAAAAAAGCAATCTAAATGGCTCTCATATGCTGTAAATTTTGGTGCGAATGCAGATGCCAGTGACAACTCCATATTTTATGCGTTTAAAGGACTAACTGGTGCATATCCCGGCCTATTTATTGTCACCCCTTACTTTAAAAAAATTCGAGAATACAACCGCATAGAAAAACGTGATATCTGGGAATACAATCTCAACCTAACACCTATTGAAGTAAATCGGATGGTGCTTCATCTATGGGAATTACAAGGTATTAATTTTGACTATTATTTTTTTGACGAAAATTGTTCATATCGATTACTCGAGCTTTTAGAAATTGCCCGCCCAAGTTTAGAATTAACAGATGACTTTGGATTAACTGCGATTCCAATTGACACCATCAAAGCGATTAATCAAGCCGGATTAATAAATGATACGCTTTATCGTCCATCCCAAGTGACAAAATTGAATGCTCAATTAAACTTGATGTCAAATCCTGAGCTTGAACTTCTCGAAGAAATTATTAAAAATCCAGCATATGCAAATCAAACCTCATTTAAAAAATTACCCCCCAACAAACAACACACCATTATAGATAGCGCCTATCGTTACACACGCTATCAACAACTCGGAAAAGCTAAAAATAAAGATTCCGCAAAGCAAAGCTTTCAATTGCTAGCTTCACTCAACAAACTGCCAAATAAACCCATCGAACATGATATCGCATTACCCATAAGACCTGAAAAAGGGCATGATTCACGTCGAGTATCTATAGGCATAAAGGAACGTAAAAATAATTTATATGGCACTCTCTCTTTAAAAATGGCGTTTCATAGCTTGGAAGATAACTTACAAGGTTATCTCTCAGGTGCACAAATCAATATCGTCAATGCGGACATACGCATACATAGTCAAACTGGAAACACACAAATTGATAAGCTCGATTTTGTTGACATATTTTCCTTATCCCCTAGAACGCGATTTTTTAAATCCTTATCATGGCGCATACGCACTGGGTTTGAACGCCAGTTTATTAATACTGAAGATAAATTGGTTGCTCAGGTAAACGGAGGTGGTGGATACGCTTATTCCATTTTGAATAAAACCACGATTTATTTACTTGGCACTGCTAGACTTGAACGTGCACAAGAGACTCAGTCATATATTATTGAGCCAGCACTCGGTATAGCAACAGGTTTACTCAGGAATTTTGAATCTTCAACTGCACGTATTGAATTTAATATAGATCAATTCCTCAACGGAACTTATCGATCAAAAATAGCTTACAAACACATTTTTGTATTAACACGTAATCAAGCCATTGAACTACAAGCTAGCGGAGAAAAACATTCTAAAAATAAATTTATTGGGGCCTCTATGAATTATCAGTATTTTTTTTAGATTGACATCTTATGCATTTAAAACGAAATTTTTCACTGCTCATCATTTTGCCAATACTTTTCTTTTCTATTGGTTGCACCAATCTATTTTTTTACCCCATGAAGGAACATGTTTTATCCCCAGATAGAATTGGCCTCGCATATGAAAACGTGTATATCGAAACAGATGACAACATTAAATTACACGGCTGGTTTCTTCGCGCACAAAGAGCACCAAATGAAACTGCAAAAGCAACTATCCTTCTCCTTCATGGCAACGCGGAAAATATCAGCACTCACATAGGCGCGGTATATTGGCTACCACAAGAAGGTTTTAATGTCTTTCTATACGACTATCGCGGTTATGGAAAATCAGAGGGAGAGTTAGGTGTTGATACCGCCATTTCAGATGTATCAAATGTACTAGCACATATCTCCAAAAGAGACGACGTAGATAGCTCGAAACTCATTATTTTTGGTCAAAGTTTGGGGGCTGCAATCGCAGCAAATGCTGTCGCAAAGTATCAAACAGAAAATAATATATCCGCATTAATACTGGAAAGTGGCTTTAGTGATTTTCGAAAAATCGCACGAGAAAAACTCAATGAAAGTTGGCTAACATGGGCATTCCAGTGGCCCCTATCTCTCACTATCACGAATAACTATAGTCCAGAAAATGCTCTTAGTCATATTTCTGGTATTCCCATATTAATAATACATGGTAATGCTGACGAAGTAATTCCATTGAAACATGGAAGACTACTCTACGAATCAGCATCCGAACCGAAAGATTTATGGATAATTCCTGATGGAAAGCATACTGCGGCGACAACTCAGAAAAGCTATCGTACAAAGTTAATTAAATATTTTGACGAAACTGCTATTAATAACAAATCCGATTAATTATAGACTATTCAATTTCGGTGAATAAATAGCACAATTCACAATCTAAATTGTAATATTTGAATATAATTTCACCAATATTTCACTTTTGTTGTCAATAAAACAATAAACTAACTGATGTATATTTCAGCAAATATATAGTGAACAAATTGATCATCTTGACTTGTATGCTCTATTAATGGTTAAAATACCCAACATAATTAAAAATTTCTCTTAAACTATAAGGTTCAATAATGATGAAGAAAAATACTAGTATCGGTTTAGCCATGCTAATCGCGTTATCCAGCTCCGCAACATTCGCAGAGGAATACACCGGTAGTGTACAAATTGCCTCTGCAAAAATGAAAGACATCGACGATAGAGGAATTACTGCGATTGTTTCTGGCGGCATGAAATTAGATGATATTATCGACATGGAAGGCTTTTCTGCTGAAGCTGAAATAAGCAAGTCAATAACTTCCCCTTCATATTCAATTGGCAGCACTTCTATTGATATTTCCTACTGGTCACTTGGTGGATATGGTGCCTATACCCACCCAATTAATGATGAGATAACTGTTAAAGGGCGTCTAGGTCTGGTATATGTAAGTTCTGAAGCATCCGGTGGAGGCTTCTCTGCAGACGACTCAAACACTGAATTAGCCTTTGGTGTAACTGGAACTTATGCATTTAAAGACGATATGGACATTATCGCAGAATTTACTAAAATTGATGACTTGTCACACATTGGAATTGGTATAGCCATGCCGTTTGAAATGTAAGCAAATTAATACTAAGCATAAAAAAGCCGGCAAGACATTATTGCCGGCTTTTTTATCTAATTAATTTTCAAATTTTAGCGCTACATCTTTCACTTTTCCAATCGCACTATACCAATTACTTTCAGGGTGTTTTTTCTCACGTTTCTTAATAGCTTTCAATATTTTCTCTTCAATTTTCTTAACCGCTTTTCCTTCGTAATCACTAATATAAGCTAATACCGGTCGTTCGATAGAAATTAAAACGTCTTTCGCTTTTGAGTCCTTAGCATGATCAAGTAATGCGCGAATCAGTTTTTCATCCTGCATTACAATTATTCCTTCATCACGTAATGTACCGCCCTTGTTCACATACTTTCTTTTCGCTTTCATGAATTTTTTTACTGTGCTCAAAGCTATCTTTCGCGTTTTTTTATTGTCACTTTTAATAAAACTCAAAAGATTTGGAATATCTTTAACATCTTCAATATTCTTAAAAGCAATTTTTAAAACCTTTTGTGCGACTTTAACAACCTCTGGTTTATCAAATTGCTCAATGAAATAATTAATGTCATCTAAATCAGAAATAGAAACATTATCTTCTAACACTTCCATATAATTTTTATATTGCCTTTTATCTGACTTGCTGTCGTTTAATTCGTATTTTTGTAAATGACTAAACGTCAAAAACATAATTCCGATTCGACGTTTTTTATCTTTTTTATGTTCACTGGCAATTTTTATCACTTCTTCATATTCATCATTTTCAAAAAGTTTTTTAGTGTCACCAACCCAAGCTAAAGCGTGACTACTAAAAATAAAACTTAAAAATAAAAATGCACTAAAATATCTTAATTTATTAAACATACCAATCCTCTTTCCTTAATTTAAATTCACTTCTTACCAGTTACCAACAAATAGTCATGAGGCACTCGAAATCCATTACTATCGCAATATTGCTGTGCAAAAATCGCCATTTCATCCCTTACTGATAAACGTTGAGATTCTTTCAAGGCGTCGAATTGAACCTTCATAATATCAGATGCTTCCACGATGTCCCAATAGTCATCAAACGACCTAAATTCATAATGAAATGTTTGACGTTCTACCTTGACATCGAAAAATCCCGCATTTTTTAGTAAAACGTCTATGACACCTTGCTCACCTAAAGATGTTATTTTTGCTAGAGGTGGATGAATGTCTTCTGGAATTTTATCTTTTAAAACTTGATAAGCCCAAAGCATAGTAGGCATTTTTTCAGCTTCTGCCCAAATAGCAAGCGCAAAAAGCCCTTTAGGTTTTAATACACGATACATTTCCTCAACACCAGCTTGAGGATCACTAAATAACATTACTCCAAATCGACACAATATTTTATCAAATTGATTATCTTCATATTCCAATTTTTCAGCAGGCATAGTGAAAAACTGAATATTATTTAAATGTTCTTTTGCTACCTTAGATTTTGCAACATTGATCATACCCTCTGCTGCATCAACGCCAATAACTTCAACAGCATCGCCTAATTGACGAGCAAGGGTTAAAGCCGGCTCACCAGTACCCGATGCAACATCCAGAATTTTATCACCTGCCTGAGCATTTAATGCTTCGAGTAATTTATCACCTGCAGGTTTAATATAAGGCAACCATATGTCGAATTTCTCAGCAATTTTGTGCCAGTCAGGCTGATTATCTAAAATACTCATTTCGCTTCCAATATACTGATTGATAATAAAACTATAACGTATTCACACAAAAAAAGCCCAGTTCTGCAACTGAGCTTTTTTCATTTTACTTATAAACTGAATTAAGCGATCACTTTACTTTCATGCTCCAATTGCTTTTCAAATCCTAATTCATTCCCACTTTTATCTATCACAATAGTATCGCCGGGTATAAAACGACCTGAAAGAATTTGTTGAGCTAGTGGGTTTTCTACGCTACTTTGAATCGCTCGTTTCAAAGGACGCGCACCGTACACCGGGTCATAACCCGCTTCACCTAAGAAGTCCAGAGCAGCATCTGTCACTGCTAATCCAATTTCGCGATCAGCCAATCGTTGTTTCAAGTATTGCATTTGTATATCAGTAATTGAACGAATCTGACTTTGACCCAATGGATGAAACACCACAACATCATCTACACGATTAATGAACTCAGGGCGAAAATGCGTTCCAACAATTTCCATCACAGCGCCTTTCATTTCATCATAACGTTCTTCACCCGCCATCTCCTGAATAACTTGAGAGCCCAAATTAGATGTCATCACTATGACGGTATTTCGAAAGTCTACCGTACGACCTTGACCATCTGTCAGGCGTCCATCGTCTAATACTTGAAGCAACACATTGAACACATCCGGATGTGCTTTTTCTACTTCATCCAACAAAATAACTGAATATGGCTTACGTCGAACAGCTTCTGTTAAATATCCACCTTCTTCATAACCGACATAACCAGGAGGTGCACCAATTAATCTTGCTACGGAATGTTTTTCCATAAACTCAGACATATCGATTCTCACCATGGATTCTTCGGTATCAAATAAAAAAGTCGCCAAGGCTTTAGTGAGTTCTGTTTTACCCACACCCGTTGGGCCAAGAAACAAAAATGAACCATTAGGTCGATTCGGATCAGACAAACCTGCTCGTGATCGACGAATCGCGTTTGCCACAGAAACTACAGCTTCATCCTGCCCTACAACTCGCTTCGATACCACTTCTTCCATTCGTAAAAGTTTATTAACTTCGCCTTCTAACATTTTGGAAACAGGTATGCCTGTCCACTTCGATACAATTTCTGCAATTTCTTCTTCAGTCACTTTATTTCTGAGCAATTGCATATCTCTCATATCGACTTCGTCAGCACTTGCTAGTTTCTTTTCCAGCTCAGGAATTTTTCCGTATTGTAATTCCGACATCCGCGCAAGATTACCAGCACGTTTCGCGGTTTCCAGCTCTTGACGCGCGCGCTCCAACTCTTCTTTAACACCTTGCGAACCTTGTACAGCAGCTTTTTCTGCCTTCCAGATTTCTTCTAAATCAGAATATTCTCGCTCAAGATCGGCGATCTCATCTTTTAATATCGTTAGACGTTTTTTTGAGCCTTCATCAGTTTCTTTTTTCATTGCCTCTTGTTCAATTTTTAATTGAATTAATCGGCGATCTAAACGATCCATATCTTGTGGCTTGGAATCAATTTCCATTCGAATCAAACTAGCGGCCTCATCGATTAAATCAATGGCTTTATCCGGCAATTGTCGATCAGTAATATATCGAGTAGATAATGTTGCTGCTGCGACAATTGCCGGATCAGTTATATCAACACCGTGATGTACTTCGTATTTTTCTTTTAGACCGCGTAATATTGCAATGGTATCTTCTACTGTAGGCTCATCCACCAAGACCTTTTGAAAACGACGTTCTAGTGCTGCATCTTTTTCAATATATTGTCGATATTCATCCAGAGTAGTCGCGCCCACACAATGCAATTCTCCACGCGCTAACGCAGGTTTTAACATGTTACCTGCATCCATGGCACCTTCCGCTTTTCCCGCGCCAACCATAGTATGTAGTTCATCAATAAATAAAATGACCTGTCCTTCTTGTTTCGACAAGTCATTTAAAACACCTTTTAAACGTTCTTCAAATTCGCCACGAAATTTAGCGCCCGCAATCAATGACCCCATATCCAATGAAAGCAACCGTTTTTCTTTTAAACCTTCTGGTACTTCTCCGTTGATTATTCGTTGCGCAAGACCTTCAACAATAGCAGTTTTACCAACACCTGGCTCACCAATTAATACCGGATTATTTTTCGTTCGGCGTTGTAACACTTGAATTGTCCGACGAATTTCATCATCACGTCCAATCACTGGATCAAGCTTGCCTTGTTCAGCACGTTCCGTTAAATCAATGGTATATTTCTCTAAGGCTTGACGACTTTCTTCCGCATCAGCACCGTCTACAGTTTGACCACCACGTAATTCTTCTATGGCTTTTTCAATAGAATTTTTTGCTGCGCCGTTTTCTCGTAAAATTTGACCAAGATTCGCTTTGTCATCTAATGCAGCCAAAACAAATAACTCACTGGAGATAAATTTATCTTTTCGTTTTTGAGAAAGCTTATCGCTAAGATTGAGCAGCTTGATTAAATCATTGGAAATATGAACATCGCCCTCGCCACCTTCAATTTTTGATAAACGATCCAAGGCTTCTCCCAATTGAGATCGGAGTCCTGCAATATTGACATCAGCTTTTGCCAACAAATGAGGAACACTTCCACCTTCCTGATCCAATAAAGCGAACATCAAATGTGCAGGCTCAATAAATTGATGATCACGCCCTACTGCCAGGCTTTGCGCGTCTGCTAGGGCAAGCTGAAATTTACTCGTTAACTTATCCATTCTCATATTTACATCCTCAAATGACTCTTAATTACTCAATAATATTGGGGTGATTTTAAGGAATTCAATAATCTATTCTTCTTACTTCGAGATTGTGATTTTCGATTTTTACTATCGGTGTTATCTCTTTAAAACAAAATAAATTAACCCCAAGAATCTAGGCACTTAACATGCAACAAAGTTTTCTTAAGAAATGCAGATAAACAGTCGATAATTCTTAGTGAAATATTCATTTCAGGATTGTTGACAGTAAAACATCTTGAATCAATCACTTAGGTCGGTGTTTAATAGGTTTCTAACTGATCCTCGTAAATGGACTTTAGCTAAGGATACAAAATAATGAGAATTTTAATTGTTGAAGACGACACATTATTAGGCGATGGTATTCGTATAGGATTAAGCCAAAATGGCTATGCAGCAGATTGGGTAGAAGATGGGGAAGCTGCAGAAACAGCTCTATTAACTAATGAATATGAATTAATCATTCTTGATCTCGGTTTACCAAAGATTTCAGGTCTCGATGTACTGAAAAAGGTTCGTGCCCAAGGTAATGACATTCCAGTGATTATTTTGACTGCACAAGATGGCGTCGAAGATCGCATCAAAGGCCTCGATAGTGGCGCTGATGATTATTTAACCAAACCTTTCGATTTGGAAGAATTAACTGCTCGACTAAGAGCATTATTACGCCGCCGTGGTGGACGGTCTACACCCGTCATTGAACATGATAATATTACCCTGGATCCAGCTTCCCATAGCGTCACTAAAGATGGCGAAACTGCTGATATATCACCTAGAGAATTTACCATTTTGCAGTTATTATTGGAAAATCAAAATAAGGTCATGTCAAGAAGTCGACTGGAAGAAGGCTTGTATGCCTGGAATGACGAAGTGGAAAGTAATACTGTAGAAGTTCACATTCATCATATACGAAAGAAATTGGGTGCAAAGCTTATTCGAACTATCCGTGGTGTTGGTTACATTATTGATAAAAAATAAATTATCTCAGTTCCCTTGAGTTGGCGATCATGAGTCCCTCCATACGTCGTCGGTTATTAGGTATATTGTTACCTACCATCATTGGTGCCTGGTTAATCACTGGTACACTCAGCTATTTTGACACAAAAAATGAGATTGCAGATGTACTAGATGCGCAACTAGCGCAGTCGGGTAGAATTTTGCTCGCCATGAGTCTGCATGAACTAATAGAACAAAAATTGCTCAGCGAAACACCCAGCAATGACACGGAAATTGTCTCAGAAGATCACTGGCAATTGAACAACGATCATGAAAACCAATTGGCTTTTCAAGTATGGTTACATGACGACCTACTTACTTTACGCTCAAGTAATGCGCCAAAAAAACACATGACATCTCGATTCAAAGGTTTTGACGATGTCATCATTGCCGGGCAAAAGTGGAGAGTTTATCGCATTCACAGCGACGATCAGATTATCAGCGTAGAAGTTGCTGCTAGTCAAGAACTTCAAAACAACATCCCTAACCAGTTATTGTATTCCATTCTCATCCCATTAATAATTAGCATTCCTTTGCTGATCATTTTTATATGGTTAGGCATTGAAAAAAGTCTTGAGCCATTTAAAAAAATTGCTCACAACTTAAGTCACCGAAAAACGAACGACTTATCACCCATTGATGAATACAATATTCCAAAAGAAGTCCACCCATTAACAGCTGCGATTAATAGCATGTTTGCACAAATGAAAACCGCTTTTGATACTGAAAGACGGTTTACCTCAGATGCCGCACACGAATTGAGAACACCTTTGGCGGCATTAAAAACACATGCGGAAATTGCCTTGCAAGCAGATAATCCGCAAGAACAACGCAAAGCGCTAAGTCAAGTTGTACAAGGTGTAAATCGAGCAACACGTTTAGTCGAGCAATTATTAACGTTAGCCAGATTGGATCCAGATACTGGCTTCACCAATATTCGTCGCTTTGATTTATTTATTGCCGCAGAAGATGTATTAAGTACGCAAGCAGTGTTAGCTATTGATAAAAATATTGAAATTAGTCTTGCAGGAACTCGCGGTAAATTTGTTGCTGGCAATCTAGACGCAATATGTGTATTGATGCGCAATCTGATTGATAATGCTATTCGTTACACGCCTAAAGGTGGTGAAGTAGAAGTTAGAATAAGTCGAAAAGACGATACGATCATTTGGACTGTTGCTGATAGTGGCCCCGGAATTCCAGAAGAAGAACGGAGCAAAGTCTTTAATCGATTTTATCGAAGCTTGGGTACTAAAGAATCTGGTAGTGGATTGGGATTATCTATCGTTACACGAATTGCTGATTTACACCACTTGATCATTCAACTCGAAACATCTCGAATGGGTGGGTTGCAAATTGACGTTTTATTTCAAGCAAAAGATTATGACTCTATGGGCACACTCATAGAGCCCTCAACTCCAGGCAATAATAAACCCATTTAATATAAATTCTTTTTAGGGTATGGATACATAGTCTCTAATGACTCACTGTGAAAAGCTTCTTTCATAATTCTTACATGTTCTCGACGAAACTCTCTAGCATTCTGTAATCCACAAGAATGAGCGAGCTTGTCAACTTCAACATTTACCCAACGCGCATAATTTGCAACGCGTTCAATTTTATCTTCAACAACTAAACCACGTTGCCTGCGCTTATTATGCGTCGTAATACCCGTGGGGCAGGTATCCTGATGACATTGCAAAGACTGTATACAACCTAACGCAAACATAAAACCACGCCCGGATACGGCGAAATCAGCTCCTGCACATAACGCCCAAGCAACTTTAGCAGAAGTCACCAAACGTCCTGAAGCAATCACACGCACTCGATTATTTAAATCTGCTTGCATCAAGGAGTTTGTGAACAATGGCAATGCTTCGACCAATGGCAACCCTACATGATCTGCTAATATTTGAGGCGCTGCCCCGGTGCCCCCATCTCCGCCATCAATAGTGATGAAATCTGGAGCAGAATCCATTCCACGACGATGTATGGCTTCAAATAATGACTCGGGGAAAATTTCATTAGAAATAACTGTTTTAAAGCCCACTGGTTTACCAGTGACTTCCCTCACTCGCATAATCATATCCAACAACTCGTCCGGTGATTTTATTTCACGATGACGATTAGGACTGCTCGACATAACATTAACAGGAATACCACGAATATCAGAAATTTCTTGTGAAACTTTTATCGCGGGTAATACACCCCCTCGCCCAGGTTTTGCTCCTTGAGAAATTTTGATTTCGAAAGCTTTAACAAACTCTGAAACTTCTTTTAGTTTCTTATCACTTAAATTTCCATTTTCATCACGTACACCATATTTTGCTGTACCGATTTGATAAATTAAATCACATCCACCTTCTTTATGATGAGCGGATACGCCACCTTCGCCGGTATTCATCCAACAGTTTTCTTTTGCTGCACCATGAGATAAAGCACGGACTGCAGGCGCTGACAATGCGCCATAACTCATTCCAGAAATGTTAAATATTTTTTCTGCAACAAACGGATGTTCACAGGCTTCGCCAATCACCAAAGGATCGGCAGGCAAGCAATCTTCTTCAAGGACTGGATAAGGTGAGCTAACAAAAATAATGGATCCAGGTTCACGCATATCGTTAGTTGAACCAAAACCAATCATACCGCCTAATCCTTTTGCTGTCCGATAAACCCAGTTTCTGGTCATTCGGTTGAAAGGCAGTTCTTCCCTATCATTGGCAAAGAAATATTGGCGAAAATATTCACCCATGGTTTCAAGGTAATATCGAAAATGCCCAATAACGGGATAATTACGTAACACTGTATGGGATGTTTGAAATACATCATACAAAAAAACAGCTATTATCAATAAGCCAGTTACGATAACTAACCAAGCTAACGAAGAGAAAATCAAGCCTACGGTTTCTAAAATATCCGCCATAATTGCATCAGTCTTATAATGTGATGAGAAGAAGAAATACTCATTAGACCTTATTCAATTTCTGCGCCAGCAACTCCAAACATTCATCATAGGGCATTGATTTGCAAGATAAAGCATCATTAAATGTCAAAACTGCCCGACTTGGCTTTAATACAGCCAACATTGTCGCTCCTTTCAAGCCTACCCCATCAACCACTACAGGAATTAACGGGATTCTTTTGCGTTGTGCCAACCTTACCGCACCACCTTTTATTCTAAATGGTGTCTCGTCTGTAATTGGCCACTGAATTTTACCTTGAGGAAAAATTGCCACAACCTCTCCTCGGTCTATTGCCAGTAAAGCCTGACGTAAAGCCTTTTCTGGATTTGAAGCACGATCCACTGGAATACATCCCGCAGCGTTAAATAACCATCGCAATCCAAATCGCTCATATTCCTCTCGAGCAATTAAAAAACGTAATGGGCGTTTACTCGCCGCAATCAACAGCAAGGGATCAAGACCCGAAATATGATTTGCCACAACAATTGCAGGACCTGTTTCTGGAAGAGCAATATATTTTTTTTCCAACCCGTGAAAACGATAACAAAAAATACGAAGCAAACCATCAACTAAATTTGTCCATCCATGTTCCCAGTCCACAATATTTGCTTTGCTAATAATTGCGAATACTTTTTTGACAACAAAGAGAAAAATAAGAAATAAAATAACCAACAGGTAGGTAGTCGAATCCATGTAAATCAATCAATAATTGAACAGACTGGCCAATCTACAGGAGTTTTAAAGATGGCGCAAAATTAATTCTTGGCTGGTGATTCAGCTTCGGCGCCACCTTCACCTTCTGCCGCTTCACCCTTTCCATTTGCTGCAACGTCTTCAATCGCAGATTCTAATATATCAACTATATCGTCCTGCCCAGCAGCAATCGCATTTTTAAGTGCAGTTACACCATCGGGTGTTTCCGCTTCTAATGCGACACCTTTTGCAATCAAATGTTCGACTATCTCTTCATGACCGTAAAATGACGCACTCATTAATGGAGTTAAACCCGTATTATCAGCGGCTTCCGCATTCGCACCTCGACCAATTAACATTAGTGCAATTTTAGTATATCCAAAATACGCTGCATTATGCAATGCAGTGGTTTTGTCACTTGTCTCTGCATTCGGGTTAGCGCCACGCGCCAACAATAATCTTACAATTTCCGTTTGTCCTGAAAATGCAGCATTTATTAAAGCCGTTGTGCCATCTTTTCCTTTTGCGTTAATGTTTGCACCTTGGGTAAATAATTCCCGGAAAATCGGTTCATGACCAATTAGTGAAGCGTTCATCAATGCCGTGTAACCATTGTGATCAGCTGTATTTACATCTGCTCCCTCGATTAACAAGTATTTAACAATACTGGTATTTCCAAAAGCAACTGCACCCATCAAAGGCGATTTTCCCTGTTTGTTGGTCCCATTAACATCTGCACCCGCCATAAGTGCAGATTTAACTCGACTAATACTTCCTTCACGGGCAGCACTAATGAGCTCAGCATTGGGAGTTTGCCCAAATACCAACATGGGATAACAAATAATAAGAAAAAATAAAAGTCGCATATCAGTTTATGGTTAATTACCTAAGGTGTTTATCGTCAATTATTGAGGAATTCTTGATTTTTCTAGTATTTAGGCTCCCATTTAGGCATCTTTCTACGTAAAATACGCAGCCCACGGGTCAACAAGCATTAAGAATACAAATTGAGATCAACAATTGAACAAACTACCTACAAATATCGAAAAAAACGTGACTGCTGCAATTGTCGAAGACCTTGGAAAAGGTGACATTACTGCCAACCTGATACCTGACGAAATATTAGCTAAAGCCAGTGTTATTTGTAGAGAAGATGCAACTATTGCTGGGCAGGCATGGTTTACAGAAGTATTTAATCAAGTTGATCCTTCGAGCAAAATTCAATGGCATGTAAATGATGGTGATGCAGTAAAACAAAACACCTGCTTATGTGACATTGAAGGCAAAGCAAAATCACTGTTAACAGCAGAACGAAGTGCACTCAATTTTCTGCAAACTTTATCTGCTACGGCTACTCAAACTCGACGCTATGTTGATGCTATTTCAAGCACCAAAACAAGAATTCTCGATACCAGAAAAACCCTTCCTGGTTTACGAGATGCACAAAAATATGCAGTAGTCTGTGGTGGAGGTAAAAATCACCGCAAAGGTCTGTATGATGGCATCCTTATTAAAGAAAATCACATCATGGCTGCAGGCTCAATTCAAGATGCAGTTACGCAAGCCAGAGCTTTAAACACTAACATTGCTATTGAAGTAGAAGTTGAAAATATCAATGAATTAGAGCAAGCCTTAGCGGCAGGGGCTGACATCATATTATTAGACAATATGAATATCGCAACACTCATTGAGGCAGTAAAAATAAATAAGGGAAAAGCAAAACTTGAAGCCTCTGGCGGAATAACTTTAGAAAGCATTGCAGCCATTGCTGAAACTGGCGTAGATTATATTTCAATTGGCGATTTAACAAAGAATATTCAAGCCATCGATTTATCGATGCGCTTTCACAAATAACATTAAGGACTCACCATGCGCACCTCACAACTTCTCATTGCAACTATTAAAGAAACACCAGCAGACGCTGAAGTTATTAGTCACAAACTTATGTTACGTGCAGGATTAATTCGTAAATTAGCATCCGGCTTATACACTTGGTTACCCATGGGTTTACGTGTTTTGCGAAAAGTCGAAAATATTGTTCGCGAAGAAATGAATAAGGCAGGTGGACAAGAAGTTTTAATGCCATCAATTCAACCAGCTGAGTTATGGCAAGAGTCTGGCCGTTGGGAACAATATGGCCCTGAATTGTTGCGTGTTAAAGATCGACACAATCGAGAGTTTTGTTACGGCCCAACTCATGAAGAAATAATCACGGATCTAATTCGTGGGGAATTACGAAGTTACAAACAATTACCCGTGAGTTTTTATCAAATTCAAACAAAATTTCGCGATGAAATTCGGCCACGTTTCGGTGTGATGCGTTCTAGAGAATTCATTATGAAAGACGCCTATTCTTTTCATAGCAACCAAACTTCACTGCAAGAAACCTATAAAATCATGCATGAATGTTATTGCAAAATTTTCAATCGACTGAGTTTAGATTTTCGACCAGTAATTGCTGACACTGGTAGCATTGGTGGCGCGGTCTCACATGAGTTTCACGTATTAGCTGAATCTGGCGAAGATGATATCGCGTTTAGTTCTGAAAGTGATTATGCAGCCAATGTTGAATCTGCTGAAGCCATTCAGCCCGCTAATGAACGAGCTGTTGCTACTCAGGAAAAAGCAATTGTCGATACACCCAATCAACATAGCATCGAAGAAGTATGCAAATTATTGAATGTTCATGCAAATGACTGTGTTAAGACACTTTTAGTGAAAGGTTCAGAAGAACCTGTTATTGCACTAGTGTTGCGCGGAGATCACGTTTTAAATGAAATCAAAGCCGAAAAATTAGATCAAGTTGCATCACCACTTTGTTTTGCCTCAGATGATGAAATTAAATCTGCGGCAGGTTGCAGCGCGGGTTCAATAGGCCCTGTTGGACTCACTGTTCCGATAATTGTTGATCGAAGTGCAGCCCAGCTAAGTAACTTTGTGTGTGGCGCAAATGAAGATGGTAAACATTTTACCGGTGTAAACTGGGAGCGTGATTTAGCAATCCCACAAGTTGAAGACATTCGTAATGTTCTAGAAGGTGATCCAAGCCCCGACGGCAAAGGAACATTATCCATTAAACGTGGTATCGAAGTTGGACATATCTTTCAACTCGGTAAAAAATACAGCGAGGCCCTAAAGGCCTCCGTTCTTGATGAAAATGGCAAGTCAGTCATCATGAGCATGGGTTGTTATGGCATTGGTATTTCTCGCATCGTCGCTGCTGCTATTGAACAAAATAATGATGAAAAAGGAATTATCTGGCCAAGCTCTATAGCACCTTTTAGTGTCGTAATTTGTCCCATGAATATACACAAATCTACACGTGTACGCGAAGCTGCGGAAAGCGTTTACCAAACTTTAACTGATGCGGGTATTGATGTGCTATTTGATGACCGAAAAGAACGAGCAGGTGTTATGTTTGCTGATATGGAGCTCATTGGCATCCCGCATCGCCTAACCATTGGCGAGCGCGGTCTTGATAATAGCATTGTGGAATATTACAACCGTCAAACGAAAAATAGCGAAGATCTCCCACTAGATGGTTTAACAAAGACCCTACAACAACGTTTATCATCTTAGGAACTTTGGTCAACTTACTGAAAGTATAAATAAATTTAAACTATTGTTATTTTCAGGGAATCGTAAGTTTAGTTGGGTATATTGTTGATCTTATGCAAACATTGAAATATTTCTTATTTTTCAGCATCTTATGCTTCTCGGTTGGCAGCACGCAGGCATCGAGCACAGCAACTGACCCAGAATTAAAAAAATTACTAAAAAAAGCCATTGAAGAAAGTTCTCGTTTTCAAGACCGTTTTGAGGCTGAAGTCTGGTTCACCGACATGAATCAACGCTTGAAAAGGCGCGTGAAAGACAATGAAGAACGGCTATCTTTATTGAACATGATTCACCGCGAAGCGCGTTTAGCAAACCTCCAGCCAGAACTGGTGATGGCAGTCATTCAAATAGAATCAAATTTTGATCGATGGGCAATTTCTAGTGTTGGTGCTCGAGGTCTAATGCAAGTAATGCCCTTCTGGTTAAAAGAAATCGGCCGACCCGGTGATGATTTATTTAACGCACAAACTAATTTACGCATGGGCTGTACAATTCTAAGACATTACTTAGACAAGGAAAAAGGGAATTTGGTCAAAGCACTTGGACGGTATAATGGCAGCCTGGGTAGTTTCAAATATCCTAACAAAGTAATGACCGCATTAAGAAAGAACTGGTACCGACCTTAGTCTACTCATTAGACACTAACGATACGATTTTCCAACCTGCTTTTGGCGTAAACAAAAAACAAGCTGCATAATCCGTTGGACTTCGCACCATTTTTTTATCTACATATCCCTTACGACCATCCATAGTTGATACTTTAATCCAACGAATTTCTTGATTAGCTGACTTTTCTTGTACGCTTCGCCAGTCTTCAACCTTGAGTAAGTCATAAGACAATGAAGCTAAATTTTGTGAAGTTTTTAATGGAGCGGACTTTAAAGGAACTTTATCGCCGATAATAACGCCATGTCCATAAATATCCAAATCATCGGGAAAGTTAGTAAATATATAAGGCGCACAGAACGTAACACCTCGTTCTGAGCGAACGAAACCGCCTCCCATATTGACAATATTTTCCATGGTTGGCCATAACTCAGAATCATTTGCTTGAGGTTCCCAAATCTTTACAAAATGAGATATTCCTCGCTTATCTTTGGAGCCAGAAACTTGCGGACTAACAAACTTTAAAAAACCTTCTGGATCTCGATTTTGAATGATGGTTTTCAACTGCTGGCGAAACTCTACAAAAGATAAATCTCGGTTTGCTTCATCTACAGGCAATAAACGATGCTGATTTTCAGCTAAAACCGTAGTACTGATAAATAGCGACAAACAAAAAAAATGGTAACGTTTAAATAGCATAAGTCCAATCCAAAAAAAGAAATGTTCCTGATATTTCATAAGCTTATAAAACACCAGGACATACTATGCTAATCTTGTTCCGGTAGTAAAGAATGCCGCCAAAATTGGTCTTCACGCTCAAATAAACGTTGAGTTTCTTGTGGCCCCCATGTTCCAGCTGGATAAGTATGAATAAAATCCCGCTCCGTTGCCCATACACGTAAAACAGGATCAACAGTTCGCCAAGCCCATTCAACTTCGTCATAACGAAGAAATAAAGTTCGATCACCTTCAATCACGTCTAACAATAAATCTTCATAGGCATCATAATCCGCCTCATGCTCCTGACGGAAGCTAGCATCCAAACTAGTAGTACGTGTTTTCATTTCTAATCCAGGTTCTTTAACCTGCATTTCCATTCGTACACATTCATAGGGTTGAATACCCATGAGCAACCAATCAGGTTTTAAACGCTCTACAGGTGTATTGCGAAACAAATGTTGTGGTGGCGCTTTGAAGCGTATGCTCACAGCAGATTTTGATTCTTCCATTCGCTTACCGGTACGCACGTAAAATGGCACACCTCGCCAACGCCAATTATCAATATAAAATTTAACCGCCGCATACGTTTCCGTCGTACTATCCGGAGATACATTATCTTCTTCTAAATAACTTTTAACTTTTTCACCATTAACTACTCCACTCGCATATTGCGCTCTGAACGCATGTGCATGAACAGCACTTTGTGGAACGGGGCGAATGGACTTAAGCACTTTAACTTTTTCGTCGCGTAAAGACTCCGCGTCCATGGATGCGGGGGGTTCCATAGCAACCAAAGTGAGCAACTGCAACAAATGACTTTGTATCATGTCACGTAATGCCCCCGCGCCTTCATAATAATCTGCGCGACCACCAATACCTAAAGTTTCTGAATGGGTAATTTGAACATGATCAATATAATTACGATTCCAAAGCGGTTCCATCATGACATTGGCAAAGCGAAAAACTAATACATTTTGTACCGTACCTTTACCAAGATAATGATCAATACGATAAATTTGATGTTCATCCAAACACTTGTGCAAACGTTTCTGCAACATTTGCGCACTTTCCAAATCGTAACCAAAAGGTTTTTCAATAACAATTCGACGCCAACCATGTTCTTCGTGTGAAAGCCCGCTATTAGATAACAACTCAATTACGACGCCAAATTCTGCAGGCCGCAATGCCATATAGAATGCGGCATTTACCGGAAAAGCATCATCTGAATCCAATTTTTCTTTGATGTTATCGTAGGTTGTACTATCGTTTAAATCGCCCTTCAAATATTGTAGACGTTCGGTAAATCGATGAAAAACATCTTCATTCAATCCACCTCTTGCTTCCGCCTCAATCATCGTACGAACTTCAGCAATCCACGAATTACGATCCCCGTCACGACGTGAAATAGCCAATATTACTGTCTCGAGGGGTAAACGCCCAGCCACTTCCAAATGATATAAGGCAGGCATTAATTTGCGCCGAGATAAATTTCCCGTCGCACCAAAAATGACATAGGTACAAGGTTCTACATTATGTTTTTGCATATTTTCTCAATTTAATTCGTAACTAAATATTCTTCGAATATCCAGTACCCGCTCAGATTGCCTTTGATTCGTCCGAGTGCAAAGCTATCGCGTCCTGCTATCGCTCCTTACCTACGTCCTGTAGGCAAGAAAAAAGCGCTGAGTTCACATTGTGAATGAGCACTTTTGACACGGTCGCTCTTATGCATCCTTGCATCCGCGACACTCGAACATCCTGATCATCGCAATCGGGCGAATCAAAGGTGAGCTGAGTAGGTACGTTAAGTGTTTCGTTTTGCTTGGCCTATCCAATCTGTGTGAAAAAACTCGCCTCTGGCCTTATCAGTTCTTTCATAAGTATGCGCACCAAAATAATCTCTTTGAGCTTGCAAAAGATTTGCCGGTAAATTAGCTGAGCGATAACCATCATAAAATGCCAATGCTGAAGAGATTGCCGGCATAGGTATTCCTGCTTGTACTGCAGCAGAAACTGTTTTTCGCCAACCAGATTGAGCAGTTTCAATGGCATCCATAAAAAAACCATCTAACAGCAAACTATTCAATTCAGGATTTTTATCATAGGCTTGCTTTATATTACCCAGAAATCGACTTCGAATAATACAACCACCACGCCACATTAAAGCAATATTTCCATATTCCAAATTCCAGTTGTACTCTTTAGCCGCTTGAGACATCAACATAAAACCTTGTGTATACGAAATAATTTTTGAAGCGTACAAAGCATCATGCACCAGCTGGACATAGACTGCTTTATTATCTGAAAAGCTTTCATTGGGACCTGATAAGTTTGTCGAAGCTTCTACACGTTGATCTTTCATCGCTGATAAACATCGCGCAAACACCGCCTCACCAATCAATGTCAACGGCACACCCAGTTCAAGTGCATTTACGCCTGTCCAGGTACCAGTACCTTTTTGACCGGCAGTATCCAGAATTTTATCACCCAACCACTCACCATTTTCTTTCACTGTTAATATGTCTGCAGTAATTTCGATAAGGTATGAGCTCAGCGCCCCGCTATTCCACGTATCAAAGGTTTCAGCTAGTTCATCAATATCCATACCCAAACCATAACGCATAAATTGATAGGCTTCACAAATAAGCTGCATGTCGCCATATTCAATGCCGTTGTGCACCATTTTGACGTAATGTCCAGCGCCACCTTCACCAACCCATTGACAGCAATCTTCTCCATCAGTTTTTGCTGCAATGGCCTGAAAAATATTTTTCACTAAAGGCCAAGCTGATTTATTACCACCAGGCATTAATGATGGCCCAAAACGCGCACCTTCTTCGCCACCGGAAACCCCAATTCCTAAGTAGGATATTCCTTTAACTTCGCATTCATGAGTTCGTCTCTCAGTATCTGTGTATAAAGAATTTCCGCCATCGATAATAATATCGCCAGATTCTAGATGAGGTAGAAGTAACTGAATAAAATCATCAACTACCGCACCGGCTTTCACCATGAGCATAACCTTCCTGGGACGCTCCAAACTGTTGCACAAGGCCTCAATACTGTGCGTACCAATGATGCTTTTCTGTCCAGCCTCTCCTGATAAAAACTCATCTACTTTACTGGTTGTACGATTAAACACCGCAACCGTAAATCCATGATCTGCAATATTTAACACTAGATTTTGACCCATAACTGCCAGACCAATTAATCCAATATCTGCTTTTTCCATTCAATCATCCTCTGATTCGAGTAATATGTGTCAATTTCTTGTAAACTATCGATAAATTATAGAACATCTTAACGACAACAACAGTAATTACAAAATTCAATGAAACAGACAAAATTAAAAATTCTATTTGCTAGCAGTGAAGTTTTTCCATTTATAAAAACTGGTGGCTTAGCTGATGTCTCCTCGGGTTTACCTTTAGCACTGCACAAGCTTGGCCAGGATGTACGCATTGTAATGCCAGCTTACAAATCAGCTATAGAAAAAGCAGAAAAACTAGGTATTCCACTAAAAAAATTGGATAAATCATCAACGCCAATTCTTGAGGGTTATTTACCTAATAGTGAGGTTCCCATTTGGCTTGTGGACTTTCCGGAGCTTTATTATCGAAATGGTGGCCCATATGGCTCTACAGAGGGTGTGGACTGGCCAGACAACGATGAACGTTTTGCGACATTTTCGGATACTGCCATTCAAATCGCCATGGATGCTTTATCTCTAAATTGGCAACCTGATATTGTACATTGTAATGATTGGCAAACGGGACTCATCCCAGCAAAACTATCCTTATTGCATAATCGACCCGCAACAATCTTTACTATTCATAATCTAGCCTATTTTGGATTGTTTTCCCGCCAAAGTTTTGAAAAATTACATTTACCCGAAGATTGGTGGGCTTGGAATAAGTTGGAGTTTCATGAACAAACCTGCTTCATTAAAGGCGGGTTAGTCTTTGCTGATTATATCAATACAGTAAGTCCAACCTATGCAGAAGAAATTCGCACGCCAGAATTTGCCTATGGATTAGAAGGATTACTCAACCATCGTGGTGATCATTTGAATGGAATATTAAATGGCATTGACTATGATGAATGGAACCCCGAAACCGATCCTCACTTAACAAAAAACTACTCATTTGCCAGTATTAAAGACAAAGTTGAAAATAAGCGTCAGTTGCAGAAGGAATTTAATCTTCCACAACTCGATAAAACGTTATTGATTGGTATAGTAGGCCGAATGGTAGAACAAAAAGGTTTTGACCTAGTTTTAGAAGCTTTACCTACATTAATGCAACACGATATCCAGTTGGTGATGCTAGGATCTGGAAACAAACATTTAGAGAATTCACTCCTTAAGAACGCCAGCAATCACCCTGATCAATGTAGCGTAAAAATTGGCTACAGCGAATCCTTAGCGCATCTCATAGAAGGCGGGGCAGACTGTTTCCTCATGCCATCTCGTTTTGAGCCCTGTGGATTAAACCAATTTTATAGCTTACGTTATGGCACAGTACCCATTGTTCACCATACAGGAGGGCTTGCGGATTCGGTCGTGGATTATAACGAAAGTTCTGTGGCAAATAATTCTGCCACAGGTTTCAAATTCTACCGAAGTGATAGTGAGAGCCTTTTACATACTATTTACAAGGCACTTAATACCTACCAAAATTCCGAAAAGTGGCTTACTTTGGTGAAAAGTGGCATGAATCGGGACTTTAGCTGGTCAAATTCCGCTCACAACTACCTTGAGCTTTACCATAAAGCAATTAAAAGTCAATAGAACAAAATCCATAAAGAAACGGTATAATACCGGCCTTTTATGAATCAGAGATGCTCAACACAAGGGCATTATCAGTTTTTCAAATAATATTTTTCTTTGTCAATCAAAAGTAGGCCTATATGAAAACTACCAGCGACAAGGCGTTACGATCTCGCGTCAAGTTACTTGGTACCTTACTCGGTAACGTACTTAACGAACAGGCTGGCAGCCATGTTTACACCTCAGTTGAATCTTTACGGAAAGGCTATATCAGCCTGCGTAAGAAAGACAGCGCTGGTAAACGCAAACAAATGGCGCAACTAATCGATAAACTGGATCCAGATACTTTGTCTAATGTTATTCGTGCATTTAGCATTTATTTTAATTTAGCTAACATTGCCGAAGAAGCTTTTCAACATCAACAACAAAGAAAAAATAAACGAAAAAATATTCCTATACCCGGTGGCTTTGATCTCACCATTGAACAATTTTTCAATCAAGGCATTAAGGCTGACGAATTACAAACTTTATTTAACGAACTAGCATATATTCCTGTTATCACCGCTCACCCAACTGAATCCAAACGACGCAGCACCATGGAAAATTTACGTTGTATTTTCCGTTATTCTGAAGCCTTGGATGATCCACGATTAATTAAGGCAGAGCGTGAAGAAATAATTTACTCCTTGCAAAATCAAATTCAAGTTTTGTGGAAGACTGATGAAGTACGCAGTCATAAACCAAAAGTCAGCGATGAAATTAAACTAGGTTTACATTACGCAAAAGAAAGTTTATTTAAAGCCGTCCCTCAAGTTTATCGCAACTTAGAAAAAGCAACCAATAGCCACTATGGATTTGATGAAAGCGGAAATCCTACAGTTATAGTGCCCAGTTATTTACATTTTGGCTCTTGGATTGGCGGCGATCGCGATGGCAATCCTTTTGTAAAACCAGAAACAACAAAATATGCCCTCTATACGCAATCACAATTCGTACTTATTGAATATCTAAAACGTGTGAGAGCATTAAGCAAGCGCCTTACCCATTCCATTAATTTCTGTAAACCTAACGCTGAATTTGAAGAAAATTTAAAAAAGTATAGCGATTTAAGTGCAGAAATATTTGAGAAACCAGAACAATTCATAACTGAACCATATCGGCGCCTTTTGCAGATTATCTCCTATCGTCTTGAATGCCTCCTTGTTAACATCAAAAACACTGTTGCTAACAAAAACAAAGCTGCTATGCCTTGTGCCTACAAATCAGAATCTGAATTGCTAGAGGATCTAAAGATTATTCAACGCTCTTTAGATAGCCACAATGACAAAGCAAGCGCAAATGGCCCTCTAAAAGACTTAGTTAGACTAGTAGAATCGTTTGGCTTTTATTTATTAAAGCTCGATATTCGACAAGAATCCACGCGTCATAGCGATGCTGTCGCAAATATTTTACAACAACTAGCCCCTGAAACCGATTATGAACGATTGGATGAAGACAGTCGTGTTCAAATTCTTGACGAACTCATCTGTAACAACGAGCTACCAAGCATTAACTTAAATTCACTAAGCGAAAATACACACGAAACCATGGCAGTTTTCAAAGTCATGTTTGATATGCGTAAAACGTTGAGTAAAAATTGTTTTGGTAGTTATGTCATTTCCATGACTCACGAAGCCAGTCACGTGATGGAAGTTTTATTCCTGGCAAAACTAAATAATCTTGCTAAGAAATCCGGCGACGATTTTAATTGCCAAATACACATATCTCCCTTATTTGAAACTGTAGAAGACCTAGAACATATCAAACCTGTCATGTCTCGACTGTTCGAAAACAAAACTTATCGAGAAATGCTAAAGAACGCAGGCAATACTCAAGAAATCATGCTGGGTTATTCCGATTCATGTAAAGATGGCGGAATCTTAGCTTCTGTGTGGAATTTATATGATGCACAAGTACAAATCACAGACTTGGCAAATCAACACCATATTGGCCTACGCCTATTTCATGGTCGTGGCGGCACTGTCGGCCGTGGCGGCGGCCCAACTCATGACGCCATTATTTCTCAGCCTGTAGGCACCGTTCACGGGCAAATAAAGTTCACCGAACAGGGTGAAGTTTTATCATTTAAATATAGCAATATTACAACAGCGGTTTATGAATTAACGCTCGGTAGCACTGGTTTAATTGAGGCAAGCACTTGCATCATTAATCCACCAACTGATGATAGAAATGATTTTCTAGGCATAATGGATATGCTAGTCAGTGATGGTGAAAAACAATACAGACAATTAACCGAAAATACCGATGGCTTTTTAGATTATTTTTATGAAGCAACACCCGTAACAGAAATTGGTTTAATGAATATCGGCTCACGACCCTCTCATCGAAAAAAAGGAGATCGTTCTAAAAGTTCAGTACGCGCAATTTCCTGGGTATTTGGCTGGGCACAAGCTAGACACACAATTCCCGCTTGGTTTGGCATAGGCTCTGCGTTGGAAAACTGGCGAAACAACGATCCCACCCGACTCGCAAAATTGCAACATATGTATTTAGAATGGCCGTTTTTTAGAAGTTTAATGAGTAATACTCAAATGGCATTATTCAAAGCAGAAATGAACATCGCAAAAGAGTACAGCACACTATGCGAAGATCCTGAAGTTGCAGATAGAATTTACAACATTATAAATAGTGAATATCAACGTACAGTAAAACAAGTATTAAATATCACAAATTGCACTGAATTATTGGAAGAGAACCCAAGCTTGTCACTATCTTTAACTCGACGAAATCCTTACCTAGACCCTCTCGGCCATATTCAAATAAAAATGTTACGTCGATATCGAGAATTGGAAGAAGGTGACCATGAGAAAGACTTATGGCAAGCGCCTCTACTCCGTAGCATCAACGCCATTGCTACTGGCATGAGAAATACCGGTTAAATTGAAAAATGGCTAGAACACCTAGTTCTAGCCATGAATCAAATTAAAACTTATTTCAAGCCAATTAATATATTATCGATTGAAAACGAGCCGCCTTCCATAGCGGCACTCACTTTTACTTCAACAGCATCAATCAGAGTATTCGAGACATCCCAAGTTCCAAACCCTAATTCATTCCAACACGACCAATCACTCGGTGAGAACACACCTTCCGAAACAGGTTGAACATTCACCAAGGTATCTTGAGCCATTTCAGATATTTCTAACTCATTATTCGTAACTGCTTTATAACCACCAGTGTAATTTGTTTTTTTTCTAAAGCACAGTTTAACAGGCATTTGACTCGTTACAGATATTTGCTTTAGACCAAAGGGAATATACGCTCCATCATTATTATAAACTCGAATATCAATTACTTCTGAATTTGTATGAGTGGTAATATGTGTTCGAGGCTCATCAGGAATATTCACAAAATCACAAGAATATTGGTCTACAGAATGACTAGGATACGCTTGAGCATTTGTGGGACATGGCATTACATCAGGGTCTTCAAAACCCAAATGCACGTGATCGTTAACCAAGGGTTTAATATATATTGTAGCCATACCCTGACAAGTTTGATACCAAGGGGAGTAAATACGATCAAACCAAAGCGTACTAGTGGAGATCAAAAGTGCAACTTCATCTGTAAAATCCACCATACACTCAGCAACATAATTTGCATTAGGAATTTGAATCAAATTTGAGGAGAAATCTTCCGCCCTCTTATAAGTACCATTCCGTTCCAAACTTGGAAGATTTTGTTGAACGGGAAGCGCTTTTTTAAGCGTTAAATTATTTAATTCAACAGATTCCACTTCATGTGCCTGAATAGGCACAACAAAATATATAAAAAAAACCAAAAAAAATGTGTATTTCATAAGTATTATCCTTAATTTATTTATGATTAATAAAGCAGAGAGCGTTCTGCCAATTAAAACAATCATAAATTAAATTTCGAATACCACTTGTTACCCGCATCACACACGAATATTTTACGCCAGGAGTAAAATTTTAATCATAGTAAACAGGTGTTTTTAATAACGGATGTGAACAAATTGCTAACAATCTACTTTACAACGAAATACTTATCTAATAAATCCGCATTATCAAAATATCGATTACCGACAAACGCTACTGCATGATGCCCCCATTGACGCATTGCTCCTGCTGAAGGGACTCCCATAGGCCATAACAACCATCTTTCTGCTCTAGCAGTGCCATCTACTAAACCATCGCTAGCAAATAAACTCCGTCGCCTATTGCCTGACATTAGACTTCTCAAATTTGCGTAGGGTTTAATTTCAATATTTTTTATTTCATCCATTTGGCCTGCTACATAAACCCGATTGAGGAAATGCGCCACACTACCAATTCGAAGAACGAGCCTGCTTCCAGCATCAAAACTTAGATTATCTTGTGCAACAAATGGAGGTTCAGGCTCCTGCGAAGCAGCATTCTGATTGAATGATATATTATCCGTCAGAAAAAATTTGTGATAACAACCACAATTATGTACAGAGTCATATATTATTGGCTCACCAGAAGAGTCTAAAGTCACCCGCCAGATCAAGCCATCCAATCTCCCCGAATATATATCAAAAGTACTTTTTCTGGGACGCGATGAAAACCAAAAAACATAATTTAGCTGCAATAAGACTTCGTCATTAAGTTTCGTATATGAAGGTAGAACATAAAATACCGATTTATCACTCGAAAAATCTGGATAACCTTTTTCATCCAAACCAACTTGGCCAATTACATCATTTTCATCTTCTTCATCAACTTCAATAATGGGTGCATGTTGAATAAATAATTGATTAAGCTCTTCATCACTGACAATAGGAATGGTAAGTGGATTATTTGTATTAAATTCAATTTTTTCTGAAAGTGTAGCTGAACCAATGGAATATCTTACTAAACGACCTTTAATCGGAATCTCACTTAATTCCTTCTCAAATGATTTTTTTGTTAATTCTTGGTGCTTGTTAATTTGTCGTGAAACAAATAACGAAGTCAAAGGGTATATTCCAAAAAATCGATTTATCGTACTATAGTCATCCTTTACTTCTGCAGAACTTACAATTTGCTGTTTGTCATCACTGCTTAACTCAGCAAATAAAAATGCAGAACACTCCGAGACATATTGACTCATGCTTTGCTTTATCGAAAATTTATTTCGAATTTTTTCTTGTGAAGAGTGTGATAGGTTTTTCCATTCAATTTGCCTAGCTTCAATATTTAAATCCGCCATCTGCAACAGCCAATAATCCAATTTCTCATTAGAATCCAATTCAGACTTAAACGATTCTAAAAATCGACTAACACTAAGAAAAGGGAAATCAGATACCAAAGTTGCTTGAACATCACGAATATCCTCATCATTGATAAGACTATCAAATTCAGAATAAAACGCTAAACAACTTTGCGGAGAAAGAATTGAATAATCTTTCGGTTGAGAAATTATTGTTGCGCAGGCACTTAGAAACAAGAATGCAATGACTAAGATTAACCGAATCATCACTTTATTTATAAAACACTTATAACACTTATAACACTTATAACACTTATAACACTTATAAAGTAAGCGTGTTTAGATTTTGTTTCAGAAACGCCTTTCTTTCGCATGGAGTGAGTGACTAGGCCACGGATGGCCGTAGGTAGAATAATGCAGAAACAATTACCGAGCATAAAACAATATGTGACCGATTGAATGAGAAATTAAGTCGTGTCTGGGACAAAAGATGAATACGCGATTTTTAATCGGTGGCGGAATTGGCAAAACCGCCTAGAGCTCTCCGCACCTTATCGGTTTCGTTGCCACACTCAATCACACCAAAAGAATTTATAGAATCTTCTGGTTGCATATACTCCAACCACACCTGCCCATTTGTATCTTGGTAGACTTTAGCTGTCATAGGTATATCTTTACGCAGACCCCGATGACATTCGCCCAGGTTCCAACCATAAAAGGGATTACTAAAGTGAATCTCTTTGCCTTTGAGCGAAAAACCACCTGGCAAACTTTTTTCAAATGCTTTCTGCTGCAGCACTGGTACTTTTGCGGCCTCTAGAGCACCTTCATAACGTTTTACCGTATCTTCCAAGCTATGATTACTCACCAATTTGACAGGCGATGCAAAAATAGATGCCTGAGAAACTAAAAATAGTGCTAAACAAACAATACCTTTTATCACAATCTGCCCTCATTATTATTTTATCCCAGAGAGCCGATTAAATTTCAGGCGACTTGAACAGGGATTTTATGACTTTGTCGAGTAATATTATTACATTCGTCCAAATATACAAGGTCTGGCTTATAACGTTTTGCTTCTTCTGCATCCATCTGCGCATATGCACAAATAATAATCCGATCTCCAACGTTTGCCTTGTGGGCTGCGGCACCATTAACAGAAATAGTGCCTGATCCTGCCTCAGCTCGAATAGCATAGGTTATAAATCGCTCACCGTTCGCCACATTATAAATATGAATTTGCTCATATTCCATAATGCCAGAGGCTTTTAAGAGATTATCATCGATGGCGCAGGAACCTTCATATTCCAACTCCACCTGAGTCACACAGGCACGATGTAATTTAGCTTTTAATAAAGATACATGCATTTACAAAAAACACTCACACTAATTTTTTCAGCCGGCAATTATGCCCATTTGTTTCACCAACTTCAATCTGACTTAAAAAAGCCTATGTTATTAGTTAGTTACTGAAAGATTAAAAGTCAAGTTATCTATTAAGCGGGTTTTCCCCATCCAAACTGCAATAAGTAAGACAACTTGTCGATCCGAACGATCCGCAGGCATTAATGTATCTGCAGAACGAAAACTCACATAATCAACCCTAAAACCCGATAACAAGAGGTTTTCGACGCCAGTTGACTCCAATCGACGAAAATCGCCCCCGTTCATGGCTTCTTTTTCAAGCGCTAATAAGCATTGATAAATGTAGCTTGCTTGCTTACGTTGCTCTTTATCCAAATATTGATTCCGAGAACTCATGGCCAGACCATCGGCTTCGCGAACCGTTGGAGATGCAACAATCTGTACTGGCATAAATAGATCAGCCACCATCTTCTTAACTATAAAGACCTGCTGAAAATCTTTCTCACCAAAAATCGCCACATCCGCCCGAACAATGTTAAGCAATTTATTTACCACGGTGGTTACACCATCAAAATGCCCAGGTCTAAATTCACCACATAAGATTTTTGAAAGCTCCGGCACAATGACTTGAGTCGAATCTTCTGTATTAACCGAATACATAGTTTGGTTATCGGGTAAAAAAAGCAAATCAACGTCTAATTCTTTCAACGCTTTTATATCTGTATCTGGAGTCCGCGGGTAATTATCCAGGTCTTCTCCCACACCAAACTGCGTAGGATTCACGTAAATACTTACAACCACTTTATCCGCCATAGTCTTGGCTTGTTCTACCAAACTTAGATGACCCTGATGTAAATTCCCCATGGTCGGCACAAAAGCGATCTTGAAATTGTTCTGCTTCCAATCTTCTATAAGTTCAGAAATTGCTATTGCAGATTCTATTTGCCGCATTTAGAAACTGTGCTCCATAGCAGGAAATTCTCTGGCTTTAACAGCAGCAACATAAGATTTCAGTGCTTCGAGAATACTACCTTGTCCAAGTAAAAAATCTTTCGAGAATTTAGGCCGCTTGCCTTTGCTAATAGCCAAAATATCGTACAAAACTAATACCTGGCCATCACAATCCACACCAGCGCCTATACCAATAACTGGTATATCTAAAGACTCACTAATACGTTTAGCCAAACTTGCAGGTACACACTCCAGCACTAACATATCTGCACCGGCCTTTTGTAAAGACAATGCTTCATCAAATAAAACATTTGCATCACCCTCTTCTTTACCTTGCACACGATAACCACTAGTTTTGTGCACAGACTGAGGCAACAATCCCAAATGCGCACAAACAGGAATGCCAAAATCACTAAGCTTGCTCACTGTATTCAGCTGGTTTTTTCCACCTTCCAGCTTTACCATGTTGACACCACTTTGTTTCATTAAATTACCTGCATTTAACAAAGCATCATCGGGAGATTTGTAAGACATGAAAGGCATATCAACCACAATAAAGGCATCAGGTGCACCACTTTTAACTGCCGCCGCGTGATAAATCATTTCATCTACAGTGACAGGTAAGGTTGTCTCTTTGCCTTGCACAACCATCCCCAAAGAGTCTCCCACCAAAATTATTTCCACACCTGCCTCATCTAGCAATTGCGCAAAGCTAGCATCATAGGCAGTCAAACAGGTGAGTTTTTCACCAGCACTTTTTTTCTTTTTAAGGTTCGCTATGGTATTCATGGATTTTTTCCAAGCCTCGATTTTCACACATTGCTAATGCCTGTGATATGGCGCCAAAACCAGGTATTTCAATATTAGGTGCTATTTCCATCAAAGGGTGCAGCACGAAGTCTCGTTGCAAAATACCTTCATGTGGAATAACTAAACGTTCTTCAATGATTTTCATATTATCGAACAACAAAATATCTAGATCCAGTGTACGTGATGCCCAACGCTCTCCATTGCGTATACGGCCAAAATGATTTTCTACTGCTTGTAAATTCTCAAGCAATTCTAGAGCAGCAAACTCACCAACGATACAGGCTACGGCATTGATATAGTCGGGCTGATCTTTGTTTTCCAAAGGTTTACTACGATACAAAGATGAACACTTATTAACTTCAACTTTATAAGTCTCTGACAAATAATCCAGAGCAGATGTTATTAAATCTTCTGACTCACCAAGATTACTACCAAGACCGATATACGCTTCATTCATTAAGGTTTTTTAGGTCTGCGACGTCGAGAATGTTGACGCTTACCTCGATTTAGTTGACTCACAATTTCCTGTTTATTCTCATCATCAGCATCGTAAAATTTACCCCACCACTCTGCCAATTCCATATCTGCATTGCCAGATTCGGCACGCAATAATAAGAAATCATAACTCGCACGAAACCGTGGATGTGATAACAAACGTAGTGAACGTTTGGGCGCTCGCTTAGTGAACCGATCCTGTAAATACCAAATATCTCTCATTGTAGTATGGAAACGTCGGGGAATGGCAATACGACGGCTTTGCCCAGACATCACCGCTTCTGCCGCAGCTGTCAAAGTTTGGCTTTCACTCATACCGCGTTCGAGATATTTTGCTTTCAACTCACATACTGGCTCCCACAAAAAGACCGCAAAGATAAAAGCTGGCGTAATCCGTTTTTCTTCTCTGATACGTAGATCTGTATTTTCGAGTGCTCGATTGATAAATTCTAGATTTGATAACGATTCATCAGCTTTAATACTTACTTCTGTTTGCGGAAATAAGTAGGGAAATAACTGATAGTGACGTAATAACTTCAAAGTTTTAACACTATGACCGGAAAGAAATAATTTCAAAACTTCTTCATACAATCGCGCTGGTGGTACACCTTCAAGCAAACCACCCAATTCAAACAATGGCGCTTCAGTTTTAGCATGTATGTTAAAATCCAATTTGCCAGCAAAGCGTATTGCCCGCAACATACGCACTGGATCTTCACGATAACGCTGCTCAGGATCACCTAAAATACGTAACGATTTATTCCGCAAATCCTCCAGGCCACCTACGTGATCCTCTACAGAAAAATCTTTGATATTGTAATAAAGGGAATTAACGCTAAAATCACGCCGCCAAGCGTCTTCTTCGAGACTGCCATAAACATTATCACGGGTAATCATACCGTCGATGATTTGCGCATCATCGCCCTGACCACCCTCATGTTGTCCCCGAAAAGTAGCTACTTCGATAATTTCTGACCCAAAATGCACATGGGCCAATCGAAAACGACGCCCTATGAGACGACAGTTTCGAAATAAACCTCGAACATCTTCAGGCGTTGCATCAGTTGAAATATCAAAATCTTTTGGACGACCTTCTAACAAAAGGTCTCTAACACCACCGCCTACTAAAAACGCTTCAAAACCCGCGTTTTTTAGGCGATAAAGTACCTTCAGTGCATTGGGGCTAATATTATCACGAGAAATATTATGCTCAGAACGTGCATAAATACGCTTTTCCCTATTTTCTTGTGAAACTGTATCCATCAAAAATCTTAATATTATTATATAAAGCCGGAATTCTATGAAATTATTGTCTAAATAGCATCCAATAAATCAATGCTTATGCAACGAAATTTAGACAACTCACGTATTATCCAGGTTAGGTCGAATGAATAGCCTATAATAGTTTCTAGCGCCTTGTAATTCAAAGCATATTTGTACACATTCCATCAATTAAGCAAAATATTTAACTTATTTTCATTTTTGCGAGTTTTTGTATTTTCTTAGACACTTTATCCAAAGGAATCACGTCATCTGCTGCACCCAACTTTACAGCTTCGCCAGGCATACCCCAAACAACACTGGAATTCTCATCTTGCGCAACGGTTGGTGCTCCAGCTTCCTGCATTTCTTTTAATCCAGCAGCGCCATCATTTCCCATACCTGTCAAAATAACACCAATAGCATTACTACCCGCATTTTGAGCAACCGAACGAAATAGCACATCCACAGAAGGACGGTGACGATTTACCGCAGGACCATCACTTAGCTTACAAATATATCTCGCGCCACTACGCTCAACTATCAAATGATGACTTCCAGGTGCGATATAAACATGACCAGGTAATATTTGCTGACCATCACTTGCTTCACATACTTCCATAGCACAATTACTATTCATTCTAGCTGCAAAGGGCCCACTAAACTGTTCCGGGATATGTTGAGTAATCACTATTCCTGGCATATCAGCTGGCAAACCGATCAATACATCTTTGATCGCCTCCGTTCCACCCGTAGATGCACCAATGGCAATAATTTTTTCAGTGGAATTAAAGTGTTTACGATTAAATGTTTTTTGCAACACGGCATCTGCTGAATGACGTTCAGGAACATCTGACTCTTTTTCTTTAGGCACAATCGAGCGCGTACGTACTTTTGCTATACTAGCTGCTTTCACTTTTTCAATTATTGTTTCAGCATACTCTTCCATACCATGAACCACATCAACCTTTGGCTTAGAAACAAAATCAACAGCACCAATTTCTAACGCTTGAAACGTAATATCTGCACCTTGCTCAGTCAGAGATGAAATCATGACAACAGGCATTGGTCGTAATCGCATTATATTCGACAAAAAAGTGATGCCGTCCATTTTTGGCATTTCAACATCAAGCGTTAGTACATCTGGATTTAGCTGTTTAATTTTGTCTCGCGCAATAATCGGATCACTGGCGACACCAACAACCTCAATATCTTTATCAGCGGAAAATATTTCAGTAAGCACTTGTCTCACTAACGCGGAATCATCAACTATCAACACTTTAATTTTGTTCATATTAAAATAACTCAATATCATCTTGAGCTGGCTTATTATCCAGGTCGTTCATATACTCAACCTCTCTGGAAACAACAGTATCGTTGTGCAAGCTTTTCAATCGTTTCATTAATGCTTTTCCGGTAGCAGGAAAGTAAATAACCTTTCGCGGATAAACATCACCAACATTCTCAGAAATCAATGTTATATTTTCCGTTTGAACATATTCACGCGCAAACTGAATGTTTCTAAGGCCAACATCTGTCATATTAGCCAATATTTTCCCACCACCAAACAACTTTACTTCGAGATTTTCCCTTTTGCCACCATTTTTCAAAATTTCATTAATCAAATTTTCCATGGCAAAATTACCAAAACGATTAGCAACACCCCAACTGTTATCAGAAGAGCTCGCAGGCAACATAAAATGATTCATACCACCCAAACCCAATTTACAATCCCTTATACACGCTGATATACATGAGCCTAATACCGTTGAAATTAATTCGTCATGCATAGTGACATAAAATTCACCTGGCAATATTTTGGCGCCGTACATACCTCGAGTTTTATCCCAAAATCGATTGATTTTCTCAAAACCAGGCAACGCCAAACTGCGTTCATACGTTGGTATGGGATACGGTATCTGTGGCTCCAAGTTTGTCATTGCAATTTTCGATAAATTGTATTGCCAATTAACTCAAATTTATCACTAACTTTATATAAGGATTCAGAATGCCCTAGAAACAAAAACGCGTCATCCACTAGCATATCCGAATAACGATCAAATAGAATTCGCTGAGTTGATTTTTCAAAATAAATTATAACATTGCGACAAAACATAAAATCAAATAACCCTCGCATGGGCCATTCTTTCATAAGGTTCAATTGATTAAAGGTGATCAAAGCTTTCAATCTTGAATCTACCCTAACACTGCCAGCGTGAGCGCCCTTACCTTTCAAGAACCAAGTACTTGTACGTGATTTATTTAACCCCGTAATACGCTCAGCATCATAAATGCCTGCTTTACCATGTGCCAATACATTGGTATCCAAATCTGTTGCCAATATTTTCACATCCCAATTTTCAATATCAGGAATCGATTCATATAAAGCCATGGCAATAGAATATGGCTCTTCACCCGTAGAACAGCCCGCAGACCACACACGAATTTTTCGACTACTGGCATTTTTTTTCATCAAATGAGGTATAACAGTTTTCTTCAAAAAATCGAAATGGTGTTCTTCTCGAAAAAATGAAGTTAGATTTGTCGTTATTGCATTAATGAAATTGCCTTTCTCTTCAGATCCATCACAACTAGCAAATTCAATATAATCTTTAAAGTTCGTTATTCCAGTTTGGCGTAAACGACGAGATAAACGCCCATACACCATATTTTTCTTACCTTCAGACAAGGTAATTCCAGTTTCACTTAACACAAAACTACGAACTTTATCAAAGTCCTTGGTGGAGAAAGAAAACTCCCTGTCATGTACCGCTGATTCATCCATTATATTATTATTGCATCCATAAAATCGCTAAAAAGGGACAAAACTTTAAATTAGTGACATCGGCTATTTCCTTAATAACCGATGTTATTATTCAATTATTTAGAACTCCTCCCAGTCAGCATCATTTGAAGATGCTTTCGGCGGATTAGGTCTTCTTGCTGGCGCTGCTGTTGCTCTTGATACTGGCGCCGCTTGAGAGACTGGCGCCGCAGGTGCCTTTTGCATACCAGCAGAATTGGCATCAACTGAGAAAAAGTCCATTAACTTTTGCAGCCCTTTGGCTTGCTCATCCATAGATTCACTCGCTGCAGCTGCTTCTTCAACCAATGCTGCATTTTGCTGAGTTACCTCATCCATTTGAGTAACTGCTTTGTTAACCTGATCGATACCAGCAGACTGCTCTTGGCTTGCCGCAGCAATTTCGGCAATAATGTCACTCACTTTTTTCACTGAACCTACAATCTCGTCCAATGTTTTACCTGACTGATCAACTAAGCGAGACCCATCATCCACTTTTTCTACACTGTCCTGGATTAATGTTTTGATTTCTTTCGCTGCACCTGCAGATCGTTGTGCAAGATTTCGAACTTCACCAGCGACAACTGCAAAGCCTCGACCTTGCTCACCGGCTCTTGCCGCTTCAACTGCAGCATTTAATGCTAACAAGTTAGTTTGAAAAGCAATCTCATCGATAACACCGATGATATCAGCAATTTTTTTACTACTTGTATTGATTTCAGCCATGGCATCAACCGCTTTTTGAACGACTTCGCCACCTTTTTCAGCTTGATCTCTTGCACCAGAGGCTAATTGATTTGCCTGACGTGCATTGTCCGCGTTTTGGCGAACCGTACTGGTTAATTCTTCCATACTAGATGCTGTTTCTTCTAGTGACGAAGCCTGCTCTTCTGTACGCTGACTCAAATCTGTATTGCCTTGTGCAATCTCACCTGCAGCAGAAACAATACTTCCTGAAGAAGTTTGAATTTGACCAACCATATTACGTAAATTATCAACAGTTTGATTTAATGAATCTCGCATTGTTGCATATTCACCGTTGAAATCCCCTGTCATTTCCTCACGCAAATCTCCATCAGAGAGTGCTGCAACGACACGATTACTTTCACGAATTGGTTCTACAACTGCTTCTATTAAACTATTGATTCCTTCACCCAATCCTTTTAAGAATCCGTCAAATTTATCAACTTCAATTCTCTCATTTAGATCGCCTTGTGAAGCCGCGCTAATAAGGTTAGCTATTTGTCTTTCAGCATCTTTTTGTTCAGTAATATCTGCCCATTCAACCATGTTCCCCATCCAATTACCTTGATCATCGGTAATTGCTGTTGCATTAACCCTAAACTCCAAGCCAGCAACAGAAATTTCTGCCGAAGCGGGAAGTGCAGCAACATTTGCAAGTAATGCGCGTTGATGTGCGGGATTTTTATGAAATTGATCAATACATTGACCAACAAGGTTACTGGCATCAAAACCAGGAAAAGCTGCTCGCAACTCAGCTTGTCGACCACTCATCATAGCCTGCACTGAAGGGTTAACATAAGTAATATTAAGATCCTCGTCACACAACATTAAATTTGCTTGGGCACCGTCAACTGCTGATTGTAAGCGCGCAACTTCCACTTCCTTGGCACGTTGCTCGGTAACATCTTGCCACTCCAAACAGTTACCAATATAATTTCCGGAGTTATCCTTAATTGCAGTTACATTTAGTGCAAATTTTAAGGGGCCAACAGAAATATCCGTTTGATAAGGTAGATTACTTGGATCACTCAACATTTGGCGTTGATGTGACGGATTTTTATGGAACATGTCAATACATGCTCCCATGATGGCATCAGCTTTAAAGCCAGGAAAAACATCTCTCATTGTGTTTTCATGTTTTTTCAATAAATTTAATGTCGATTGATTTGCATATGTAATATTAAAATCACGATCAATCATCATCATGGCAGTCATAGCGTTGTCGATTGCACCTTGCAAACGCACCACATTATTTTCTTTTTCACGTAATTCAGTGACATCATTCCATTCCAATGTGTTGCCAACATACTCACCAGAAGCATTCATAATTGCAGTAACATTAAGTGAAAATTTTAACGGCCCCACGGATATATCAGTTTGGTAAGGCAAATTTGCTGGATTATCCAACATTTTGCGTTGGTGAGCTGGGTTTTTATGAAAATCATCTATGCATGTTCCAATTACCGCTTCTGCATTAAAACCAGGAAATACATCTTGAAAAGTTCGCTCATGCTTTTTGAAAATATCTACTGTTGCTTGATTAGCATAAGTAATTACAAAATCGCGATCAATCATCACCATAGCTGTCATTGAACTATTTACAGAACCTTGCAAACGAGCAACATTATCTTCTTTGTTACGCAACTCAGTAACATCCGACCATTCCAAACAGTTACCCGTATAATTACCTGACCCATCAACAATTGCAGTTACATTTAATGCAAATTTTAAAGGACCAACTTCAATATCTGTTTGATATGGCAAATTATCAGGATTACTTAACATTTGGCGTTGATGCGCAGGATTTTTATGAAACTGATCTATGTTACCTCCAACTAAATTTGTTGGATCAAAACCGGGGAAAATAGTTTTTAGTGTGTCTTGGTGTTTTGTTAACAAATCAATCGTAGATTTATTTGCATACGTCACTTTAAAATCACGATCAATCATCATCATCGCGGTCATTGCACCGTCTACTGCTGATCTCATTTGCATATCTTGTTGCGATACTTCTGCCGCGGAGTTAGTTGCCATTGTTGTTTCCTCTTCACTTGCCTTAATCATTACATCTGCGATTGTTATTAATGCTGCTTCCCAAGCGTTCGCGACTTCATCTGTCCACAAATCACCTGCAAATTCTTGCATCACGTCTAATAGAGTTTCTGCTACTGCTTGATAATGCGCTGCTACTGCACCATATTCCTTATGCCGTTTCCCCAAACCTTGCAAGGCTTCAGTTAGATTTTGTGGATTACGTAATTCTTTGACAACTAACTGCAAAGCAGCCCATAATTTTTTATGTTGATCTTCAACTGAAGTACCTTTAAACATCGGCACAACATCAGGAAACCGTTCAAACAAGTTTTCATAAAACTTGCGTGTTAATGATTCACCAAGCGGCTCTAGCGCTTTAAAAGAACTTTCCAGAACTTCTATATTTAAGCTACCATTACCTTTTACATTTCTAGCTGCTTCCACCATATTGTCACCGCTTTTAACGTTTAATTACCCTACCCATGCAAGGTTTGCTAAAACAAAAATCATTAATTCCTTTAACTGCTTCTCTGTCATCTTTTTTTTACTATTTTTTTTAAACTTAGACATTATTTATTCCCATTAAAATTTACTGCTCAACATTTGGCTGTGCCACTGCATTAATATCATTTGAATTTAGCATTGTATCGATATCCAAAATGATCAACATTTTTTCATCAATAGTCGCTAATCCGCTAACAAACTCAATACTCACAACGCTACCAAAATCTGGAGCTGGCTTCATGTCTTCATTTTTTATGTTGTACACATCGGAAACAGCATCAACAACAATCCCCATAATTCGCTCTGATGTTTCACCAATAACCTTCAACACAATAACAACTGTCGTCTGGCCGTATTCAACACTCTCCAATCCAAAGCGTTCGCGTAAATCTACGATAGGAACAATGGTGCCTCGCAGGTTAATTACACCTTTAATATAAGGCGGGCAATTTGGAATTGGAGTAACGCTATCCCAACCACGAATTTCCTGCACACGCAAAATATCAACACCATATTCTTCTGTGGACATAATAAATGTCAGGAACTGATCTGTTTCTCCATTCGAATCTATACCAATATCAGTTTCAATTATTTGCTGTGCTGCTTCTGTCATCTTTATTCTCCAACCGACTATTTATGCCGCTTTAATTCGCTCTTGCTTTGATAACTTGATAAGACCAACCACATCAAGTATAAGTGCGACAGTACCGTCGCCAAGAATTGTTGCTCCGGATACACCTTCCACGGGACGAAAATTTGTTTCCAAACTTTTAATCACAACTTGTTGCTGACCCAGTAAATCATCAACAAATAGACCTACCTGGTTGCCTTCACCTTCAACAATTACAATAAGACCATCTGTTAATTTCTCTGAGTCTGGCTTCAACGTAAACACATCATGCAATCTCACTATTGGCACATAGTCATCACGTAATTTGTATAGTTCTGCCTGACCGGCAATTCCGTTCACTTGCTCATCACGTACTTGCAAAGACTCAATAATTGACACAAGTGGCACTATGTAAGTATCACCACCAACCCGAATTAACTGGCCATCCAAAATAGCAAGTGTTAGCGGTAACCGAATGGTAATTTTACTACCTACACCTTTTTCACTTTTAACTTCAATCGTACCGCCCAATTCACGAATATTTCGTTTTACAACATCCATGCCTACACCACGGCCTGATACATCACTAACTTCTTTTGCGGTAGAAAACCCAGGTGCAAAAATCAAATCATATATTTGTTCATCCGATAACACTTCATTTTCTGAAATGACGCCTTTTTCAATTGCTTTATTACGGATAACTTCTTTATCAATTCCTTTACCATCGTCATCAATTTCAATAACGATGTTACCGCCTTGATGAAAAGCATTTAGCTCAACCACACCCATGCGAGGCTTTCCAGCTGCTTGGCGTTCATCAGGCATTTCAATACCATGGTCAATCGAGTTGCGCACCAAATGAACCAATGGATCTCCAATTTTTTCCATCACAGTTTTATCGAGCTCCGTTTGCTCACCCAGCAAACGGAGATCAATTTCTTTACCCAGCTTATGCGAAAGGTCACGAACCATGCGTGGAAATCGCTGAAAAGCAAAACTAATAGGTAACATACGAATACGCATAACACTTTCTTGTAGTTCTCGAGTATTACGTTCCAATTGCGCAAGTCCGTCTTGCATTTTTTCAAGTTTTTCTTGTGTTAGGTTTTCACCTAACTGACTCAACATGGATTGTGTGATGACCAACTCACCCACCATATTTATTAAGGCATCCACTTTATCAATGCCTACTCGAATTGAACCTTGATCAACAGAAGGTTTTTTCGCACCACGTTTATCAGGCGCTGGCGCCGGGGCTGGAGTTGTTTTTGCTTCCGGTGCATTTTCTGGTTTTAATTCTTGGACATTATTTTCAACAATTGGGCTAACTTCTGTTTCTTCTTCTACTTCTTGAGAAAATTGCTCTGGAGCTGAGGCATCTATATCTACTACAACCTCTTCGTCTTGTGAGCTAATGGCAGTGACTATCAGCTCACAATCATCATCCACCCATTCAAATATTTCATTGATACTTTCTACCGTAATGTCACCGACTAATTCCACCGTCCAAGATAAATAGGATAACTCCGGATCAAAATCATTAAACAAAGGTAAATTTTCTGCGTTTACTGTTGTTGTGTACTCTCCAAGCAATGATAGCTCTCTAAACAAACGAACTGGGTCATTACCTGTTTTCAATAAATAGTCGAATGGCTTAAATTCAACTATCCATCCAGTTGATACATTATTAGAATTTTCACTGACAACTTCTACAGTATTTTCGGTTTGTGCTGCTGAACTTTCATCACCGTTAAGCAAAATTTCAAGGTCTTTTTGGACATTACTGACACGCTCGCTATCAACAGCATCTTCGTTTTGCACTGCGGTTAACATTTCGCGAAGACAATCAACTGACTGTAACAACAAATCAACCGCATGTTCTGTTACCATACGATCGCCCGCTCGCATTTCATCAAGCAATGTTTCCATTACATGGGTAAATTCTGCAACCGCAGTAAATCCAAATGTCGCACTTCCACCTTTTATAGAATGTGCAGCACGAAAGATGGTGTTAACTGTTTCCTCGTCCGCAGCACCTACATCCAGCCCTAACAAACCAGACTCCATGGTTTCTAGGCCTTCAAAACTTTCATCAAAGAAAGTTTGATAAAATTGCGACATATCAATAGACATGCTATTACCCCAATACTTTTTTAATGGTTGCCAATAGTTGATCAGGACTAAACGGTTTTACAATCCACCCAGTTGCGCCTGCTTGCTTACCTTCCATTTTTTTATCCATGCCCGACTCAGTAGTCAGAGTCAACATGGGTGTAAATTTGTAGCTTGGCAATGCACGCAATTCCTTGATCAAGGTCACTCCATCCATGTTTGGCATATTCACATCAGTCAAAACTAAATCAACTTGATTTGATTTTGCTTTTTCTAATGCATCAACACCGTCACTCGCTTCAACCACATCATGGCCAGCTCCCTTTAGGGTAAAACTCACCATTTGTCGCATTGAAGCAGAGTCATCTACTGCTAAAATTTTTGCCATTTTCCAACTCCTGTCGTCTCAATCCAGCTCAAAAATCACTCACAATTACAACCAGTCACTCAAGATAAATACCTATGCTGCTTGCGGTAAATTTAATTCCGCAGTCAAACCTAGTAAATCTGCTGAGACACGAAATGTTTCAGAGATATTCACCCAGTTCACGACTAAACCTGCAGTCTTTGCTTCTAATGTAAAAGCTAGAAACACCTGTAAAATGGCTGTATCAATTTTTGTAACTTCACCTGCGTGAATTTCCACTTCATGATTGGCATTGATTGCATCTTTTAGGTGTTCATACAAAGTTAACGCATAATTAATGTCCACAGTCGGCTCACAAGTAATTACTGTTTTTGTGGCGTCAGAATTTTCTATATTGTCTTCCATTAACTTGCTCTCTTAAGAAAACTTACACATAACTGCTGTGATGGCACTCGCAAATCATTTCTAGATCACTGTTTTTTCAGTAATTAAGTCCAAACTCTAGTTTTTGTGAGTGTCAGCTCAATTTCTTATCGACATGGCGGTTAAAAATCTTCAATATATTTGGCTTGTTTACCTAGATATTTTATGTAGATAGCTAATTGATACGTTTTCAATTGAGATCGCTTGTAAATTAATCAAATCGATGATGATAGAGGGCTTTCTTCGTGCTAATATCTACAGCCGAGATTTACTGTTAATTTAGGAAATTAAATGAAGGCTATTCTTGCCAATCCCCGAGGTTTTTGCGCAGGTGTCGATCGCGCTATTGAAATTGTTGAACGTGCCCTGGAACTCTACGGAGCACCCATTTATGTTCGCCATGAAGTTGTCCATAATAAATTTGTGGTTGATAACTTAAAGGCCAAAGGGGCGATTTTTGTCGATGAAATTCATGAAGTGCCTGATGACAATACTGTTATTTTTAGCGCACATGGCGTTTCTCAAGCCGTTAGAAAAGAGGCAGAAAGTAGAGCACTCACAATTTTTGATGCAACCTGCCCGCTGGTAACCAAAGTCCACACTCAAGTAATCCGAAACCAAAAAGCGGCAAGAGAAACCATTCTCATCGGTCACGCACGCCACCCAGAAGTGGAAGGCACACTTGGGCAATACAATCCTGAATTAGAACAAGGGGCTATGTATCTTGTAGAAGACGCTGAAGATGTCCAAAAACTCGAAGTAAACGATCCAGATAATCTGGCTTTTGTCACACAAACCACATTATCCATGGATGATACTTTTGACGTCATTGATGCCTTACGAGCAAAATATCCGAATATTTTAGGCCCTAAAAAAGATGATATTTGTTACGCCACTCAAAATCGACAGGAAGCCGTTAAAGATCTCGCACAAAAATGCGAATTAGTCCTTGTCGTCGGCTCACCTAATAGCTCAAACTCAAATCGCCTCAGAGAAGTCTCAGAAAAACTGGGAACACCAGCTTACCTAATAGATAATGCATCTGAAATTGATAAACAGTGGTTAAAGGGAATCAATACGGTAGGAATTTCAGCCGGCGCCTCAGCCCCTGAAGTGCTAGTTCAGCAAGTCATTGAAAAAATTCAAGAATGGGGTGCAGGCGCTGTTCAGGAAAATTCAGGAAGAGAAGAAACCATCGTTTTTCCACTGCCAAAAGCTTTACAACAAAAAGTAACTTAAAACATTCAAAATTCGTTATTCTAGTAAATTCTCAACTAGAATAACGAATCATACATAAATTATTTTGCTAATTTAAAGGTGCATTGTTTACCGAAAGAATTTCAACATCAAAAATCACAAATTGATCGGACAATGGATGATTAAAATCTACAGTCACCGAATTTTCATTAAGATCTACAATTGTGCCAGGGACTTCTTCTCCTGAAGGAGAAGCAAAACCTATCACGACACCTTTTTTTAATTTCATATCATCAGGAAACTCAGAACGGGACATAGGTATAATATTTTGTGGATCACTAAATCCATACGCTTGTTCAGGCTCTAAAATAATATGTTCTACTGCACGTTCAGCAACACCATCCAATGACTCTTCTAAGCCATAAACAATACTGCCATCTCCCTGAGTAAACCTAAACGGCTCCTCATCATGGGTATCTTCAACAACAAAACCATTTTGAAGGCTTAAGCGAAAATGCATTTCGACCTCTGAACCTTTTCGAATAATTTTATTGCTTTCCATCAAGTTCGATATTCCGCGTTTATCTTTATATAATCATATGACAAATCACTAGTCCATATAGTATGAGACGTTTTTCCTCTAGATACATCAATTATGATTTCAATATCTTGCTGATCCATCACTGATTGCCCTTTCTCTTCAGAATAACTTTCTGCTCTCGCGCCATTCTCTACAATACAAATATCATTAAGAAATATTTTTATCTGATCTACGTCGAGGTCTTTAACACCTGCTCGACCAACTGCTGCTAATATTCTTCCCCAATTTGGATCGGATGCAAAAAATGCCGTTTTTACTAATGGCGAATGAGCGACGGTATAAGCAATTTGTCGACATTCAATTTCGCTATTTGCATTCTTCACAGTAACCGCAATAAACTTACTCGCACCTTCCGCATCTCTAATTAAACTTTGTGCAAGATGATTCATCACTTCTTGAAGCTGTTCAGTAAACAAGCTCACAATTGAATCATCCGTATTTTTATCCAAATATAAACCACCTTTACCAGAAGCAATTAAAACACAAGAATCATTGGTAGATGTATCGCTATCAACAGTAATGCTATTAAAGGAATTGTTATTTACTTTGATTAATATTTCCTGCAAAAAATCTTGCTTTATATTTGCGTCTGTTGCCACATAAGAAAGCAAGGTCGCCATATTTGGGCAAATCATGCCTGAGCCTTTTGCAATACCTGTGATAACAACTGTTTCTCCATTGCATTGAAACGTTTTGCTATAACCTTTTGGCATCGTATCAGTTGTCATAATTGCTTCAGCTGCTAAAACCCAATTATCAGCTTTGCAATTATTTAATGCAGCAGGAAACGCGTCAATAATTTTATCCATCGGCAGGTTTTCACCAATGACACCAGTGGAAAAAGGCATTATGGATTGAGCTGGAACTTGAGCTAAGTCGGCAATGGTTTCACAACTAAGCTTCGCGTCCGACAAACCTCGCTCACCTGTACCAGCATTGGCATTTCCGGTATTGATCACAAGATAACGAGGAGAAGCCAGAGCAAGGTGTTGCTTAGAAACAGTAACAGGTGCAGCACAAAACTGATTTTTCGTAAAAACAGCTGCCACACTCGCATTTTCACATATCTCTATGAGAGTAAGGTCGTATCGATCGGGATATTTAATTCCAGCTTTACAAACACCTAACTGGATGCCATTTATCGGACTGAGTTCTTGCAACTTTTTTAAACCAACTGCCATTTTGAACCTTTACTATATAGTTAATAGCAAAAGTATAGCGTTTGTCGAATTATAAATATAGCGATTAAAAATAAGATTATAAAGTGGAAAAGTGACTGATTAGGTGCGAGCAGAATGAATATAAAGAGTTTAGGAAATTCTTATTGAAACCCAAAGGTATTGCAAGAGGTGTTTTTGGAACAAATAATGAGTGCGCTGGATTTTAGCTAGAATGCTTCCCCGAAATCATCAATATATTCCCGCATGGTCATAAACAACATCACATTGCCGTCCATGTTTTCATTGGAAAATTGCACGCCAACTCGAAAACTATTATCGTCTAACTTATCCTGCCAGACAATTTCCGCATTAATTGTGACGTTAAAGTCATCAGATTCGTAACACACCTGAATAGGTACATCTTTATCAAGAAAATGATCTACTCGAATACCCATACCTGATATGGAAACATCATGCACCTCATCAAAGACGATTTTTTCATCTTTCACCACAATTGAAAATACACCTTCAATTTGGTCTGATGCGAGACTTTTGCGTTCATGGTTACGTTTTTCAGAATTCATCAAATCCTTCCTGGCAAGATCCATAATCTATTCTCACTTTCAACAACTTAGCTATAAATATCGGCATATCAATAAGCTACTTTAACCATGATATGCACTATAAGCTAAACAAAGAATAAGATTTACAGCGTCAAAACAATAACTTATACAAATATGATCCATTTTCTAGATTCGTGGATCTGTGATCAAATTGGGGAAATTATAATCCGGCTCAATAGCACCCAAACTGTTCATTTCATACAGAAGCTAAAATCGGGCCGAAATTATTGATCGCATAAAAATTAGATAGGGTCTAATAATTGACGCACTTGTCAATTATTCAACGCAATAATAGGCAAAGGCTTACAAGAAATGGACATGAATTTGACTTATTGTGAGATCGAAATTTAAATCCAGCAGTACGATCACGTAAGTCTTTGTTTTTATTGAATTCACAACATTGGCACATGCAATGCAATATCTTTTATGTCTCATCTATACCTCCCTTAGATGATACGCATTTTTCTTTCATCCTCCCTTAAAAGGCACTGTTTTCAGTGCCTTTTTTTTATACTTCAAACTTTGAATCATTATTAAAAATAATTTTCATCATCGAACTTTAATAAGCAAATAGTTTCTATAGTTTTGTAAAACAAAAATTAAAAAAAATTTGAATTCAATTCATTTAAGAATCAGGTACCCGCACTAGCATACAAGACTGTTCCCACAAAATAATAATTGTTGCCGATTCAACATGTCAGCAATAAATAAAATCAAATTTTAAATGGGAATTAATTAAGGAGCATCCATGACTAAATCGTTTCTCTCTGTCATATCGATAACACTATTAGCAACTCAGTTTGCATTCGCTACCTGTGCAACATCAAATATTCCTGGCCATTATACAGATCGTTATACTGATAATAATGACGGAACGATATTAGATAAAATGACAAATCTTATGTGGATGAAATGTGACGTAGATGTTACTTGGGATGATGTTAATAAAATATGCCAACCGCCCACTGATGTTTTAGGTGGCGGTACCGGACGAATAACATACACCTGGCAAGAAGCGTTGCTTGCTGCTAACAATACTAATATAAATGGTTTTGCGAATAAAAGTGACTGGCGATTACCTAATATAAAAGAGCTTGCTTCAATATTGGAACTCAATTGTTTATCAAATAACCCCAACGAAGCAGATAGTACATACGCTATCGATAAAAGCGTTTTTTCTACGGACGTATCCACCTACTGGAGCTCTACACCTCATCCAGAGGCTTTTGATGCAGAAGATGGCTCCCCGTTTATCAATCAAGCTTGGAGTGTCACTTTTCGCCGCAATACTAGTGATATTGGCGCTATCTTTAAGAAAATCCATGAACCTTTTAATGTGCGATTAGTTAGAAATAACCCATAAGAACCTAGGAGCGGACATGTATAATTTCAACAATATTTCACGCTTCAGGGGTATTACAATCATGTTAATACCTTTACTTCTCATAGCATGTGGTGAAGGCGCAAAAGGACCTAGTAAAAGTCCCGATGGCAGTGGAGAACAACCGTATCAACCTCTCCCATTAAACGACACCGGAGTAACTTTTTACATCGATGCTGAATCTAGCATTGTAATAGACCAATCAAATCAGGCCAAACCACAAGCAATTGAGTACTCCATAGAACCTTCGAACTTTCCTGGGCAAGATGCAAAATTTGGTTTGGATGTTTTAAACCCATCACCAGTTGGCGGAGTAGCGGGATTTGATTTCGTTAAACTTGACAAGGATACCGGTGCCGAATTACCCGAGAACGCCATAGACTTTGGTTGCGTTAAAGATAGAATCACCGGATTAATTTGGGAAAATAAAACACCTGCCAACAAAAGCACCTTATCCGATTATTATAAATTACATGATAGCTCTGCAAAACACACCTGGTATGACCCCAATAGTAACACCAATGGCGGAGACGCCGGGCAAGAAGCCTCAGCAGGTGCGTGTTCAGCAGATGTAATAGCTAATGATACCTATAATTTTGTCCAAGCTGTGAACACAGAAAAGCTTTGCGGTATCGACAATTGGCGCATTCCCACCACCGAGGAACTGCGATCTCTTGTAGACTACAGCGTAGCAAATGGAAACTTTATCAAGCCAATGGCTGATATCAATTTTTTCCCCAATATTGCAACAACACTTCATCGCTGGACGTCACAAACTCTAGCTCCCACGCCAGACCGGGCTTTTGGCTTCCACTTACATGATGGACTAGTTCAGTCACATGCTAAGTACTGCGTTCCAGGTAATGAAACTAATTATGGCAATGGGGCGATTGTTGTCAGTGGTGTTTTCTAAGGCAATTAATATTTAGTGCAATTGTGAATGCGCAAAATAAATAACTAAAACACCACTAGCAATCAACACAATCTGTCGAAGACTCTCAATAACTTCCGTACGCTTATGCAAACCAGGAATTAGATCTGCCACCGCAACATATATAAAACTTGATGCTGCAATAGCCAAAACATAGGGCACATATTCTTGCACTTCTTGTAAACCATAGTATGCCAACAGGGCACCAACTACTGTGGTTAAACTGGCAAGAATATTAAACAAAAATGCTTTTAATCGGCTAAATCCACTGTCAAGTAAAATGGCGAAATCACCCACTTCCTGCGGAATTTCATGTGCGGCAACTGCAAGCGCTGTCACAACGCCTAAGTGAATGTCTGTCATAAACGCTGCAGCGATAAGAATACCATCAACAAAATTATGAACCGCGTCTCCTACTAGCACTAATGTACCTGCAGGTGCTGAGTGTTGATGCTCTTGCTGATGTTCATGATCTTCAGCACCATGAACTTCACATTCAAAAGAATGACAATGGCGCCATAACACGAGTTTTTCCAATACAAAAAAAGTTAAAATACCAAATAATGTGGTTTTCATAATGCCATGAGCATCACCACTCACTGACGAATTCAGCGCATGAGGCAATAAACCCAAAAAGGCTGCGCCCAATAATGCACCAATGGCAAAACTGACCATATGGGGTAGCAAAGAGTTTCTTTTAGCTTTCGGTATTAGTAAAAACAAACCTGCGGCAATAACGCTTAAAACGCCGCCAATTAAGCTAAAAATGATGATCCAGGTGATTAATGACATGGTGTTAATCGATATATTAAAGGGTAAATGGGCAGAGCATGATACGTATTATCGCCTATTTGTCCAGCCATATTAAGCTAGCCATACGTCCACATGCACCATCCCGGCGATAAGAGAAAAATCGTTCTTCATCTGAAAATGTACAATATTGTCCACCGTAAATGGCAGTGACTCCAGCCAGGTTTAGTCTGAATTTCGCTAAACCAGCCATATCTGCCAGATATTTATTATCTTCTTTCAATTGAAATAAGTCTGCCGCCTCGCTATGGCGCTCAACAAATGCATCATAAACTTCGCAGCCCACTTCAAAAACATCTTTACCGATGGCAGGTCCTAACCAAGCCATTATGTTTTTACTGGAACCCAAAAAACGCGCTAGACTATTTTCAATAACATTATTCAATAAACCACGCCAACCCGCATGAACCGCAGCAACTTGCTGCCCACTTTGGTCACACAGCAATATAGGTAAACAATCTGCGGTCATTACCACACAAACCTGATGTTTTTGTTTACTATAGCTCGCATCAGCTTCACACAATGCGTCATTACTGTTAACAATTATATTACTGTGGATTTGCGTTAGCCAAGCCGGCTCAGCAGGTAAACTACATAAAGTTTTTAGTCTTTGCCTATTGCGCTCTACAGCATTAACTTCATCACCCACATGCAATGCAAGGTTGTTTGCCTTGTAAACACCCTGGCTAAAACCGCCAAGACGAGTAGTAGAGATTGATCGCACATTTTTAGGCGCTGGCCAGTCCGGATGAATAAACTCGGCAGATTCAAGTATTTTCATGTGACACTAAATCTTCTTCTAATAGCCTTATGATTTCTAACATATCTGCTGGCAGGTCTACACTCCATTCCATATATTCATCTTTTGCAGGATGAATGAAACCTAAAGATCTTGCGTGCAATGCTTGACGCTTAAAACTCCGAATTGCTTCAATAAACTGCTCTGAGGCGGCCGTGGGAATCCGCAATCTACCCGCATAAACAAGATCACCTAAAATAGGGTATTTAATATGTGCCATATGTACACGGATCTGATGTGTTCGACCGGTTTCCAATTTGACATTAACCAAGGTATGACTACGAAACTTCTTCTCCACACGATAGTGGGTTATAGCCTCTTTAGCCGTATGACCGCTTTCTAATACAGCCATTTTTATCCGTTGCGTGGGATGACGACCAATAGGCGCATCAATTGTCCCACCCGCAGTCATTACCCCACCAACAATTGCTTGATACTCTCGATTAAATTCACGTGCTTGCAACTGCTTAGTTAGCTGATGATGTGCCGCTAGATCTCGAGCTATTACCAAGATACCCGTTGTGTCCTTATCAATACGATGAATAATACCTGCCCTTGGTAGTTTTGATAATTCCGGCGCATGATGAAGCAAGGCATTTATCAATGTGCCATCACTGTTTCCAGCACCAGGATGAACAACCAAACCCGCAGGTTTATTAATCACAATAATAGATTCATCTTCATAAACAATATCAAGTGGGATAGCTTGTGCCTGCCAAGTTTCCTCAGCCTGGTCATCCAACGCGTCTTGAAGTTGTACCGTTATTTTTTCACCCCCCAGTACTTTCTCTTTCGGTTTGGGCGTTCGACCATCGACTTGAATAAAACCCGCTTTAAGCCATTGTTGTAATCGACTACGAGAATAATCGGGCATATAATGCGCTAAAACCTGATCCACGCGCTTACCAGCCAGGGAACCAGAGACATCAAAACTCGTATTTATTGAACTATTACTATTCATAAAATCTAAACAAACTCATATTATTAGCCATATTATGGCCTTCTTGGGGTTATAATAGGGGAATTAAACGCATTGATCTTATTTTATACAAAACCATGCCACTTTTAAACAAAACAAAGCCATTCAAACAAACTAAACCCTATATGAAATCAAAACTCTTAATATCGCTACTTTGTCTATTGTCGCTTCTATTGGGCGCTTGCGCTACAACATCAGAAGATGATTTTGAAGAAGACAACAAAACAGCAGCCGCGCTTTACGAAGAAGCCAAATCTGCTTTGGCTCAAGAAGATTACGAAACAGCTATTCAGCGCCTAGAAACCCTAGAAGCCAGATTCCCTTTCGGCAAATATGCGCAACAAGCACAATTAGATATGGCTTATGCTTATTACAAATATGAAGAACCCGAATCCGCAACTTCCGCAGCTAATCGATTCATTAAATTATACCCTCGTCACCCTTATGTCGATTACGCCTATTACTTAAAGGGCATCGTTAAATTTAATCAAGGACAAAGTTTTTTTGATAAATTTAGTGAGGAAGACCAAGCTAAAAGAGATCCCGAAGCTGCTAGAAAATCATTTTTATTCTTCTCAGATTTGGTACGACGCTACCCGGAAAGTAAATATGCTGCCGATGCCATTGAGCGTATGACATTCTTGCGCAATAACTTGGCATTACATGAACTTTTTGTTGCTCAACATTACATGGAACGTGGTGCGTATTTAGCCGCAGTTAATCGCACCAAATATATTATTCAAAATTATCAAAAATCACCATCAACACCCGAAGCATTATTACTGCAATCCAAAGCTTATAAAAAATTGCGATTAAATGATTTAGCCAAAGATAGCCAACGGGTATATGACATGAACTTCAAATCAAAAAAATAATATAGCAAACATTGAAACGTACAATTGCTCAAAATTTTTATAGCAGATAACTAAACGGGGGACACTATGTGGGATTTATTCACAACCGTTCGAAATCGCCATTCTATTCGTAAATATCAATCTGACATGCCTGTTGAACCAGAAAAATTACACGCCATTTTAGAAATGGCTTGTGCAGCACCTTCTGCAGGCGACTTGCAGGCCTATAAAATCATTGTTGTAACCAATCAAGATAAAAGAGACAGACTTTCTGAGGCCGCCAACAATCAGACGTTTATTTCTGAAGCCCCTGTTTGCTTAGTTTTTTATAGCGACGAAAATAAATCCATGGAAAAGTTTGGAGACAAAGGTAAAAATTTGTATGCCCTACAAGATGCGACAATTGCAGCAGCATATGCTCAGCTCGCTATTGTCGCGGCAGGTCTTGCATCTACCTGGGTTGGTTTTTTTGATGAGCAAAAAATAGAAGATATCTTAGTTATGGGGAACGGTTTAAAACCGGTAGCTATGCTTAGCTTGGGATATCCTGCCGAGATACCTGAAACCAGTACTCGGCAAAATATGGATGAAATAATAATTAATGCAGATTAAATGGCATCATTATCTGTCTCACCTGTTCTTATTCGGATAATTGTATCTACAGAAGTGACAAAAATTTTACCATCACCTATTTTCCCCGTTCTAGCAGAGTTTGTGATGGCCTCAACGCAGCTTTCCACTCGATCCTGATCGATCACGACTTCAATTTTAATCTTAGGTAGAAAGTCGACAACATATTCAGCGCCTCGATAAAGTTCTGTATGGCCTTTTTGTCGACCAAAACCTCGAACTTCTGTGGCTGTCATGCCTGTTACACCAATCTCTGATAATGCTTCACGTACATCATCTAACTTAAAGGGTTTTATGATTGCTTCAATTTTCTTCACTCTAATTTCCTTGTCGCTTCAAATTTATGCATACCTTACCATAAATAATTCTACTGGTAACTAGGAGGCTTTTTATTCTTAAATAACAAATTTAGCTCATTTTACATCAGTTATCTACAAATCCAGATGTTATTGGATATCTACGATCTCGACCAAATGCCTTTGGTGTAATTCTGACACCGGGCGGAGCCTGGTTGCGTTTGTATTCATTCATGTCAACCATTCTTGCTATTTTTTTAACCAACAATGCATCAAATCCTTTTGCGACAATATCTTCTATGGATAAATCTTGCTCAATATAAAATTCCAATATCTCATCCAAAATATCATAAGGCGGTAAACTATCTTGATCTTCTTGATCCTCTCGCAGCTCTGCAGAAGGCGGACGAATGATGATCCTCTCTGGAATAACTTCTTGATCCCGGTTGCAATAACGAGAGACCTCAAAAACTCGGGTTTTTGGCAAATCCTTCAATACATCAAAACCACCTGCCATGTCACCGTATAAAGTGGAATACCCTACGGCCATTTCACTTTTATTACCCGTCGTTAAAACCATCTTTCCTTTTTTATTCGATATCGCCATCAATAATACGCCACGTATTCTCGCTTGAATATTTTCTTCCGTGGCATCAACAGATTCACCCTCAAACTCTTCAGATAAAAGTGACAAAAATAATTCAAAAGCGGATTCAATTGCAATAATTTTGTAATCCACATTTAATCGCTCTGCTAGAACTTTAGCATCTTCCAAACTCATATCAGAAGTGTATCGTGTAGGTAACATAACGGCTTCAACATTCTCTGCACCCAATGCTTCTACCGCGACCACTAATGTCAACGCAGAATCAATCCCTCCAGAAAGGCCTATAATCACGCCCTTAAAACCATTTTTATGAACATAATCTCGCACGCCCAAAACTAAAGCTTTGAAAACTGCCTCGTTTATTTCAGGGTGAGCCCTGACATTTCCAGGCACCACTTTTACACTTTTAACTTCAACTTCCACAATTTCAATGCTTTCTTCAAACGCCGCTAATCGCGTTGTTATTTCCTGATTTTCGTTAATAACAAACGAAGCTCCATCAAACACCAATTCATCTTGCCCACCCACCAAATTAGCATAAATCAATGGTACCGAGTTTTCTTTCACTCGCTCAGCAACCACATTTTCTCGTTGTCTCATCTTGCCTAAATGAAATGGCGATGCATTAATATTAATTAACACTTGCGCACCACTTGCTACTGCAGCTTTGGCTGGCGCTGGTTGCCAAATATCTTCACAAATAGTTAGACCGATCGATAGACCTTTTAATTGGAATACAGCGCTAGAATCCCCAGCATCAAAATAACGTTTTTCATCAAACACACTATAATTTGGCAACACCCACTTATCATAGGTAATAAGTACTTTACCCCGACGAATGACAACTGCTGAATTATAACGCCGGCCCTCAGCTAAACGTGGCAAGCCTAATATCACGTCAAATTGATCAACCTCACGACAGATCGCTAATAAAGCCTCCTCGACCTGCCGATACAAGCCAGAACGTAGTAAAATGTCTTCAGGAGGATAGCCCGTAATCGTTAACTCCGGGAACACCAGCAAATCAATACTAGCTGGATTTACATCATTGATTATATTGATGATTTTTTCTGTGTTGTAACTTATATTGCCCACAAAAAAGTCTTGTTGAGCAATACCAATACATAATTTGTCGTGACTGTGATTCATTAAATATCCGAATTAAAGCGGGTTAAGAAAGTCTGATATGATAACGAAATTCAAGGATTCAAGCGAGACAGGGAAAAATAGCAATTCACCCCAAAATCACAACAAAATATCCATCCATGAAACTCAAAACTTATAAATTAAATAAATCGTTAATATTCACAATTCTTCTGATACTCCTCGTATCACCTGTCGTAATCCAAGCAGATGATTTCAGAGACGCTAAAAACGCAGCGAAAGCAGGTGATTTTAAAACAGCTATTCGCCTATGGGTGCCGATGGCAAATAATGGCCATAAAAAAGCACAATATTATCTCGGTCGTTTATATCGAAATGGAAGTGGCGTTGAAAAGGACTTAAAAAAAGCCTTTGAACTTTTTCTAGCATCAGCCAGGCAAGGATACGCTCGAGCTCAATATAATGTTGGATTTATGTATCAAAATGGCAAAGGTACCGATAAAAACGAATTTGAGGCCATGGCTTGGTATCGAAAATCAGCTGAACAAGGTTATGAGGCAGCCAAAACAAAACTTAAGAACCTCGAAACCAAAAACCCAGGTATTGCAAAACGAGAAACTAAAACAGCAAAATATCGAATTAATAATAACGATGCCTTGAGATTTGCGGCGCGAAGTGGAAACTTATCGGCAATTCGCAAATTACTCACCAGTAACGCGAACATAAATAGCAATGATAAACATAATTATACAGCTTTAATGGAAGCTGCAGCTAATGGGCATAATGATGTCCTACTCGTCTTATTACGTAACAATGCAAATCCAAATCAAACAAACATAGCAAAAGAAACCGCACTGCATATAGCCGCAAGAAATAATCATGCAGTTACCGTAAAAATGCTTTTAAAACGCGGCGCGGATGTTAATGTTCGAAATAAAAACCTCGATTCAGCATTACACATTGCTATCCATCAAGGCCATATTGATGTCGTTCGAGAACTAATAAAAAACAAAGCGAATATCAACATTCGAGAAGAGTTAGATCGAACGCCACTTATTCTCGCTGTAACCAAAGGCAATACTGCAATAGTTGACATACTAATAAAAGCTGGCACAACACCAAGTGCTGTTGATAGTTATGGTTTTACGGCGCTACATATTGCCTGCAGAACAGGTAAAACAGCAATTGTGAAAAAATTATTGGCTGGCGGGGCTAAACCTAACAATCGACACCTTGAAACAGGCGACACTCCACTAATCATCGCAGCTAAATATAATCGTACCAATGTAGCCCATGTTTTATTAGAAAATCGCGCCAATCCAAACCTAGTTAACAAAAATGGTAATAGTGCATTAGCAATTGCAACGATTAATGCTTTTGGAAGTTTCGCGCAAACATTAATTGAGCTCAATGCCAAATCAGATATTAGCAATCACATTGGCATCACGCCTTTAATGATAGCAGCGGCAAATGATCAAAAATCCATTTCTCGCGTATTAATTGAATCAGGTGCTGACGTCAATGCAACAACCCACGAAGGATGGACAGCTTTAATGTATGCAGCTGATCGACGAAATACTCACATCGCAAACTTGCTAATTAGCAACAAAGCAAATACTAAAATGATCAATAAAGAAGGTTGGAATGCGCTAATGCTTGCTGCACAATCTGGAAGTCAAATTATTATCAAAACACTAATAAAAACCGGTATAAATGTAAATCAAACCAATCGACAAGGCGAAACCGCTTTGTTCATTGCAAGCAAACATAAACATAAAAATATTGTTGATTACTTATTAAAGCATGGTGCGAATAATATAGATTTTCCTATACCCAAAGGTGAAACCAAATTATAAACACAGCTACTTAGCTAACTTATCCACATCAAGTATGTTTGTTATAAATTAAGTTGGTTCTACAATAAATTGTTCATTTTGAATTTTTTTCAACATTTCTGACAATGGAAATGGTTCACCCACCACATACCCTTGAACAAAATCCAGATTAACGGATTTTACATTTGATAATATCGATTCAGTCTCTACAAATTCAGCAATTGCTTCAATATCCATCGTATGACAAATATTACTAATGGCTTCAACAATTGCCATTGCCACTGGGTCATTAGACATATTTCGGATAAATGAACCATCAATCTTAATGTAATTTACAGGCAGTTGCTTTAAATATGAAAATGAACTCAAGCCTGTACCGAAATCATCTAGTGCAAAATGACAACCTAGACTTTGCAATACTGAAATCAATTTAGCTGCTTGTTTAAAGTTTGCAATTGTTGCAGTTTCCGTAATTTCAAAACATAAACAAGCTGGATTCACCTTAGTCTCTAATAACAAGTCATTCACAAACGATAAAAAACCAACGTCCGATAGTGTTTGTCCGGAAATATTAATAAAGCAACGAACAGAACTCACCTGACTCACTTTATATTCCAATAGATATTCAACTGTCTTTTTAACTACCCACCTATCTACTGCAGGCATTTGTCGATAACGCTCAGCTGCAGGGATAAATGCCATGGGCATAATAACGTTATCTTGCTGATCACGCATTCGCACTAACACTTCTAAATAATTGCTATTTTCATTTTGAGATTTTAAAGAAAGAATAGGCTGGCAAGCTAATTCAAATTTATTATTTTCCAGCGCATACTTAAGTTCTTGAGCCCACTGCACCTCATTCCGACGTCGACGAATAATGTTATCATCTTCTGTAAATACATGAATACAATTCCTACCATCATGTTTGGCCGCGTAACAAGCCGCATCAGCGGAAGCAAGTACTTCAATCACTGTGTCATATTTATCCGTAATCAGTAATACACCTATACTAACACTCAGATCAAATATCTTATCTTGCCAAGCAAAACGAAATCTATCTAAAGAATTACGTATTCGTTCCGCGATACCTGATGCTTGCTCCAAATTGCAGTCTTTTAACAATATTGCAAATTCATCCCCACCAATCCGACCTATTTTTTCACCACTTTTTGTAATACCAATCATCTCATTAGCAGCTTGCTTCAATAACTCATCCCCAGCAACATGACCACAGGAATCATTTACTAATTTGAATTGATCAAGATCAAGATATAATAAAGTATAAGAGATAGATGCGGACTTAACTTTTTGTATACATTCTGTTATCTGGACTTCAAATTCACGGCGATTCAACAAACCTGTCAAAACATCATGAGAAGCTTGATAAATAATTTTATTCTCCAGCTTTTCGGCTTTTGATTTATCTTTTAAAATCATGACAGAACCTAAGCTCTTCCCTCGTTTGTCCAACAGAGGTTTCAACTCAACATCAAGCTTATATTGCTTACCATTACAGCACTTCAGCAACCCTGAGTTTTGAACTTCAACATCATCCTGCCCAAGAAGCTGATCATTCACCAAAGAAATGCCATCATCTGAATCAAAAAACATAAACTCTTCAGGTTTTTCCCCTATTAATACTTCAGAGTCAATTTCCAAAAGTTGAGTTGCTTGTCGATTAAGATATGAGATTTTGCCGTGAACATCTAAAATAAAAACACTTTCACCAAGTGCGTCAAGCGTCAGAAGTAATTGTTGTGAGAGCAGTTCATCAGTTTTTAATATTATGGGCACCTGTTGAACTATGGAAGATGAATTATCATTATTAAGAACTGATCGTCGTTTGCTCAACAAATAAATTAGAAAGCCGAGCAAAAAAAACATTGCAATAATTAGAACATTTTGAATCCTGCCACTCATACCTTCAGCATGCTGTTGCTCAAACGGACCAATCTTTAATTGTTGCATCAATGTAAATATCGGTTTGTAATCCATAGGCACTGTCCAACCAGATATTTTAGCACTAATAGCCGCACGATGTTCCTCGTTCATAGCGAGTAAAGCACCAACCACAGTCTCTGAAAATTGCTTTGAGGTATGACTTAACTTGGCAATAGGCCACTCTGGATATAGATTAGTACTATGAATAAACGGATAACCTTGGCTAGTACGCGCAGCAACAATTTTATAGTCAAGTAGAGATATCTTTCCTTTATCGATGAGATCATAAAAAGTTCGTGCTCTTACTGTACCAGCATCCACCAAACCATCTCGTACTGCAAAAACAATATTTGATTGCGGGAATCCCATAAAATCTATTTGGGCAGGTGAAACATTTTCTCGATCAAATTCTAATGCTGCCATCTGCCAACCACCCAATGCTGACTCATCCACTGCGGCAATATTTTTATTATTTAAATCACTCAATTCTTCTATGTCTTTTCGATCAGCTTTTGCAATGATGACTGAGCCGTATCGTGTATAATCATTACCTTGATAACGCCTCTTAATAGTTGCGATTCGACTTATACCAAACTCCATCTCCATACTAACGAAATGAGTCGCTTGAGTAATTGCAAAATCAATTTCTTTATTCACTACCGCCTTATTCATTTGTGAAATATCATAAGGCATCACCACAAATTCATGTGGCGCCAGAACTTTATTTAAATATTCACCAGTGTTGGCCCATGTTTGCATAGCTTGAGATTCACCACGATAGGCAAGAACGCCTATTCGATATTCGTCTGAAAAAATGGCGGACGTGAAAAACAAGGAATAACACGTAATCAATAAACAACATAGATCACGGCAGCGAAATTTTATAGCAGAAAAAATAACTAAAAAAGAAAAGCGTTTTATTTCAAGCAAGCTGACACCCTATTAAATGTAAAAACATTTAGCGACAACCATCAGGGTGCTGAATACTTTAATGCAAGAAACCCTCAAACTTATCATACTGATTTAAAGGGTCTCTAAAAAATAATTTAATTAGTAGACGTCGACATTACCTTGCAAATTAAATGGACAATCAGATGACATACATTAAAGAAAGATCTCAATTTACCCTCATGACACAATATTAACAACCGTCATTGTATAAGAACACATCATGTGATGCTATAAGGCTTTTTTATTGTTTTGTAATACATCTTCCATTTTATCGAAAAAAATATCCATTTAATAAGTTTTGTTACAATCTATCTCTTCGCCCTCCTATTTTAACAAAATTACAGTGGTAACGGATCCGTTGGATTAAACCAAGTTGTAGTAGAATGACAAGCATCGCAACCGCTATTCACACCAACCGCTTGATGACTGAGTGGTGCAGGTGTATGACATGATTCACACAAACCAATCACTTCATTGTGATCCACAGCAAAAGCAACCCATGATGTTGTAATATGACAAGCATCACATACATCAGTAGTTGTTATGTGCGTTAGATGTTTACCAATAGCGATCTGGCCATTGTGGCAAGCACCACACTGCCCAAGCACTTCTGCATGGTCTACACGAATCGCAGGTGTCCAACTTGTTGTTGCATGACAGGCATCGCATACATTCGTTGTAGTTACATGGCCTGCATTTTTACCCATAGCTATAGCACCATTGTGACAACTATCGCACGTGCCGATGACTTCTTTATGGTCAACCACGATAACTACCCAAGTTATATAGGAATGGCAGGACTCACATACATCTGTAGTAGCAATATGCGCGCTGGATTTACCCACAGCAATAACATTATTATGACACTCAATACAAGTACCAACGACTGAGGTGTGATCTACTGTGATGACAGGCGCCCAAAAACGTGTTGCATGACAGGCATCACAAAAATCTGTACTAATAATATGCGCCGGATTTTTACCTACGGCAATAGCGCCATTATGACAATCAACACATGAACCGATAACCTGACTATGATCCACCTGTATGGCGGGCTCCCATAATGTGGTCGCATGACATTTTTCACATAACTCTGATGTCACAATATGAGCAGCGCTTTTACCAACCGCCACATTACCGTCATGACAATCAAAACAAACACCTATGACATCATTGTGATCAACAATAATCACCGGCGCCCACACTGAAGTTGAATGACAAGCATCGCAGTTATCACTAGTATTAATGTGAAAATTCCCTGTCGAAGTTTTGCCTCTAGCCAATGTGCCATTGTGACAAGTTCCACAACTTCCGATAACTTCTGTGTGATCTACTTTTACTGCAGGGATCCAAAGTTCTGGGCTTGTGGCATGACAGGCATCACACACATCGGTGGTTGGCACATGAGCTGCGCTTTTCCCTGATGCCACAATGCTATTGTGGCAGTTTACACATGCACCTAACACATCATTATGATCTACCTCCGCGACGGGCGCCCAAGGCACAGGATAGGCTAAATGACAGGCCACACAATTATCCGTAGTCGGTACATGATTAGATGACTTGCCTACGGCAATTGCACCGTTATGACAACTTTCACAACTGCCAAGCACTTCATTATGATCTACGGATAATTCAGGCTCAAACACCGTTGTTAAATGACAAGGTTCGCAATTTTCAGTTGTTAGAATATGCGCTGCAGATTTCGTTAATGCAATAGCACCATTATGGCAATCAGCGCATGCACCAATGACTTCCAGATGATCGACGACAACGGCAGGGATAAACAAATCAGTAGTATGACAACTTTTACACAAATCTGACGTTGGTATATGCGACGCTGATTTAACAACAGAAGATTGAGAACCATCATGACAACCAATGCAATTATCAACACCATTAATTTGATTATGATTCACTGTAATCGCTGGCGCAAAAGTGGTGGTTGAATGACAAGCATCACAAAATTCAGTTGATGTTATGTGTGTGGCATGCACACCTATAGCTACGGTTCCATTATGACAACTAGCGCATGCTCCATTGACATCATTATGATCAACTACAATTACTGGCGCCCAAACAAGGGTCGAGTGACAATTATCACAAACTTCCGAAGATGCTATATGTGTTGGTACCGAAATTTCTTTACCCATTGCAACGGTACCATTATGACAACCAGAGCAGATACCAAATACTTGAGTATGATCAACAACAATCGCTGGCGACCATAATGTTGTCGAATGACAAGTATCACACACATCACTCGTAACTATATGTTCCGGATTTGCCGTCGCTTTACTTGATTGAGCCTGAGCACCAGTCTCATTATGGCAATCAATGCAGTTTCCGTTTACTTCAAGGTGGTCAACAACAACAATATCCACCCACACCGTCGGTGCCACTGCATGACAAGCATCACAAACGTTGCTGGTATTAATATGATCTATTGTTTTACCGACGGCTGCTGTCCCATTATGACAACCACTACATGGACCCACAACGGCATTATGATCAACCGCTGTCGGCGCAACCAACCAGCTCGCAATGGTATTTGACTGATGACAGAGCGAACATTCATTCGTTGTTGGAATATGTGCTAAATCTTTTCCTTGTACTCTTTCACCATTGTGACAAACAGAGCAATCTCCATTCACTTGGGTATGATCCACATTGATTGACGGAACATCTTTGAACTTAATAGTATTGTGGCAAGCCTCGCAAAGCATTGTTGTCGGAATATGATGAGTTGGGAAACCTGCAAATAAAACATTATCATGACATGAAACACAGGCTCCACTTACTTCCGCATGATCTACAAATTTTATTACCGGCCAAGAAGTTGGCTCATGACAAGCAGCACAAACATCAGAAGTATCAATATGATCAACTGTTTTGCCAGTTTTTGCAATCGTACCATTATGACAAGCTTCACAAGACCCCAATACTTGCGCGTGGTCTACATCAAATACCGGTGTCCAACGAAACGTTGAATGGCAAGTTTCACAAGCATCAGATGATGTAATGTGTGCGTCATTTTTACCAACAGAAATTTGACCATTATGACAGCTTACACAAGCACCAATCACCTGGGTATGATCAACCCTTTTTGCAGGTATCCATGCTGTAGTCACATGACAAGTATCACACACTTCGGTTGTTTTAATATGTTCAGCAGACTTTTGAGTCCTAGCCACAGTTCCATTGTGACAGCTCTCACACTCGCCGGTTACGTGGGCATGATCAACCGCTTTTATTGAAAGCCACGCTGAGGATACATGACAAGCACTACAACTATCGGTACTATTCAAATGACCCACATTTTTTCCTGTTGCCAAAATTCCATCGTGACAAACTTCACAAGCACCAACAACTTCCTTATGATTAGTTGTCACTTGAACTATCCAACTCGTTGTCGATAAATGGCACGCTTCACAAAGATTACTCGTTGGAATGTGCGTTACAGATTTTCCGGTTGCAGAAATGCCATTATGACAACTAACGCAATCACCTGTAATTCCCTGATGAATCACTACTATATCTACATTTGACCACGGCGGATTAACAGTATGGCAAAAATCACATTCTTCACTAGTAGTGATATGCCCAACACTTTTACCTGTTGCATCTCTACCGTTGTGACATGTAGTACACGCGCCAAATACCTCGTTGTGATCTACAAAAAATTCAGGAACAAAAGCTGAAGTCGTATGACAAGCATCACAAACATCTGAGGTAGGCACATGTACGCGTGATTTTCCAACTGCTAGCACGCCATTATGACAAGTCACACAACTCCCAATGACTTCATTGTGATCAACCGTGGTAATAACTCGCCAAATGGTTGTGTTATGACAAGCACCACACACATCAGATGTCGAAATATGGCCTATGTTTTTCGGTGTGCCTACAGTACCGTTATGGCAAGTCACACACTCGGCAGTAACTTCCGTGTGATTGGTACGAATACCGGCTACCCAGGTATTCGTGCGATGGCAAGCACCACAATTATTCGTTGTTGGAACATGATCTACTGTTTTTCCAGTTGAAATCGCACCATTGTGGCAGCTATCGCATGCACCTATAACTTGCGCGTGATCCACGGTAACAATTGGACGAAATCGTGCTGTAGAATGACAAGCTTCACAATCATCCGTTGTTTCAATATGCCCCGTATTTTTGCCGAGACTAACGATGCCATTATGACAATCTAAACAAACTCCGTTCACTTGCGTATGATCTACGCGAATTACCGGCTTCCATGTTGTTGGTGAATGACAAGTATTACAATCCTCCGAACTAGGAATATGATTAAGTGGTTTACCCACAACAGCACTAATTGCATTATGGCAATTGGTACAAACTGGGGATAATTCATCATGATCAACTGCTGTCACGGGCGACCAAACAAATGTGGAATGACAAGCTTCACAACGTTCAGTGGCAACAACATGACCAGCAGGTTTACCGGTTGCACTAACACCATGGCATGTATTGCAATTATCAACAATACCGGTGTGGTCGAATAAAGGACGCAAAGCTCTCGCCTTACCACTTGCATCAAACACCACTTCTGATTGCCAGCCAAACGTTTCATGACAAGTATCACAACTTTCTATTGTTACCACATGTCCTGCAGATTTACCTGCTGCAATTTGACCATCATGGCAAGATTCACAACTTCCAATAACTTCGCTGTGATTGACAAATAAAACAGGTACCCAACTCGAAGTAATATGACAACTAGTACAACTCTCTGTGGTGTTGATATGACTTACCGATTTGCCCATTACTTGAATATTATTGTGGCAGGATTCGCAAGTTTCACTGACTTGATTATGATCAAATGTAAAAATAGCTTCCCAATTGGCGACACTATGACATGCACCACATTCGGTACTTGACAATATATGTACTGCGGATTTCCCCGCTGCAGTAACATTATTGTGGCAATCAAAACAATTATCACCTAACGAGGAATGATCAATAGTTGCTGGCAACCACGATTGCGTGGAATGACAAAGCACACAACTACCGCTTGAAGGTAAATGATCACTGCTTCTTCCCACAGAAACGCGTCCATCATGACAAGATTCACAACTACTCGAAACTGCCGTATGGTCAAAAGCAATACTTACATCAAATCCACTAGTAATATGGCAAGCTGAACAATCAGCATTTATTTCTAAATGTGTTTCCGTATTAATTTGATGACAGGAATTACACTGTGCGTCTAGAGATTCTGTTTCTTCATCAATATGACATTGATTACAGGGCAAGCCAGCATGAACCCCATCAAGAGGGAGAGAGACACCTGAGTGAGCATCAAGCTGACCACCCTGCTGCGAAACATCAGCAAATAACGAGGGTGAAAATAAAAAACAAAATATAAATATGCAGGCAGCGAAAACTTTCCAATGAAATATCCCTTTCTTTGGTTTATTTTCCAAACGGCCGCAATGAAAAGTTAGCCACCCTGAGCCTAGCGCTTTAAAAGCCGACTGGTCAGGTGGACAGAATCCATGTTCCATACCCAAACCCCACGTTTGGCCAGGCAACCCCACCCCTTCCACGGAGAGTACGACTCATTGTCTTGACCGGTTACAAATTATTCTTATTATTTTGTTAATTAGACTACATTTATACTCGGGTAAACGTTAATCCTGCCTGAATAGAACCAGCGGCATTACACCCGACAAACATGTAAACCTAGAGACATTCTGTAACATTAAGCACTTACAAAAAAATAAATCTGATAAAATAAATGGACTGCTGATCGGGTGCAAATAAAACAACACCTTAACCATCGCAAGGTTATTCCTTATTATAGTTATTGAATAACAATGTAGGATAAAAACATGAAGAAAAACATTAGGATTAGAATCATCCCTCACCACATATATTGAAAAATGCAATTATCCTTCCGTATATGTGATAATACTAGCAAAAAAATTTTACAATATTCATTAAAAATAACAAATTTTATAACATTCAGTTTATAAACTCTCAAAATAGCCTTAGATTATAAAGCCTTATTAAGGTATATTTGTCCGAATTTTTTCATGCAATATTCACGATTTCACAAAATAATAAAAAATCAAATTTCACCACCTTGAGATACTCTATGACCAATAAACATTTCCTAACTTCAATTGCTATTTTATTGACCAGCCTCACAATGAATATTCAACCCGTTAGTGCTACCGGTTTTTTACCTCAAGATGCGCGAGCATTAGCAATGGGCGGTGCTGGCGTTGCAGTAGGCAATAGTCGACAAGCACATTACTACAATCCTTCATTATTGATTAATGCATCAGAAGAGGAGGATTTTAGCTTTGAAGTAGATGCAACAGCACGCATTTCAGATTCAGATAGACTTTTGCAAGCGACAAAGGATATTTTTGAAGACAAACCATTTGATCAACTGGATATTGCCTCTCAAGCGTTTGACAACTCCCCAACCCCTCAAAATGCTGACGAATTAATTGCGGCTATTGATGTCGCGCTTAACAGCATTCGCAGTGTAGGTAATAAGTCTCTAACAATCGATGCAAATGTCGGATTATTTGCAAGCGTACCGAATAAAAAAATCAGCTGGGCTGCCTATATTAATATGTGGATGAATAGCGGACAACAAGGTAATTTCGATCCAGCCGACCTTGATTTACTGGATAGTTTTCAGGACATTGCTGAAGACTATATTCTAAATAACCCTATCAATCCCCAAGCCATAGAATTTAACGAAGACAATCTCACATCAAGTTATAGCATCCAAGGTGCGCTTGTCGCCGATATTGGAATTGCATTAGCCATGAAACAATCCATTAATAATTATGAATTTGATTTTGGCATTACACCTAAAATTCAACACGTTGTTACTTTTGGCGATCAGAGACTTTTTTTTGAAGCGGAAGATGAAGAAAATAAATTTGGCTCAAACCCAAACACCAAGGAGACAACGACTTTTAACTTCGATGTCGGCGTATCAAAAAAATTATCAGACAATTGGAAAACAGGGGTAGTTATTAAAAATATAATACCTAAATCATTTGAAATTAAAGAAGTCAATCAAGAGGCGAAAATTTCACCTTCTTCAAGAATTGGAGTCGCTTACCTCAGTAATTGGATAAATGCAGGTGTTGATTTAGACCTAACAAAAAATGACGATATGGTTAGCCACACAAGCACTCAATTTTTAGCGATGGGAATTGAAGCCGATGTTTGGCTATTAAAACTTCGCGGGGGTTACCGGCATAATCTAGCGTCATCTGGTGGAAGCGGCCCATCTGTCGGATTAGGCTTATATTTACTGGGATTGAATCTTGACGTAGCCGTAGCAAGCAATACATTTGATCCAGCTGATTACACCGAAGACTCCACCTCTGTTGACAACATTAATGCCAGTGCTCAATTAGGGTTTAACTGGTAAATTTAAGATAAGCCACTATTTTTCATAAATAATGGCTTATCTTATTCAAACCTTTTCAGCAATCAAACGTACAACCGCACCCTTGCCTACATGATACTTACCTTCATTTAAATGGGTAATCGTTTCATATAACTCTACAATCAACGCGTGCTCGAAATCCTTTCTCAACATATCCTCAGAAAACAACATAGGTTCAACTGGCGGTCCACCACTAGGATATTTTAATTGCTCTTTATGAAAGGCCTCCATAATTATCTTGCCACCCAACTTTAATGCAGAAAGCATTTTCTTGTGCATCAATTCTCGAACTTCCGGTAGAAAATGAAGGTAGATTGCAATTACCGCATCAAATTCACTTTCCGGCCATGCGTATTCTGTAAGATCATGACACTCAACTGTCATATTCACTTTACGCAAAGTCGCCAATCGCTTAATCTTTTCAACAGCAACTTGAGAATAATCCACTGAGAGAACATCAAAACCTTGCTCTGCCAACCATACGCCATTACGACCCTCTCCATCCCCAACAACCAACACTCGAGAGCCTGGATTTAAATGAGTAATAGCAGTAGTTAAATATTCGTTTGGATCTTCACCATAGGCCAAACCTTCTTCGGCATAACGTTCATTCCAAAAATCTTTCATAGAATTATTCTTATTCAACTATAAAGAGTTTTCGCGAGACTTCGACCACCAACCTAAAAATACTTTTTCAGACACATTTTGTAAAAAACCTGAAAACTTATCGCCTAAATTTTTCTTCTCAACATGTTTCACACTATAAAGATCGGCTTCTTTCACTTTTTCTAGCAAATAATCATCACTGGTTTTCAGTTCATCCACTAAATCTAAATCTTTCGCTCGTGAACCAAACCAGAACTCACCTGTTGATACCTTAGCAATATCAACGATAGGTCGATGTTGCACAACAAAGTCTTTAAATAAAACATGAATATCTTCAATATCGTCTTTAAATTTGCTGCGTGCTTGGTCAGTGTTTTCACCAAACATGGTTAAGGTTCGCTTATATTCACCAGCAGTTATCATCTCATAATCCACATCATGCTTTTTCAGCAAACGATTAAAATTAGGAATTTGAGCGACAACACCAATAGAACCTAATATAGCAAATGGAGCAGCTAATATTTTATCTGCCACACAAGCCATCATGTAACCCCCGCTTGCTGCGACCTTATCTACAGCAATGGTCAAACCAATTTCGTTATCTTTAATACGCGTTAATTGAGAAGCCGCCAACCCATAAGTATTCACCATTCCGCCTGGACTTTGCAGTCGAACAAAAACTTCATCTTGCTTTCTTGCCACCATTAATATTGCTGTAATTTCTTCTCGCAAATTCGTCACTGCTGAGGCTTTTATATCACCATCAAAATCCAATACATAAATGCGTTGTTTCTCTTCATCTTCTGGTGCTTTCTTATCAGCTTTATCTTTCGCCTTTTGCTCTTTCTCAAGTTTTTTAAGGCCTTGCTTATTTAATATAAAGGATTTCATGGAAAACTTAATGTCTTCATACTTATCATTAAGCTTTTTGATTTCAATATGTTCTTTGTGCTCTTCTTTATTTTTCGTTACGGCAACGATAATCCCCACCACTGCCACAAGAATTGCCAACACAATTGTTAAAGCTTTTGCGACAAACATTCCATACTCATAGAGGAATTCCACTTAATACTCCTTTCAATTTTTATTATTAATCCTAGTTAATACTGACTATATTTTACTTTTTTCAACGGGATTAAAATGAATCAATCTTAATGTAAAAACCACTTGAAAGCCTAACACCTACTAAACAGACAACATATACGCAGTCTGGTTTAACCAATTTTCCAAGATAAATCTTTAATAAGACGTAATTTTAACACTGTCTATTTATATATACATAGAAACTTGCTAATTAATGGGCAAATTTTCAACACAAGTCTGTCGATCAAAATACAAACAAAGCCTTTTGATGAGCCCTTAAGATGCGGAATCGAGCGACACCGCTAAGCCAAAAAATAAATTATTTTCCTGCCATTGTTTTACATCAACTTGATCAATCGATTGAATAATATTACCAGGGTTATTCTTCAACATCTCTGTCAATTTGGTTTGATACAAAGTAAAAACCTTACCATTTTCATCACGCAAACGAATTTGCGCTGCGATATTACCCTGAATAGAGCAATAGCGTGCACCTAAAACTTCAAGACCCGATAGATTGACATGATTGCTTTTTATTACTTGAAAATCCAATTTATGCATTAAACTGTTCAAGTTTGTATAATCTATTTCATTAAAATCAAGATTTAACTGTTTGCGATGATTTAATGCAATTTCTTGTGCAACAATTTGAGTAAAGTTATCTTTAAAAATTCTATTTTGCTCAAAGTGCACAAACCCCCAATAACTGACAACAATTACCATAAATGAAGCCACTAATGCCATTTTTTGCTGCGTTAGCAAAACACTAAACCATGAAGTATTATTAGTCGAGTCTTGCTCTGCTGGCCGATTTGCCATGTCCATCAACTGTTGCATTTTATCATCGCTCAATGTCTGTGCCTGATAATAACCCTTCACATGCTTTTTGATTTCTTGCGAACTCATAATGCCACCTGCGATATTTCACTTTCAATTAACTGCTTTAACTTAATACGTGTTCGATAAATTAAACTACAAACAACCCCTTTACTATGTCCTACTAATTCTGCAATTTCAGTTGTTGTATATTCTTCATAGTAATATAAATAAATAACCTCCCTTTCAAGAGGTTTAAGCTCGCCCATTTTTCTCTCGATAAGCTGTTGGTCAGCCAGTACTTGAGAGAAATGAGTTTCTGAATCAATTAATTCATCTTCACTAAATGCTTCGTCTAAATTAACAAAAGGCACTACTTTTTCATGCTTACGATGATTGAGAAATTTATTGCGAATTGTCTTGTACAAATAACCGGTATTTTGAGGTGCAGAAATACTTAATATAGATACCCAAGCATCATGTAGCAAATCTTCGGCAAACGCAGGGTTATGCGTCAACGACAATGCGTAACGATAACCCTGTTGTAATAATTGCTGTATTTCCAAGCCTATAATTCTTCTAAATGATATTTACGTTTACTTCCATCCACAGAATGAATTAAAGCTTGAGTAGCAAGTAGATCATTTCCATTTGGAACAACAAGAAAATCGATATCAATTTTTCGATTGTCCTGATCAACAAAATCAGCGCAACTTACATAAAAACCACCTTTTTTAACAATGCCATCGTGCAAGTTATCAAACTTCAGTTTAAGTAGACTCCCCTTAACCGAATCATATAAATAAATTTTGCCATTAACCGTATGATTATCAATAAATTTCGACATCGCTTTATGAATATTACCTCTCAGATCCCCTTTAATCGAAGGGTCATTTCCCGCCCAAGACTGAAAACTTATCAAAAAACTACAAACCAAAATACTTTGTGCCAATTTCTTTATCATTTTACTTCACTCCAAGTTAGTTATATGAATTGTTGTCGCGCCACATACATAAGAACAATTCAGTAACCAATTTGATTGCAATAATATTTAATTTTTTACCAAAACATTCACTTATTTGTGAATATTTGAAGAGAAGTCAGGAAATTCGGCATATTGAGGCAAATTATCCGTAATGTCATACCAGTCTGCTTTAGAATCCACAAAAATATGACAAATTGGTTTCTTGTCTAAACACCCCTCAATGGCCCCCAACGGCAATCCCAACATTTCATCATTATCTCTAAAATAACTCACCAAATTAGATCCACAACATTGACAGAAAGTTTTAATAGACGTTGGTAACCCTTCAAAGCGAGAAACAAACTGCTCACCTTCAAGCCAACTAAAATCCTTCTTCTTTACAATGACTCTTGTACGAAATGCAGAGCCATGCCATTTTCGGCATTCACTGCAATGACAATTTAAAATATCACCGATGTCACCATTTACTGAATACTTCACCGCACCACATAGGCATTCACCTTCTAACTGAGGCATTAAACATCTCCTTTTTAACGAATTAGCACTGATAACAATGTCTTAACTTTCTATCAAACTTGTTCCCTGTGCTTGAGCTTCACTATTTTTCATTTTGCTGAGACTCCAATATCTGTCCAGGGTTTATGACAAAGCGTTTAACCGTACCCTTCATTAATGCAGACCATTGATAAACTAAAAGCCCTGATAATATGATGGCTGTGCCATACATTGTTGAAGTGGAAATAATTTCCCCATTTAACCACTGCCCCAACAATAAACAAGAGACTGGCGTTATCAAAGGCAACAAACCAATACTTGTCGCACTGACATGCTTTAAAGCGTAATAAAACAACATAGCCCCAAAAACAGACCCAAAAATTGCCAAGTAAGTAATGGAATACGCCGCATGAGCAGGCACAGAAACAGGTATCTCCTCTCCCAGAATAAACCAACTCATCACATACAATGACGACGCTACAACCAACCCTCCGGTATTTGCGACGTATACGGGTAACTCACTTGCCACCTGCTTAACCCAAACAGTACCGAAAGAGTGAAAAAATACCGCCGCTAATACGGAAATCATACCAACTAGCATCGCTGGGCCAAGTGCAAAACCTTGATAGAAAATCACAATTAATCCCACGAAGCCCAATAACATCCCCACAGTTTTTGGCAATGTGAAGCTTTTCTCTGACAACCAAAAAGTCGCTAAAAGTCCTGTAAACAAAGGGGTCAAGCCGAATAAAACCGAAATCAATCCCGAAGGTATATATTGCGCTCCCCAGTAAACAAAACTCATGGCAAGAAAAAGCGGTATACCTATCGCCAGATAGACTTGAATTGATTTCCGATCCCACGGAAAGGCTTTACGTAAAATCATTACCAATGCCAAACTAAATATCAGGGCAATAAACATACGCATGGAAACGCCAAATAAAAACCCGACATCTTCACCACTCCACTTGATAGCAAGTGGTGTTGTTGTCCAGATTAAAACTATGCCCAAATAGGCAAGTGGGACCGACATTTACTTTCTCCTCTGTTTACAATTGGCCCAAAACGAAAAAGGCCGCGGTCTTTTTAAGATCCGCGGCCTTTGAATTTTTTAATTTACTCTCTAAATTCTATTCATTCTCTCGGCTCGCGGGCAAACACAGTACATGCCAGCGTGTAATCACGGGCATTGGTGCAATATGTTTGGCGGCTTGCTTTTGAATGTTCATATTTTTCAGTTTGGCAACAAATTAATTTATCGTCAAGTCTATTATCGAATATATTCCATATTTATTTAGTCAATTTTTCAAAAGATCAATAATTTCTGCGTTAAGACAAGCAACCATAATCATCTGATCATGTTCAGATGTCATTTGATTTGAGATTTCACTGGGTTTAATATGTATATAACAGCGTTCACTAGAGTACACTCTCATGAGAAATTCAATCCTTATTATCTTATTATTCACCTCACAGTGCATTTTTGCCGAAACCAAATTCATCGAAAAAGAAACTCTCGGATTTGGCAACAACTACCAGGACGCTGTTAGCAACGCATTATTGACAGCGGTACGCCAGGTAAGAGGCATGGAAATTGGCACTGAGCGAAACCTAAAAACAGAGTTCAATCAAATTGTTGATAAATCGGGTACCAGCCATTCAACCACCACGATTAGCACAAAAACAGATATCTACGATATTTCAAAAGGCTGGGTTAAGTCATTTAGCATCATTGATGTCACAGAACCCAAAAAAGACGGCATTTGGAAAGTAAAGCTCAATGTGACTGTCCCTCAATTCGAATCACAATTTAAACAAGATGATCGCTTAAAAATTGCCATTATGCCATTTCGCATTAATCCCAGTGAATTTGAACTCAAAGACAGCAAAGCCAATGCAGCACAAATTTCGAAACGTTTAGCCGAAAACATTACTGAACAAATACAAAACTCAAAAAAACTTTCAGTCGTAAACCGAAGTTATGCTGATGAAATTGCTGAAGAAAAAAACTTACTCTCATCAGACAACGTTCCACCAGAAGAAGCCAGTCGCATAGGTCAGATGCTCGGCGCTGATATTATGCTTATCGGAAATATCTATGAATTTAAAACAGATGACGAAGTTCAAGATTTTTACGGTTCAGAAAATCACAAACTAACAGATAGAATGGATCTTTACTTTTCCACCATAGAAACCGCAACGGGAAAAGTAATCAGTTCCAATACTAAAACCTATGAATACTTACGCAAAAAAACCGATTATTTTGGCAAAAAAGATAAAAACGCGATAAATCACTTATTATCCAGTATTGCAAAACTTATTAGTAAAAATGTAATAAGCGAATTAATTCCTGGAAGTCAAATCGCAGAAGAAGCGGCACCCGAAAAAATAACGCCACCTAAACGAGAAATAACGCCAGGCTCAAGTGAAAAGCCTTTTAAATGGTAAAAACACGGTTTTGTATAATAAAACCGTGTTTTAAAAGAATATCGACTACTTGCCGAAAAGAGACTTACTTTTTGTTTTTCGAATTTCCTTTTCGTCCTGCCATTCTAAAATTCCACTTTCTAAGTGCATCAATTTTAGAGTGAATTTATAATAGACATCTTTTGTACTACCATCGCGTTTAACAATGCTGGACATATTTCCATACAACATATATTCCGCACCAATTTGACGACCAAAACCCACTGCTTTTGACTGATCAACCAAACCGCTATCTTGTTGAAAATCCATTTGTTTCTTTATCGCCTGTACTTTCGTCATATCCACAAATCGAAACTTACCGGAGCGCAAAAGTTTAGTGCTAATCGTGTCGGTAATAGATTCAGTATCAATATGCTCAGTCGTCTTATTTTTAATTTTTTCCACAAACATCACTGGACGTCTTTTACTGGTAGCTTCTACCATCGGCGGGAAAGTCAGCAAAGAATCAACCATTTTACTTGCAATGCCCTGCAAATCTGTTGATCCAAAATCAACTGTTGTTGTTTCAACAGCGCCTGCATCACCATATTTAACCGTCGCACAACCACCCAATGCCAATGAGGCAACTGTGACTACTATTATGGGCTTTATCCACTTTTTCATTTTCAACTCCTGCAATCAGTTTTTAATCTAAAATATCAGCTTACAATTTCCGTAAAACAATTTTGAATTTTCGCGCTGTTGGGTTTGGTGCTAATCCTTGCACAGTTTTAGCTTCCTGGCCATGTAACACCAACGTCTTCCAGGAATCGCCGCCACTCTCTACCGCAAAGCCGGTGGTATCAAACCAAGAGAATTTATATTGAAATTCTTGAGTCGAATTAAAGTTATTTTGAATTTCAGCCTGGACATTTAATAAGTCATTCACTACTCGTGTTTTAAAATCCTTAATACTTACTTTTTTTGCTAATGATTTATTCTGAATTTCAATTATTTCAGACTTGCCTGATTCTGGATTAGATTCTCCAACAACACCCGAAGTTGCACAAGCACCAACAAATATTGAAAAGAAACAAACAAAGAATATTTTCAAATAGTTATTCATAATGGATTTCCTCATATTACTAGTGAATTATAACACGTGTGTAAACAGCTGCTTCCTTGTTCCAACCACATGCAAAATTGATAATTTATTTTCTTGCACATTGACGCTTATTTGATCTTGCTCACCATTACTGGACGACAAACTTAAGGATTGCAAACCAACGGGTAAACGAACACGCAAAATTTGCGCATTACGAGGCAATGTTAACCAACTGCGACGATCCGCCTGTTCGCTCACTACATTAAATAATATCGAAGCAATAGAACCTGCAGCCCCTAAATGATTGTCTGCAGTCTTGCGCATTCCCTCTTTAGCAAATAGCCTTAAGACCTGTCGAACAATAAGACCCGTCATTTTTTCTTGGAGGTCTTTCACTGCCAATGCACGAAAATCGCAAATAAGCGAAGTACTTCCCACAAATCCCGATTTATTTGACACGCTTAGTTCGCCAATACTTCTACTCAAATCTCGATATATTGGAAATGAAACCGTATGGATAGTCTTTCTCCCACCAATAGGAATTCCAATATCTTCCTTCACTGGCACATAACCATCTTCATATAAGATAATTAAATCTCCCTCGCCTGACTTAATATCTAAAGGACTAAGTTTGAATTTTTTGGAAAATAAATCGTAGTCTTCACGAAACCCCAAATCTTTCGATAACCTAAGTAAATCTCGTTGCAGCACCTGATTACTAGGATATATTTCCAATGCCTTTTTATAATCAATATAGGCATCATTTGGCTCTCCCAATAACTCGTATATTAAACCCGATAGGTAAAAAGTATAGGCATTTTGAAAGGAGTTTTTAACATCTCCTGCGGCAGCATACATGGCGGCAAAGCGACGATTTACCTGTGAACTATGTGTTGAAGGATCATATTTTTTTTCTTTGGCTTTCTTTTCCGCTTCTGCGATTGCCTTATGATGCCTTTCTAATGCGTCACGCTGCTCTAAAGCGGCACGTCGAACTTCCACACCGGCTGCCTCAACATCATTTTTTACTAAATAATTTATCGCTTGATAATGATGCATCATTACTCGCTCATAAGATGCTGCGCGATAAGGTATCGCATTATCATTGGTTAACAATGCAGCACCTTTTGCGGCAGTATCACTGACACTAAGTTTCGCTTTTTCATCTGCCGTGGCCTCAGCTTTCATCGCCAAAGCAAAATCTTTTATACTAACGTCAGCATCACCTTTTAATTGACTAATGCGACCTCGCTCCAACATATATAAGACTTTATCTTTACCACTTCTTTTCGAATCTAAGGTCTTCAATGGTTTAACAAATGCTCGCTTCTCCACGTCCGATTTGATATCAGAAATTTGATGTGGATATGGATTAAAAATACTCGATGTCGCACAACCACTTAATATAGCGGATAACAACAATCCAAAAACCAAGTTGGAATGTTTTCGTTTTTTAGTACTACTACAAAGCATTCAAATTAACCCAAAACGTGAATATATCTGACATTTTCCATTGATAAGACATTAGTTTCAATGAATTAGTGCACAAGTTCGTAGTCGATATTATGAAATCACCAAATAAAGGTGGTAAAATTTGTGTAAGGGCTTTTTTATTAAGTCTGAGGGTGGAATGGAAACACGCGAAATTCAACAAAGCACATTTAACACTCTCTAAATAACTTAATCAAAGATTCCTTTAAAGAATGCAAAACTAGGAGAAACCCATGAAAAAAATAGCCTTATCATTATTAACTCTATGCATTTTTGTATTCCCAACGCTTAGCAAAGCTGAATTGGTACAAGGTGAGTTATACACTGGCGCAAGTGTAGGTGTGTCAATTTATGACAATCTAGACACCACAGAAGTTGGTTATAAAGTCTACGGTGGTTATTTGCTCTACGATTATGTAGGACTCGACATAGCATACCTGAATCTTGGCAACCCGAACTCCATCGATGTTACTGGGTTTAGCGCATCAGCAATCGGCAACTTTCCTGTCAACAACCAAATATCATTATTCGCCAAAGTGGGTTCTTTCGTGTGGGATTATTCCCCATCGAGTGGCTCCTCTACCTCAGGAAATGACATCAATTTTGGCGCCGGTGTAAATTTTAACGCCATGGATAACATTTATATTCATGGGGAATTAGAACGGTATAAAGCGGGCGATGAAACGATCATAATATACTCTTTAGGTTTAGCTTTAGGATTCTAATCCTTACTAACTGATTATAATATAAACATATTGAAGATTTTAACTATTGTCTGGCAGTATACATACACATATACTATCGGCAGCTGTTTGGAATATTTTTTAAGGGAGACTGTAGGATGAAAGGTATAGACATGCCTGGCGAAATACGCCGAGTTACAGGAATGCTGATTGGCGTTCTATCGGTATATTCATTTATTGCATATATCGTATTATCAAGAGCTTCATAAAAAAAGCCCCATTAGGGGCTTTTTCTTTATAACAACTTTATATTTCGTAACAACTCAATCTTAAATTATCATCCCTGCAAGCAAACCGATAACCGCTCCGACGACACCGCCCCAAACAACCAACCAACCGAGATGCTCTTTGATCATTTCTTGAATGATTTGCTTCACTAATTCTGGCGTTAATTCTTCTAAGCGTTTATCAACAATCCGTTCTATCTTTTGCGCCATATCCTGACTCAAAGTATCAACATCAATACTATTAGCAACCGAACTTTGAAAACTATCGCTTTCTACCATTTCATTAAGGCTTAACTTAATTTTTTCGATAAAGGATTCTTTCAGGCCCTCTAATGCTGCAGCACCACCAATCATCTCCAACATACTACCAAAAGATGACGACATAATGGCCTCGACCAAACGATCAAACAACTTATCATAATTGATTTTTTCAACCAATTGACCAGGTTTTAACCATTGCGCAATAGAAGCTTCTTCATCAGCAATGAAGCGCTTTAAATTATCACTCGTAAAAAACTGCTGCATGATCATTTCTTTAATGGCCGTTTTAAATTCTTCAAAACGACTGGGTATAACACCCGAACCATACATAAACGGGACTTTTTCAAACAACATATGGATTGCTAACCAATTCGTTACTGCACCAGATAGTGCAAATAACCCGATAGTCAATACGACATTTCCTTCTGGCAACATAAAACCAAACAACACAATGGCAAATGCAATCGTATTAGTAATCAGGGCTTTATCACCTGCTTGATAATCCGCTTTAAGGCTATTCAACATACATAAATTCACTTTCTTTAGGATATAAAAAAACGGCTAAACCTTATCAGATTTAGCCGTTTTTCAGCAATTTTTATCTATAATTATATTTAATCGCTTAATTCATCATCTAGGGTGAACATGAGCTTAGAACAAGCTTGATCAGATTTTGGATCACCTGCTCCGCTTAATGTACCATTTTCGTCAAATTTACAGGTTACTCCTGAGTCATCACCCTTTGCTTCTTGTATCGTCAAACCAGCACCCGGTTTATATTCGGCGTCTAATAAACCACCTACATAATATGAATAGGAATCATTTTCCTTCCAATATAAGGTATATGGGCTAGATTCCATCTTCTTAACCACACTGGCCACCGAACCGCGCTCTGGCAATGCGACTGGTTTAGCAATAGGGGGTGTTGGCGCTTCAACTACAAAGGCGCCAATCGGTGTTGAAGGTTGAGAGTTATCCGGCGTAACCGCAGCAACGGGTTCAGTTTTTACGGGTTCACTCGTTGTTGCACAAGCAGATAACAATCCGAGCATTGATACAGATATCACACCTGAAAAAAAATTAAATCTATTGAATTTCATATGTTTGCCTCCCATAAGCGAACGTCACAAATAATCAGAAACTGATTATTCAGTTTATTATTTAACTCATCTGCAAGTAAGATATAGCTTACATCGTCAATTATTCAAGATAAGGATGAATTTTATCCATTAAAGATACACAGAGAAACCACCAGATACAAGCGTAACCTTTTACTAAGTGTCATAATTTAGACTGGTATAGCAGTGAAAAATAATCGAGGTTTACCGTAGTTTTTAAACAAACAACTAACATCAACATGAGGGGCAGCAACAAAATCATTGAGCCTTTTTTCAACATCGCACAGATCCCCCCTTTTTTATCATCACATTTTCCATAATAGATAATCTTAAACTACGATAACGCTTAAATACCTCAACGACAAATATAGAATTCACACTATCTAGCTCAATCATTGCCCTAATAAATTATCAACACAGATTTATTATCTATTAAACTTTTTAAATAATTACCATAGTGGGGATGTGTTTTGTTTTTTCTCAATTAATTCAAACAACATTATAAAGTGGTATTGTTGTGGTTAAATCAAATTTAAATTTCTTCCAATATAATTTGAATACTAGATCAAAAACGGTTAATAATTCTGGCCGTAAAACACCGCTTTGCATTAAAAATCGAAGAATACCTGAATCCTTGTTAGCTTTTGCACTAATTCTACATCCTAGAAACAGGCCACCATCAATACATAGCCCTTTGTTTCTTTTATTTTTCTTAGCTTAATGGTAAATTTACCACGAAAATTTTCATTGTCTTCACCTTGAGAAAACTCCTTAACACACTTATAAAAATATTGGAAAAGGCCTTGGGTCTAATCCCTTACTATGCTCGTTTATACCCAATCTAATAATAAGAAACTTCTGTAATAGTAATTTCAGAAATCACACATAAAACTGTTAATTTTAATCTAACAAGTTCCACAAATTAGCCGATAAATCCTCTGCGTAAACAAAAATTTACTAAGGGGCATATTATGAAAAGTACAATACTATTACTAATTATTGGTATTTCTCTTATTATAGGTTCGATATATTCGATCCAAAATACCAATAAATTTCTTTCTTTAGCTTCAACAACTATCGGAAACGTAGTGGGGTTTGATCGGAACGATTCTGGAGATTCAATAACATATAGCCCCGTTGTAGAATTTGTCACTGAAAGTGGCGAATCAATTGAGTTTGTTTCTTCTGTAGGTAGTAGTGACCCAAATTACTCTCGGGGTGAAAATGTAAAAATTTATTATCTTCCGTTTTCACCTAACGAAGCAAAAATCGATGGCGTCTTTGAATTATGGGGGTTATCAATAATTACTGGAGCTATTGGCAGTGTATTTCTATTAATTGTTTTCGGAAAGGTTGCATTTACAAAACTAAGTCATCAAAAAGAAAAATACCTAAGAGAAAACGGAGAAAAAATTACAACTACAATTCAAAGTATTGACTTAAATACAGGCTTTAAAGTGAACGGTCGTAGCCCTTTTTGTATTTTCACTCATTGGAAAAATCCTGCTACTTCTGAAATTCACATTTTCAAGAGCAAAAACCTTTGGTTTGATCCATCCAACTATATTACAAAGGAAGACATAACGGTATATCTCGACAAAACAAACCCTAAAAAGTATCACGTAGATTTATCTTTTTTGCCTAAAATCGCAAAATGATAATAATAAACTGTCGCACTTAGTATATGAATTCCGGGTCGAAATTCAACCAGCAAATGTGCCGCACTATTTTCTAAGATCTTCAGATGATGTGATTGGAGTCATAATTGATTGGCACCGATTTAATATAAAAATGTGAGTGGTTCAATCTATACGTACGGGTATATAGAATACACACAATAGACTAGGGGTCGCGGGTTATTTGGATATTCGGTGTTAGCAGTGCAGCAAAGCTTAATCTGGCTGCTTCTAATTATTAAAATTAATCACTTTTTTCAAAGGCGATAAATTAATCTCATCAAAGACCGTTCCTGGTCGACTAGTAAGAATTAATTGCGCTGCGTTTGCCACATCTTCTGCTTCTAGATGATTCTTTTCATCATCACCTGGCGAGAAAGATAAATTTTCAAAAAATGGCGTTTTAACCATTCCCGGATTGATTAAACTAATACGTACTCCGCTCTTGCTACACTCTTCACGAAGTGACAATGCTAAACCTCTCAACGCAAATTTGCTCGCACAATACATGGCGCCATTTTTTCCGCCATCCAATGCAGCTTCAGAACCAATAAAAATAACATCGCCGTGTTTATGTGATTTTAACCTGGGTAACAGATAACGCACAAGCAGTGCATGGGCTGTAAAATTAATATGCATCATTGACTGCATTTGAGAAAAAGAAAATTGCTCTATTCCACCAAAACGACCCATACCTGCGGCGCAGATACAACCATCAATTTTTTGAGTATTTTTTACTAACGCTTTTAAGGCATTTTCATAGTTTTCGGGTTTATCAAAATTGATGCTGACCGGTTCAAAACGATCCTGACCTTCAATATTTTTTACATTTCGACTTATCCCAATCACTTTTGCATTAAGTTCAAGCAAGCGTTCAGAAATCGCTTTTCCTATTCCAGAACTCGCACCGGTAACAATATAGGTTTTATTTAAAAGCATGGAAAATATTTTTCCTTCGGCATATGTTTCAACAATTCATTTTCACAGTATTCAAGCATTGCCTGCTCTAAATTCTTTTCATAAGAAATCATACCGCCATCTTCTTCCAATGTACTGGCAAACAACTTTTCTTCTGGATATAACTTCACCATATTTTTGAAAAATTTCTCTGGCATGCGAAATCCTCCTAAACTGACTGAATGTATTCTATCAACGTCTAAGGCGGCAAATACTTTCTCAAACAAATTAGTATATTCTTCTTTGTAATTATCAAAATAAATCAATGGATCAAAGCGCAAACCAATCAACCAGCCTTTGCTTTGTAGTTTTTGTAATGCATCGATGCGCTTCTCTAACGAAGCTGTTTTCGCTTCCAAAGATTTAACGATATTATCTGGCGACAAACTAAAGGCGACAATACAATTATCTAGTGCTGGCCGGTCCAGTAAACCACGAATTTGAGTACTTTTGGTGCGTAATTCTAAAAAGGCATTCGGTAGCTTTTCGAATACGGGCAAAATAAAATCGATAAATTTCGTTACTGGCTCTAAAGCCAAACTGTCACAATCGTAACCTGAAAAGAAATAAACCGACTCATCGACATGCTGCTCTGATATTTTTCGAATTTCATCAGCAAAGGATTGAAAATTCACAAAAACCACATAATTCGCTGAACGATACATTCCCTGTAAGAAACAATAACGGCAGTCATATATACAATTCATCATATGTGAAAAATAATAGTTTTTGTCACCACCAATCCCATAAGACTCTGGAGCAGGCAGAACAAATCCTTTATGTTTTTTTGCCAAAATTAGTGCAGGGTTTTGTTTTTGCAATCGAAAATTTTGTGCTTTCCGGTTAAAAATCTCACCATAATGTTCACACTCGATGGTCTCAAGGTGATCAAAGCGTTGACGAATATCTAACACACGCTTCTCTTCAAGCACTTCTTTTTCAATATATAAGGTAGATATCATTAAAACATCACCTGAGCTTCATTCAATTGCATCTTATACCAGGCGATAACTTGTTTTGCATCCTGACATTTTTCTAGGCCATCAGTATCATCTTTATTACAAATCGCTTTCCAACGCTGAATCAACCGCTCCACTTCTTTTTTTTGATACTGCGTAAAATGCCATTTTTCTAATAAATTCATATAAAAATCATCCACAGCATATATTTCATCAAAGTCTTTTTTATGTTGCTGTAAAACAGCTATCATTGATATCAAGGGATCGAGATTCTTCAATAAAAGTTTCTGTACGTGTTTTTTATTAATCTCAACTAAATGACTCTCTTCGTTGTCAGATACCACTTTCATCAATTGTATTAATTCTATGCCAGAAAACTTTAACGCTGTCGACATAAATGAGGAAGCTTCCATATCGTATAATTTCTCAGGTTCATACAATGAAACTGGATTATCAACAGTTTTCAAAGATGCCGTTAAACAATCTATATTTTGAAACCGTGAAGGATACCAATTTATTGCTGTTGAGCTTTCCGTTATTTTATTTACATTAAACCAATCACCTAACATCGCATTTTTATGACCTGCTATGCCATAGTTCAGCCAAGCACTATTTTTTTGCTCTAATGTCTTGGTGAACAAATAAGCCATTGCTGCTGCAGTATCCACTTTACCAATACCAGTAACAACCAAATTAATCTGCTCATTGGAATAAATAGGAAAGACACAATCAGATAGTGCTGATAATTTATAAAAATCAATTATCGGCTTTGCTTCACAATGTAATGCACAAACTATATTCAACATTTATTTTAACCTCTTCAACAAACTTTCATAATGTTTTATATCCGCTTGCTTGTCTCTTTTTCTTGCACCCTTGAGAAATATTTCAATTTTCTTAATTAACATTTCTAAAGTTGATTTTTTCTGTGATTCATTTAAATATGCTTTATCCAATAAATCTAACAATGCTTGTATACGAAACCGATCCATTCCCCAGTATTTTTGCGATAACTGATCTTCATGTCCACCATATTTTAAAATACCGGGTTCTTCCAAATATAGAACAGGGTATGACGCACAAATTTTCAACCAAAGATCATAATCTTCACAGGCGGGTAAATCTTCTCGAAATAGACCTTTTTCCGAGAACAAAGATTTATGCATAAGAACTGATGATGGTGAAATAGCACATAAGGGCAAACATTTCTCAAAAATCCATCCACCAGATTTTTGATGTTTATTCATTTGATTGACTCGTTTTCCATTTCGAATCCAAATCTCTTCTGTATGGCATAGTTTGGATTCAGGACTTTGATTTAATATGTCTACTTGTCTCTCTAATTTATTCGGTAACCACTCATCATCAGAGTCTAATAAAGCAATCCAATCTGTGGAGGATTGCCTTATTCCCGAGTTTCTAGCTGAACTAACCCCAGCATTCTCTTGTTTATAGTATTCAACCTTAGGATATTTGGTTTTGATCAGCGATTCAGTTTCATCAGTTGAACCATCATCTACAACAATAATGGACTGTGGCAAATAACTTTGTTTCAACACAGAATTAAGTGCACGCTCTAAACAATACGCACGGTTAAAACTCGGTATAATAACGGTAATACTTAACATTGGGCGGCTATTATGGGTTTTCGACACCCTATAATCAAGGATCTAATCTGGCTAATTCAGAATCCAGGATTATTAAAAACTGACAATAATGTCATCCCTGATCAGGCTTGGTTTGACCAGCAACTTCAAATCATTTATCCACTATTGAAAAAGCTCGACAATGATCCAACTCAGTTAGAGCCTTACGAAAATGACATAAAACCCATTGTTGGCGCTTATTTTGAAACACTTGTCGCGTTATGGTTAAAGCTAAACCCCGATATTCAACATATCAAACAGCACCAGATTGTTTTTGAGGATAAACGCACCATTGGGGAATTTGACTTTTTATTTGAAGACAAAACCTTGCAAAAAAGCTTTCACTGGGAAGTTGCTGTCAAATATTATTTACAAACATATATCAATGAAAAATGTGAGTTCCTTGGACCGAATGCCAAAGATAGCTTAGCTAAAAAAACATCCAAAATGTTAAGCAAGCAGCTACTTCTTAGCCAAAACCCGAATGCCACCGATATACTTAAGGAATTCCCTAAACCCATTCATCCAATCGGTATATTAAAAGGCATGCTTTTTTACCCATCATCCAGTGATTGGCGAAACCCCAAGAGCTTACCCCCTGAAATATCGACAAATCACTTAAAAGGCTGGTGGTGTCATTCAAATTCTCTGCTGATACCTGAAAACGATCAAAAATCTCGCTGGTATTTACTTCAAAAACCCTTTTGGTTAGCCATTAATACTGAGCGTTTGGATAACCCATATAAGATCAATGACTTAAAAAATCTCATAAAAAATCATTTTGATCAATCGAACCAGGCATTACTTCTGGCAGAAGTTATGCAAAACAACACAGGAGAGTGGTTTGAAGTTTCTCGTGGATTTATCGTTTCAGAACACTGGCCGCGAGCCAAGTGATGCGATAAAATTTAAACTCAATTGTTTTTGAACGTATATATCTAACACATTGAAATGATTAGCGAACTCAAAAACCCAACAGGAAAAAACTTATGATCCCATGTTATGTCAGCGGTAAAGGTATGCACGCCTCCGAAGTGACGTGGTCTTTCAAAACTTCAGTGATCTCCACACTGGAAAAGACAAGCTTGGGATATGACACACGTTTTCATTATTATCGCGACCAATTTTCTGACATGCAAATCGAACAATTGGCGCGAATGATTTGTGATCCTGTTGAATATTATGATAAAGATTGGTCGGAATATCGCGCTCGTCACAAGCGAGCCATGTCAAAAGAAGAAATGGTTACCCGTTTTATGCTTGAAAGAGATATGCGCTTTCAACAAGAGGCCCAAGTGGCCATTTATTGTTTTGATGAAGCGGGTTTTGGTTCCGGAGTGAACATTATGCGGTTTATACAGGCAAATAAACCTATACTCGGGTTTCTAAATGAAGAAAACAAACACAAATCTTTAAATGTCTCAAATGTGCTTCAACTCAAAGCGCAATACCCAAACCTTATACATCTCATTGAATATATTTCACAAGATGATATCTCAAAAAATGTCATTCGTTGGCTTGAAGAGCTGCAAAGCCCTACATCGCAAAAACTACAATTGGTCACCGAATAACTGAGGTTGTAACAAAAAATCATCATCACCAACTCGACCCATTTACCACAATCAACAAAACAACTTCAGTTAAATCAGATATTCGTGCGCTAATGAATCAAAATGAAAACTCACGAGAGTTTTCTGAGCAATTCAAATATCAATATTCCACTTTATTCGTATAGAATTTCGTAACCTATGTCAGTAAGATCTTGAATTAACTTTCCTATTTCAACTGTAATAGGCTACAATTTTAGTATAAATGCGATTGCACTAAAAATGTCAAACATGAGACTAAATTCGCCAAGATGACATATCCTCAACATGATATAAATTCTAAAGCACATTCTTGTAAATTGACAAAAAAGATCATTAATCAATAACAAACATTGCCACATAAAATAATAATATTTTCGTGCGATTAAAATAATAAATCTAAGTTAAATATCAAAATCTTAATCAACAAAGGCAAGCAAATAGTCTCTCTTGCTTTTTATATCAATTACTTTGGCTAATTGATAATGTTGTGTTACATGAGGTTGGCGCTTGAAAACTCAAGCAAGTTTCATGGTTAGGGTGAACCATGTCAAAAAGTCTTGTCGTAAAAACACAACTTTCATTAATCGAAAAATTATGGAAAACGTGTTCAGAAGTATTATTACCATGGACCGGTGATTTTCGTTTACAGAAAGTCATGCACTCGCACGCCTTTTTATTATACCTTTCTTCCATAAAAAACAGGTCTAACACCCATAGAAATCATGACTGGCCATTCTTTCCCAAATTAAAAACGTTTATTCAATCCAGCATAATTTTCACAATTTTTCTGATGGCTAGCGCCTTGCCTTCACACGCATCTAATGACATTCATGAATTAGCAACGACAATTAACCAAACTTGTAGCAGCTGCCATGAAACAACAATCGGTACAAATAAACCACCAACTCACATATTGTCGAATTCACAATGTCAAAAATGCCATACAACAACTTTCTCCTGGATGTCGGGTATTACTGTCGATCACGGTGCCGTTATAGGTGTCTGTGAAAGCTGTCATTTGGAAATTTTAATAACGGACGCTTCACACAATAAAAATGAATCGTGTGACGTTTGCCACACAACAAATTCGTGGATTAACGTATTACACTTAGAAAACTCACCCGATAAAATTGCAAATAATCCGTTATTGAGCACTCCCCCTCAACTAACCGCTCGCTCAATAAATACAATTTCTGTATTTGATCATACAGGTATTTCGTCCGGTTGCATTAGTTGTCATAACAACGTGGACGCAACAGGAAAATCACCTCAACACGTTACGGTTAGCAGTATTTGCGAGGCTTGCCACACCGTTGCTCAGTGGGTTCCCCTTAAGTTTTTTGATCATTTTCAAGCAGAGGGTTCATGTTTATCTTGCCATAATGGTTTGATCGCAGAGGGGAAAAAAGAGGATCACATTCCAGCAGAAAATGATTGCAATACTTGTCATTCAGCATTCGCATTTCTACCATTAAAAAGAATCGACCACAGTCAAGTTATCGGTGAATGCCTATTTTGTCATAACAATGACATTAGTACCGGCAAACCTTTATCACACCTACCAACCACCGATGTTTGCGAATTATGCCATTCGGAATTTGCCTGGGTACCAACTAAAACATTAACCCACAGTGAAGTCATCGGGGAATGTATCGCTTGCCATGACGGATCTATCGCCACAGCAAAACCATCGAATCACGTTCCAACTTCTGACCTATGCGATTCCTGCCATATCACATCACTCTGGCTTGGGGGCATTAATATGGATCATACTCAAGTTATCAGTTCTGCTTGCATAGATTGTCACAATGGCATTATTTCAACCAATAAATCACGTTATCATTATGAAACAACGGATGTGTGTGAGGCCTGTCACCAAACCGTCAGTTGGAAACCCGCTGTACTGGTGGATCACAGTGAAGTCCAAGGCTTCTGTTCTGGCTGTCATGATGGTGGTGGTGCGACGAGTTTTTCTGCAAATCATGTCACCACCACTGATCAATGTGGTGCTTGTCATGCAACGACCGCTTTTGTTCCTGTTATTCTTGTTGACCACAACGAAGTGCGAGGTGCTTGCAGTGAATGCCACGATGGGATAGTCGCGCTTGGTAAAAATGCTACACATATCCCCACTACAGACACTTGTCAAGATTGTCATGCGACAACTGTATGGGCACCAATCATTGTTGTTAACCATTCCGCAGTACAAGCTACATGCATTGATTGTCATAATGGTACAGATGCGGCACCAAAAACAATCACTCATATTACTTCAACTGACGGTTGCGATGCTTGTCATTCGACACGCTCTTGGATACCAGTCATTCGAGTCGATCATGCTCATATACTGGGTGAATGTACCGAGTGTCATGTTGGAGCAATAGCAACCAATAAAAATGCCTCTCACATTCCTAGCTCAGATTTATGTGGACAATGCCACACCACAACTGTATGGGTACCTGTCGCCGTAATGGATCATAACGAAGTTAGTTCAGATTGTATTTCATGTCACAATGGTTTGATTGCTCAAGGAAAGTCTGCGGGCCATTTAAATACATCCGACGCTTGCGGCGATTGTCATTTAACACTAAATTGGTTTGCTATTCATACGGTTGATCATTTACAAGTCATCGGCACTTGTGATCAATGTCACAACGCAATCATCGCTCACGGAAAATCACCTAATCATATCCCTTCAAGCAACGACTGTGAAACTTGTCATGATACCAATCGATGGATTCCTGCTAATTTTGTTGACCACAGAAACATCATTGGGTCGTGTTCAAACTGTCACGAACACCCTCTACACCATATCGATGCAAGCATAGTTTGTGAGGCTTGCCATAGCTCCCTATTTTGGCTACCGCCAATTGCAATTGATCATAATGAAGTAAACGGCAGTTGCGCTACTTGCCATTTTGATGGCAGCGGCATAGGTCGATCAACATCTCATATCGCCAGCGGTGAAATTTGTGAAGCTTGCCACTCAACAACAACATGGGTTCCTGTAATAATAGTTGATCATACTCAAATTCTAATCGCTGACTGCGAATTTTGTCATAACGATATTGTTGCCGTTGGCAAACCCATTGGACACGTCCAAACGATTGAAAATTGTGATCAGTGTCATTCAACATCAGCATGGATTCCTGTTACAGGTTTCGATCATAGCAATATCACACAAACCTGCATCAGCTGTCATGATTCAATCACTGCAACCGGCAAACCAGTAAACCACATAATTGCAACCGATGTTTGTGATGGGTGCCATACCCCTTCCGGCTGGAAGCCAGTCACAACGGTTGACCACAGTCAGGTTTTAGGCGTGTGTAGCGCATGCCACAACGATGTACTTGCCAAAGGAAAATCTTCGGCACATATTACAACGACTGATATCTGTGAAGCGTGCCACAATACGATATTATTCGCACCGGTTGTCAGTGTTGACCATAACGAAGTACTGGGTGTCTGTGAAGCTTGCCATGCACCGCCACTCACTCATTTGTTGGTTGGTGTTACAACGGCCTGCGTTGACTGCCACTCTACAACATCATTTTTAACACCGGCAAATCCGTTGCCGCCATAGGTATACCCATGCCGCTATAGAAAAACCTAAGAAAATCGAAATCAAGAATGGTATGTTGAGTTGTTTATTTAAACTCACTACGAATGGCAGCCATCAAAGTTTGATTTTTAAACGACAATAATTTCCCTGGAGCCGCCGTTGGTAATAAATATTTGAATTAAAAGTTTGTCGACTTACTCGACATTCGACGTATTCTAATGAATGACGGCAATATGGCGGACAGGAGACAGTTCATACTTTTAGCTGTTTAGCGTGAAAATTCATGTGTCCAGAAAAGCGGGTCAAGTTCCCCTCTTGTCTCGATATTACTTTTTAGGCCTTTTTTCGGTCATATCGGTATGCAATATAACTAAACAGCATAAATACAATGCCTGTAAACATGCCAAACCAAATAGCTCTATGTTCATTCGGTTTTAACACGGAATCAGAAGGATCATTTTGATTATAGTAAACTTTAACTTTCTGACCTGGGCTATACAAAGATGAACATTTGTTACACGCGACTTTAATTCCAAAATATTCTCTAGAATTAGTATATTCATTTTCTGATACTATATATTTGTATTTGACTATTCGTGCACTCGTTGGTGGATTTCCACTAACATTAACAAAGGATTCTTTATCTACTGTTCCCCTAACTTCTGGCCAATCACTTGCTAGTTGGATTTCTAATAATCCCCAAAGGCTGATAATTACTACACCGGAACCAAGTATGAAAAATATACTTAAAAATATTTTTTTGAGAAAAGATTCCAAAGTTGCTAAATTCCTTATGAAGGCCTAACGAGCCTGTAGAAAAATCCCATTCAAACGGAATCATTCACCAATATCCTCGATTTTTCCAATTCTACCTATTTATAACGTGCTGTGTTGCTTGAAATATTGCAACAATTATTAACGAAAGTAATTCTTTCCAAGCTTTATCATTCTACTACGCACACTTTCGCTCTTGAAAGTGGTTTTCTATCGCTCTATCAGTGAGTGGCTAACTCACCATATCTCATCAACTTCCCTATATTATGAACAATGCA
>Ga0316205_10000107_pt1 | contig 186482 bp, 135 predicted proteins | sample 3monthpyrite_MG_FD_204941 | JGI IMG/M metagenome (GOLD analysis project Ga0316205, IMG submission 204941) | Microbial mat bacterial communities from mineral coupon in-situ incubated in ocean water Damariscotta River, Maine, United States -... | ecosystem: Environmental > Aquatic > Marine >... | reverse complement strand
ATAAATGTGGCATCGTTGCTCATAAGTCAGTTGCTTGTATATATTCATAGGTGTTTACTCCGCCAAGAGAAAAAACCTTAGCATACAAGCATCTGGCTTTCTCTCAAAATATGCGGTTGCACTTATGTGTTGAATCTAAGTATTATATTTTTTAAGAATTATCTATTTATAGGAAGCGGAATAGTCTAGTTAAATTGACTTTGTACAATATTCCATGGCATGTCATATACCAATTCTTGCGCTTTATCAGGCCCCATAATAAGTTGAGCCGCTTTATAGCCCTGTTGTAGGTCTGGTGGTCTGTGTTGTTCATTGTGTGCGTCTGTGGCAATTACTGATACCCAATTTCGAATTAATAATTCTTTGCTGGTTTCGAAACATGTGCTGCCAAATTTGTTGGCTAAGGAGCCAGCGGTAATTTGTAGCATACAGCCCATTTCAACAAACGGTGATATTTTAGTAAGATCATTCATTACATCCTTGTTGCGTTCAGGATGAGCAATCAAAGGTTTAATACCTTGCTTCAATAAATGCTTAACTAATTTGTCGCTACCCGGTGGGATATGGCTATGAGGAAACTCAAGTAATATGATCTTATAGTCTTCGTATACACCAAGAAATGGTATACGGTCTTGTAGAATCATTGGGATTATTTCTGGGCAAACCCTGACTTCTGCGGCCATGCCCAATTTAAGCTTAACGCCGCGGTAATCCAATACTTCTTGAAAAGCTTCGTAGCTAGCTTTAATTTTTTTAAGATCATTTTCATATCGGCCAGGATGAATATGTGGCGTGACTACCGCTTTCTCGATGCCATTGTTGGCGGCAAAATTAGCCAATATCAAGGCTTCAGCCATACTTTGTGGGCCGTCGTCAATTTCTGGTAATAAATGGCAGTGTATATCAATCATAGTTTTTCGTATTAATGGTAAAAGTTGAACAAAATTACGTATTAGACTCTGCATTGGGTTTGGTTGCGCCATAAGCCCCATAATAACCATCGTTGTAATATTCGTAGTTTCCAAATTTACTTGCTTTCATGACATCCAATTGACTGAGTACAACACCTGTCAATGGTGCGTTGGTATCAAGTAATCGTTTGATACCAGCAACGGCAACGTGACTTGCTGTGGAATCTGCTTTAACAAGATAGATAACCGATTGCGCATGACTTGATAATATCAGCGAATCACTGACTGCTTGGGTTGGCGCTGAATCGATAATAATTCTATCGTATTTCTTTTCCAGTTCTTCAATGGTTGATTTAAACTTCTTGGAAGAAAGCAATTCTAGTGGATTCGGTGGTGCTAATCCAGCAGGTAATAAATCGATGTTTGCATTTTCAAATGTGTGAATGCAGTTTTCAAGTTTGTCTGTACCCGCCACTAAGGTAGATAGTCCCGGCGTATTGGGTGGTAGATCAAAGCATTTTGTTAATGAAGGGTGACGAAGATCTGCATCGATTAATAAAACTTTTTCAACTTGTCCGAGCGCGAGCGCTAAACCAATGGATAAGGTGGTTTTTCCTTCATTAGGGACAGATGAGGTAATTAGGGTGACTTTTTTGGGCTCATCTAAGCCTGATAATATTAAACCTGTTCGAATGGTTCGAATAGATTCCGCTAAAGCGACATATTCACTTCGGGAGAAAATCTCCAGTGGGTTGAGGCGTTTTAGTCTACCAATTTTGGCTAGTGGTAATATGCCTAAATTGGCAATACCTAACTTACTTTCAACATCTTCGGTGCTACGCAGTGTATTACCCAAATGTTCTTTTAATAACGCACGCATAATGCCCAAAATAAGGCAGGCAATAAACGCAATCGTTAAGGCCAGTGATTTTTTAGGCTTATCTGCCGCACGAGGCACAATGGCGCGATCTAAAATGCGTGCATTGACGGTTTGTATGCCAGAGGTCGCATTGGTTTCTTGAAATCGATTAAAGAAAGTATCATAGAGTTTTCGGCTAGTTTCAACGTCTCGTTCCAGCTCTCTCAATTGAAATTGCTTTCGATTGAGTTTTTGAATTTCAGATTTACTTTTCTTTAATGACTTTCTCAGATCTTTTTCGTTATTAATCGCGATCTCGTACTCTTTTTCAATACCTGATACAACGCGCGTTATTTGGCGATTTATTTTCTTTTTAGCAGAATCTAATCGAGATCTTGCTGCCACCATCTTAGGGTGTTGCGGGCCGTAGCGTTTTGCCAATTCTGCCATGCGTTGCTCAGCTTTGGCTTCAGCACTTTTTAAATCTTGAATTAAACTATTTTTTAATACCGCTGGTATGGATTCATAAGCCTCTGGTGTTTTGCTATCTAATGATTTAACTTGGTTGAACAGGTTTTCAGCTGTTCCAAGTCTTTCTTTAGCAGTAAGTAGTTTTGTACTTAACTCCTGTAAATCTTTATCAGCGATGGTTCGAACACCTTTGATTTCGACAATGTTTTCTTTTTCTCTAAAATTTTGTAATTTTTTCTCTGAATCAGCCAGTTTGTCTTTCATGACACCCATTCGGCCGGTTAACCATGACGTGGCTTGTTTTGTCATTTGTAATTTTGCATCAAGATGACTGTCGATGTAGATGTCCGCGAGTGTGTTTGTGACATTAGCCGCAAGATATTTATCGTGCGCTTCAAAACTAATATTCACAAGTTGTGTTTTTCTAATAGGTGCTATGACTAATTTAGATCGGAATACTTCAATTAGATCTTGTCTTCTTTCTTCAGAAATTTCTTCTGGACTGAGTTCTATTACTGGTGTTTCTACAGATTCGGGAATTTCAATTGGAAAATCAGCAGGAACCCAGGACCGCCAATCAATACTAAATTCGAATTGATCTGAATCTTGTTTTGGCGCATATTCAGGGTGATTTAGTAAATCTAATTTATCAACTACTTTTCCAATTAAATCACGCGATTTCATAATTTCGAATTGGGTTTCAAAATATTCTGCATTTCGTGTGTCTAAGCCATACATTTCTTCAATTGAGACAATTTTTGCCTGTTCTGCTTCAATGAGTAAAGTCGTTGTGGCACGGTAGACAGGATTCATTGAATAAACAATAAAAGCAGTTATCATACAACCAAAAGCAGTAAGGCTAAAAATTCCCCATTTGTGACGTTTTAGTGTGAAGATATATTCTTGTAAGTCGACTTTTTCCCGCGCGAGCAGGTTGACTTTTTGACTAATGTTTTCGTTGTTCATAGGCTTAGAAAAAACTTTGTTTAATGGTAATGATGTCACCTGGAGATACATTATCTTCAAGTTCTATTTCTTTTGATTCTTGGTCTTCATCGTCTTCAGATATGATGTATCCACCACTCGTATCCGCACGTTGGGTGAACCCGCCGGCAAGGGTAATAATTTTGCGTAGAGTTAAACCTGCTTTATAAGGATAGCTTCCTGGGTTTTTTACCTGACCATTTATAAATATACGTCTATATTCGCTAATGGTAATGATGTCTCCTGGGGAAATAGCTTTGTCGAACTGAATAGGAACAGGCGTTTTAGTAAAATCATTTTCGTGAATGACCGTAATATTTTCTTGTGATGCATATTCTGTAAAACCACCTGCCAAGGCGATGGCTTTGCGTAATGTGAGGCCAGGTTGGTAAGGATAACTCCCTGATTTTTTAATCTCGCCATTGATGAAAAATGGACGATATTCTAGTACGGAAACATTAACATCGGGATTGATTAAGTAAGCGCCTTGTAGACCTGTGCGTATTAATTCTTCAAGTTCTCTTAGGGTGATACCTTCAAGTTTCAGTTCACCGAGAAAAGGGTAAGAAATTTTTCCGTTATCTGTTAATGTCACATCTCGTGTTAAGTCATCTTCTCCAAAAACTTCAATTCGAACTCGGTCACCTGTTGCAAGATGATAACTTGTGCTCGCATTATGAGTAGACGTATTTGCATTGGTAGCATTGTCCTCTGCAAACGTATTTCCAAATGGCAAAACCGTTGTGAGCGCAATAAAAATAATGAGTAAATTTATGTTTGTCATGTGAAATACTTTCTCAAATTAGACGATTTTTTGTCAAAAATACGCGATGTCTTTGTCTTATATACCTTATTTATTCATTAAAATGGATGCATTCATTGTCCACGTAGATGTGTGGGTTAAGCGTCGCTCAAGAGACATACATTTGCGGACAATACTAAGCTAATTTTCTTATATGTATATTAATTACACAGATCTTCGCCTGTGTATACTGACCCTATAAGTCTGATTTTATTACAATTTATGTGTTTAATGATAGGCTTAGTTTACCTATATTCCGTTTAAAATCGTGTCCGGATTTCGTTGATAAGCGTTCTTGGTGGGTAATTGATGCGCCGATTTTAATGCGATGATGTATTTGATAGTTAACTTCGGCCTGAATATGCCACGTGCCTTGCTCTTGGTCAGTGGGTTGATAGGTGTCTTTAACTGCACTAAGGTTGAGAGAAGTTTGTAACAGTTGTAGCCACTGATGGGTCACTGTCGATGAAATCTTGGTGGTTTGAACATAATCACCATTACCCGATGTTTCTTCTGTGTGAGATTGAGTGGCAATATCAAACCACGTGGTTTGAAGTGGGTGCCACCGTACGCCCAGATCCCAGACAAAACCTGATGAATTCCCTTTTTCTTTATTGGAAAAACGCTTATGCGATACACCCAATTTAAATGTACCTGTGGTTAATGCAGTGGCATCCCAACTCGTTCCAGCATAGACACGAGTATCTAAGTTATTAAGTGAATTACTTCCATTGAGTAGATTGAATTTATTCTTGGTGCTATTAGCCTCGACAAATAGCAAAGTATTTGTCTTTAATTGGTAGAAAAATGCCAGACTTCCGTGATAGTTATTTTGATTAGCAAATTGTCCCGCACCGGGTCGATTATCTAACCGTGCGGCATGTGCATTTAATTTTAATTCAATTCTACCGATGGATTGCGGCGAACCGTAATTAATTACCGTACCTGTTTGATATTCACGTAATTCGTCATTTTGAGATAATTGGTCAGCAATACCGATACTATACCCTGTACCACGTGCTTCATGTTTTCGACCATACAAAGCAAAGAATTGCATATTGGTGCGTTGTGAAGCTTGAAACTTTAGCTTACCCTGAATTTGATGGTCAAGATAATCATCGCTGGAACTACCATAGTATTCCGCTTTGTGCGCTTGATAATGTATCGTCGCAGTTTTTGAATCTTTTTGGAGGCCTAGTTTGATGCTAGGCGAAAGTAAAGTTCCCCAGGTAGATATTCGATTTGCTTCAGAATAGGTGAGATTGTCTGTATAGAGTTGTTCTATTAAAAGTGTTGGTTTAAATGAAAACGCCATGTTGTCAAAATAATTGTTTTGGCTGGCTGCATGGCAAATTGAATGAGACAAAAGTAGGGGCAATGTAAACACCAATTGAATTAATATAATATTGTTATTGTTTGAAGCTGGATTCTTCATTGATCAATGATTTCTTGATGTTCGTTTATGGGGCTGCTTTCGCACATGTGAAATAAAATATCCGGTGCTAACGGCTGATATATTAATGACAAAATCACTGATACTAGGTTCTCTACCAACAACAAAATACTGAGACAACTCACTAACTATTGCAACCAAAATCAGGCAAGTGAGCACCAATACCGAAGAGTATTTTTTGTTAAAATAACTGATCACATATCCCAAAGTAAAAAACACGCATAAATGGCCTAAATTACTTAACAGCATTCTTGTGTCAAATGTGGATGATGGACCAGCCATTCCATCATTGAGCGTATCCAGTAACGCAGATTGAATTTCATGAGGCAAAAATGTCAGTATGATAACTAAACCGACGGCGCTCAAAACAGAAAAGATTGCTTTAATTTTCATGATTTGCAGGTTTTGCTCATTTAAGTAATTCGATGATGATTATAACATTTTTTGTGTAAAATAATTGTCTGAATACTGAGCTTTCTTTCGATGACAATAGGTTTAATACGACAAATATTGCTCAGACAGCTGCTTAACAAGCATGATGACCTTATATACTTAAATTGTTATTATTTGTTAATTATTATTGGGTTATTAAATCTGATACTGTTAACGATTGTATATCGAGGCTGTTGGCATATTTTAGAAACTCTTCTAAATCATTCCATAAACCATTTTCTTCAATTTCCCAACTATGCCCCCAAATATGAAATATTTTATTTGAGTGTTGATATTTATTTAACATTGCTTTGAGAGAATGAAGCCAGTTTTTTCCGAAGGTCATGTGTTGGAATGCTGGATATCGATTCGCTAATTGTTGATGTTTAATATAATTTTTGCAATATACAAATTTTTTATGCGGGTAAAATTGCAGCGTCGTCGGTATTTGAAAAACATCTGTCGTTGGCTCAAGAAAGAAATTCTTTACGGTTCTTGCATGATCAATCTCTAAACTTTTGGTGATCTCGATGATATTCTCATTATACTTTCCGCCAGGATAGCAAAATCCAGTGACAGAATGTCCAAGATAATCTTCTAAAACACGTTTACCTAAGCCAATTTGTTTTCGGCATTCATCGTTGGATAATGTGTCGAGGTAAACATGATCATGGGTATGGCTACCAATCTCAAACTTGGTATCTAGCGTTCGGATATCTTCTTTTCCCATAACATCACGACCTTCAGAATTTTTAATGGGAATATAAAATGTTCCACTAATATGATATTGATTCAATAACTCTGCAATCTTGAGATCATATGGGTGGCCGTCATCCCATGACGTGATAAGTTTCAATTTAAATCTCTCCTAGTTAAAGATAAAGAGTTGAATTAATGTAAATATATTTGGTAAATATTTTAGATTAAAGACAAATATTTCTAACCTAAATCTAATGCTTCTTGATAAATTTTAGTGAGTAATTCGTAGTTTATTTTTGCGGTATATTGTTCAAGATAAATTCGTTTTGCATTAGCCCCCATTTCTTTGCATTGTTCTGGGTTTTCTATCATCCAATTCACTTTTTCCAATAAATCTTTCGAATTTCCCGCCTCAAATAATAAACCTGACTCATTGTTTTTTACAATTTCTCTCATGGCTCCAAGATTAGACGCAATGACAGGAAGCCCACGGGAATACGCTTCAATGATCACCATGGGTAAATTTTCATAACAAATTGAAGGCATAATTAAAAATTGCGCATTTTTCATTTGAGTATGGACTTGGGAATTGTCGATTTCTCCTAGAAAATGAATATTCGTATTGGTAGTGGGCAACGTATTTTCGAGCATGTTATCGCCTGCGATATTCAGCACCAAATCAACATTTTGCCAAGCGTCCAATAGTGTATTAATACCTTTTTCTTTACTAAGTCGTCCGACATATAATGCATAGGGCTTACTACTATTTTTATTGTTAGTACCTGCTTCGTTCGAATCCATTTCGAGTTCAACGCTACTATTGACGAAGTTGGGCTTAACCGTCATTTGCGCTGATGGAAAGCCAGCCGCAACAAATTTTGATTTTGAAAATTCAGTTAATGCGATGAAACGCGTCACTTTATTGGCCCAGGTGTTATTCTTTCGGTGATAGGAAACCATTCTGGCAACAGCAAGCGATTGTAATCTTGAATTTCGATAGCATTTATGAACAACTGCATTATAGGCAGACCCTGTGATACAACGTTCACAAATATTACCGTCACGTAGTAATAAAGCGCCAGGACAAATCAAGCGAAAATTATGTAATGTTTGAATGACAGGAATATTATTTTCAATACAGGCATCATAAATAGCGGGTGTTAATAATGGAAAGAAATTATGGACATGTACAATATCGGGCTGAAAGCGGTTTAACTCCTTTGCGAGTGATTTTTTAGCGCTTTGTGAATAAGTTATTTCAAACCCAGTTTGAATTTTTTTACTTAAACTATCGATTTTTAAGTTATTAATTTCATACAGATGTACTTCGTGACCATTTTGTTTTAAAAGTTTGACTTCTTCATCGACAACATTGTCTTCGCCACCACGTATAAGGTAGCGATTGTGTACGAATAAACAACGAATTTTTGTGTTGCTCATATTGATAAATACTCAGCGAAAAATATATAAACTAACATATTTGTCATGAATCCAATTGTTTCCACAATGTGGTTAAATCTGATTTAAGTGCAGATAGGGTATAGTTACTTGCAATGGAGATGCTTATGTCAGAAACATTCTCCAAATCTAGGGATTTTTGAATGCACACTGAAAATTCTTCTGGATCCCGATTTTTAACAACAAATCCATTTTTACCTTGTTTAATTAAGGTACTTGCGCCACTGACATCAGTTGAAACAATGGCTTTTCCGCAAGCCAATGTCTCTAACATACTGACAGACCAACCTTCTCTAATCGACCCGACCAATGCAACATCACCACAGTTTAAATATTGTGCAACTTTTTCGGCGGGTTGAAAGCCTGTTATTAATACATTTTCTTGGAGCTTGTTTTGATTCACTTTATCTAACAACTCTATTTTGTCTTCACCATCGCCAATAAAAATTAGCAGGCTGTCTTGATGTTTTTTTTGGAAAAGACAATAGGCATCGAAAACGAGCTGCCAACCTTTCACTTCATTGATTCTGCCACAACAAACGATAACCGTTTTGCCTTCGGGTATATTTAATGTTTTTCTTGCGGCAGATTGTGAAACCGGAAAAAAGATACTGGAATCATATCGTGTGGGAAAGTGATCGATGGAAAGGTGAGTTAAATAGTGTTGTGTTCTTTCTCTTAAACCTTGAATTGCAGCCTCGTCAGCGCAAGCGACTCTAAGTTCTGTTTTTTGGAGGCTTTTTAGAAATTGATTGTAAAAACTCGATGCAAATACTTTCCCCCATTTGTAACGAGGAATGTCCAGTGGATTCGTTACGCCAGGAAACATATAAGTAATACCACTATTTTTAAATCTCGCGGCGGGAATTAGAATTTCTGGTGCTTGTATAAACCAAAATGAATTTTCATACGCTAAAATTTTACGTATGTGGATATAAAACCAGAACAGATTTTGAATTCTTAGCGGTATCCATGGTTTAGAGTCTGTATTTGGTATGTATCGAATGCCAAAATAATCATATTCGACGCCATCGAATGTTTTTTTATACCATTTACCTGTTGGTTCATCCTTGTGAGAATAACCTACTAGGGCAATTTCACTACCAAAGGCTTGCATTAATTGCTTGGCGAAAGATAATTGACCACCGATTGGGAAATCAATAAAGTTGCATGGTTCGATTAGAATAAACTTAGTCATTGTGATTATTTGTGTTTACCTTTTCATGTTACTTAGATCGAAAATTGGATATAACAGTTTTAAGTAAATGCCAAGCACCACTTGCTTTGACGATGACTTCATTTGCGTTTGCTGTATCCAAAATGTCGATTCTTTTTAAACGAAACTTGTCTTCTGTTAGTGAATTAAAACCAATTTGTGTCGTCAATGAACATCTGTATCCTGCGTCTTGAACAAATTTAATTTCTCTATCTGAATACGCCCCATTTGGAAAAGCAATGGCGTAAATTTTGTGCGCAAGCTTCGACTCCAGTTCAGTTTTGGAATGCTTAATTTCAGTATAAGATTGGTCATCAGTACATTGAGGTAGATTTGGATGAAAACAGGTATGTGATTGAAAGTCAACAAATGGGCTCAGTAAATCGATTTCGTTTTTGGATAAAGCCTGTCGATTATCATAATCTTTGGTTGGCAGAAATTTGTTATTCTCGAGTATCGCTAAACGCGAATCGTTAGACATGTTTTCTAAATCGGTACTTGATGTGCCCTCTGGTAACGCAGTCCACCAATAATGTCGATTACTGCCGACGATACTACTGCACAGAAAAATAGTAATTGCTATATTGTGTTCTTCTAATATTTCTTTTAGTAAAAGATTTTCTTTTACGCCATCATCATAGGTTATTACGAGTGATTTTGGCGGTAATATTTTGGTGGTATTATTTTCGAGAGCATCAATATATTGACTTAATGGTATTATGTTATATTTTTTTTTAAGTATTAGCAGTTGTTTTCTAGCTAATTGTTGAGTAGGTGCATGAAAAAGTAAGATTGTTACTTTATTACGATGAGTTAGTTCCCGAAGAATCCATGGAATTCCCGTCAATGTTAGCATTAAAAATATAAATTCTCTCATATTTAATCTCTAATTATTGTTTTTAAAATTGGCCAAAGATGTTTTTACAAATTCGTATGCAGGTCTAGGTGTAATAATGGCGAGCAGCATTTTAAACGTACTGATACCAATATAGTTATATAGTCTTTTATCTTTTAGAAACTTTGTGACGAAACGATAGTTCCCACTCTTGGCTTGTTCGCGTACAAGGTATTGAAGTCCTTTGGATATAAACCTTTTAACATCATTAATCATTTCTAACGGTATTTTGTCTTTTTGTAACATCTCCGTCAAAAATTTGGAATATTCTAATTCATCATCTGGAATAATAGTTTTTGTTACACTACTTTGATTGAAACAAAAATACTTAGATAGTGCTTGATTGCTAAAAGCAATTTTAGCGTTAAGTGCAAGTCTACACCACAAATCAGTATCTTCTCCTAGCCGAAGATTTGGTTTGAATTTACCCACTTTTAATAACGTTGATTTACGAATAACCGTGCTAGAAGAGGTCAATATAGACCAATCATTCATGCTATGTTTAAAATAATTGGTTATTTTTCCATTGAAGCTATCTGTTAGATTGTGAAAATCAGGCGTTTTAGTTTGTTCAGGGTAGATGAGTTGGTATGCTGTGGCAAAAACGTCACAGTCGGAAAAATCCATTATTAGCTGAGAAATTTTATTTAAGAAGTTTTTATTCCATTGATCGTCTGCGTCTAATAATGCGACGTATTCGCATTGAGCACTATCTATACCTGTATTACGTGCAACTGATACACCTTGGTTATTTTGTTTAATTAAACGTACCTTATCGCCATAATGTTGTTGTACAAAGTAGCCACTTCCATCTGTTGAACCATCATCAATAATGATTATTTCACCAGGTTTGTGGGTTTGGTTGAGAACGGAATCAACACAAGCTGAAATGAAGTCAATTTTGTTATAAAGCGGAATGACTACACTGATATTTTCCGTAACCGATTTATTTTGTGTATTGTTTTCAGTTTGTTTCATTTGGAGCTCCACATTGTAAAGCTGAAGCAGCCAATGAAAAATAAACATTGTGAAAAAATCGAGGCGATTAAGGCGCCAGTAGCACCATATGTCGGAATTAATATAATGTTTAGAATAATATTCAATATCAAAGCAGCGATCAAACTGTAAACGCGTAAATTCTGTTTGCCATATCCAGATAATGTATCTGCAAATGGTGTTGCCATCGTTTGAATAATAGGGATAAGTGCGGCTAGCTGTATAAGTCCTACAGCTTCATTATATTCATCTCCGAGTATTAAAGGCGCATAGGGGGCAATTAAGTAAATACCAGCTGCGGTAACTAGGCCGATTAATGCAGACGGTACCAACATGGATAATGCATGTTTAGCCCCATGGGCACCCTCTGATGAAGCACGAAAATAACGAGGATAGGCCGTCATGTAGAATGAATAAATTGGTATTAAGGCCAAATTTAGCACACGCATTGCAACTGCATATATTCCAGCGATTTCAGCGCCAGCCATTTTTACCAAAAAAAGTTTGTCAAAGTCTTGATTTGCATTCATACCCACTTGGGTCCATACGAATGGAAGTCCTTCTTTAATTAATTTCTTTGAAGGTTTATGTTCAGACGTAAAATGTGTTTCGCGACGTAGAATTAAAATAATAACGATGGTAGAAATTAAACCATGGATGAGTAATAAAATTGCCCAGGTGGCTACGTCTCCATCCATAAATAGCAGTAGGGAAGCAAAGATTAATCTTAGTCCTGATATAAAGCTTTCAATTATTGATACAACTTTAAACTTATCTCTCGCAACATTGTAGGCAATAAATAGGCTTAATAGTTTGTCAGAAAAAAGTACCGTTATACCAATTGCAATCACAAGATAAAGTGAGTAGTCGTATAAATTTACTGCTATAGCAGCAAGTAATATGGTGAATAATGGTGCAGCGACAAGTAGCAATATTATAGTTTCATTGACAACTCGATTAAATTTCTCCCCATTGGAGATGCGTTTAATAATGAGGTCATAACTTCCGAAATCTACAAAAGGGGAAATGATATTACCAATGGCTAATATAGAGACTAAAATACCAAAGTCGCTTGCCCCCAAAGTCCGAGCGAGAATAATAAAGGAAATCCCTTGAAACCCTGTTTTAAGGAGTTGTCCAGATAAAGTGATGAATGAGTTCTTTTTAAGTGAGTTCGACATTGATTATTATTTTAGAATAAATAGTTAATTTTTGTTTTATTAATAATAACTTATGGTGTGAATGATTAAATTACAACTTAAATGCGGTAAAATACTCTCCAAGTGAGTATTATCACCGTATCGGAAATATTATGTGATAAATAAAGGTAAATTTTTGTCATTTTTCTCTAGGGTGGAAATAGTATATATCGCTAAAAAGTTAAAAACTATAATAAATAGATTATTATAGTTATAAATATCAATATGTTACTCATTTACTTGGTTGTCACGTACTAATATAACAATACTGTTTAATTTACAAGCAATTTAATATGAATTTAAATAGTTTTCCGTATTATTAAAGATTAATACCGAGTAATGATTGTGATTGGGTTGATGGTTGTTAATTGATCTTGAATGGATGTGCAATTGGTTTTCCATGCTGACATGTATGGAATGAACGATGATTTGACTTGTAATGGTGATGCGTTAATTTTTGGCTGCCTATTTAATTCTCTCTTTTTACTTTGGGTTACGATACATTCGGTAATCCTTTAAGTCCTTAAACTACTACTAATAATATTATGTTAATCAGCAAAGACTTGCTCTATAAATACATATTCTATATTTATTTTTTATTGTTGCCATTGGTCGCAGGATTAGAAGCCTTTAGCGAGGGAAGTAATAAAATATATAATGGAATTTTTCTTATTGTTTTTCTAGTCGCTATATTTGACATCTATCGTCGTTCTTTTATTGATAAATATTTGTTTTTATTTTTTATATTTGTATTGTCCCTATTTGTAGCAAATTCGTTAGTATATGCCTTGAATATATCAAGTGAATATAATCCAAATATTTTGGAAGGTCTGGTTGTTGGGTCACGTGCATTATTGTTGTTGTTTGTTACTTATTTTACATTTTTATTGGTACGACATGGTGTATTGCAACAGAGTGATTTTATTTATGTAGCTTCGTTTTTAGTGCTTAGTATGGTGTTTGGTCAATTGTTTGGGCAAAGTGATACACTTGTTGTCCAAGGTGAAGGTAATGAGTTTGCTTTGCATGGTCTGACTGGGCATGTTGCTATAACCGCAAGTATTTTATTATCAGTATTGCCAATTTTGCTGGTTTATTCTAGCAAGTCAAAATTAAGTTTAATTATATTGTTTTTCTGCTTTCTCGCAATTATATTTACTTTCCGTCGGTCTGCATGGCTAATACTATTTATCTTAGGTTCGCTTCATCTGTATATGATGTACTTCAAGATTAATACTGATGCGTATCAAAAATTAAAAGTGATGGTATTCATTATGTCTGGCATAGTTGGTATTGTTCTATTCGCTTTATTAAATCAGGGTGTTTTAGATGCGATATTGACTCGTTTGGAAGATTTAAATCTCTCTGAGGGTGGCACAGGCGCTGGAAGGTCAATTTTTTGGGGTGTCCTGTGGGCATACATTTTTGACCAGCCATTGTTGAATTTTATATTTGGTAATGGTTATGGCTTTATACAAGGTTTGTTGGACAGTAAAATTGGCTCTGCGATTGGTGCTCACAATGATTGGCTTGATATTTTACTTTCCTTTGGTATATTTCCTCTAATTTTGTTTGCTGTCATGTTGGTGGTGTTGGTAGCATATTCGTTCCAAAAGAATAGAGCTAGCGGTTATCTTCTTGGCTATTGTGTTATTTCTATTGCTGTATTATCCATGACAACAGGTGGCGTTTTTGATACCTATTTTGCATTTTTACATGCAACAATTGGGTTTGTATTAGCACTTCAGCATAATCAAGAAGAAACTTCCCAAGCTTGATGTTGTTGCATCAAGCCTAATGGGCAGTGTCAATTATTGAATATTGGGTAAATTTGAATAGCGATGATTGAACAATACCTGATTGAGTTGCGAGTATTAAGCCAAAAAATGTATGCCTAATATTGCGATATTATTTCTCTCAAAAAGGGATAAACCTAAAATTCATACATAGTTAATATTTTATTAATTTCTAACTGTTACAGTGAGAAATATAATATCAATACATTTATAACGTATTGAACCAAGAGTTTTCTGTAAGACGAAGCAGTAAATTGGTGTTATTTTTAAGTATCAATTTTAATGGAATATGAATACATAAAGGTGTTTTAAGTAAATTAACATGACATCTAAATTAAACTAGTAAAACAAATATACTTCTTGTTCAAAATGTAAATTTTTGTAAATTGAAAAAAAATTTATATATTCATTTACATCAATAACTTATAATGGGATTATACGGTGGTTGCCTTGAATTGGATCAAAGTTCAAAGATAGCGCTAAACGAAAATTATAATACTAAAAAAATATTTTAAATATTGTTACAAAAATAATAAATTGTAACTTGCTGGGGAAAATAATTGAAAAAGAAGAATATCCTAGGAATGAGGGTAGATCTGTCATCATCCGCTAACACCTTGTCGAAAATACAAGAATGGGCTAAGCCTGGTATCTCACGTGGACATTACATCTGTTTGTCTAATGTGCATATGTGCATGGAAGCTTATGACAATCCTGAGTTTCAATTAGTCGTAAATAATGCAGACTTGGTTCTTGCTGACGGTAAGCCAATTTATTGGGCTCAGAAGCTTCTTGGTGCCGATACGGCAGAACAAATGCGTGGCACTGATTTGACATTAAAAGTGTGTAATCAAGCAGCTTATGATAATGTTTCTATTGGCTTGTATGGTAGTACGCCTGAGCAATTGATTCGGTTAAACCAATCGCTTAGAAAGCTATTCCCTAAAATTAAAATTGTGTGTCAGATTGCACCACCATTTAGGGAATTAACGCCAGAAGAAGATAGAAAAGTGATTGATGAAATTAATCAATCTGGTGCGAGAATTCTACTTGTTGGGCTAGGTTGCCCAAAACAAGAAAAATGGATGGCTGATCATAAGCATAACCTCAGTTGTGTGATGTTGGGTGTTGGCGCTGCATTTGATTTTATTACTGGGGAGAAACGTTCTGCTCCGCAATTGATTAGCAATTTGGGTCTTGAGTGGCTTTTACGATTTGCATGTGAGCCCCGTAGGTTATGGAAGCGTTATTTAAAGCATAATCCTCGATACATTTTATTCTTTTTTAAGCAGTGGTTTTTTCAGAAACGTTTCCAATTAAATGCTTTTCTAAAATCGACGAATAGTTAAGCTTAAGTTAGTATTCAAAAGTATTGTTGTAGAAATAGTTTAAAAAGTAAGAGTAATAAAATCATTGAATTTGTCTTTATTGCTCATTTAAAGTTTACCTCAAAGGCTTTTATTGCAAAATTTGTAATTGAATAATGTTTACACGACACTATTTATGTAGTGTGTAATACATCTTTAATTAATCGTTATCTGTCCACCTTATTGCGCTCATTTTTCTCCTAATATTTGCTTTAACTCTATCATCACTTATGTTTATTTGCAGTTTTCTTGATCTTGTCTACAGTTATTCTATTGATAGTGCTTAGGGGCGGGCAGTTTTTAACTAAATCGTTAATTGAATTTCAACATGGGGAAAATGCTATCTATGCTCACTACACAATTACAAACTATTAGCTGTCCATATTGTGGTGAATTTATTGAGATTATCATTGATGGCAGTATCGAGTCGCAGCAATATACGGAAGATTGCTCGGTTTGCTGTCAGCCTATTGTGATGGATATAAAAGTTAATTATGACGATACGGTTGAAGTGATTGTTAAAAGTGAGCAGGATTGTTGACGCACAAATTAAAGCTTGTATCCACTTTATTTGGAAAACAGTGAAATTGCTTTTTTAAGGTCAGCATCGGTTCCCATGTCTAGAAATGGAGAATCAGAGACTTGTTTAGCTGTTACACTTAAGCCTTGAGAAATAGCTTCTCTTATTACATCGCCAATAAACAATTCTGGATCAGATTCTTTGTGATGATATGTGTTTAGGTATTGATGTAGAAAACGAGTAAATGAAGGTTTCCATACAGCGATACCCCATGTGAATTCTAAATCTGTAATCTTGGGTTTAATCACAATATCAAGAACTTCGTTTTGATGATTGATTTTTACCATATCGACTTTTTCAGGTTTGTCAGCGGGGAATAAGCCTAAAACAATATCAGTGTCAGATTTAGTGAGACTATTCAGAATCTGTGAGTACGCGTCATCAGGTGAAAATAAGATATCGGGAAAACCAATCGCTACGATATTATCATTCACAAAAGGATAGGCTTGATCGATGGTGAAAGCGGTGCCATGAGGTAATGCTAACATTTGATAGGCAATTTCCATGTTGACACATTTACCGTTACCCAAAGTGTTTGGAATATCCCATTTATCTTCTCTAATCACCATGATGGCTTTTGTAATGTCTGATTTGGTTAATTTTTCCATTAAGTGAAAACACACGGGTTTATCCATTTCTGTATTATTCACAGATGGGTTTTTATAACCAATGGGTAGTATTTCTTTACTACAGTTAATGGAAGGAAGGCGTGTTGCTTTTCCTGCTGCGGGAATTATTGCGATGACACGTTCAGAGATGTAATCATTAGTCATGCTGGATGTGCCTAAAATGTATGGTGCCCCCGAGACGATTCGAACGTCCGACCTACCCCTTAGGAGGGGGTCGCTCTATCCAGCTGAGCTACGGGGGCCTGAAAGCGCGTATTATGCAAAATAAATTGTCTTAGTGCCACTAGTCTATATTAATTCAGAGTGTATTTCTGGGTTATTAGTTTTCTTTTGAATGTTCATAGCCAATTCATAATATAGCACGTAAGTCCCTGTATTTTCGGTTTTAATTTGGTTTGGTTTCAGAGTTGATTCACTTGATTACCTTAAGGTTTAAGTCGTCAAGTCATGGAGTTTAGGAAAATGAAAAATAAGCCAATTAAAGTATGGGATGTATTTATTCGCATTTTTCATTGGTTGTTAGTAATTGCTTTTGTCATTGAGTTTGTTACCGAAGATGATTTGATGGGGTTACACAGTAATGCAGGTTACTTGATTTTATGTTTGCTTGGTTTACGTGTAATTTACGGATTTATTGGTAGTCGGCATGCTCGTTTTAGTGATTTTATTTATTCGCCAATGGTGGCTTTGAGGTATGTAAAGGATGTTTTTTTATTTCGCCCGAAACGTTATCTCGGTCACAATCCTGCAGGTGGATTCATGATTGTCGTTATGTTGCTAAGTTTAATTGCAACCAGTGTTAGTGGAGTAATGGCGTTAGCAGTAGAGGAGCATGCAGGTCCCATGGTGGAGTTTATGTCATATGTTCCGCATTGGATTGCGAGTGCTTCCGAAGATCTTCATGAGATATTTGCCAACGTTTCATTGTTTCTAGTTGCTGTTCATATTACGGGTGTTATTGTAGAGAGTATAGTCCATGGTGAGAATCTTGTTCTGTCGATGATTAATGGTCGTAAACAGGCTGAGGTGCGCAATTGGTATGAATAATATTACGGTAGTCCTTAATAAATGAATTCGCTATATCGGATGTACTGACTAGTGTTGTAATTGTAATAAGCTTTACTCTTGGTCTGATAATCGGAGCTGATGGCTGTTATTTGGTTGTTTGCGTTTACTCTCCATATTTTATGTATTTTAGTTTTCCGCTGGGTTTGGGAGCGTCGTGCAGTTGGTTATATTTTCTTATTTGTTACCTAAGCCTGGGCTGATGATGATAGACGGGGTGTCTTTGTTTAAGAGCATCAAGTTGAAAGTCCTTTGCATTAGAAAGTGGGTAGTTCATGTCAATTGGCTTTTCTTGCGAGGTTTATCAGCTAAGTAGTGCGGCAAAAAATATTTACATCCAGTTGGTGATAATATCGAATTGGATGAAAAAGACTTAGGTTTAATTGAAAGCCACTCGATATTAGATGCAACCACAGAATTGCGTTGAGGTTGAGTGGAAGAAATGACTCTTTAAGACTGACTGATGTCTTCGTTTTTAGTGTGCACATCGTGACGTACCCAATGGCGTCGTAGGCTAAAAGACAAATTCTAAGCGTTTCTTGGACTGTTTGGTATGTCATAGGATATCGGATCAAGCCTTTTTTCAAGGCCGTGGGATAGAAATTTCTGGTTTTGTTTCTTGAGACCCTTAATTTCTTTTTTTCCTACAATTTGTGTAATAGCATAGGAAATATCGCATAGAATTGATGGTTTTTTGAGTTTAAAGCAGTTGAGGAATAGTAAAGTATTGTAATCTAAGGCTAAACCTTGTTTAATCACTGCCGAAAAACGCGTAAAATTGATTAGTTTTCAACTAGAATTCAGTTAGATTTGATGTACTTAGCCGTTAAAATTGACTAATACTTTATATTTAGACACGTAATATATGAATCAACGTATAATCCTAATTTTATCCCTGCTATTGTTTGTATTTGCGAATAACGCTTATGCTAGACATGATATTGCTATTAAATTAGAAAATGACGGTAAAGTTCTAGCATTGGAAAAAATTGTCGAAAAAGCGCGTCAGATTCATGAAGGTCGTGTTATTGAAGCAGAAATTTCTACGGAAAATAACGCTTATGTTTATGAAGTAGAAATCCTTGATGAAGATGGTGTATTGTGGGATCTAAAATTCAATGCAAGTAATGGCAAATTAATCGATTCATCTAAGGAGGAATGACGTGCGTATCTTAATGGTCGAAGATGATGAAGCGTTAAGCTCATCATTAAAAAAAGAATTAAAAAATTCGGGATTTGCCGTAGATGTTGTAGCGAATGGAATAGATGCTGAATTTATGGGTGATGAAGAGCCATATGATGCTGTCATACTTGATTTAGGATTACCTGATCGCCCCGGTTTGGAAGTTTTAAAAAATTGGCGAGAGAAAAATAACAAAGTTCCCGTAATTATTTTGACTGCACGTGATGCTTGGCATGAAAAAGTAGAAGGCTTTTCTTCAGGCGCAGATGACTATTTAGCAAAACCATTTCATATCGAGGAGCTGATTGCACGCTTGAATGCCATTATACGGCGTCGTAGTGGTGAGGCCAGCGCAACTCATAATGTTGGTGGTTTAGTGTTAGACGAAGACCATCAGACAGTCACAGACGGTGATGGCCAGGCATTTGAGCTTACTGGGACAGAGTTTCGATTGCTTCGTTATTTTATGTTGAATCCAGGAAAAATACTTTCTAAAACTCGTTTAACAGAACATGTATATGATTACGATTCTGAGAAAGATAGTAATGTTATAGAAGTATATGTAAAACGCCTGCGTCAAAAATTAGGCCAGGATAAAATTCAGACTCGTCGAGGTCAAGGATACATATTCGAGGCTAAGACGCAATGAAGTCAATCCAAGCCCGTCTCGGGTTTGGACTCGGTATAACCATCGCAATACTATTTATCCTCCAGTGGTTGGTAGTAAATTACACTATTCGACATATTACCGATGAAATTTTTGAAACCCGTTTACAGCACGATACAGATAGTCTATTAGCGGCATTGGTTGTATTGGAATCTGGAAAAATAACGTTACCATTTGCCAGTGTCTCAGATGTTTACCACCGACCTTTTTCAGGTCATTATTTCAAAATTGATAGTCCTGTTAATGCCATTCGGTCTCGTTCTCTGTGGGATACTGATTTAAAAGTTGAGCACTTTGATATGAAAATGGGTGATGTTTATTATCATCATTTAGACGGTCCGTTAAATCAGTCTTTATTAGTTTATGGCATCAAAATTAAAAAACGTGGCAAAGTAATTAACGTACATGTTGCACATGATGTTACTGACTTTGAACGTGACATGATTGAGTTACAAATAAGTTATGCGACGATTTCTTTATTGGCTTTGATTATTTTATTGTTTTTACAAAATGCGACAATTCGACGCGGGCTTGAACCTGTAGCAACAGCTCAAAAACAATTAAGCGCGATGCAACGAGGAGAAATAAAGTTGCTAGACGAAAATGCGCCAACAGAAGTCAAACCCATGGTGCACGAAATTAATCGTTTAGTGAATTTGCTAAGTCAACGGATTGAACGTTCGAGAAATGCCTTGGGTAATCTAGCGCATGCCTTAAAAAGTCCATTAACAGTTATCAATAATATGGCTGAAACATCTGAATTAAAACAGCATCCAGAAATGAATCAGACTTTGCTTCAACAAACAAAATATATGCAACAATTAATTGAAAGAGAATTAAAACGTGCTCGATTAGCCGGTGTCTCTGAGCCAGGGAAACACTTTAATTTAACGAATGATATAGATCAATTGGTAACTATGCTAGAGAGTATCTATCGGAGTAAAGATTTAGCGTTGGATATTGATGTTCCTTCTGATTGTACTTGTCCGTTAGATCGTGAAGATATGATGGAGCTCATTGGTAATTTGTTAGATAACGCTTGTAAGAACGCGAATCGCATGGTGAGATTTACTGCGATTGTTAATGAGCAATTGATTGTTCGCGTTGAAGATGACGGTCCAGGTGTCGAAGACGAAAAAATTGATGAATTGCTCAAGCGAGGAGTAAGGATTGATGAATCAACCTTAGGTCATGGTTTAGGGTTGGCGATTGTTAAGGATGCTGTTAAGCATTATCGGGGAAGATTAGAGATGGGTAGATCCAAAGATTTGGGTGGATTTTCTGTTACTTTTGCATTGCCTTTAATAGTGAACTCCCATTCTTGATGGATGCGCTAGTTAAATTATATGATTTACCAATATCGAAATTTGATAAGGATAATATAATTGTTCGTCGAGTAATGGCTTATGAAAAAACGCAATTACTTAGTTGGGTGAATTCTCAATTTGGTTCAAGTTGGTCAGACGAGTGTTCAGTCGCTTTTAGCAATCAGCCTGTTAGTTGTCTCGTAGCGATAAACAATGGCAGTATCGTTGGTTTTGCTTGTTATGATTGCACGCTAAAAAATTATTTTGGGCCAATAGGAATAACAGAAGATTTTCGCAACTTAGGCATTGGCAGTCATTTATTAATAACTTGTCTGAATGTTATGAAAAACAATGGTTATGCATATGCCATAATTGGTGGCTGTGATGAACAGTTAGATTTCTATTTAAAATCAGTAGGTGCAATACCCATTGAGGGATCAACACCAGGGATTTATTCGAATAGAATAAATTCCTAAATACTTAAATCCCGATAACAATTGTCGGCCATTCTATTTAAATTCCCATTTTTCTTTAAAATCGTTATACTTTGCGTGCATTTTTAAATACGGGCAAATACTATGGTTGCTAAAAATTATATGTACCGATTATTCGGTCACTCTCCAGTAAAACCTTTACAAACTCATATGGAAAAAGTGGTTGTATGTGTTCAAGAATTGATCCCATTTTTTGATGCTATTAATAAAGAAGATCATTCAGAGGCAAAAACCCTCCAGAAAAGTATTTCGAAACTTGAAAAAGATGCAGATAAATTGAAGAAAGATCTTCGCATGCATTTGCCTACCGGTTTGATGATGCCTGTTTCTCGTACAGATTTACTTGAGGTACTGAGGCTGCAAGATCAAGTCGCCAATAAAGCAAAAGATATTGCTGGTATTATGGTTGGCCGTAAAATGAGTTTTCCTGCTGATATGGGGCCACTCTTTGTAGAATATTTGCAGCGCTGTGTAGATGCTGCTGAGCAGGCATTAGCTACTGTTAATGAACTAGATGAGTTGGTTGAAACCGGTTTTAGAGGTGCTGAGGTTGAATTAGTGAAATCCATGTTACAAAAATTGGATAAGATTGAGTCAGATACCGATAAAATTCAAATTAAAACACGTGCTACCTTATTTAAAATAGAAAAAGAACTTCCGCCAGTAGACGTTATGTTCTTATATAAAATTATAGAATGGGTAGGAGATTTGGCGGATTTATCTCAGCGAGTGGGCAGTCGCTTACAAATGATGCTAGCTAGATAGATAAGGATTAGATTTTGGATTACGCAACTATATATATTACCCTGGCCATTGTTTTTGGTTTATTTATGGCTTGGGGTATTGGCGCAAACGATGTTGCGAATGCAATGGCGACGTCAGTTGGCTCAAAAGCCATTACCATCAAACAAGCAATTATTATTGCTGCCATATTTGAATTTGCAGGTGCTTTACTCGCAGGCGGCCAAGTAACAAAGACCATACGCAAAGGTATGATTGATGCCGAATTATTATCGAGTACACCTGATTTATTGATATTCGGAATGCTAGCGTCATTGTTAGCTGCTGGTATTTGGCTAATCATTGCCACCTACTATGGTTGGCCAGTATCTACAACACACTCTATCGTTGGCGCGATAGTTGGTTTTGCTGCGGTTGGGATAGGTATTGAAGCAGTACACTGGGGGAAAGTGGGTACGATTGCTATGAGCTGGGTGGTGTCTCCGTTGATAGCAGGCACAATCGCTTACATCTTATTTACCAGTGTGCAAAAGCTGATAATGGATACCCCAAATCCTATTGATAACGCGAAAAAATATGTCCCTTATTACATGTTTTTAGTGGGCTTTATGATCGCTTTGGTTACATTGTTCAAAGGCCTTAAACATGTTGGTTTAGAGATGTCGACCGGTGAAAATTATTTTATTGCTGTGTCGCTTGGTCTTATGGTCATGTTTTTGGGTAAATGGAAAATCAGTAAAATTAATATTGACCCCAATGAAGATAAAGACTTTCATTTTGCTAATGTAGAAAAAATATTTGCTGTTTTAATGATGGTAACGGCATGTGCTATGGCATTTGCGCATGGGTCTAATGATGTAGCAAACGCGGTTGGGCCTGTTGCTGCAATAGTAGGCATTGTGGAAAGTGGTGGCCAGGTTGCACAAAATTCAGTTATGCCAATCTGGGTTCTTCTCTTAGGTGGTGTAGGTATTGTTGCAGGATTAGCGATGTATGGTAGTCGCGTTATTGCAACAGTTGGTAGTGGCATAACGGCATTAACGCCAAGCCGAGGTTTCGCAGCAACACTTGCAGCATCCATGACTGTGGTTTTAGCGTCAGGTACAGGTTTACCTATTTCAACAACGCATACACTGGTTGGCGCAGTTTTAGGTGTGGGTTTAGCGAGAGGTATTGGCGCTCTGAATTTAGGTATTGTACGAACAATCTTTTTATCATGGATTGTTACATTACCCGCTGGCGCAATTTTGTCGATAATTTTCTTTTTTATATTGAAAGGAATATTCGCAGCCTAGTAAATTTTATTTTTCACATCCAGCAGAATTTTATATGCATTAAAAGCTTGCTGTTTACTTAATGCATATAATAATTTGAGTTATATATTTAATTTGTAAAGCGTCATTAATTTTAATGGTGATTGATAAATTAGCTCATATTTGTTTTCAATTTGATTTAAAATAGACACCACGTTCTTATTTCCTAGGTGTTTCTTATCTAGTCCCCATAATAGAATATAGTTGAGTTTTCCTTTTGTGTGCTGTGTATAGTTTTCGAATTCTAATTCTGCCGCCAATGGTGTTTCAATATCAACATCATTAAGCACAATTTGTTTATAAGGATTAAGCGCTGAGCGATAAATAAGTGGGAAATATCCATGATTTGCTTCATAGTTGGTAAAGCTCACGCTATGGCGTTGAGTGGCAATGTAATCCACCGTGTGTGTGAAAAGTTCCACACGTTTTGATGGAATAACGCCATTTTCACTAGGGCCTCTTGATTGGAAAGATAATCCTAGTATCGTGGAATTTGGATCTATTAATTCCATACCAGAGAGATAATCTGCGATATATTCATTAAGCTCTGAATATTTGTACATTTGAGTAAAGAGCATTGAAATGCTGATGCCAATCGCAACTATTTGTATTCTTTTTTTAAATAATGGTGAATAATCTTGCGCGGCAAACCACAACAGCAATGCAAAATAGGGGAACAGGTTAAGTCTTTGGTCTATGTATCCACCACCTTTCATTCCATTGGGTGTGATTAGAATTGTTTCTGGACTGAGCATATACAGTGCAGTATAAGCAACGAAAATCAGAAATAATCCATCCCATTTATTTACGTGGCGCTGTTGGAGTTTTGTTATAACAAGATAGGTGCTGGTTAACCCAAATATAATAGAGAGAAGTATCGCTGGGAGTATTTCTATCGAATCAAAAGATACGAGTGAATAGAGTGCTAGTAGTTTTATAAATCGTTCAAAGTAGGGTAAAGCTGCATCAATTGTAGAAAATTGTTTATCTACTAGGAAAGCAGCGATTAAAATTAAAGATGGTATACAGGCATATAACGGAATCAGAGCCCGTTTTTTAAAGGCTGACCATAATTTAAACCAGTTTAAATCACTATTTCTTCTTTGATAGATGAAATCTAATAATGTGAGCCAAATTGCGAATATTGCAATGCCAAAAAACGTCCAACTCCAAACACTAATGTGAAACAAATATAATAATAATGAGAGTATGGTAAATACAATGGTGTTTCGCTGAGAAAAAGTTTCTTGATGTTTAATCCAATATCCAATAACAAAAAAGAACATGATTAAAGAAAAACAAAAAGAGTAGAATCCTAGGTGTAAAAGTAAATTAAAAATAAAAGGATATGCAAAGAATGAGAGAAAGCTTGCACTGGGTTTAATTGACAGCAAAGTATATCTAATCGCAATTGGAAATAGAATAATATAGGTGCTCAAAAAAACTTTTTCTGCGATTGTCGGTGAAAAAATGGATATTAACCCGGCTAGAATGAGATGTGTGAACCAGGTTGGCGTTAGGCTATAGTTAATAACATAATATTCACGAAATACCGTATATTCAGAATTAAAATATTCTAAGAATGTTAGAGCATTTGCTATGTGTGTTGGGCCATCTTGTGACGGGAAGTATTCGAAAACCCAAATAGGAATAAGAAATATAAAAACTAATCCTAAGTGAATCTGATTGTCGGCGATGGTTAATTTTTTGAGAAAATGACCAGATGGTTTACCACTGTCGGATATCATAACCGCGGTATCCAGAAATTTGACTAAGTTTCAAGGTTGGATTGACGGCGATAGGTTCGTCTACCCAATTTAACATGGGCTCATCGGAATGATGATCAGAATATCCAATTATGTGCCATTGATTGCGTTCACTTCCAAAGTGCACTTTTAACCGGTTTAGCTTGCTCTCTCCGTAACAGTTGGTGCCTGAAATTTCGCCTTTAAGTTGATTTGAATCATTCCAGCTTGATAAAGTACAAATGATTTCATCAAATCCTAGTTGTTTTCCTAGCTCATTCACATAAAGATCGAAACTTGCTGATGCTAATATCATTTTATGACCAAGTTGTTTGTGTTGTTCAATAGTTATTCGAGCGTTTGAGTAAATTTCTTTAGCCAATACCTTTGTAATGAACTGATTAACCCACTTTTCCATTTGGTCCCGATTGGATCCCGCTACAATTGCACGAAAAAACACAGTTTTTAACCAACTATTGTTCTTAATTCCGAGTTTATGAATAGCTACAGCAAAAGGTAGCCAAAGAGAATGGAAGATTCGCTGAGGTCTATGCGCCAGAATTGAGACTAAAAATGAAATATACGTATCGGATCGAGTGATGGTCTTGTCTAGATCGAAGACGACAGCAATTTTTCGTTCACTATTGCAATTAGGTGGAATCATAGCGACAGTACAACCGATCCTGTTTAAAAGTGTATTTTTGATTGATTAATAAATTAATAATCAAAACAATGCCCGTTGCAACAATTTGTGAATATAAGTAGTTAAACCCTATGATGCCATTCATGGACCAGAATAATAGCGTATTTAGACATAGCGTGAGACAAGTGACGAATAGGTATCGAGTAAAGACTATGCGGTGTAAATCTTTACCCTTGACCGCAAAAGTCCAATGAAACTGTAAACTGTAGTTTATGAATATGGCAACCATAAATCCCAAGGCACTTGCCCACGTTGGATGGAATGCTACCCATTCAATTAATATGACAAGTAATCCAAAATGTACAATTGCTGCTATTGATCCTGAAACTAAATAACGTATCAAAAGGCCTGTTTGTTGGTGTTCATTATTTACCATGGTATTAGGTTATCAATATTTAACGCTTTCTGTAAGAATGTTGAGAAAGGGTAAATCTAAAACAAAAAGCGCGGCAATGGATAAAGATAATACGCAAACAAACGTTACAAATTTCTTTTCTTGGTAAAGTTTTTCGGGATTTTGAGTTGGAGAATGTGGTTTCATGCCAATATGCAAATACCAGACAAAAAGCAAAGCAAAAAGAGGGAAACTAAGCAAGAATTCAATTCGGTATTTAATGAGAAAAACGCCTAGAAATAATGCAGATGATAGTGCGTAGAAAAATGCAGATAATAATAATTTTTCTTCAGTGTAAAAACGAAATGAACGTCTATATAAACCTGCTTGTTCTGGATTGTCAATAAATCGAAATTCTGCATAACGTTTAACTGCCATTAAGAATGCGCCACCCATCCAATATGCCAGTAGAATGCTAGATGGAGGCAGTGAACCACTTGTGAGTGCATACCAACCCAGTAGGAATCTTAACGGATTGTTGATTGATTCAGATAAAACATCTAAGTAAATTCGATCCTTAGTTCTAAATGGACGAACATTATAGAAGACTCCCATAACTAAAAGAAAAATTGCTACAAGTTGAAATTCATTACTTAGAGAAGATGCTAATATAAAACCAAGAGTTGCAACAATGAAATATAATAGGCAAACATAGCGGCCTTGAATATCACCAAGTGCAGAAGGTCGATTTTTTTTGACTGGATGGAAGCGATCGAATTCAGCATCAAGCCATTCGTTAATAACATAATTTGCAGATGCGATGAGACAGACGCTTAGTATGCCAATTAAAAGTGGTTCAATAGCATCTATAAGTGTTATGTCCGATAAAACAATGGCGAGTGCGGCACCCGGTAACATAAAAATATTTTTAAACCAGTGATCAATTCGAAGCAGGTACAAATAGTTCTTCAATGATTTGCTGCTCTGTTCGTCAATAAATAATTGCATATACATGAGAATTCCTCGAACTACCAAAGTGGTATAAGTTTTTATATTTATATGATGTCATTGTTAAATACCTGTTTTAAAGGCATGCACAACTAAGTAATTTAAAATCTATAGTTTGTAAATCCTGCTATTTGTTTAGGATGTAAAAGATATCTCTATCTAATAGAATGTTGAAATTAATATGTTGTGTTGGTTATTTTACACTCGTTAGGTTTAGGAGATCCTTAAGGCGTTTCATTATTGCAAGGCGAAAAATATTAAATTAAAAAATCATTTGATTAACTAATTAGTAAAATTACTAACAATTAAAATTGCTTTTCGAAGTTTGAATATCTTTATCAGAAGAATATTTGTGAATAGGTATATTGCAGTTAATGTCATGTTAAGAATTGATACAAATAAATTACATTACAATCCGTTAATAAGTCTTCACTGTCTTGTAATGCATATAAGCTTGTCTTAATGTATTGAAAAATGATTATTAGATAGTTTTACCAACTTTGCTAGGTTACACTTAATTGTTGGCGATTTAGATTTAGATTTAGAATAAATAATGAAATCTACACTATTGATTCTCTTGATCCATGCTCACATACTTAACCAAATTTGGTGCATGCTCTTGCCATAAATTTACGATATTACAAAATAGGGTAGTGGTTTGTTCTGCATCATAAATAGCGGAATGCGCTTCATCATGACTCCATTCCATACCAGCTGCTTTTGCTGCTCTTGCAAGTACTGTTTGGCCATAGGCTAAGCCAGATAAGCTAACAGTATCGAAAGTACTAAATGGGTGGAAGGGATTGCGTTTAATTTTAGTTCTTTCTACAGCAGCATTGATAAAGCCTAAATCAAAAAAAGCGTTATGACCTACTAAAATGGCTCGTTTACATTGCGCTTCTTTTAAGGCTTGACGGATTGGTTTAAACAAAATTTGAAGCGCATCATGCTCTGATTTTGCATCTCGAAAAGGGTGGTTGGGATCTATTCCATTAAACTTTAATGCTTCAGGGTCAAGATTGGCACCTAGGAACGGTTCAACGTTTGCGTGTATGGTTCGACCTGGAGCAAGTTTCCCATTTTCATCCATGGTAACCAGAACAGCAGCAACTTCTAATAAGGCATCGGTCCTAGCATCAAATCCAGCAGTTTCTACATCAACGACCACGGGTAAGTAGCCTCGAAAACGATTCGACATTTTTATTTTTGTTTCGGGATTATTCATTGATAGTAACAAGTTTCCAAGGTAGTTGTTGCTCTGCGCGAAAAGGTACGAGTTCTTCAGATCCTAGTGGATAACTCGCAGGGACTTTCCAGACTTCTTTTTTAATTGTAACCTTTGTTTTATTTCTTTCTAATCCATAAAAATCTGCGCCATAAAATGAAGCAAATGCTTCAAGTTTGTCTAAGGCATTCTGTGACTCAAAGGCTTCAGCGTATAGCTCAATAGCAGCATGTGCCGAAAATATACCAGCACAACCACAACTGCTTTCTTTCTTGTTTTTTGAATGGGGCGCACTGTCAGTACCAAGAAAAAACTTGGAATTACCACTTGTGGCTGCAGAGAGCAGCGCTTGTTGATGAATTTCACGTTTGAGTATGGGCAAACAATAATGATGTGGTTGTATACCACCTTGAAAAAGCGCATTACGATTTAACAACAAATGGTGTGGGGTGATCGTTGCCGCTACATTCTTATTTGCACTTAATACAAAGTCTACGCCTTGTTTTGTTGTAATGTGTTCGAATACGACTTTCAATGCTGGAAAAGTTTCACAAATTGGATTGAGCGTTTTTTCAATGAAAATGGCTTCTCTATCAAATACATCAATATCTGGCGAGGTTACTTCACCATGAATAAGCAGAGGCAGTCCTAATTCCTGCATTGTTTCAAAAGTTGGGTATATATTTTCTACAGAAGTTACACCAGATTCAGAATTTGTCGTTGCGCCTGCAGGATAAAGTTTCACTGCATGTACATGTTCTGATCCAACCGCTTCTTGAATGTCTTGTTTTGAAGTATTATTGGTCAGATATAAGGTCATTAAAGGATCAAATGACAGTGTTGGGTCTAGCGCATTTAAAATTCGCTGCCTGTACTCTAGTGCTTGTTTGACATTTATTACTGGTGGTAACAAGTTGGGCATAACAATGGCGCGACGGCATTGTTTAGCGGTAAAATTGACAACGTGAATTAGTGCTTCGCCGTCACGTAAGTGAAGATGCCAGTCATCAGGCTGAGTCAGAGTTAATTCGTGCATGCGTTTTGGCAATTCTGCCTTGCTTAAAATCGGCATATCATACCATACAATAAAAATACTGTAGGACTTGTCTCACAAACACATCTATTCTCATAACCTTTTGAATATTAAGTATAAAATATTAAATAATACTAAATTGTCAGCAAAAAATGTGAATAAATCGTAATTTTTCGAAAAAAATGATGCTAATTTGATAATTTAAGGTGTGTTTGTGTAAAATTCGGCTAGACTAAGGGAAATATATAATTTATTGATTTTATTCTTCATTTGTAACATATTGAAATATTTATAAAAAAAAATATAACTGATGAAAAAAGCTAAATAAATTGACCTTGTGGACCGAAAATTGGATCATACACCTTATATATTAACGGCTTTTTATAAATCGTAAGAGAGATTGCTTAATGTCCCCTAAAACGAACGAATTTGATATCGATGCAGTTGAAACTCAAGAATGGGTAGATGCTTTAGAATCAGTGATAGAAAACGAAGGTGTTGAACGCGCACATTTTCTACTGGAACATATGATAGACAAGGCGCGCCGTTCTGGTGCTAATCTGCCATATTCGGCAAATACAGCTTATGTTAATACCATTCCTCCACACCTTGAAGAAACCACGCCAGGCGATCCAGGATTAGAAGACCGCATTCGTACTTATATAAGATGGAATGCAATGGCAATGGTCGTTAAGGCTAACCGCTACAGTTCGGAGTTAGGTGGCCATATCGCGACATTTGCTTCGGCAGCTACACTCTATGATGTAGGTTATAATCACTTTTGGCGCGCACCTAGCCATGAGCATGGTGGTGATTTAATATATTCCCAAGGCCATGCATCTCCCGGAACATATGCACGTGCTTATCTCGAAGGACGATTAACCGAAGATCAATTAGATCATTTTCGTCAAGAAGTGGATGGAAAAGGTTTGTCTTCATACCCTCATCCATGGTTAATGCCAGACTTTTGGCAATTTCCGACGGTATCCATGGGCCTTGGGCCAATCATGTCTATCTATCAAGCACGTTTTATGAAGTATCTACAAGATCGTGGCTTGGCGGATACAAAAAATCGAAATGTTTGGGCATTTTTAGGTGATGGTGAAACCGATGAACCTGAATCATTGGGAGCCATTTCATTAGCCTCCCGCGAAAAACTTGATAATCTTATTTGGGTTATTAATTGTAATTTACAACGCTTAGATGGCCCCGTACGTGGAAACGGTAAAATTGTTCAAGAGCTTGAGGCAATGTTCCGTGGTGCTGGCTGGAATGTGGTCAAAGTACTTTGGGGAAGTTATTGGGATCCATTGCTCGCTAAAGATAAAGATGGTCTATTGCAGCAGCGTATGATGGAAGTGGTCGATGGCGATTTACAAAATTATAAATCGAAAGATGGTGCTTACATAAGAGAACATTTTTTCGGTAAATATCCTGAGTTAAAGGCTATGGTAGCAAACATGTCAGATGAAGATATCTGGCGCTTGAATCGTGGCGGACATGATCCCCATAAAGTTTATACAGCATATAAGAATGCAGCTGAAAGTGATCAGCCAACCGTTATTCTCGCTCAAACTGTTAAAGGTTATGGTATGGGTGCAGCAGGTGAAGCACAAAATCGAACGCATTCGCAAAAGAAACTTGCAGGTGATGACATGATTGCTTTTCGTGATCGTTTTTATATTCCATTAAGTGATGAAGATGCTGCAGCAGGCAAATATTATAAACCTGCCGAAGACAGTGAAGAAATGAAATATATGCACGAGCGTCGAAAAGAACTTGGTGGATATTTACCGTCACGAAGTAATTTAGCTGCGCCTTTGGAAGTACCGGAGTTAACCGCTTTTGATACGTTACTCAAAGGTAGTGGCGAAAAAGAAATGTCGACAACAATGGTATATGTTCGATTGCTGACATTACTTTGTCGAGACAAGAAAATTGGCAAAAATATTGTTCCTATTGTACCTGATGAAGCGCGTACGTTTGGTATGGAAGGGATGTTTCGCCAGTTAGGTATTTATTCTTCTGTGGGCCAGTTGTATACGCCGCAAGATAAGTCTGAAATTATGTTCTACAAAGAAGATAAAAGTGGACAGATTCTTGAAGAAGGGATTAATGAAGCTGGCTCTATGTCTTCATGGATTGCAGCAGCAACTGCTTATAGCTCACATGGTGTGAATACCGTTCCATTCTATATTTATTATTCAATGTTTGGTTTTCAACGTATTGGCGATTTGGCATGGGCTGCAGGTGATATGCAAGCGCGTGGTTTTTTGATAGGCGCAACTGCTGGTCGTACAACCTTGGCTGGAGAAGGCTTGCAGCATCAAGATGGGCATGGATTGGTTATGGCTGGGACTATTCCTAATTGCGTAAGTTACGATCCTACATTTAGTTATGAACTTGCTGTTATTGTGCAAGATGGTTTGCGACGAATGTTTGCCGACCAGGAAAATGTTTTCTATTACATAACAACAATGAATGAAAATTATACTCATCCAGCAATGCCTAAGGGATCTGAAGAGGACATTGTTAAAGGATTATATTTATTTCGTTCCGGTGGTAAAAAGAAGAAAAAAGTTCAACTAATGGGTTCTGGCGCGATTATGCGAGAAGTTATCGCTGCAGCGGACTTGCTGGAAGAAGATTGGAGTGTAGATGCTGATATTTGGAGCGCAACCAGTTTTAATGAGTTAACTCGTGAAGCACAAGCTGCTGATCGTTGGAACCGCTTACACCCATTAGAAGACGCTAAAACATCGCATGTTGAGCAATGCTTAAAAGGTCGTAGAGGGCCAGTTATTGCTGCAACGGATTATATTCGCAATTATGCAGATCAAATTCGAAAATGGGTGCCCGTGAGATATGAAGTTTTAGGTACTGATGGCTTTGGGCGAAGTGATACACGTCAACAATTGCGTAAACATTTTGAAGTAAATAAGTATCATGTCGTTATTGCTGCATTAAAAGCGCTAGCAGATGAAGGTCAATTACCTGCAGGTAAAGTGGCAGAGGCCATAAAGAAATACGATATTGACCCTGAAAAAATTAACCCGTTGTTTGCATAAGGCGGGGGAGAAAATTATGTCTAAAGAAATTCATGTACCGGATATTGGTGATTTTGATGCGGTAGAAGTCATTGAAATATTAGTGGCGGTTGGTGATCAAGTTAATGCAGAAGATTCCCTGATATCAGTTGAGTCTGATAAAGCGGCTATGGAAATTCCTGCGCCTGAATCTGGTGTAGTAAAGGAATTAAAAGTAAGTATCGGTGATCAAGTTTCACAAGGCAGCTTAATTTTAATTCTTGAGCCATCGGGTGAAAGTTCGCCAGAAGAAGAGAAGCCGGTTGATAAGGTCATTGAAAAGCCTGAGCCTAAAGTAGAGGAAAAACCCGTATCAACATCACAAACCATTTCCGCCAAAACTGTTGTTCCACCTAAAAAATCACCGACTGCAAATATAAATGAAGTAAGTTTTGCTAAAGCATATGCTTCGCCGACTGTACGAAAATTTGCTCGTGAGTTAGGGGTGGACTTAGGTCAAGTGGAAGGTTCTGGTCGTAAGAATCGAATTACACGAGATGATGTGCAAGAGTTTGTGAAACGTGCTCTTGCGCAAGCTTCGACAGGAGCAGGTTTGGGCGTAGCACCAATGCCAGAAATAGATTTTAGTCAATGGGGAGATGTTGAATCCAAACCACTGACTAAAATTAACAAACTCACCGGGCAGTTCTTGCATCGTAACTGGGTTACAGTTCCACATGTGACTCAATTTGATGAGGCTGATATTACGGATTTGGAATCGTTTCGAAAATCGATGGTCGCGGAATATAAAGATCGTGGCGTTAAAATCACAATGCTTGTGTTTTTAATGAAAGCGGTTGTTTCTGCAATGAAAGAGTTTCCGCGTTTTAACAGTTCATTGGATACCAGCGGTGAAAACTTAATATTCAAACATTACTTTAATGTCGGTATCGCTGTTGATACCCCTGATGGACTAGTAGTGCCAGTCGTTAAAGATGTTGATCGTAAGTCTTTAGTTGACCTAGCCGCTGAATTAGGTGAAATCAGTGTCAAAGCGAGAGATAAAAAATTGAAACCTTCAGATATGCAAGGTGGTTGTATTACGATTTCAAGTTTAGGTGGTATCGGTGGTACTAAATTTACCCCAATAGTTAATTCTCCAGACGTTGCTATACTTGGTGTGTCACGCTCTAAAATGCAACCAGTATGGAATGGTAGTGAATTTGAACCCAGATTAATTCTTCCCCTATCTTTGTCCTATGATCATCGCGTTATAGATGGTGCTGACGGAGCGAGGTTTACATCATTTCTCAGTCGTGTGCTTTCTGATACACGTCGATTATTATTATAGAAGGGGCGAACATGAGTAATATTATAGAAATAAAAGTCCCTGATATTGGCGACTTCGATGCAGTAGAAGTAATAGAGATTCTAGTTGCACCAGGTGATGTAATTAATGTAGAGGATTCATTGATATCAGTAGAGTCTGATAAAGCTTCAATGGAAATTCCAGCACCAGAAGCAGGGATAGTTAAAGAAATATTAGTGTCCATTGGTGATAATGTTGCTCAGGGTAGTGTGATTCTGATGTTGGAAGCCAGTTCGTCAGTAAGTACAGCTGAAAAGCCTGCTGAAAAAACAGTAGAAGAATTCAATGCGATTGATAGTGAGAAACCTGCTATTGCACCAGCGAATTTTAATGGTGTAGTCGATGAATTTGCAGAGCTTGTGGTATTGGGTTCTGGGCCTGGCGGTTATACCGCAGCTTTTCGGGCAGCTGACCTTGGAAAAAAAGTTATATTGATTGAGCGCTATGAAAATATTGGTGGTGTTTGTTTAAATGTGGGTTGTATTCCTTCTAAAGCTTTATTGCACACAGCTCAAGTTATTAACGAAGCAGAAGAATTTTCTGATATTGGCGTTAAGTTTAACAAACCTGATGTGGATTTAGATAAACTCCGTGGGCATAAAAACAAAGTTGTTGGAAAATTAACAGGCGGATTAAAACAATTATCCAAGCAACGTAAAGTTGATATTATTCATGGATACGGCAAATTTACATCACCTAAGAGTCTCGAAGTCGAAAAAAATGATGGTACGAAAATTAATGTAGGTTTTGAAAATTGTATTATTGCTGCCGGCTCTCGGGTGACAAAATTACCTTTTATTCCCTGGGACGACCCAAGAGTCATGGATTCGACTGATGCACTTGAAATAGAAGAAGTGCCAAAGCGTTTATTGGTTGTGGGTGGGGGTATTATTGGTTTAGAGATGGCGACAGTTTATGATGCCTTGGGTGCAAAAGTAACAGTTGTTGAATTATCTCCAGGATTAATACCAGGTGTGGATCGAGATATCGTTCGTCCTTTAGAGCGTCGCATTAAAAAGAAATATGAAAATATTTATTTAGATACTAAAGTTACTGCCATTGAACCTACAGATAAGGGGCTTGTTTGTTCCTTCGAAGGGAAAAAAGCACCTGCTTCAGATACTTTTGATCGAGTATTAGTGTCTATTGGTCGAAGCCCAAATGGATTATTGATTGATGCTGAAAAAGCTGGCGTAGCTGTTGATACACACGGTTTTATCAATGTGAATAATCAAATGAAAACTAATATTGATCACATTTACGCGATTGGTGATATTGTTGGGCAACCTATGTTGGCTCATAAAGCGACACATGAAGCTAAAGTTGCTGCCGAAGTTATTTGCGATATGAAATCCTATTTCGATGCACGTACAATTCCTTCTGTAGCATATACTGATCCAGAAGTAGCATGGATGGGTAAAACAGAAGAAGAATGTAAAGCAGAAGGGATAAAATACACAAAAGGTGCATTTCCTTGGGCAGCCAGTGGTCGCTCGCTTTCCATCGGTCGAGATGAAGGATTGACGAAAGCATTGTTTGATGAAAATCATCGTATTATCGGTGCTGGTATTGTTGGGACAAACGCTGGCGAATTAATCGCAGAAGCTGTGTTAGCACTGGAAATGGGTGCAGATATGCATGATATTGGATTAGCAATTCATCCACATCCAACGTTGTCCGAGACACTAAATTTTGCAGCTGAAGTCGCAGAGGGTACATGTACCGATATCTATATACCGAAAAAGAAAAAATAATTTGAATCGAATACGATGTATTGAGATTTGGAAATTTATTAGTCTAGATTGAGCAGTACTCATTCGAGACTTTATCATTATTATTGTTAGAGATATTTATGAAAAATATTAACAAAGTTGTATTAGCTTATTCAGGCGGCCTTGATACGTCCATCATTTTAAAATGGCTACAGGATGAATATAACTGTGAAGTTGTGACATTTACAGCTGATATAGGTCAAGGTGAAGAAGTTGAGCCTGCGCGTGAAAAGGCAATGGCTGCTGGTATTAAAGAAATATATATTGATGATTTACGTGAAGAATTTGCAAGAGATTTTGTTTTTCCAATGTTTCGCGCAAATACGATTTACGAAGGGGAGTACCTATTAGGTACTTCTATCGCCCGGCCTTTAATATCCAAACGTCAAATTGAAATTGCGATAGAGACAGGTGCAGATGCCGTTTCTCATGGAGCAACCGGTAAAGGAAATGATCAAGTTCGTTTTGAATTAGGTTATTATGCATTAAAACCAGATGTACACGTCATCGCCCCTTGGCGTGAATGGGATTTGAACTCCCGGGAAAAATTGTTGGATTATGCTATAAAACATGGCATTAGCATTGATAAAAAACATGGCAAAAAATCGCCATATTCAATGGATGCAAACTCATTGCATATTTCTTATGAGGGGGGGCGTCTTGAAGATCCCTGGAATGAACCTGAGGAAGATATGTGGTTATGGTCGGTTTCGCCTGAAAGAGCACCCGATGAAGCCACGTATATCGAACTCGGATTTAAGCAAGGTGATGTAGTTTCTATTAATGGTGAAATAAAGTCTCCTGCTCAAGTAATGGAAGCGTTAAATAAAATCGGTGGCGCAAACGCGATCGGTCGAGTGGATATTGTTGAGAATCGATATGTAGGTATGAAAGCACGCGGTTGTTACGAAACACCAGCGGGTACCATTATGTTAAAGGCTCACCGTGCAATTGAATCAATAACTCTAGATCGTGAGGCAGCACATCTTAAAGATGAGATGATGCCTAGATATGCTAGCCTAATTTATAACGGCTATTGGTGGTCTCCGGAAAGAAAGATGATGCAAGCATTAATAGATGAATCACAGATAAACGTTAATGGAACTGTTCGTTTGAAACTTTATAAAGGTAATGTGATTGTTGTTGGTAGAGAATCTTCGTCTGATAGCTTGTTTGACGAAAACATTGCCACATTTGAAGACGATGCTGGCGCATACAATCAAGCAGACGCTGAAGGGTTTATTCGTTTAAATTCACTACGTTTACGGATTGCCAAAGCTAAAAAATCCTAAAAATTAGAATTGTTCTTATCTAAAATGTATATAAGCCCTATTTGTATCTATAGATAGGGCTTTTTTTCGTGACATGGTTGGCAGTATCCTATCAATGGACTTTTAATTAGTTCTGTTTTTGATACATTACTCACATTATTAATAAATTAGATCCGATAGAATTAGTTACATAAATACCAATTATAGGAAATTCACACATGGCCATCCTATTTAATCGTGAAGTAAAGCTGGTTGAAACAGATTATCGAGAAAAACCTTATTTTTCTGATCATCAAGGATCGATGACGATTAAAGACAAATGTTTTGTTTGTATTTTAGGTTTATTAGGGTGCTTATTTACGATGAATATAATTGTGTATAGTATTGCCGAAAAGTTAATGTATTAACGCATTTAAACTTATTCTTGATTTAAAAAGGCGAATTCCTTGCATAGGGAATTCGCCTTTTTCGTTTTATTCTAAAATAATGGCTGTGTGAATTATGCCAATATTTTTTCCCTCACTGATAACTGGGTGAGAAAGCTGAACGCTGGATAGGTTTGTTGTTGGGTCTTTTTTAGCTTTCTTAGAATTCCAAGTTTTTCCTTGTATGGCATTTTTGAATGGAGGTCGATCGCTAATATTATATATTGCTGGTTTTTTACTACCTGCAACAAAATTGCCTTTTTGATCCCGTATAAACAATTTACCCAACGCTTTGTCCTGCTGCCAGGTACTTAATTTTTTACCTGCTGGATTGCTGATATATTTTTCAACAATAGGATCGTTGGCTGGTAAGGATTTCCAATCTTTGTTATTCATTGAATTCATTGTTTCCGCGTTCATTGATTTTATAGCATTGATGACATCTTTATCCTGAGCCCAAGCAGCGAGTTTGTCTTGATAAGCTTTCACTTTTGATTGTGTATCCGTTGACAATTCAGCTAAGACTGTTGTACTTGTTACAAAGCACAATGCGCTAATATTAAGCATGAAAAATGTTTTCTTCGAAATTTTGTTCAATACCCCTTTAATATACATCCTTTTTCCCCTTTCCATTTTTTGTGTCAATTAGGAGTTAAGATTATAACGGGAGTTTCAAGTTGTGAAGTATATTATTGAAGTTATCAGAAACAAATATTTATATGCAAGCAACAAAATAACTTATAGTCGTTTTTTACCAACAGAAAATATGACAAGTTTCTGTTTATAAGAATTGTGAGAGAATTGAGAAATATGTAGTATAGATACCAGTATTGCTCATACCCTTAGCCATACCTGTTTTAATAGTGAATGGAAAAAGGCCGTATCCGAAATTAGATTGAATACTGAGTTCCGTGCCAATAGCACTATGCCAATCTGCATGATTGATGTTCCGATAACTATCAACTCTAGCTGTTTGTATAAATGGGAGTAACTTAATTCGACTTAAACCTATAGGGGGGCTCATGATACTACGCTGTGGGTTTAATACGGGTATATGTATATTAAACACGAGTTTTTGTAAATTAGTTCCGATAAAACTTCCGTCTTTGTAACCTGCTAAACTATAACTCCGTTTACCAGTAGAGCCTCGATTGAATAACTCAATACCATCACCACCTACAAATAAATCCCCAGCATTTCCTCCTGAGCTTACAACTGTGGCATTTAATTCAGCAATTAATTTCGCGACAGGTGGAGAATAAAGTGAAGTATTCAATATAATTCGACTGTGTGGTTTTATGGGTTGTGAAAAGCGATTGATTTCATAACTCAGAGAAACATTCACACCAGAATGTTGATTAATCGCAATGCTAGGTTGTGATGTCGTACGCCAGTTTATACCTACAGCAACTAAATCATCATTATAGGAGCTATTAATTTTTTTTAGATTGCTTCTCCGTAAATACTGGGAGTTAACACGTTTTAATGTAGAGAATATACTCCAGTTATTGTTGATTGCTAATAGTGGTAGGTTAATCGATAAACTTGTACTACGTTCTTCTCGAAGTAAAACATTATCAGGATAGAAATTTGCTCGATTAACGTTGAGTGTAAATTCTGGTAAGAATCGAGAATAGGTATATTGTATATTCCACAATGGCACGGTGTTTTTTATATCATACGCTAAAACAACGGAATAAAAATGCCGCCTGATAGGGTCATGACTTGATGTGAGCAGGCCTAGGGTAGTTTGTTCATTATTCACCAAAACAAGTGGGAGTGGTTCCCACCATGTGGGTTTGAGATACTTTAAAGCATTATAATTAACAGTTGGTATATTATATTCTTTAGTTAGATATTCAGTTTTATTAATAATTGGTTTTGTTTGAGAGATTAATGGGTATTTTACTTTATGTTGCACAGCTGAAAGAGATAGTGCGTGTAAATTAAACCCATTGTTATCCAATTCAGAATAATACAATATATTGCTAGATTCATTGAGATTTGGGTGTAATGCTGCAGTATTGCTATCGGTTAGTTGTTGTAGTGATTTGTCAGCAATAGTTAATTCATAAACGTTATAAATACCTTCATATTCGGCTGTGTATATAAGTTTTTCGCCGTCCTTTGAAAATTGAGGGTGTGACTCAATAAATTTATTGTTTGTTAATGGTGTCCATTTTTGCCTATCTAAATTAAAAATTTCAAGATTCCAACCATTTGCGGGTCGAAATATTGAGGCTGCGATATGGGTACCTAATGGGGAAATATCCATAGATCCGATAACGACGTTTTTGTTATTTTTCCATAAGGTTTTTAGTAACTGCCCCTTTTCATCTAGCAGATCTAATCGATGTTGACTCGCTTCATTTTTTACAGCAATAATTTGATTTCCATTTGGGTGCCAGATTGCATGAATATAACGTTGATTTAGCGTTAATCGTGTGGTGCGTAGCGTATCCAAATTGAGTTGGTATAAATCTGTAACAAGACGTGAGCTATGGATCCAGTCTTCCATCGGAATGAGTACGCCATTGATTGGATGAACGTCAAAAGAAGCGCCAATAGCAACGGACTTAAGGACTGTGCTGTATGAATCCTTGTTAGGGTTATACCTGACTAAAGATTTAATATCTTCTTGGTTATCTTGAATGAATAATACATCCCCATTCGCTAATAATTTAGAATAGCCTGATTGAAAACCCGAAGTGGAGATTTGATGTTCATTATTTTGAAGGCCACGTTTTTGTTGAAGTTCAGAATCAAACTCGTCATGTAAATAAATTTGAAATTCATCCCAAAGTTCATAAAGTCCCTTAGTATAAATTTCTTTAAAAACCGTATTGATAAAGTAGGGTACGGGAAATCGCGAGTATGCTTTCATAAATTCTCTAATGGAGTTTTTCCCATATTTCTCCTCAAGAAATTTGAAAAAATAAACACCATATAAATAACGATTAGTTCCACCGGGCCAATCTAATTGTGCTTGATTGACTTGATAGAGTGAACGAATACCATTTTTTACTTCATTTCTCATTAACGCTCGAAAATAACTACTTTGTCCTCGCCCGGTTCCTTCATCTTCATGTGTTTCGATATAAGTGGCAATACCCTCAATAATCCATTTCGGCAAATATTGACTTGGGAAGAGAAGCCAGTGACGACCTAGAATACTCCGTAGATGGAGAGGGAATTCGTCAGCCATATCTAACTGAACAATGTGAACATATTCATGTTCAAATAAAAGATATTGCCAATCGTTAAAGTCTTCCAATCCTGTTATTTGAGAAGGTGGTGTCATAAACACTTCAATGACATTATTTGGAAATGGGCTAGCGCGACCATTAGCATTGTCAAAATGATCGTTTAAAATAACATGTGTTTTTGCTTTTGGTTTCCAATTGAAAAAAGTGGTAATGTTATTGTGTATTTTTTCCGCATGTTTTGTGAAGCTGTCAATTTCATTTTTCAAGCCATCATGATAATGAAATAGAAAATGGGGTGTTTCTTGAGTATACCATTCGACATCAGGATCGTATTTAGCAAAAATAGTGGGCGAAAATAAAATAGAAGAAACGATGAAAAAAAACGAAATAATCGATTGAATAAAACGGGGCAATTTTTGATTCATATACAGTTAAATGTCGTTGCTAGATAGCTTTTTCATCAAGACTTTTGATTTTCTGTGATAATTGTATATTGTTTTCCTATCTACAGGTAAAGCATCAATTGATGTTTCTGAAAAACCATTTTCAATAAACCAATGTGCAGTTTTTACGGTGAGTACGAATAAGCTATTGCTGCCGGATTTTAACGCATGCTTTTCTGCGAGTGACAATAAAGTTTCGCCACGTTTTTCATTTTGATAATCGTCATGAATTGCAAGACAGGAAAGCTCTGTAATATTTTCATTTGCATAATGGTGTAAAGCTGCACAGCCGATGATCATCCCGTCTCTTTCCATGACAGTAAATTGAGGTATATCGATTTCCAGTCGCTCTCTAGAACGTCTTACTAGAATATCCTGAGCTTCCAAAGGTTCGATTAATTCGAGTATGCCGCCGACATCATCGATGTTAGCTTCGCGGATGATATCATAACAATCTGTAGTTATGAGTGTGCCTATACCGTTACGTGAAAATAACTCTAGTAGTAAGGCACCTTCTGTTTGATGATCTATTAGATGAACACGTTTAACGCCTTTATTTGTCATATCAATAGCACAGGCTAAATTATGCTGTTCTGTCTGTGAAAGTTGTACGTGTGATTTCAAGTATTCTTTTGCTTCGCTTAGCGTCATTTGTTTGATAATTTTTCCTGACGAGTCTGCTAATGGCGTTTTTTTAGTTAAATAAATAAACTTGTCGGCACCAATATTAATTGCGGTTTGAAGAGCTACTTCTTCAGCTGTTAAATTGAATACTTCACCCGTAGTGGAGTATCCTAAAGAAGAGAGTAATACAATAGTGCCATCGTCGAGTTGCTTGTGAATGGATTTGTAGTCAATTCTTCTCACTTCGCCAGTAAAACAGTAATCCACACCTTCAACTACCCCTAATGGCTTTGCAATTATGAAATTGCCACTAGATACCCGAATATTAGCGCCAGCCATAGGTGAATTGATAACGCCCATGGATAACATTGCTTCAATATTAATTCGAACTTCACCCACTGCTTGCTTAACACACTGGAGGTCTTGTTCATCAGTGACTCGAATATTATTGACAATTTTTGTCTCATTGCCAGCATGTTCTAACTGTCTTTCGATCTGTGGACGGGCACCATGCACAAGAACTAGCTTGATTCCCAGGCTATTGAGTAGTGCAAAATCGTGAATAAGATGGGAGAAGTTGTCATCCTCTACAGCGTCACCATCAAATAAAACAACAAAGGTTTTACCTCGATGAGCATTAATATAGGGAGATGAATATCTAAACCATTTTACAAACTGATTTAAATTTTCAATTTCAGGCAAAACAATTCTCCAAAGATAAAATGAATGAGTAGTTAATGCACATATAATACCACGCAAGTATCGAAATGGTGCAAAATAATGATGAAAAAAATGGGCTATTTCATTGTTTATTAGAGACTAAGAAATATTCGCTGTTAGTGGTTTTCTTTACTGTTCTCTATTGTTTCTGGTTCTCCAAGGGTAAAAAAGAATGTGGCTCCTTTATCTACCGCAGCTTCAGCCCAAATTGAACCGTGGTGGCGACGAATAATGCGTTGTACAGTTGCTAAACCAATACCAGATCCTTCATATTCTCTACCGTGTAATCGCTGGAAAGCGCCAAATAATTTGCTGGAATAAGCCATATCGAACCCAGTTCCATTGTCTTTGACAAAATAAATAGATCGTTCATTTTCCAGTATTTTGCCAAATTCGATTATTGTTGTTTCTTTTTTACTGGTATATTTCCAAGCATTATTTAATAAATTATCAAGCACGATACGCATTTGTTCTGTATCTGCGCTGACTAAATCTGTGACAGTACATTTAAACTCAACTTTTCGGCTGGGATCTGCTTCTTGTAGATTATTCATTATTTCTTTGGCAACATCACCAAGGTTTTGCATTTCAGTTGTTAATTTGACTCGGCCAAGACGAGATAAATTTAATAAATCATCTATTAACTTACCCATTCGTATTGTGTTTTTACGTACGCGTAGTAGTAAATCATGTCCTTCTGCGTCAAATTTATCTTCATAGTCATCCATTAATGCTTTAGAAAAGCCATCTATGGCTCTTAAAGGCGATCTCAAATCGTGAGAAACAGAATAACTAAAGGATTCTAATTCGTGGTTAACTGCTTCCAGTTCTTTTGTTCTGGTTTTTACAGTTGCTTCTAGATTATTTTGATGTGCTTTTAATTCATTTTGTGCTTTAACGCGCTCCAGTTCAGCCCCAGTTCGTGCTGCAAATATTTGCATTATTTCCTTAATGTATTCGATATTTTCCATTGGTTTAGTATCCATGATAACAATTACGCCAATAGGTTGACCGTTAGTATCAAACAATGGAGTGCCAATATAACTTTCGGCTTTCATATCAACCAATTGTTGATCAAGTGGGAATGTTTTTTGGACTTCACTTGGGTAAGCACACGTTTCATGGTTGAGTACTTCACCACAAGGAGAGTTTTGAAATGCATAAGAAATATTGTCAACTATTTGATGGTCGATGCATAAAACAAATGTATTTAGCATAATAGGATCATTTTCATCTATTAGGCTGATAAATGCATAATGAGCATGGAATAATTTTGCCATTTGTAAAATCAGCTGATGAAAAAAGGCTTTACCGGTGGTGGAAGAAACGCCTTCTGCAATGTTTTTTATTATGTTTTCAGTTCGTTTGCGTTCAGTAATATTATGTACTATCGAAAACACATGAGGTTCACCTTGATAGTTAATAAGACTTGCGTGAACTTCTACATCGAGAATAGTGCCATCTTTGCAGACCCGCTTAACTTCATTAAAATACATTTGTTTGTTTTCGATGGTTTTCTTACGTTTCTGAAGATTTTCTTGTGAATCCGGTGGAATTAATTGCTCCAGGTTTAGGGTTAGAAACTCATCTTTGCTATATCCGTACATTTTACAGAGTGCGGGATTTGCTTGTATAGTTTTGCCATCAATATTACGTATAACAAAACCTTCGGTGGCTGAAGAAAAAATATCTTCGTATAATTGTTGAGTTTGTTTCTTTTCAGTTTCGAGTTGTTTTTGTAATGAAATATCTTGTACTGTGCCGATGGTGCCAATTAAATTGTCATTATCGTCAAATTCAACTTTACCATAACATTGTAACCATGCTTCTTGGCTGTCCTGCCGTATAATACGATGTTGTAGCGAATAGGATTGATGCGCTTCAATAGCATGTTCGACTGTATTTTCCAGATATTCCAAGTCGTCTGGGTGAATATAATTGCTATATTCTGCAAAGTTTTTTGGGACTTCTGATTGCTTAACTCCGTAAATCTCACAGGTTCTATTTGTCCAATAGATTGCGTCAGATGCTACTTGCCAACGCCAGATTCCGAGTTGTCCAGCTTCAAGTGCAAGATCGCGCTGTAATTCGGAATATAATAAAATATCACGCGATTTTTCGCTAAAAACTCTCAATTTATTTATACGCACGAGTAGGGCAATCGATAGTAAAAATACTAATATTACAAGGCTGATTCTAATTAAATGATTAAATATAAAAAAATCAGGTAAAACTTGAAGCCGAGCGAGTACCACAAGCAGTAAACAAGTGCTGAAAATAAACCAGCCAATGACTGCAAATCTAGCCGCAGGTTTATTTTGGCGCCAGCCGATAATGGAGGTAGAGATTAAATACAAAATGGTAAAAATTGCAAAGATTGCAGACAACTTATGGATAATAACGATACTGGCAAAGGGTGCTAAACTAGCGGTTAATAACCAAGTTAAGAGTAAAATATCGTGCGATCTTTTTAAATAGACGGGTCGATTTTCAAGTAAGAGAAATTCTTTACTGTGAGTGATGAGAGATATCGCAGCAGCGGCATAAAACATTATGATTAAAAAGGAAGTTGCAGGCAATTGATTTGGGTTTAAAATCAGTTGTAAATAACCATCAATGATTGCGAAGGTTGCAGCGCAGAAAAATACAAATAAACTGAGGTGTAAATAGCTAATTTCTTTGAGCGCAATAAAGAAAAATAGATTATAAACAACGACGATTAGTAATATTCCATAAAAAATACCTAAGACAATGTGTTTGTTTGCACTATTTTGAATGTAAGTTTTATTATTTAATAGATCAATGTTAAGGCTGATATTACTTTCAGATTTTATTCGAATATAAATCCATTGTTCGTGGTTAGTAGGGAGTGTGGTAGAAAAAACAATTTCTTGTTGTGCAATATCACGTTGTGCTAAGGGGATTAATGCTCCGGAGTGTTGTGGTTTAAAATTATTAGATTGAAGAAACACATCCATATAATGGGTATTTGGGTAGTTATTTTGTATTAGCCAGCTTTTTTTTGTTTTACTTTCGTTCTTAATTTTTAAGCGCACCCAAAAGGTACTGGAAGAATATCCAAGGCTCAGGTTGTCAATGGTATTTTTGACAAAACGTTTATTATGTTCAGACTTTCTGACATCATCGATATTTAGCTGATTGCTGGGGTCTTCAAGAATATTAAAATACTGCGCAAGAGGGTATCTATTTTGTTGGTCTGTGATAATGAGTATGTCACTAGCTTGAGAATAACCAAAAAATCCAAAGAATAAGCTTAGTAGAAAGCATGTCTTTGGTAGGAAGAGCTTATCATTGAAAGCCATCTACGATAATTGCCTCACAGATTCAAGGAATGGTTAAAGTATAGCGAATTTTTGAATTAATATACGAGTTTTATTAATAAGTTATCGCATTCTAACGTAAATGCCCTTTGAATTGATGTGGTCGTGATCACAATAATTAAATAGTAAGCTCAATTGCGTGATTTTATACCCCATCGAGGCGTTTTTTTGTTAAAATTCGCCTCTTTTATCCAGTTTAGAAGGTCGAAAAATGCCCACATACCGCTCAAGAACCACAACACATGGTAAAAATATGGCGGGAGCTCGTTCACTTTGGCGTGCCACAGGCATGACAGATGACGATTTCAATAAACCCATTATTGCAATTGCCAACTCATTTACACAATTTGTACCTGGTCATGTACATTTAAAAGATCTTGGTCAACTAGTTGCTCGTGAAATAGAAAAGGCAGGTGGTGTTGCAAAAGAATTTAATACCATTGCTGTTGATGATGGGATCGCAATGGGTCATAGCGGGATGCTTTATAGTTTACCGTCTAGAGAAATAATTACTGATTCAGTTGAGTATATGGTAAATGCTCATTGTGCTGATGCATTAGTGTGTATATCCAACTGCGATAAAATCACACCGGGTATGTTAAACGCTGCGATGCGATTAAATATTCCTACAATATTCGTCTCCGGTGGCCCCATGGAATCGGGTAAAGCTGTGATTGACGGGGAAAATAAAAAACTTGATCTAGTTGATGCAATGGTTATTGCAGTGACTCCTGGTGTGTCAGATGAAAAAACGTTGGAATATGAGCGTTCTGCTTGTCCAACTTGCGGTTCATGCTCAGGCATGTTTACCGCAAATTCCATGAATTGCCTAACCGAAGCGTTGGGTTTATCTCTACCTGGTAATGGTAGCATGTTGGCCACACATGCTGATCGTAAAGAATTGTTTTTGGAAGCAGGTCGTCGTATTGTTGGTATCGCAAAAAGATATTATGAAGAAGATGATGTTTCAGTGTTACCTCGTTCGATTGCAAATATGAATGCTTTTGAAAATGCCATGATGTTAGACATTGCCATGGGTGGTTCCACAAACACAATTCTTCATTTATTAGCGGCAGCAGAAGAAGGGGAAGTGCCTTTTACGATGGATGACATCGATCGTTTATCCAGAAAAGTACCTCAATTATGTAAGGTAGCGCCGAGTACACCAAAATATCATATGGAAGATGTTCATCGTGCGGGTGGTGTAATGGGTATCTTAGGTGAGTTGAATCGCGCTGAACTGCTGCATAAGGAAAGTCCAACCATTCACAGCAAGTCAATGCAAGATGCATTAGATCAATGGGATATTGCTACTTGCAATGATGAAAAAAGCAAAACATTCTATCAAGCAGGCCCCGGAAATGTCCGTACTACGCAAGCCTTTAGTCAGAGCAAACGTTGGCCTACATTAGATGATGACAGAGAAAATGGTTGCATACGTTCTTTAGAAAATGCTTACAGTCAAGAAGGTGGTCTTGCCGTGTTGTATGGCAATATTGCATTTGATGGATGTGTAGTTAAGACAGCAGGTGTTGATGATAGTATTTTAAAATTCTCTGGACCTGCAAGAATATTTGAAAGCCAGGATGCTACCGTAGAAGCGATTCTCGGAGATAAAATCATTGAGGGTGATGTTGTTATTATCCGCTATGAAGGACCACGTGGCGGGCCGGGTATGCAGGAAATGCTATACCCCACGAGTTACTTAAAATCTAAAGGTTTAGGCAAAGCCTGCGCGTTAATTACTGATGGACGATTTTCGGGCGGAACGTCTGGGCTTTCTATCGGCCATGTATCTCCTGAAGCAGCGCAAGGTGGTGCCATCGGCTTGGTTATGGAAGGTGACACTATTGAAATCGATATTCCTAATAGAGGAATTCGCCTAGCCATAACGGATGAAGAATTACAATCTCGACGTGAAGCGATGGATGCGAAAGGTCAAGCAGCTTGGAAGCCAGAAAATCGAGATCGTATTGTACCAGCGTCTCTCAAAGCATATGCGGCATTAACAACAAGTGCATCTCGCGGTGCTGTTCGAGACGTTTCACAAATTAAATAAAATTATTGTTCAATAAAGGAAATAGTATGATTAAATTGACAACCAATATGGGTGAAATCACTCTGGAAATGTTTGCTGATAAAGCGCCCAAAACTGTTGCGAATTTTGAGCAATACGTGAAGGATGGCTTTTTTGATGGCACAATATTTCATCGCGTCATTAATAATTTTATGATTCAAGGCGGTGGTTTCGAGCCAGGTATGAAGCAAAAAGAAACAGGCAAGACGATCGAAAACGAAGCAAATAATGGTGTGTCAAATGAAAATGGTACGGTCGCAATGGCTCGCACAAATGATCCACATTCGGCGACAGCGCAGTTTTTTATCAATGTAAAAGATAATAACTTTTTGGATCATACTGCGGAAACCTCTAGTGGTTGGGGTTATTGTGTATTTGGAAAAGTCACTGATGGCATGTCAGTGATTGAGGAAATTAAGAAAGTTGAAACAGGTTCTAGTGGTGGGCATCAAGATGTGCCAGAGACAGATGTCATCATAGAAAAAGCAGAAATCATCGAGTAACTGTTCGCTCACCTCTGATTTGTCTGATTACTGCGTCAAAAGTGCTCATTTACGAAGAACAGGATGTTTAAATGCTATGTAGCACAGGGATGTGCCAGAATGGTCACTTGTGAACAGCGCGCTTTTTTCTTGCCTACAGGACGTAGGTAATGAGCGATTGCAGGACGCGAAAGCGTTGCACTCAAACAAATCAGAGGCAATCTGTACAGTTACCAACTCTCTCAACTATCCCATAAAATTAATATAATGATTTATAAAATCCTGCGTCCTATCCTGTTTCAATTAGATGCTGAAACGGCTCATGAATTTACTTTAAATTCCCTCAACAAATTTCATAAACTTGGATTGCTGAATCTTTATAGTTCAGACATTGCTGCTGAGACTAAAACCGTTATGGGAATAGAGTTTCCGAGTGTTGTTGGTTTGGCTGCTGGTTTGGATAAAAATGGGGATCATATTAATGCATTGTCCGCATTAGGGTTCGGGTTTATTGAAATTGGAACTGTTACACCAAAACCCCAGGATGGTAATCCAAAGCCTCGAATGTTTCGTCTGCCTTCCAAGCGAGCCATCATTAATCGAATGGGGTTCAATAATAAGGGTGTGGATTACCTGGTTGAGCAGGTAAAGCAGGCAAATTTTGATGGTGTGTTAGGTATTAACATTGGAAAAAATGCCACAACGCCTATTGAAAACGCTGTCGATGATTATTTGATTTGTTTGCGTAAGGTTTATACGCATGCAAGTTATGTCACTATCAATATTTCATCACCCAATACAAAAAACTTACGCCAACTACAGCAGGGAAATGAATTTAAACCATTGCTGTCCTCACTTAAAAAAGAGCAATCAGTATTAGCCGATAAACATGGTAAATATGTTCCATTGGTAGTAAAAATTGCACCTGATTTGGGTTATGAAGATGTAGGTGTTATTGCACAAGTTTTACTAGAGTTAGGAATGGATGGGGTGATTGCGACAAATACGACAATTAGTCGTGATGCGGTTTCTGACGTTCCCCATGGTGATGAAGCTGGTGGGCTTAGCGGTGCACCATTAACGCGGCAATCAACAGATATAGTTGCTCAACTATACGCACATCTTGGCGATGAAATTCCTATCATTGCTGCTGGCGGAATTATGAGAGCCAATGATGCGAAAGATAAAATCGAAGCAGGCGCTAGTTTGGTGCAAATATACTCTGGATTAATTTATTCTGGACCAGAGCTCATTAAACACATTAAGCAAGACCTCTAAGGCGCTGTTTAATATACTTTACTTTTTTTAGTTTATACAGAGTGTATCTTCTTGGATACATGTGTGGTTAATGAGTTACATTTAAAAACAATTACCTTTCTTTACTAAGTTTCTTTTCACCCATCAAAAAAATCCACATTAGATTTTCTGATGTGATTTAACTCACAAGTTTATTTGTGGGTTTAGATTATTATTCCAAAATAAATTGTGTTTGTTATTTTAGAAGCGGTAAAATATTCATCTAAGTTATAAAAAAGCCAGAGTTCAATTTCTCAAAATGCACTCGTCGTTTTCAGATGAATATATAAGCAAAAAATAAGTACTAAGGATTTTAAATGTACGACAAAATTAGATTGTTGTTGATATTAGTTGGTGTTTTATCAATCAGCGCCTGTGGCGTAGGTGGGGTCACGGTTGATGATTGTGACAATCCGCCCCCTTCACGAGTGGCTGAGTGTGAAGCTAAGGCCAAAGGCGTAGAAAGTTCTACGTGGGACACTATGAAATGGAATGATGATACCTGGGGATAATTCCGGGGTACAAAGAAATTAAAGAAAATAAGAGTTGGAGAGAAATATGCGTTATTTAGTTTTATTAATTTCAGGGTTGGTCTCATTAACCGTTGCTGCAGAGCAAATATCTGTACCTAATGAATTTGTTTCAGGTGAAAAAGCTGTTGCTGCAGATGTGAATGAAAATTTCGCTGCAGTGGTAACGGGTGTCAATAATAACGATACAGCGATAGCAACAAAATTGACGAACACAATTCAATCCTGTGATGCAGGTTCTGCTATTAGATCGATAGATACTGAGGGTAATGTTGAATGTGAGGCAGATGATGTAGGTGGTGATAGCAGCGCAGGGGATATTGGCGCGAATACGACCGCAATTGGTGTAAATGCCGCAGCTATTCAAGTAAATACAGATGCAATTGCAACCAAGCAAACTAGTCTGAAAAATTCATGTCCTGCAGGACAGTTTATTATGGCAATTGCTGCAGATGGTACGGCTACCTGTGCTGATGATTTGCAAGGTAGCGCTGCAAGCGCGACTGATATTGAAACTAATAAAACAAATATAGCTGCAAACTTAGTAAAAATCACCGCTAATACTGCTGCAAATGAAAAAAATGCGGAAGATATTAAGATTAACGCTGGAAATATAGCTGATAAACAGCCCAACTTAACTGCTACTAATTGTGGATCAGGGGAAATACTAACTTCGATTGATCCAGCTACGGGAGTTGGTGTGTGTAAAGCCTTAGCAATTCCAGTAGGAGAAGTGACGAGCTCTACAATATTGGATAGTACGATTAAAGATGAGGATATCAGTGGCGCGGCAAAAATTAATCGGGATAAGATCGATGGTGACGCTGGGATGGAATTTGCCCCTTTCACTAGTGCTACGCCAAATTCAGTTGAAACACTAGTGGCTACAAATTTAGTTACTGTAACTCAAGGTGGTTATTTTATGATTACCTTTGCAGGGGATGCTAAAGTTGGTTCAGGTAGTAGAGTTGAGTTGACAATTAAAGGGTTTAATCCAAAAGCATTGACTCGAACAGATCAATTAACTCGATTTATTAGTAATAGCAATGCTGCGACTATTGAAATTCCTTTCAACGCAGCATGGGCATTTGTTTTAGGAGACAAAGTTACTAGTGGTGGTACATTTAAATTTGAAGCTTATGTTAAGGAAGTTGGAACTGGAAAAAGTAACCTCAGCAACATTTCGTTCTTAGTGTTATATGTACCAAAACGTTACTAAGATATTTGAAACTCAAGCCAATGAAGAGAATTTTTTCAGCAGTTATGTCATGTATCATATTGGGAATTTTAATTAATTTTCAATATGTAGATGATACTATTGAGCATTCTAAGTCTGGATTATCGCTAGACTTATTATTGAAAACTGTTCAAACAATGAATGTAAATAAGGTAGCTAAAAACCAAATTAACATTGAAAAAATCACTGAGATAGATAACGTTTCAGAAACAATTCTAAAAGTTAATTCTGGTAAGAGTGTGGATTTTGAGAAAATTCCTGACAATTATAGAGAAAGTTTAGCGCTAGCTAAGAGTGCAGACTCAATGAATCGTTTAAACGTGATAGAAGCGTTATGGAGATTTTCTGCTGATAAAGGAGTACCCGAAGAGGCGTTAGAAACCTTACAGGAAATTTCATTTACTGAAGAAGGAGTGATATCCGATCTTGCTAATTTGGCGTATGAAGATTTAATTGCACTTAAAAAAGGGCTCATGTCGCAATATAAATTGGCTCCTGTAAATAGTAAGAGTATCGTTTATGATAATGAGGAGACGGAACGCATAGCAATGGAGAATGAAATTTATTCTGCTAAATACGGGGATACAGAACAAATTCGTTTGGAGTCTATACAAAATTTAAGTAGTTATCGAAATGGTAAAATGCTTTCTGAAGTTAAACCATTGATGTTTGACTTATCTTCAGATATTCGTATTAAAGCGATAGAAACGGTTTGGAAAGCGAGTATTGATTTGTCTGAAGTAACTGACATGGATGATATCTCACGTACAATGTATCAAGTTAGTAGGGATATTGATCAACGTGTTGCTGAAATTGCAAAAATTGCCTACGACGATATTCAAGGAATTATTCAGCGTCAAGAATTATTGAATTAAAGATAGGTTGTAAAATAAAATATGGGCTATAAATCATTTTTCTTCTTCGTTTTTCTGACTGCTCTTTTCACGTTTAATGTATTAGCTGATGAAACAGTAAAACGTGGCCTTAACTGGCAAGGAACCAGCACAGCAAATACCGAATTACCATTCCTCAAAGGAAATTACCATGCATTAATTATTGGTAACGATCAATACATGGATGAATTGGGTGTATGGAATCCTTTGAAAACAGCAACCAAAGATGCAGAAGCTGTGGCTAAAATATTAGAGGAAGAATACGGTTTTGAAAACATTACCTTATTGAAAGATGCTACACGAAAAGAAATACTGGTTTCCTTAAATGAATTGGCCAAACGTGTTGAACCAAATGACAATGTTTTAGTTTATTATGCAGGCCATGGACATTTAAACGAAGAAAACAAGCGTGGATATTGGGTGCCCGTAGATGCGAAAGGTGAGGACTACACTACATACATTCGAAATTCCACTATTCGTGACGAAATCAATATTATTGCTGAAAAAACGAAACACACCTTATTGATATCTGATTCCTGCTTTAGTGGTTCCTTATTAAGAGGCGGTAATCGTGCCGCGAAAAAAACGGAAAAAACCAGTCCTTATTATGCCAAAGTATCCAATAAAAAAAGTGTACAAATACTCGCTGCGGGCGGTGTTGAGTATGTCGATGATAATTACCGAGGATCAGGCCATTCACCATTCACGTATTTTTTATTAAATGAACTCAGAAATAATGTTGATGCATTGCTTACGATGACAGAGCTATCAAATAATGTGGTAAAAGCGGTTGCAAATAATGTCGATCAAACGCCCGAGTCAGGAATATTGCAGGGAGCAGGGGATGAACTTGGCGAGTTTATTTTTGCGCGTATTAGTCTAAAAGATAATTCAGTTGAACTATTTGCGAGCAAAACAGACCTTAAAACTAAAGACGTTACCATTATAAATACCATACAAGCCACGCCTGAAGCAGAGTCTCATGAAATATTTATTCCACTACCAAGATTTTAAATTGAACAACTTAATACTCACTGTAATAATTCTAATAAGCATTTCTACGCAATCGAGTTGGGCTGCGTATAATTTGGAAGTTAAGGGTGGTTATGAAAGTTGGAAAACATCGCTTTATGGAAATGCCAATGCAGTTGTTGGAGGTGTTGGGGTTGCATATTATAAAGATCGGTATTTTGCAGGAGGAGGACTGGTGTTAGGGGATTATGCACTAGACGATGAAGATGGAAAAAGTATTTCTCGTAAGGATCTAGATTTAGTTTTAGGGTATAAATTAGATTCACAATGGTCTCTATACTCAGGTTATCGTTTCAATCGAACAAACTATGTATCAAATACTTCGGCATCCTTAGACAGGCGAGAAAATACTTTGGGATTAGGTATTGGCGCATCATTCAATGTAGTACTAGCACAATCATGGATTGGATTTGGAACCGTATCAATTAGTGGTATATATTCATACAATAATGCAGACGATAAAGGCAAAGGATATAGTGCCGGTTCAGAAGGCGGAATATTATATAGTATTAATCCAAAAACAACTGTTGCTGTTCGTGTTAAGTATCAAACGAATAAAATTGACTATGATCCCGGTGAGTGGTCTCATTCATATATACGCTTTGGTGCACATTTGGGTTATTTGTTTTAATACAATTTTTTGGAACAGACCGAAATATATTAAAGTCAGATTGCGGTAATTACCCGTGCAACACTCAATTTTTATGCGAGTCTGATGCGACAGCCAATAGTTACAATAATCTCCAGTAGTGTAACACCCTGTAGAGCGAGATTCTCGCATTAAATCCTGTTACACCTTGACATCTCAGCCTTATTTCACTTTGTTAAACGCCAAGTATTCCATTCATTTTTAGGTTGGTTTATCTGTATTTGATCTTAGATTAACCTGATTTAATAAATTTACTTGTTTTATTGTTTAAATCAAACTAAAGTATACTGTATGAATGAACAGTGGTAGGTGAATATGAGATTATACATTGCTGAAAAGCCCAGTTTAGGTCGTGCGATTGCTGCTGTTTTACCTAAGCCTCATAAAAAAGAAGAGGGATTTATTCGCATTGGTAATGGAGATTGTGTGAGTTGGTGTGTGGGTCATTTATTGGAGCAAGTTGAGCCAGATGTTTATGACCCTAAGTTTAAGCAATGGCGGCTGGAGCATTTACCTATACTGCCAGAGAAATGGCAGTTAAGACCAAAAAGTAAAACTAAGAAACAACTTGGTGTTTTAAAAAAATTAATTAAACAAGCAGACCAGCTAGTCCATGCCGGAGACCCAGATCGCGAAGGTCAGTTGTTGGTTGATCAGGTGATCGCTTATCACAACGTATCTAAAAGCAAGAAAGAAAATTTAAAACGTTGTTTAATTAGCGATATGAACCCTGACGCCGTTAAGCGTGCAATTGATCAGCTAAGAGATAATAAAGATTTTGTTGCATTATCTACTTCTGCTCTTGCGCGTTCACGTGCAGATTGGCTATATGGCATTAATATGACCCGCGCTTACACTGTACAAGGAAAAAAAGTCGGCTATGATGGAGTTTTGTCAGTTGGTCGGGTACAAACGCCTATTTTGGGTTTAATTGTTCGTCGTGATCATGATATTAAACACTTTGTTTCCAAGCCTTTTTTTACCGTTCGTGCACATTTAGAGACATCAAATAATCAGGAATTTGTTGCTTACTGGAAGCCCAGTAATGCTTGTCGGCCGCAAATGGATGATGCAGGCCGTGTACTTGTCAAAAAATTAGCTGAAAATGTCGTCATTAGAATAACGGATAAACCTGCTACCGTCACAAAGATTGAAGAAAAACTCAGAAAACAAGCGCCACCACTGCCTTATAATTTATCCTCCTTACAAATTGATGCCGCGAAGCAATATGGACTATCTGCTATGCAGGTATTAGAGGGGTGTCAAAATTTATATGAACGACACAAGTTAATCACTTACCCTCGTTCTGATTCTCGACATTTACCAAAAGATCATTTTTCTCGTGCAAACAATGTCATTTCTGCGATTAAAAATAATTCTGACACACTACTGAGCGCTACCGACGGCGCAAATTGTCAATTAAAAGGTCAAGCATGGAATGATGGAAAAGTTGAAGCTCATCATGCCATTATTCCGACCGAGCGAAAACTCGATTTATCTAAATTGAATAAAAATGAAATTTCACTTTATGAGTTAATTGCACGGCAATATTTACTTCAATTTTATCCAAAACATGAATACTTGGATACACGATTAGAGGTTGATATTGAAGGGGGTTTATTTACTGCAAATGCTAAGTGCATTAAGGTGATAGGGTGGAAAGCCATCGTTTCACGTTCAAAAGAAGAGGGCTCAGAAGAGCCTAGTCTACCAAGCTTAAAAAAAGGTGATAATTTACAGTGCACCAAAGGTGAAGTCATCGAAAAACAAACCCAAGCACCAAAACATTTCACAGATGCAACCTTATTAGCCGCAATGACGGGTATTGCGCGTTATGTATCAAACCCTGAAGTACGAAAAATTTTGCGCGATACAGATGGATTAGGCACAGAAGCCACCCGTGCAGGAATCATAGAGTTATTATTTAAACGCGGTTATTTAGTTCGAAAAAATAAACTAATCTGTTCAACACCAGCAGGACAAGGATTAATTCAAAGCTTACCAGAAATAGCAACACAGCCAGATATGACTGCCGAATGGGAATATTGTTTAAATGAAATTTCCTCACGCTCAAAAAGTTATAACACTTTTATGGTTCCGTTAACACAAACACTCAGTGTTTTGATTGATCAAGCTAAGACAAGCTTACCGAGCGCTTTAAAGGGCGTGAGCTCTGCTAAACCAGCTTATAAAAAACGACGATCATTTAAGAGATAGTGTTCGATAGTCATAGACGACACTATTAAGAATAGGGTACTTAGTTGTAGTAGTTCGAGGCCTATATGGCACAATATCAAAATGAATTCGGCTTGATCTGATAGTGCAGTGTATAGATGAATGACAAAAAACACCTTACTGCGGACCTTGTCTGGAAGTACGTGAACTAAAACTGTGTCAACATTGCTGCCATTTATAATTTTCAACGAGAAAATATTTTTGTAATTTATAGAATCTGGATAACACAATTAAATTCTAAAAACAGTCATTCCCGTATGAGTTGCATTTTCTTTGAGTCACCCCGGTGACGCCATTTAAATTCATCGAGAGTAATTCGATCAATGCGCACTATACCATCAATAACAGACGTTATTAGATTTAAGCGGTTATTTTTTGGAACGAGTATTTCGTTGCGTTTCTCGACAATCAATAAATAGAAATGAATAGAAAGACTAGATTCTGTCAGTGATCTAACGTTTAAAAAGCTTTAGCTATCAAGCTATACGGCATATCATAATATAGTACAATATGATACTTGCCCCCTTTTTCATTTTCTTGAACCACATTGTTAAGAATATTTGTATTTATTACACCTCATTTATAAACTTGTGTTATTTCTCTTTTTAAACTTATCGTGAGCATGTCAACGTTATAATATAGTCGAATGAATAACAAAAAAATCATTAACGCCAAATACCATAATTTTGACCCCAAATTCTCTCCATAACATCTAAAGGTATATGTTCAACAACCCCAGGATTATTGTGAGGATCAACTTGGCGTATTATTGGTTTATTATCTCGATCGTGTCCAGCAACTATTCCACTATGGTCAGCCTGAAAATATGGTGATTGGGGTATAAACGCTGGCCAATAAATTATATCGCCTGGCTTAAGAGGATTTCCCGTCGGTACACGAGTCCGGCCATTCAAATTAGGTTTGGTATCAAAAACACATATGTCCCCCACCACAGGTATATTGCATAAGAAATCCGGTCCTTTTGGTGTGCAGCCACTATTTACATAATTATGGCAGTTACAAGCTCTTGGAACAGCTTCTCTATTTGAATTAGGAGTCCTTCCTGTTTCAAGGCCACTAGGATCGGTTAGATTTATCGGGTTTTGAAAAACGTATGAATAAAGATTTGCATCTCCTGCCGCAATGTTTAATGGATCTTCACTGATAAACCGCCCAATTGAAGGATCATAATAGCGTGCTCGATAATAATATAATCCACTTTCAATATCATACTCCCGACCAGTAAACATGTATGGATTTTCAATAGTTCCTACTTTTTTAACTACATTTCCAAATGAGTTGTAGAGATACGCTTCATGTATACTGCCATCACTACTTGTCAGGTCAGATATTGATCCTAATCCATCTTTTATATAATAAGTCGATATTTCACCTTGCACAGCTTTGAGTGGCTCATCAACATCAGGTCCATGCAAGTAATACTTGTGCAACTGCCCTTCAGTGTATTCATAGACAATATCTTCAGTGTCATAGATATACTGAGTTTCTACGCCATTAACAGTTTTACCAATTCGACGCTTCAAAGCATCGTAACGATATTCAATGATATTATCCGGTATATCATTAACTGATCCTTTACTGATAATACGAATTAACAAGTTTTCTGGGTCAAACGTATAGTCAGTAATACGGCCAGTATTTTTATTCGTTTTTTGTTCTAAGTTACCGTTTTTGTCATAAAGGAAAGTGTAATTACCGTTCTCATTTAAACGATTTGCGCTATCGTAATTGGCATTTAGTGACTGCCCATCTTTTAATAGGCGATTGTCAGCCTCATCATAGTAAAATATTTCCTGAGGCTGATCAGCAATAGGGTGATCGGCGCTAGTTAAACGATTAAGGTCGTCGTAACCATACTCAATACGAGATCGGGCAATATCAGGAAAAGCTTGGCGTACAACGTCCATACCATTTCGATTACCCGCTTCATCAGAATTGTAACTAAATGATGAAATAACATTACCCAAAATCCCATTTGTTAGTTTTTTAAGCTGCCCGGCAGTATCATACTCATAGGTTGACACAATTCCATTGGGTAAATCTGTTTCAATGCGTCTGTACAAATTGTCATAGGTGAAACTGTAAATTTCATTGCCTGTTGATATGCTATTGAGTGCGTATTGCTCATTGAACCCATAAGTAAGTACATTACCTAAACTACTACTAGCCGTCTTTAGTCGATTATCATCGAAATAGGAATAGCTAAATGAAATATTGGGCTGATTTGGAGAGCCTTCAGTCGAAGTAAATATCAGACGGCCAATATCATCATAATCAGACGTGATTTTGCTATCAGAATCAGAAATAGAAACTAAATTACCAAGACTATCATATTCATAAATAACTTCATCGCTATCCGCTATAATCTTCTTTTTGAGTCTATTCGCACTGTCATATTCATAACGAATTTCGTCGCCCTTACGAGTTGTTCGGGACTTTACATTCCCCTCACCATCATAGATAAAAGTTTCTGTTTCACCGTGAGCATCTGTAATACTCGTAAGGCGATTTCTTTTGTCATACCCAAACATTTGGCTCTGTGATCGACCATCTGTGATTAGCGTAAGATTGTTTTCATTGTCATACTCATACTTTATGGACTTTCCTGCTGGCTGATTTACTTGTGTTAACCTATTCATGTTGTCATAGACAAACGTAGTACTTTGGTTAGGAAGATTATCCAATGTTACATTGACAATGTTTCCAGCATCATCATTTTGTATAGTGCGAGTGCGATTTAGTGCATCGGAGACTTTGCTCAAATTGCAACGTGCATCGTAACTGTATTGCATCAAGTATGCCTCCGGTTTATCGACGGCTCCCTGTATCGAGGTAACTGAGCCTGGGCAATTTGGGTCACCGTATGCATAGCGAGTTTTGATTCCACCAATATCGGTTGTTTCAATGAGATTGCCAGTTTGATCATGGTAGACGAAGGTAGCTTCTTTACCATTGGAGTCAAGAATACTAGTAACAGCATTAAGCGTTGGGTGATATGAGAGAATGGTTTTGTATTGGGTAAACTCATTTAGCACAGTTCGTAAATTACCAAATGAATCATATGTCATCACCATTTTGCTATTATTGGGTCGCTTAACCAAAATGGGATTACTATTGGCATCACGGGTAATTTCTGTTCTTTGCACCATACCATTTTCAGAGCTCGTAACAGCACCAAAGCGGTCGGCTGTGATTTTAGTGACTTCGTTATTACCATTATACAGTACCGCAATACTGTCTTTTGGTTGAAATACGTCGGCAGGACTATCACCTGTACTGGCACTGTTTGCTCTAATGGTTAAGCTTCGCCCTTCAACTGGATTAATGATGACTGTTGATGCGTCAGGACGAAGCGCACCGATATTTTGTCCGAGGGAATTATAATTATAAACGGTTACGTGATTATTCTTAGACTGTTTTTCTACTAGTAGATGGCGTTCGTCATATGAAAACTTACGCGAAACATTATCCGGGTCAGTAATCTCTATAAGATTACCATGAGTATCGTGCATAAATTTTGTTACTCGATTTATTGGGTCGGTAATGCTAACTAGATAATCACCCTCATACGCTAGCTTGGTTTCCAGATTAACAGGGTCTTTGACAAGTATTAACCGCTGCTTTTCATCGTATTCGTAGCTAGTGACATTCCCATTTCGGGTACTGATAGATACCTGTAAACCATTAGCATCATAAAATACTTGAGTACCATTTAAAAACGTTCGTGTATAAGTTCCATCACTATTTCGCTCCATATTTGAGTAATCGCCACGCGGTGATTGGTAATAACGAACACTATCTTTCGATGGTTTGGCGGTTAAAAGAAAATCTGTTGGAATTAAACCACCAGGCAGCCCGGCGCCAGTTGCAGAAAGAACAAGGTTGGCTTCCCCTGGACCTTGAGCATAATTAATTTTTATTGGCACTAAACCGGACTCGACAACCACTGGTGATGATTCAAATACAGAAAAAGAAGTAATCCCATAAAAGTGTATGATGGACTGCCCATTAACAAACAATTCAAAGGCATCATCAACACCTATACGAAAAATTATTTCGCCACTTTCTGGCACATCTAAGAATCCCTCAAAAGATGCACCAAAGTTTGACATTCCTCCGGGCGGCTGAATGCTAATATCATCGCCTTGCGGAAAGTTCGCGGTACTACCAACATCTATCTCATTATTACTGCCCGCATTGAAAAACGAAAATCTGTCTAATCGGCTATCTAGAAAATTGATTACAGGTAACGTAAATTCATTGACTTCTTCAACGAAAGTATTTACGCCTACCTGACGAGTTACTTGAAACGACTTAGCATTATTATTCGCAAATCCTGATTCGATATCAAACCCATCGTAAAATCTACTGCGTAATCCATTTTCAGCAATCAGAGGATCGAAAACTATTGCCGAACCACTTCCATCAGCCAAAAGTAGCTTTTCGTTATCTTGTGGATAGAGGCGAGAAACACCAGAGATTCCCCAGCCAGAACCTATACTGCTATTAGCCTGGTTATAAACAAGCAAGTCATCAACAATAACTACATCAAATGTTGAATCTTCAAAGTAATTAGTAAGTGTTGCCTCGTAGGAATATAAACCTGTTACGAAGTCAATTGCATCAAATTGAAATTCGGTGCGTACTGTTTCATCTTCATTCTCTGATAAGGTACCAGTGTCAGTAAAGTACAGTACGTCTTGTTCAACATTAGCAACCATCAAACTTGCAGAAATCATTTTCGGCACTGCACTACGAACCGGAATAGTGGCATCCACACTGATTATAGGCCGTGGATTTGCCCGAGAACTATCGTAGATAAGATTTAAGCTTCGCCATTGCTGTTGTGATTTGTAGGCGACAATTTTATGATTTTCTATGAGTGCGCCGGTGCAGAGTTTTGTGGCTGAAGCGGTTGGGTAAGTTGATGTACAATCTAAAGGCCCTTGATTATCATTGTTGCTTCCCAGTAGCTCAGGCAATAATGGTGATAAAAAGTGCCAATCTGTTGCTCGAACGCCGCCAGTAATTGTTTCAATGGCGTTTCCATCTTCTGTAACTTTGCCTTTACCTACTACGACGAAAACACCTTCGTGTGGATCGAGTGACCATATATCTGTTTCTGAATCCGCTGGTAAATTATCGGTATTTGGGAAAGTAATGGGTACGGGTTGTGAAAATTCGACACCAATTGGTTGTAAGGTAATTAATAATCCTGGATTGAATTTGTCTGGCATTGCGGCAGGCGCCAAACCTTCGGGTACTTCAGCAATAGAAATGGGACCAGCGTAATCTGAACCATCAGAAGTTTTTGCAGTATGGGCTGGAATTTCTACAGATATATTTAATCGCTCATTGATCACCATTGTGGTGGCGTTGGGGTCAACTTCTACGATACTCGCTTGCTCTAATCGTGGAACATAAAATGGGCGACTAACTATATTTTGAACGTTGGCTAAGATATGAAATTTTTCCCGAAATCCCGCATACCCTGAACCATCAGGTGCAGTATTAGCAGAAGCAGGATTTATATCGAAGACTTGGTTTCCCGATGGAACATCCATTAATTCAAATTTACCATCCCTATCAGTAGTGGTGGAATACTCTGTTCCTAGCAACGATATAACTGCACCTACAACAGGTGTTTCTTTCTGATTAAAAACAAAATCATTGGTGTCTAAAACTCGCCCACTTAATGATGTTGTTATTTCCGAGTTTGGTGTGAGAACAGTAATTGTAATTTCTTGGGAGCTGGTAAGAATTCCATCGCTTACCATAAACTGAATTTTATGGTCGCCCACTTCTAACTCAGTGGGTTTGAAAGAAAAGTTACCAGATGTTGAACTAATACCACTATTGTTAGGTAAACCCACCGCTGAATATCGAAGTGTATCGTCGTTGTAATCAAATGAAGCTAATATTAGTTCTAAGGTTTCACCAAGTTGAAAGGTTGTGTTTTCGATAGGTAATAGTTGTGGTGCCTGGTTTTCTGCAAGTGCTATCCAACTAGGAGCACCTTCGGGAACGGAAGCACCGCCCAGATAATTGAGCCCATCTGGGGCCTGTAACGCAGATATATCAATCGTCGCGGCTGCTGCTGCGAGTTTAGATAGAACATCCACTCGTGAGGACTCATCAAGAAAATCGTCTGTAATAGATTGAAGTGTTAATACATGATTGGATTTGGCAACCGCTGCAGAGAACAGCAAAAGAGTGGAATTAGCCGCCAATAGGGATTCATTGTCACTATATATATCAAGCTGCCAAAACGCGTTCTCATTCGGGAAGCTTAAACCAAAACTATTCTTTAGTTCCTCTATGGCTGTACTATATGATTCATCATATGATTTTCCTGTTGCCATCAGTGCTCGTTGGCGCTGACAAACAAGATGGGTAAACAAGTTGATATTGATAGAGAGATTTTCAGGTGAAATTTTTGGTGTCGCACAGAGCGTCACAGAATTCGTGCTTGTTTCGCCAGTAATTTCACTGATGTATTGGCCTGTGGCTTCAATTAGCGTAAAACCAGACCAATTGACTGTCGCTTCGTATAAACTGGTTTGATTAAGTGTGGTATCTTCAACCTTATCAACATTTGGATTACCATTTTCCAAAAGTGGCTGAATATTAACTGTTGAACCTTCTCTTAACGGGCCCTTTTGGACAACACCGCTAATTGAGAGAGAGATTTTAGAGCTGCTGCTGCCACCACCACATCCTGTAATGGTGCCAACAAAACTGAACAACAAAACCGCAATACAAAAAAACCGTTTGCTAAACATACAAATCCTTTTATTATTAGCGTATGGGTAAGTTCGATTATATGCGGCGTGACATACCTATATCAATGCTAATTAAAGACACTACCATTCCCACCCCTAGTCGCCAAAAGGCAGAGTGAGCTTATCAAAATTACATTTCTTTACTGCTTTTAAAGAAATAACATACACCATTTGTAAAATAAATTCTGGTAATGGGTTAAATCACTTTGACTGGTCTTTTTTACCCAATAACTACCGCATCTGAATGTCAGTATCGATTTAAAGTTCACTTAAGGATAAATCTTGAATTCGAAAACTGCATATCGGTTAGTTGTGTGATCTTGTCATCAAATAAAAAATATTAAAAACAATTATAAATAGTCAGACTGTACTAGTTGGTAAATATAGATTAATCGACTGCTTTCTAGCAACATTCTCATACACAGGAATTTTAGAGATTCTCAGTTTTAAACAGGATTATTAAAGTACACTATTTTTCTGGTTGGCTGCTCATGGCTAATATTACGCATTCATGAAACTTTCAGAGTTTACATCAAAAAGGCAAGTTGTTAATTCAATTATTTCTAAATAAGTTCTGTTTTGATAATAGTTGAAGTTATTGATCGTTATGTACTCATCTCAGAATGATAAATAAGTAATTAAGAAAAACTTATTTCTCCAAAATACTAGTAACCAATAAACGCTCTTGCCACCGAACGCTTTTATCATGTGACACTTTTGGTAGGGTATTAATATAATTTCTTACTTCATTTATGCCGTTTCTAATATTTCCCTCACTACCATCAATAACAAATTGCTTTCTTTTTTCATCCCAATGATTATCTGGTAGGTATTTTTCGAGGTTGATACTTGATGCAATCAGTTGTAGAACTTCGACGCCCGTGGGTGGCGTTATTTTAAACTTGCCCAGTTCGATAAAACGATTGGTCTGATCACGAGTAGTGACTTGTACAAATGGTACATCTGCTTGACGCAGGGGAAGTAAATATGAGTATTGATCATTAGTATGAATGACGTGTACAGCAATATAATAGAATCCTGGTTGAGCCAATTTAACGTTTAAGCTTGTGGAGTTACCTACTAACAATCTTGGGTTATCTGTTTGTTTATCCATGGCTATGCTGGCTGAAAAACCATAGGAGGATCGTAAGCGTTGTTGGGGATGAATGTCATTGTCAAATAAACGACTGGATTTTCGTTTTTCGCTTAAAAATGTACTATCCAATAAAACACGTTCTAGTTTAATTAATTCGTTGTTTTCATCAAATAACCAGAGGTTAAAATTTACGTCACCATCGGATCGGAGGCTGTAGTCCATAAATAAGTGATTTTTTGTACTTGTTTGAGCTTGTTTTACTTTAGCGGGTAGTGATTTGTAAATAGCAGAAGCAAACGGTGTCACTTCCAAGCTGTTGTCACTAATGATGGGTGCGAGATAAGCTTTGTTATCACCCACAAAATCAGATAAAAATTTATTTAAGTCATTTGTTGATAGAATTTTAGAATTGGATTTTTGTTTAGATGATAAATAATTGTTAATTCTATCGAAGTCAATTTCCTGAGTTTTGATGCCCAATAAGCTAGCCAATGGTTGATAGTTTGCATAATTGTACAAGGCAACTATTTTTTTCTGTTTATTGTTTGAGGGATCATTGAAGATATTGCTCAATATATCTAATTGGTTCTTATAGTTTTGTGAGAAATTTTGTTCATTAAAACTAATTTGAGTTTGGCTGTCATTTTTAATTTTATTAAGTTTTAACGAAACACCTTTTAAAGGTAATGGCCAATGTTTTAGATATTTTTTGTAAATTCCGACGCATTCGTCTCGGTTTAGAAACTTATCCGACGAATTACATTGAGAGAGCATACTATTGTACAAATTATTGGTCATATCTTGACGTGCAAACCATTTGGCATCTTCATGATTTTTGCTGATGTGATTGCCGCTGGTTTTATTAATGTTTAAATCTTTGAGTAAGAGTGATTTAAACATTTTTGGTTTTTTTAAAGCTACTTTTTCTTCTTTCGTTTTTGTAGCAGGTTTTTGTTTTAGAATTTTATCTTTCAGTGTTAATAAAGGATTATGATCGGGGATAATAGTTAAACCCTTTTCAATAAATTCCAATGATTTTGTTAAATTGTTTGATTCAAAACGTTTATTTGCGAGATCTAAATAACGTTCTGCGATTTTATTGAATCCTTTAAGTGCTTCTGCATTATTTTGGTCTAGATCGAGTATTTCTGAATAGTATTCGAAAGCATTGTCGCCTGCTGGAGAACTAAAGCGCTTTTTAGCCATGGCATGTTGCGCTTTTTCCAATAACTTTTGTATACGATCCTCATCACTGATTTCAGAAACTTCTGATTTAATTTCATCCGGCACTTCTTTTTTTGCAATTTCAACTTCAGGCATTGCAAGTTTTGGCGTTTCTGTGATAACAGGAATTTGTTTTTGAGGTTGTGATATATACCAATAAGTTCCACCGCCAACGAGGACTAAAAAAATGACTAACGCAATAATTCCAGTTTTACTTTGACTTGTTTTTGCTTGAGGTTGAGTTTTTTTGATGACAACAGTGTTATCTGCTTCATCTATCTCACGTGGAGGCATTATCTGGGTATGATCATTGTCAGGCAATAACTGGGTGTCATCAGGTATTATTTGAGTCTGGTCAGAATCGTTTTCCACACCCATGGCCTGAGTTTGGCCGTCGTCCGGCACTCTATGAGTTGAGTCATCAATTATCGTATTTACATTGTAGGTTTTAGCATCATGGGCAATGTTAACGTGAGTTTCTTTTGTATGAACATCAGAATCAACTCGACTAATATCAACATTGAGTGCTTCGCCTTCCAGGCTAAACATTTCCAAGGCTTGGATAAGTTGATTACCATTGGCGAATCGCCCATCAGGTGCTTTGGCAAGTAGTCGATCAATAATGGGTTGGAACTGGCTCAGATTTTCGGGTAATTGGGGTATAGGGTCATTGATGTGCTTGAGTCCAATGACATAGGTGTCTGACGCGTCATAGGGTTTAGTGCCTGTGAGCGTTTCATAAAATACAATACCTAGGCTATAAAGATCTGAACGTCCATCAAGCTCAAGTCCACGAGCTTGTTCTGGGCTCATGTAATTCGGGCTACCAATGGTGCTACCCACCATAGTGAGTTGGGTGCCTGAACTGATGGCTTTAGCAATACCAAAATCCATCAAGACGGCACTGCCATCTTCCCGAAAGATTATATTCTCAGGTTTTACATCTCGATGGATAAACCCTTGGTTACAGGAATAATTGAGAGCACTCGCGATTTGCTTAATAACTGCTAAGCTACGAGAAATTGAAATACCTTCTTTGATTAGCGTGTCGAGATTACCGCCGCTAGCATATTCCATGACGATATAGTTTGTATCATCTACTACGCCGGCATCGTAAACAGTCACAATGTTGGGATGAGCCAAATTTGCCATTCGCGCTTCTTTGACAAATCTGTCAGAAAAGCTCGGATCAGCGGCCAAAGCGGGCGACATAACTTTTATTGCGACCAGGCGACCAATGGACTCTTGCGTGGCTTGGTAAACGGTTGCCATTCCGCCACGTCCAATTGTCTTGGTGATTTTATAGCCAGGAATTGAAATCATTGATTGTTTATTTTTCTCTATGCGAAGGCTGAGTTTATCATAAGCATTATGAGCGTACAGTGTCTATGATAGGGATTTTAATCAAAAACTGGTCGTGAGGGTGGAGTAGCGTTATCCTAGAGGATTCAATGGATCTCAAAAGGAAATTGATCATGTCTATTAGTTTATATTGCTATCGAGCTGAAATAGTCTCTGTATATGATGGAGATACTTGTACTGTGAATATTGACATGGGACTCAGTACTTGGATTCATGGTGAAAAGTTACGACTTAACCGTATTAATACACCTGAATTAAGGGGTGAAGAACGCGAACAGGGTTTGTTGGCGAGAGATTTTTTACGTGAACTCGTTTTGGACCGGGAAATATTATTGCAAACAATTCGTGACAAAAAGGGTAAATACGGCCGTTATCTTGCTGAAATTTGGCTTTTAGGTGCTGATGGAAAATGGCTTAATGTGAACGATGAGATGATATCTTCAGGTCATGCTGCGTACTATCAAAATAATGTTCAAGCGGTAAGTTTTGATGTAAATAATTAATGAATTTGTCATATGTTTCTTAATATTGTTGAGAAAATTCACCGATGATTTACTGTTAATTTAGTGTCAGCAGATCATCGGTGAATATTTATACTTAAAGGCGAAAGGCTTAGTAAACGAGCAGGGCGATACCCGTTTGAATTAAGGTTTTTTGTACCTCATCATTTAAGCCGGTCGAGTTATTTTGGCTAGATCAATGATTTTCTTTCTTTGAAAGATTAAATCCCATCGAGAGCCACCTTTTTGAAGCCACAAAACGGTTGATCGCATTAATGCCATTAATAATGCTCGAATTTTATTGGCTGTGGCCGTATTTGTGAGATATTCAGGTTCACCGCTCACCATAATTTGAGGTTGAATGGTACTGATGGTTTCCGCATAAGTATCGGCTAAATTCGCAATGACATTTTCATGCGTGAAACTCTCAAAGGTTTCGGCTTGATTTTTTGCTAGACTGATTCCGTTAACAATTCGATCATCCAATGCGGGAAGCTTGCGGAGTTTTTTTTCCAAGTGAATTATCCCCAAGACATATCGTGCAATTTCCATATCTCGTGTTTTATTTGTTTTGTCAAATATATTACAGAGTAAATCAAGTCCATATTGCACACCATAGATATCACCGTAAACATCTTCAGTTGTTTTTGAATCAGTAATTAGTATGCTATTAATACTGGCCTTGTAAGCAGCGTCATTGGTACGACCGGTATGTGCCAATTCGTAAATTAAATAGCCCGCCTGAAACATGCCGGCCAATGGAATAATATTTTCTCTATTTGCCATTAGGAGTGTTTAACCTTCAACATTTTAAAATTTGTTATTTAGTGTTTGGTTTCACGGATAAGCATTTATATCCAATAATACTTAACCATAAATTATATTATCTACTACGTCGATGATACCACCACCCAGGCAAATATCATCCTGATAAAATACAATGGATTGTCCGGGGGTCATCGCACGTTGTTTTTCATCAAAAACGATTTTCAAGTGATCATTTTCATTATTGATAATTGTGCAGCTTTGATCAGTTTGTCGGTATCTGGTTTTTGCCGTGCAACGATGGGGGAGTTTGGGTTGCAAGCCAGATGTCCAACTTATATCTATTGCGGTTAGTGAGTCACTGAACATTAAAGGGTGATTATGTCCTTGTTCTACAATTAAGATATTTTCTTTTATTTTTTTGCCTACCACAAACCAAGGTTCTTCGTTAGCGTCGTTTTGTCCACCAATCCCCAAGCCTTTACGTTGTCCCAATGTGTAATACATAATTCCTTGATGTTCAGCAATTGTTTTTCCTTCAGCGGTTTGCATTAATCCCGGCTGCGCTGGTATGAATTGACTGAGAAAGTCTCGAAAATTTCGTTCGCCGATAAAGCAGATACCGGTGCTATCTTTTTTATCGTGAGTGATAAAGCCAGCATTACTGGCAATTTTACGCACAGCAGGTTTTTCTAATTTTCCTAAGGGAAACAGACTTTTTGATAATTGATCTTGGTTTAAAGTATATAGAAAATAAGTTTGATCTTTATTCTGGTCGATAGCACGTTTTAGATAAAATAAGCCATCTTGTTCTTCTATGTGGGCGTAATGTCCGGTGGCTATTTTTTCTGCGCCCATGGCCAAAGCATGATTCAAAAAAACCTTAAATTTCACTTCTCGGTTACAAAGTATATCTGGGTTGGGTGTTCTACCAGCACGATATTCGTCTAAAAAATGGGTAAATACATTATCCCAATATTCCGGAGCAAAGTTTTCCCAATGAAAGGGGATAGCAAGGTTTTCACTAATTTGTCGAGCATCTGCAAGATCTGTTTCAATTGGGCAGTTACCATCGCCCTGTAAATCAACCCAGTTCTTCATGAATAGACCTTCCACCTGGAAGCCCAGGTCTTTCAATATCAGGGCACTGACTGAGGAATCAACCCCACCAGATAGGCCTACAATCACTTTGGCGTTTTGCTTTAACATAATTAAAGAGAGAAAAATGTATAGTGCAATATTGACATAAAATTAATGTGTGTAATATCTATGCTGAAAATGCCAAAAGTAGAATTCATGGTTGAAATAATAAGTTTTATTGTTAATTTGCTGATAGATATGAGACAAAGATTATATCAATAAACTCGGTGATTTGCATGAGTCACTAGAGATACGTATTTGCTTATGTTTTAATTGGTAAAATTTAAGCATTTCAAATGCTTAACAAAATGTTTTACCTAAGTATTTTTATAATAAAAATCAATCACTAACGGGGTGTTATTAATCTATTTTGTTCATGTGTGATTTATAATCTCGGTTTATCCTGCTAATGGTATCAATGACTAAAGCTGGAATATAATGCGAAAAGAATCTTTTAGTCTACGTAAACGCTTTATGCTGATAATAGCCGTTTTTTTCAGTGCTTATTTGTTATTAGCGGTATACACAGATAAAGCAGCTCGAGATACGGTTAATCACAGCCAAATCTTAAACAATGACATGCAAGAGCTGGGTGTTATTGTAAGTTCACTTTCAGATACTTTGCATTTGCTTGGCATTGCCATGTATCAATCCACGCTGTATGACAATGGTGATCAACCTCAGACCATACACACTCGTCTGCTACAACTTTCTAGTCAAATTAATCGTTTGTTGAGTTTAAAAGCGGTGAAAGAACATAGCGAATTCAATGATCCTGCAGTTGAATTATCCATCGGTATGAAAGCGCTGACAGAACAAGCACAATATTTATTGGAATTGCAAAGTAATACTGAGTTGAAATATCCCGCTATTCCAATAATGCTAGACAGAATGCAGCCAATTAATCGTGAGGTGATTGGTTTGATCGCCTCAGCCATCGATGATGCAAAATTGGAAGTCGAAGCAAACCCTGAAAAACGCCAGGTTCTCGATAAATTAATTGAGGTGCGTTACATCTGGTCCCAAGTGATAAGTTCGGTACGTGTTTTCGTTGCCAATCGATTGGGTGCATTTGGGCCACCCTTAGAAACAATGGTGGAAGTAGAAAAAGATAAAAAACTCTATTCAGAAGTATTGTTAGATTTATTTGATCAACTTGATCAGTTCGACCACAAGGGATTATTAGGCTTTGTGCAAAAAGATGCACTTCGGCAACTTCAAATATTAAATACTCAATACAATGAATATTATCAACAAATTGCAAAAATCTATTATTCTGTAGGTTGGCGTGCAGACAGAACGCTTTTGCAAGAAGAGGTCGATCCAGCATTGGAAGTTGCTTGGACGCAAATTTATTTGTTACAAGATCGAATCAATGATTATTCACAATCTGGTATAAATCAATTTGCTCGAACAGCAGATGATTTGTCGAAATACATATGGTTAGCTGCTGTCGTTTCCATATTGTTAATGTGTTTGGGTTATCTTGTCTTTGAATATCTAATTCGTAAACCCATTATCAGTGTTTCACAGGCATTATTAGATGCTGGCGAAGGTATGAATACGGAGCCTGAGTTACATTTTAAAGCGAAAGAGACGGATATGTTAGTGAGTGCATTTTCTCATATGCAGAATCAAGTGCATTCAAGACAAATTCGTTTAGAGAGTATTTTGGATAATACCGGAGAAGGAATACTCACGATTAATATTAAAGGCGAAATAGAGAACTTCAACCTTGCAGCTCAGTGTTTGTTTGGATATAACGAATCTGAAGTTAAAGGTAAAAACATTTCTATGTTGATTCCGGCCTATTCAGGTTTAACGAATCAAAATTATGTCACTCAACTCGTTAGTCAAAATAAAATCAGTGGCCTATTAGGTGATCACGAGGTATTTGGGTTGTGTAAGGATGGTCGCAACTTTCCAATGTCTATGCGTATAGGTCAAGCGATTATTGAAGGTGAAGTGTTGTACACGGCATTATTATCAGATGTGAGTGAGCAAAAAGCGATGATTGATCGCTTAACAACACTGGCTGAACGCGATTCACTCACGGGTTTATATAATAGACACTTTTTAATGGATGAATTAGAGCGAATTGTTGACCGTGCTTCACGTGGCGAGCACCAAACAATTGCACTGCTATATCTTGACTTAGATAATTTTAAATACGTGAATGATACGCTTGGGCATTTAGCGGGAGATACAGTCTTACAAGAGGTTACACAGATTCTAGAAAAAAGAGCCCGTGGCAGTGATTTGGTGACACGTCTAGGGGGTGATGAATTTGCCATATTGCTTTATGACGTTGATCGGGATCAAGCACGACTTGCCGCAGACGCTTATCGTCGCCAATTAGCAGAGTATGTATTTCGCTATAAAACGCATAGTGTCGATGTTGGTTGTTCTATTGGTGTGGCTTTACTCAATGATAAAATCCTCAAAAAGGAAGACTTGTTATCCAGAGCAGATCTCGCTTGTCATATTGCCAAACGTGGTGGTCGTAATCGAGTGCATGTTTATGAAAAACGTGATCAGGAAAATATTGACCTTATGTCCGCTGATATGGGTTGGTCACGAAGCATTAAATACGCCTTGGAAAATGATGACTTTATTTTGGATTCACAACCCATAATTGATCTTTATACAGGTAAAACCCTAAGTAACGAATTATTAATACGTTTAAAATCAAAAGACCAGCAATTAATTATGCCTGAAGGATTTTTACCTTCAGCTGATAGGTTTGGGTTAATCATCGAGCTTGATCAGTGGGTAATTGACCAGGGCTTTAAAATGATGTCTAGTTTTAATCAACAAACTTTTCCGGGCTTTTCTATTAACCTCTCTGCGAAAACTATTGGAGATGCAGGCTCGTTGGCATTCATCAAAGGAAAATCACAAGAATACAAAATTGATCCACAAAAAATCATTTTTGAAGTGACAGAAACCAATGCCATCGGTAATTTGGAAGTTGCCAATCGATTTTTAATTCAATTGAGGGAAATAGGATTTAATACAGCTTTGGATGATTTTGGATCCGGTTATTCATCTTTTACCTATCTGCGGGATTTGCCAGTGGATTATGTAAAACTTGATGGTTCGTTTATCAAGAATATTTCTAATGATAAAGTGAAAAAAGCCATTGTGGTTGCAATGAATGACGTTGCACATGCAATTGGTAAGAAAACGGTTGCTGAGTTTGTCGAAGATCGTGCAACGCTCAATGAATTGCGTGAGATTGGTATAGACTTTTGTCAGGGGTTTTATACGGGTAAGCCGAACGCGATACATGCGCGACAGAGTAATGTTGTATATTTACAAAGTTAATCATTTCTTAGGCGTGATTGAGATTATATTAATGATTACGATTACCTACCCAGATCGTGTGACCAGGGTAGGATGATACATGTCATTCGTGATTAAACTTGTTAATAAACTTACGCTGGCTCGGTCTCTCCGAGCATAATTTTGGTAGCCTGCAAGCCTCTAGGTCCATCGATCAAATCAAACTCTACTCGTTGACCTTGTTTTAGCGTTTTGTACCCATCCATATCAATGGCGGAGAAATGCGCAAATACGTCAGTTTCGCCTCCCTCTGGTGAAATGAAACCATAGCCTTTTGCATTGTTAAACCACTTTACAGTCCCTGATGCCATGACTGTTGTCCTCCTTCATTATTTGTACTTCCTTCCTTAACACTGGTTTGCAATAAGATTATTTGTAATAAGTCGTCTTCATTCGTTTTTTACGCAAAAGTTATCTGTATTCCTTGTTGGAATGTTTGCTTATTATTTATTTTTTCATTCATTTAGCTAAAAACATCTTTCTTTCGCATAGATTAAATTGAATTGATTGTTACTTTATTATTGTCCCCACAAAACAGAGTATTATTATACGATTTATACCACTCGCATTTATTATAGTTATTACGTGAAGATAAAACGCACCCCATCATTGAAAAACTTATTAGGCTTCATAAGGTTCGTCAAGGTTTTTTAGAATTAAACGCAATATTTTTTAATTTTGAGCAAAATAAATGCAAAATAATGAATGTTTTAAAGATGTATGATTTTGGTAACTTTTAAAAAGATTACAGTTTGAACGTTTTGGTTTGTTGTATTCGTTGGGCCTTTCTTTGCGATTAAATTGAGACAGAATTTGATTTGCACGCATAGTGACTAATTCCCCTAAACTTTTAGTGTTGAATTAGCCTTATTTGCCCCCAATATTATTGATATCGTGAGCTTAGCTATTCAACAATGCATGAGTTACTTATAATGAATATATAAAGTTGTGGTCTCATAGTTAGAGTTATTGATAAATACTCTCTATGAGGTTCAAATGGTTTAATGAATTTTCACTTTTTCCTATATGAACGATAAGGGGAAAATGGTGATATTGAGCGGTAAATGAGCGGTTATTGCAGTACTTAGTACTAATAATGATCAAACAGGATAAACATAGAGATATAACACTAAACAAATGCCCATGAGTGACGATCAATATAGTAATAGTGACACAGGTCTAGAGGTACAAGAAGCAAAGCCAAAGTTAAAGCGGCCGCGCTTATATAAAGTAGTTTTAGTTAATGATGACTACACGCCGATGGAATTTGTGGTAATTATTTTGGAAAAATTTTTCCAGATGGATTCAGAAAAAGCAACGCAAGTAATGTTGCAGGTGCATACCCAAGGAAAGGGGATATGTGGCGTTTTTACCAGGGAAATTGCGGAGACCAGAGTAGCATTGGTTGATGGATATGCAAAGCAAAATGAACAACCTTTGCTTTGTGTCATGGAAGCAGAATAACCTTGGATAATAATGGTTAAGAGTGATGATAAGTAAAGAACTGGAACAAACATTAAATTCTGCATTTAAAGGAGCTCGTGATAAAAATCATGAGTTCGTAACTGTAGAGCATTTATTACTGGCGTTATTGGATAATCCCGCTGCATCATCTGTATTGAGAGCATGCGGTGCTGATATCGAACAACTTAAATCTGAACTCGGTCAGTTTGTCGATGAGACAACACCACAACTGATTAGTGAAGATGAGAGAGAAACGCAACCTACATTAGGTTTTCAGCGTGTTTTACAACGCGCTGTATTTCAAGTCCAGTCTTCAGGTAAAAAAGAAGTCACTGGCGCCAATGTATTAGTTGCAATATTTAGCGAACAAGAATCGCAAGCTGTTTACTTTCTCAATAAACAAAATGTCACTCGCTTAGACGTTGTGAATTATATCTCTCACGGTATTTCGAAAATACACGGTGAGGAAGATATGGGAAATCCTTCACCTGCACCTGAAGATGATTTGACAGGTGAACAACCTGCAAAGAGTCCATTGGAGAGTTACACAGTTAATCTCAATGAAATGGCACGCGAAGGTAAAATTGATCCTTTGATTGGTCGTAAGAGTGAAGTGGAACGTACAGTTCAAATTTTATGTCGTCGTCGTAAAAACAATCCTCTATTAGTCGGCGAAGCAGGTGTAGGTAAAACTGCAATTGCGGAAGGTTTGGCTAAAAAGATTGTAGATGGTGAAGTGCCAGAGGTTCTCAGTGAGTCGACAGTTTATTCATTAGACCTCGGCGCATTATTAGCAGGTACAAAATATCGCGGTGACTTTGAGAAGCGTTTAAAAGCATTGCTCAATCAATTGCAAAAAGAACCTGGTGCGGTTTTATTTATTGATGAAATTCATACAATCATTGGTGCTGGTTCAGCCTCAGGTGGTGTAATGGATGCTTCGAATTTGATTAAGCCCATGTTAGCTTCGGGCCAATTGAAATGTTTGGGCTCTACAACTTATCAGGAATATCGTGGTATTTTTGAAAAAGATCGTGCTTTGGCTAGACGTTTCCAGAAAATTGATGTCAATGAGCCTTCAGTACCAGAAACAGTTCAAATTCTTAATGGCTTGAAGTCTCGTTTTGAAGAGCATCATGATGTGAAATACACACGTCAGGCATTGCAAACAGCTGCTGAATTGGCCGCTCGGTATATTACCGATCGTCAATTGCCAGACAAAGCCATCGATGTTATTGATGAAGCAGGTGCGAGTCAACGTATATTACCTGCAAGTAAACGTAAGAAAACGATTGGTGTTGGTGATATTGAAAATATTATTTCTAAAATTGCACGTATTCCACCCAAATCGGTTTCACGTTCTGATACTCAATTACTGAAGAATCTAGATCGTAATTTGAAAATGGTGGTATTTGGGCAAGATGAAGCGATTACCACGTTATCAACTGCGATAAAAATGTCGCGTTCTGGATTGCGAGATGAAAACAAACCGATTGGTTCTTTCTTGTTTGCTGGACCGACAGGGGTTGGTAAAACAGAAGTCACCAAGCAATTAGCTAGTGCTATGGGTATTGAATTAATTCGCTTTGATATGTCGGAATACATGGAGCGTCATACAGTTTCTCGATTGATTGGTGCACCTCCGGGTTATGTAGGATATGACCAAGGTGGATTATTAACAGAGGCAATTCATAAAAATCCACATTCAGTATTGCTATTGGATGAAATTGAAAAAGCCCATCCCGATGTCTTTAACTTATTACTACAAGTTATGGATCACGGTACATTAACAGATACAAATGGTCGTAAAACGGATTTCCGTAATGTCATTGTAGTAATGACAACGAATTCCGGTGCAGAACAAATGAGCCGACGTTCAATGGGCTTTTCTGAACAAGATCATTCGTCTGATAGTGGTGATGTTATTAAACGAACGTTCACACCAGAGTTTAGAAATCGACTAGATGACACTATTAACTTTGCGGCGCTAAGCCCTGAGACAATTGGTCATGTAGTAGATAAATTACTGATTGAGCTTGAAGTCCAATTAGAGACTAAAAATGTTGTGATGGATGTGACACCTAAAGCTAAAACATGGTTAGCTATTCATGGCTATGATAAACAAATGGGTGCTCGACCCATGGCGCGTTTGATTCAGGAAAACGTCAAAAAATCTTTGGCTAATGAATTATTGTTTGGCGAGTTAGCTGATGGTGGTCGAGTTACAATTGATGAAAGCAATGATGAGCTGACATATGAGTTTGAGTCAGACAAAGTGACAACATAATTATGAATTTGTCATTGTAAGAAATAAAAAAGCCGGGAGTTATCCCGGCTTTTTTGATGGGATGTTTTAATTTTATTCTGTGACTGTATTCTTGCGTAAATCATAAGTTTCAACTAGCTGAGTTATTTTATCTTCTTCAAAGCCTCTTAAACTACTCAAGACCATATTTTTTTCACCTGTACCCACAATTTTTCCATCTTCAATAAAATGAAATTTTAAGCAGACATTCCCTCGCTTGCCATCAATATCCATATTGGAATTAATTAACTCAAGTGAAGGGTTTGAGATATTTAGGTCGCTAATGTCTATCAACATACTATTGTAAATAACCAGTGGGCGATCCGGATTGATCATCATATTATGTTTTTTCATGAGCGGCACAAGAATGTGAGGAAATGTTTGGCCAGAAAATCCAACGTAAGTCTGAATTAACTTATTAATCAGCCCATGATTTTTTGTGATATTGCCAGAACGTTGAACGGTTAAATAAACCTTTTCTTTGTCATCGCAAATGTTAATTTGCTGATTATTTGTTTCTACAAATTTTAATGAAACCTGATCTGAAACCATGCCTCCAAATTCAAAGTGCATATTCTCACTAATGCCGTAGTGTTGGAGTACTAAAGAAAACAATAAATCCCCCGGCACACAAAAGCGTTTGTGATCTTGATCATGGATTGGATTAAAATCCCCCGCAATATTTTTTGCAAATTTGCTGGCTTGCTGACGTGTAAATTGAAATTGGGAATCAGAAGTCGAGTAATAGTTATTTAAATCCATTTTTAATACCAGTTATTAATGGGGGGTTATTGACTTAGTTGGAACATGTCATTATCGCAACGCCTGTAGTTGTCACAGGAAACTACACAGCCTAAATTAAAAACAGCTGGATAAAACCAGCTGTTTGTCATTCACTCGAATTCTGTGAAGCTATTTCGCCATCTATTTGGCGCGATAAACGATACGACCTTTGGTGAGGTCGTAGGGTGTCAATTGAACGGTTACTTTATCACCGGTCAGGATACGGATATAGTTTTTACGCATTTTCCCCGAGATATGTGCGGTAACAACGTGACCATTTTCCAGCTCGACACGAAACATGGTGTTAGGCAAGGTATCAATTACCGTACCTTCCATTTCAATATTATCTTCTTTTGCCATTCTTTCTCTCTTTGAGCCACATTTATTACGCTAAATCGCATAGATGCAGAATTTTTAGGTGCGGCATTATACCTAGCTCTAGATTATATCGCTAGCCCTACCTATAAATATTTAAATAGTTATGCATATCAACTACCTATAGTCAAAATTTAGGCGAAAAGTTAAGAATCTAATCGATCAGTATAATTGCAGCCCGATACTTGCATCGTCTGAAAGCATAAGGAAAAAATAAAGGCGTAGATCGATCAATGAATATTCTTCCTCAATCAAAGTCTGAGATTTTACATATCACCACGGATGCAATTACTGCAGAACATTTAGATGTGGCTTTATCCGGAGGTGTTTTTCTCGCCTGGCAGGATGCGCTTTATGAAGGTCCAATCGATGCTAGAACTAATTTAACCCAATTATCACGTCAAAGAGCTCAATATTTTACCGATTTAGGTTGGGTGGTGAAAAAGGAAATAGACGCTCGTTATCAAGCTCGAAATAAGCTCTTATTTTCATATCAAAAATTTAAAGAAATTGTGCTTTGGTTTGATCATGATTTGAATAGTCAGTTGCAGTTAGTGCAAATAGTAGACTGGTTTTCTCGTCATGAGTTGGAAAAAACAAATTTGAGTCTTGTATCGGTTGAGCGAAGTCGAGGTGCAAGTACTTATCAGAGTCTTAATACTATGAGCTCCAAAAGTATACAAGCATTGATGAATAATCGTTGGGAAGTCACGCTTGGTCAAATCAATATTTGTCAGCATGCTTGGAAAGCATTAGGTTCAAATAATCCCAATGCATTATTACGCTTTTACAATACTAACTCTTCAACGATGCCGCATTTAAAAAACGCAATATTACGCTTTCTAAAACAGTATCCTTCACAGATTAATGGCCTCTCTCATTCGGAAGCGCTCATTGCGAATGCATTGCTTCATCGTAAATCAGATGCAAATGAAATTTATCAAACTATGCAAAGCAAAGAAGGCATTGCATTTATGAGTAAAGCCATTTTTGCAAATTGTTTACAAAATATGTGTGAAGGCAATATGCCGCTGGTAGAACAGCAGCAAATAAATATTAGCGAAGATAGTGAGGAAGAAAATGGTGTTTATGAGGACACCGAAGTTAAGTTAAAAGTTGTACTTAAGCTCACTGATCTTGGTCGACAAGTATTGCATAACTGGGTGGATTGGATTCAAGTGAATGGCGTAAATCGTTGGCTTGGTGGTGTGCATTTAAGAGAGGGTAGTTTGTGGCGCTATGATGAAACTCGTCGAAAAGTGGTAAAAACATATGTGTAAAAAAGTGCTTTGTTGTTAGCTTAATTTAATTCAGAGAACCATAAATAAATTTTATGTATAGATAAGTTAATATCGACTGCCTTTTTGTATTTTTCCCCAATATTGAATATATTATTTACAATTTCATTTCATTTATTTGTGCTATGTTGATAATTTTAATTTAAAAAGCTGGTTGTAGATTAAATATCAGTCATTATTAAATTTATTTATCAGCGCCAAATTAATTACTGCTTTTTTTACCAATTAAAATGGGCTATGGTGGTGTTCTATTAAATTGAACCTATAATAAATCTTCACTAAATCAATTTATTAGCAATCATATAAAAATGAAGTTTTTTCAAAGAGTAAGATAATGACAGCATTGGTTTCACCTCACGGCAGCAAAAACTTAAAACCGTTACTTCTGGTAGATAACGAGCTTAAAGACGAAATAGCGCGAGCTCAAAGCTTGCCACGCATCAGCATTTCCTCGCGAGAAGTTGGTGATCTTATCATGATGGGCATTGGTGGTTTTACTCCACTAGAAGGGTTTATGACTCACGCTGATTGGCAGGGTGTGTGTGGTGGCATGAAAATGTCCAATGGATTATTTTGGCCGATCCCTATAACGCTTTCTACAGATCAAACTTCAGCTGATGGTTTTTCTGTTGGTGATGACATTGCACTTTATGATGATGAGCGTGATGAAATCATTGCCACAATGACCGTTACCGAAAAATACAGTATTGATAAAAAACACGAATGTATGCAGGTTTATAAAACCACCGAGATGGATCATCCCGGCGTACAGATGGTGATGAGTCAAGGGGATGTGAATCTTGCTGGCCCAGTTAAAGTGCTTTCTCAAGGTGGATTTCCGGAACAATATGGTGATCAATTTCTTACGCCACAAGAAACGCGTGATATCTTTACGAAAAAGGGCTGGAAAGTTATATCAGCTTTTCAAACCCGCAATCCTATGCATCGTTCCCATGAATATCTTGCTAAAATTGCGATAGAAATTGGTGATGGTGTGTTAATTCATTCCTTGTTGGGTAAATTGAAACCTGGAGATATACCTGCTGATGTGCGAGCTAATGCCATTGGCACTCTCATTGAAAACTATTTTGTGGATGACACGGTTATTCAAGCGGGATACCCGTTAGATATGCGTTATGCAGGACCGAGGGAGGCCTTGTTACATGCCTTATTTCGCCAAAACTATGGTTGTTCACATTTAATTGTAGGTCGCGACCACGCTGGTGTAGGTGATTATTACGGCCCATTTGATGCGCATGATATTTTTGATGAAATTCCTGAGGATTCATTAAAAACATTACCTTTAAAAATTGATTGGACGTTTTGGTGTGATCGCTGTGGTGGTATGGCCTCCATGAAAACTTGTCCACATGAAGCCAAAGATAGGTTATTATTATCCGGTACTAAGTTACGCAAAGCATTGTCGGAAAATACGGATGTACCTGATAATTTTAGTCGTCCAGAAGTGTTAACCATTCTTCGAGAGTATTACGCTAGTCTGGCCGACGATGAAAAAGTTGAAGTAAAGTTGAGCGGTGCATCGGCTAAATAGATATTTATTTACAAGTTTGCTCAATTTGTTGTATAAATAGCAGTACGTAAAAACGGCTAATTATATGGTAAAAATTAAAGGGCGGTCATGAGAATGGTTGCCGATCTGGGAGGGGAAGTCCAGATACCTTACTAGAGGTATCTGGACTTTTCTTTTTTAGCTTACCTAAAAACGTAGATAGTGATAGTCTTGAAGCAATAGATCTATGCTATTAGGAAGCTTTATGAAAACACAAAGTACCCTACACATAGCAATCATTTCTGATACATAAGCCTATTTAAGTTCCTATATTATTAAAAAATGATCAAATTTTTCATTATAACGTCCATTAGCGCATTAACCTCATTTCTAATAATTAAAGCGTTAAAGACAAGCATGTTTCGTCGTAGTTGGTCATATCCTCTATTGCTTGCTTCGTTTCCATTGTTTTATATGTTTTTTGCATTGTGGATCAATGATAAAACCGAATTAAAAAATGAATTCTTTGGCGGTTTGCTGTTTTTTATTATTGCGACAATCTATGTACGATATCGCAAGCCTTGGGTTGAGCCGCTGTTGATTGCTGGATTTTTTCTTCACGCAGCATATGACATTTTTCATGATGTATTTTTTATCAACATGGGCGTGCCGCTATGGTGGCCAGAATTTTGTGGTACTGTGGATTTGTTTATTGGATTATATTTGTTATTTTTATATAAGCAAAAAAAGGTAAGGTGCCTTGAATAACAATTAATTGGAAAATTAAATTAAGAATACATCGTGGTTGACTTAATCAACCACGATGTATGTGCGAATTATAACTTATGGTAATGTAATAGGGGTTGCTTCAATTTGAGCTTGAGCAGTTACTAGATTTTGTCCTGATAGCGTTAACGATAAATTACCGCTAGCACCATTAAGGTCAAATATTAACTCTTTACCTTCGACTAAATTTCGCCCGACAATTTCGCCTTTTTCATTTTGTAGAACAGCAAATATTTGTTCAAACTCAAATGGTGGGCAGTTCAAACAAGGTTCAGGGAGAATTGGAATAATAACTCGTTCACGCTCGAGAAAATATTTACCAATTTCAATGGTAAATGGAGGTCTTGATTTTATTTCTACCGTTGGGTCACCTAGTAGGTTATAAATTTTCAATTCTTGGCGCTCGTTAGCTGCATCCCAAGCTTGTGCTTTTACATACGCTTTCGCATGATTCAAAACATCGCCTAATTTTCGGATTGAAGTTGTACTACCAAAACCGTTTTTGTAATCTGGCCAGGTTGCGTCAAATAAACCCATTGCCATATCATTATTAACCCATGTTTGGCTTGATCGTGTATCTCCGATAACACCGATTGCGCCATTCGCTTTGCGAACGAATGTTTCAGCCCAATAAACGCTTGATACATTGGGCCCATATCCACTATTCACAATATTTGCGGGTAGGTCGACGGTTTCATTGTCAAATATACCACTCGCGCAATTAATACTGTATACCACTGGAAACATATTGTTCATCACACTGATACTGCTTAAATTTGCAGTGGAAAATGATGGAGTACCCCAGCCTGTCCACCAACCATGATCACGGTGGTATATAATTGATGTGCCGTTGTTGGCTGCGTTTATTACATCGGTAGAATTACCTGTCCACGGAAAAGTTGGTTTTTGCAAATCCGCAGGTACTGCGCTGTTATCAACGTAGAGTGTAGGGCTGCTTGCAAAAGGTTTAGTTCGATATATGCGTTCAACAGCAAAGTTATTGCCTGTCATATAATCCCGAATATCTTCAGAAGTTTGAGCAAATCCCCGTTCCGCCTTACCATCAAGGTCGTCGTCTTGAAATTGCGCAGCAAAAGTTAAACGTGAATAGTAACTTTGACCAAAAAATGGTGCCAGAGGCGGGCTATTTTCATATGCAATAACGTTATCAACCATTTGTTGTGCTTGAGCTAAAGTATCTACTGGGAAACGGCCCATGCCAAATACGGGAATGGACCGGTCGTCACCAGTGAGCTGTCCAAAATATATATCTCCCGCGTTTTTTGCATTTTCTCCCCAAGGTTGAAAAATATTCACTTGACCGTAGTGGGTTGGAATTAATTCGGAGTCACCCATAAATAAAACCCATTTGGGTCTTACGAACCAAGTGTTATAGGCGTTGGTTAAATAGGCTTTAATGTTTGCTGCACTGGTGCCCGTCGTATCAGTTGATACAACACGAGTACTAATTCCGCGACTCACTTTATGAGTTCTTAGTGAATTTGCTGCTGGTAAAAGATCGGGTGCCGATACAATTATTAATCGAGCACCAAATAAAATTGGTTTGATATTTGTGATACAAGTTGCTTTTGCATATAACTCACGATTTAGGGCTAGGTTTGCAACAATATTAGATTCCACTTCTTGCAAACCATCAATCGTATCCATGGAAAAATTGTCTGCGACGCGTTTTCGCATAAAACAGCGACTACCTGGAAATTTTACATTAACACGCAGTGTCTCATAGCTCGATAGTTTGCCAGCGGAAGCATCATAATCGACCAATGGGATTTTAATCTCATAGATATTGACATCATTATTACCGCCCATTTGCCGAAATGAAACTAATCGATCTACGGAGCTTGAACCTTTCGCATAAATATCTTCAGAAAATTGAAAAGATTCATCGTCTTTTACGGTAGGTTCGTCGTCGGGACCACCAACATCTCGAGCAGGGCGTTGAATAGGGTATATTCTTGCTTCAGTAATTGCAGCTTCACCGACTCGTTCAACAACGATTGATTGTGGGTCGATTTCCTGAGCATCTATGGGAAATGCAACATGCATGGTTAATAGCGGAATTTCCGCTTGAGAGAAATTATTTACACCTCCACCCATAAGTGAAAGGCTATTTTTTGCATGATTAATTCGTTGAAATTGCCCGTTTGGTGTATCGACAGTCTGTAAATCTAAGCTCGGTAATTTGGCTTCCACAATGAGGATTTCTGGGCTAGATTCTAATACCGACAAGCTTACACCACGTTTCATTACTACTGTAGCGACAAACGTAACTGCGGTGGGGTCATTAGGGTCAATAACACGCTGAGCGATTTTATGTGAGTTTTGAAAGCCCGGTTTTTGGCATTCTAAAACCAATTGATTGCTATTCGCATTGACGGTCACGTCGGTATCAATTACACCAAGGTTATTCGTTGCGTTTCCGCTGATGACGGATCCTACCACATTGACACCTTCAAATATTCGACATCCCGCATCTGCTATAGGCAATACATCATCTGAGACTATTTCGCCATGTAATCTGACTATTTGATTAGACTTGTTGCCACGTATGACTACAGTGCCGATACCGTCTTTTTTGGGGTTGAGCAGACCGAGTTCAACGATGGTTACCTCACTATCCAATATTTCGACGCCGGAGGTACTCGCATACCATTGTGCATCTATTGGCGTGCCGCATTTAGCTGTTTCAAATATTCCCATTTCTACGGTGCGATCACTTCCCACCGGAATGTTTGCGACAACAGCTTCAATTATATTTGTCGATGGAGGGTATACGGTTTCATTAACAATGGGAGAGAAGTCATCTCCTGTAATATGAATACTGACGCAAAATGCATTTTTAAAAGTAGTCGGTGCTTTAACAGCAAATCGAATACTTGTGTTTGTATCTTGTTGGTTGACGTCTATTTCATTAGTTGAGGTGTTTTCTGTTTTTCCACCACCACAACTGCTTATTAGAATGCCAATAATGATAGTGGTTATGAACATCCCGTATCGAGTAAAACGTATTTGACTTTTCATCGTTAAATCCTCCTTGATTAAGAAATTGATGAAGCATATAGGTGTCGTTATTTTTCTCCTGTAAAAAGAATGTTAAAAAAAAGCATGCCGTGTTTTGAGCACAAGTATTTGTTATATGGATTTAAAAAATTACACATCTTAAATCATTCAATTAGTTGAGTAATTTCCTAAGAAACTAAAATCATAAATGATTATGATCAAGAATTTAAAAAACACTGATTATTGAATACGTACATAGAAAGGAAATTAATAAACATCACCCATGTCGCATTGTAACGACATATCCCAACCCGATTTATTAATTATTGTTTTGATTTCTATCAGTCTAATGTGGATATAAAATTATATCAAGTCCTAATTGTAGACATTATAAATTTTACGAATGTGACAGTTGCGTTAAAAATTATTGAAGTTCATCGGGCTGTATTTATGAATAAATACTAAAAAATATTATTGAGTAAATAGCTTTATTTAATGCGAGATATAAAAATAGAGTTGTTGAAGTGGAGCAATAAGCGTTATGTATTAATAGAAATATGAAACTAAAAATATGATAATTTATTCACTATTCGGCAAAATGAACTTGTGAAAACGGGTGGAATTCTCCACCCGTTTTTGTCTCAAAAATACGAGTTAGTTATCTGCCAGGAGGTGGGTCACCATTATCGTTTCCTCCTGGTGCCATGACTGTCACAATAAGTTCAGCAGGTGTAGGATCAAATTCAACGTCATCATGATTAACAGATAAGGTAACGGTAAATACACCAACTTGATTAAATGAGACAGAGCCAGGAATCTGTGCAGTTGAGCCTGTGCCATCACCAAAGTCCCAAATATAATTTAAAGGATCATTATCGATGGGATTAATACCTTCTCCGCTGAATACGATAGTATCACCGGCCATTATTGTCTGGTCACCAGCTGGTTCAACAATAAGACCTTGCGGCAAATTAGCATTCTGAGGTGGTGTTCCATTTCCGCCACCGCCACCGCCACCGGCATTCATCGGCATAACGGTAATTGATACACTGGCTGTGGCCATAGTCATACCTGTTGGGTCTATGGTGTCTATAACCGTAAACGTGACATCATATTCTCCGGGTGCGTCAAATAAAATCATACCTGGCGATAATGTATTACTATCGGGTGCAGCGTCACCAAAAGACCAAATATAAATCAGCATACCATTACCAGAAGTATCGATAGCGTTACCTTCAAAGTTGACGCTGTCTCCTACATTAATCATTAAGTCTTGATCAGGTGCTATGATTTCGGCGATAGGTACGCTAGCGTTACCGGGCATGGGGTCGATAACAGTTATAAATATGGAAGCGGGTTGGATACTTCCGAGCATTGTTGTTGTGTCCCAGGCGGAGAACGTAACTTCATAAACACCCGGCATATTGAAAGTGACAGGATCTGGAACTAACATAAAATTTTCAGCTGCGGCTCCACCAAAGGTCCATAAAAATTCCAAAGTGTTATTACCTGATACATCAACAACATTGCCTTCAAAAGCAATGGTGTCTCCAACGTTAATACTTATATCATCCGGTGGATTAACAATATTTGTAATTGGATTTAGGTTTGGTGTAGCACTTCCGTCCGATACAGTAATAGTTCGCATCGCAGGTTTTACATCGAAAAAACCATCTTGATCAATTGCGATAAACATAATGTTATATGTGCCAGGACTGTTAAAAACAACATCGCCTGGCATCAAGTTTGATGAATTTGGTGCAGCCCCATCAAACAACCATAAATAGGTGTAAGGAGGGTTTATTTCGGGATCAATCATGCCAGAGAAATTTACGGATTCTCCTGGAAGAATTGTTACGTCTGTTTCGGGAGTAACGATATGGTTGATCATTGACGGCATGGTCGGAGGTGTACCACCTGCACCAGGATCTTGCACGGTTATAACACGAACTGCAGGTGTTGGATCCATTTGAGTAAGTGCATCCAAAACAAGGAGTCTTACGGTATACACACCTGGGTTAGGAAAAGTGACCGACCCGGCATCCATAGAAATAGAATTTGGTGCAACACCATCGAAGGACCATATATACATCAGTGGTTCGTTGCCAGGAGTAGCAGTACCTGTACCTGTAAAGATGATACTTTCGCCAGCCATGATAGTCGTATCCATAGTTGGGGTAAGAATTTCGCCGTTAGGTAAGTCACTGGATATAGGCGCCGCAGCTTGTACTGTGATGACTCGTGTTGGTGGATTTGGATCGACGAGTCCTAAACTGTCTGTCGCTGTTAACCTTATAGTGTAAGTGCCTGGGTCGGGATATATTATATCACCTGGATTTTGCATCGTAGAATCTGGTGCGATGCCATCAAATTCCCATAGATAAGTAATCGGTTCATTTGCATCAGGATCGGTTGCCATTCCTTCAACTGTAATCGTATCACCTGGATTAATAACCAAGTCACTAGTTGGAGCGCTAATTGTGCCCACTGGAGGTTGATTAGCAGTTGGGTCATTAACCGTTACGATTATTTGCGATGTGTCAATATTGCCTAGTGAATCACTGACAGATAAAACAATAGTAAATTCTCCTGAACTATTAAAAATAATATCACCTGGATTTTGCATCGTACTGTTTGGAGCAGCACCGTCAAAATTCCACATAAAAGTGACAACTTCACTGCTCGCAGGATCACTACCAGATCCACTGAAGTTAAGTGTATCGCCAACCATAATAACTTGATCGCTCATAGGAGTGTCGATATTAGCAATTGGTGCTGCTGTTAAAATAGATATGGGATCAAACACAGTAATCATTCGCATAGCGGGTGTCGGATCGGATATGCCAGAAGCATTCGTTACATCGAGTGTAATATGATATACACCGGGTTTTGTAAATAGTATATTTCCTGGATTTTGCACTGTGCTACTTTGAGCCACTCCGTTGAATTGCCATTTAAATTTCGGGTTAGTTGTCACGTTAATTGCTGAAGCTTCAAAGTTAACGCTTTCATTAATTTTTATGCTGAGGTCGGTTTGTGGTGATGTAATAATTGCATTTGGTGATGCGTTTGTTGTTGATGCAATTGTACCTAAATTACAATTTGATGGAGCATTGGTAACGTTAGATTGTAAACTACCCGATTCAGATATCACGCTGATAGTGCAAGGAACATTGGCGAGAGATTTTAATGAAAGTGTCCAGTTAAGCGTATTGGTCGAGATTGTCGATGCAATAATTTCCCCTGTTGCGGTATTTTGAATGCGAATACGTTCACTATTGTTATTGGCGGTTCCGCTAATATTTAATGTATTACTGTCTGATATCCAATTTGCGCTTAGTAGCTGAAAATTTCTTTGGGCTAATGCACTTTGAGGTGCTACCCATTGCACTGCTTTTTCAGTTGTTGGAGTTTGTTGTGAGACTGGAGTTTGTTCTGCACATGCGCTCAAAAATAAAATCGTTATTATCGGAAGTGATACTAAAAATAAATTAAAACGGCTTTGATTGGATTTCATAAAATGCTTCCCGCAAATTTTTATTAAAGTAATGATGAATGTTTAGTTGTTTCGATATTACTTTGTTGCTTTTTATTTGTGGGGGAGGCGTGAACCAATTCGATTATATTATAAACAAATTATGACAGACAATCAGTTTGTAGAATAAACATACGATTGATTGTCTGCTATAACGAATCAGGCTTTTAACTTGAACAATCCCCACGAAATATGACTTTTATTATTTTTTTGTCATTTTTAAACTTGCATTTGAAATGTAATTATAATTGGTAACAAAAATCCACAAGTTAAAAGCAGAATGCACTAAATACACTGAATTCCTGCTTAATTCTTTATATTACGTAAGGTCATGAGGTAGGGAGTTTTTGAATCAAAATAGATTGTATTACCACTCGAATTTGGCGTTTGTGAATTTAGATTGTCCACAAGAATTGAGTCCATCTCTCAATTGGTTTCTAAGCGATAGTGTTTACTCTCCGAAGTTGAGTAGCTTATCGTAAAAATGTTTATATTTTGGCCATTAACGTTTTCATTAAAAACGATTGTTAGTTGATCTAATTGTGTAAGATGTTGAAGTTTTTTATTCTTATATTGTAAATCTATCTTAAAATTATCTTGTATCCAGTTGGGTATGACTTGTTGTTGACCAAAAAAATTGCGAAAATTTGATAATTCGTTGATAATTAATTGTTTGCAGCATTATTTCGAGGTATAGCTTTGCGGCTGGATCGAAACAAGTGGATGGTTTTGATATTGTTAAGTTGGTTGTATAAAAAACTATCGAATAAGAAAACAGTATTGATTGCTATCATCAATTTTGTTTTGGCAGTTTGAAATATGATAGTTAGTTAGATGTAGAATTTTTTTATGGGGGAATATATTTTTCTATGATCGACAGCTAACTCTTTTAAGAATATTCTTACGACTTAAATATTTGAGGATAAAATTATGAGTAATCCCTTTGCTGAACTATCGGCAACTATTTCACCTGGTTTGATGCAGTTTTACGTCGTATTGATGATTCTGCTAGTTGTAGCCGGGGTAATTCTTGATATGAAACATAAGCAAAGTGCCAAGTATTTTTTTGCTAATGCAAAAAAAGCCCAAAAGAGCGCAAAACGTACACTTAGTGATGGGGAAAAAACATCACTTGCCATCAAGACACTTACGAGCGAAGTGTTAACATCCTCCGAGTTTTGTAATGAAGACCGTCGAAAATCACATCTTATGACGATGTATGGTTTCATATTTTTCGTACTCAGTACTGCTGTTCTAATTTTTGGTTATTCAGACCCTGAAACCTCTACACCTTTTATTTGGTGGGCACTTTGGCATTTGGGTGCATTAAGTTTATGTATTGGTGGGTATTGGTTTTGGTTTAAAATAAGAGTTGATGTTTCTTCCGAAGGTTTACCATGGAATCGTGTGGAACGCGCAGACTTGTTTATACTTTCGTTGTTAGGAACGGCGACATTTGCATTACTCTGGTCCATAACTGGTGCTATGTTGTTTTTTGGATTGTTCATTATTTCAAGTACCGTATTATTTGGCGGTGTATATTGGTCTAAATTCGCACATATGTTCTTTAAGCCTGCAGCAGCCCACCAGAAAAAAATTACCAGAGCAGATGGTTCGAGAGAGAATTTGCCAGATGAGTATGATCTGACGGATGCCGAGGTGCAGAAAAAGTTTCCGGATATCCCTGAGTATATGGGTAAAAATCCACCCAATATGGGGCTTGGTATCAAACGTGAAAAACCAAATCATTACTAATTACTAACCACACTAGAGAAATAGAGGATTAAGTAAGTATGCCAACATTTGTATATATGACGCGTTGTGATGGTTGTGGACATTGCGTAGATATCTGCCCATCAGACATTATGCACATTGATAAAACTCTTCGACGTGCTTATAACATTGAACCCAACATGTGCTGGGAGTGTTACTCCTGCGTAAAAGCATGCCCTCATCAAGCTATAGATGTGCGTGGATACGCAGATTTTGCTCCTCTGGGCCACTCGGTACGTGTACTTCGAGATGAGGAAAAAGGCACTATCGCATGGCGTATCAAGTTTCGAAACGGTAAAAAAGACTTTGATCTGCTGGCACCTATTACCACAAAACCTTGGGGAACAGGGATTCCAAAAATTGCTGAGTTGCCTGAGCCAAGTGATGATATGCGTAATAGTCAACTTTTGTTTAACGAGCCAAAGTATGTGCGCATGGATGATGGTGATTTAAATACGCTAGAATCGAATGGCCTGAAACTGAAAGAAGGGGTGTACTACTAATGGGCTACGAGACAATTATTGAAGACGATATCGACATCTTGGTAGCAGGCGCAGGTCTTGGTGGTACCGGTGCAGCATTTGAAGCGAGATATTGGGGCCATAACAAAAAAATTGTTATTGCTGAAAAAGCCAATATTGATCGTTCTGGTGCGGTAGCTCAGGGTCTTTACGCGATAAACTGTTATATGGGTACCCGGTGGGGTGAAAATACCCCGGAAGAACATGTTCACTATGCGCGAAATGACTTAATGGGCATGGTGCGTGAGGATTTGGCATTTGATATGGCGCGCCATGTTGATTCAACAGTGCATCAGTTTGAAGAATGGGGTTTGCCTTTGATGAGAGATCCAAAGTCAGGCACCTATATGCGTGAAGGCAAATGGCAGATCATGATTCACGGGGAATCTTATAAGCCTATCGTTGCTGAAGCGGCAAAGAAATCAGCGGATAAAGTTTTTAACCGTGTTTGTGTTACTCATCTTCTAATGGATGATGCGAAAGAAAATCGTATTGCTGGTGCTGTTGGTTTTAATGTGCGTACTGGTAACTATCATGTCTTTAAATCAAAGACTGTAATTTGTGGCGCTGGTGGTGCTTCGAATATTTTTAAACCACGTTCAGTGGGTGAAGGTGCCGGTCGTGTTTGGTATGCCCCCTGGTCATCAGGGTCTGCTTACGGACTCATGATTGAAGCCGGTGCGAAAATGACTCAAATGGAAAACCGTATTGTACTTGCACGATTTAAAGATGGATATGGTCCCGTTGGCGCTTACTTCTTGCACTTGAAAACGTACACTCAAAACGGTGTAGGTGAAGAGTACGAATCTAAATGGTATGACGATACGAAAGCCATGGTGGGTGATTATATTGATCATCATCCAACTCCGACTTGTTTACGTAATCATGCTTTTATTTCTGAAGTGAACGCAGGGCGTGGTCCTATTCACATGGTAACCATGGAAGCGTTTCAAGATCCTCATTTGGAAGAGATTGGTTGGCATAACTTCTTAGGCATGACTGTTGGTCAAGCGGTACTTTGGGCGGCAACCGATGTTGATCCTAAATATGAAAACCCCGAATTAACCACTTCTGAGCCATATGTAATGGGTTCACACGCTACCGGTTGTGGTGGTTGGGCGTCAGGTCCAGAAGACCTATCTCCGCCAGAGTATTTTTGGGGTTATAACCGTATGATGACCGTTGAAGGTTTGTTCGGTGCAGGTGATGCGATTGGTGGAACGCCTCACGCGTTTTCTTCGGGCTCTTTCACTGAAGGACGTTTGGCAGCAAAAGCAGCTTGCAAATATATTGATGATGGCAAGGCAGAAGGTATTAGCGTATCTGACAAGCAAATTGCAGACTTGAAAGAAAAGATCTACAAGCCACTGGAAACCTACAAAGTTTACAGTAACGAAGTAGTTGCGGGTACGGTTAATCCAAATTTCATTAATCCAAGACAGGGTCTTGATCGATTGCAGAAAATGATGGATGAATATTGTGGCGGTTTTGGTGTTAACTACATGACCAATGAAAAACTTCTCAGTATCGGTCTTAAGAAGATGAAAGCACTTGAGGAAGATTTGGAGAAAGTTGCAGCCCAAGATTTACACGAGTTACTACGTGCATGGGAATTAAAACACCGTATGCGTACTTCTGAATGTGTATTCCAACATACCTTATTCCGAAAGGAAACACGCTGGCCCGGATATTACTATCGTGGTGATGCTTTACATCTGGATGATGATAACTGGCATGTATTAACCGTTTCTCATCGTGATCGTAAAACCGGCGAATATACCATGGAAAAGGCGCCTCTTTATCATCTAGTTAGTGAAGATGAAAAGGAAGTGACTGAACACGTGCACTAGTTAATGGCAAGTACGTAAGTAACACAAAAGACCAGCGCATTGTTTGCTGGTCTTTTTAATTTTGGCAGTACAAAACTATTTATATTTCGGATTATTTAGAAAATATGTTTTGTTGTTATTGAAGAAGTATATGAATATTATCGAACAAACAGATGAAGAGATTTTAGAAGTTGCCAACACAATGTGGGCTGATCTTGTTAAATACTCTAATGAGCAAAATTACGGTGCGTTTACGCGACACTTTTCGACTAAAATGCTACTTGGTGCAAATGAAATTGAAATGGGTAAGCAATTTGCGAGAAGTGAATTAACAAAGAATTTATCTACGGAGTATGAACACCTTGGCATAATTCGCCGTGGCGAATATGTGACGGTACTTTATAAACAAACCAACACTAAAATGGAAGGCGAATACCTTGGCAGGTTGGTGCTCGGTTTTGAAAAAGACAAAGTGAAAATCTTTGGTGCAACCATTTTTTAATATCATGTCAAATACTATTACCAAACATAAATTTGTTGAATTAAATTACCGAACGGTTGATAGAAAAACCGGTGAAGTTCTTACTACAGTTGAATATCCACTGGGCTACGTTCATGATACTGAATGCGTATTGTCGGAGCAGGTCCAGGCTGAATTGAATGGAAAATCTACCGGCGATAAAATAGAGATACCGATTGATGTTGATCAATTGTATGGATCAAGAGATGAAGCTCTGGTATTTGTTGATCATATTGAAAATGTTCCTGAAGAATATCGAGAAGTTGGTCTTACTATTACCATGGAAAACGAAAAGGGTGAGCCCAAAAATTTCATTGTCACTCGAGTCGATGATAAGACAGTAACAGTGGATGGCAATAATCCACTATGCGGCAGGGAAGTCGATTTTATTTTGGAAGTGTTAACGGTGCGAGACGCAACAGACGAAGAAATAGCACTCGGCGGTGCGGTGGATGCTGATCCTGATATCAATGAAATTCTCAATAAATGAAATACTCAAATAATTATATTTTTTACCCCGTCAATAAATCACTGGAACAAGCTATTCAGAGTTACATAAGCAATCTGCCCGATTCTGTTGCAGAGAATGCTAAGCCTGACACAGCGGTAACTGTGCCGGATAACTTCACTTATACGCGAGGTAATTTTGAGCAGCGTCGTTACAGCTCGAATATACTCGATAGTGCGCAAGAACATTATGAAACCCTGGTAGATAAGCTAAATCTCGAATCAGCACCATTAGAATGGGCGACTACGCAGAATCACCTGGGCAATATCCTCGCTGCTCAGGGGCAACAACTTAGAGATGAATCATTGTATGAAAAGGCGATTAAGGCCTTTATCCTGGCATTTGAAGTGTTCGATCAGAAAAACACACCATCAGATTGGGCGACAACTCAATATAATCTTGGTACAGCATCACAGGCTCTGGCCAGACAATTGAGTGACTCGAAATTATTTACAAACGCCGCTGACGCTTATACCAATGCATTATTAGTGTGGAGTAAAGAACAAAATCCGCTGGAATGGGCGTTAACCATGCATCAACTCGGAGCTACTTTTCATGCCCATGGAAAATTGCTTAAAGGCAATCGTACCTTACAAAAATCTGTTGTTGCTTATAAAAATGCCCTTGCTGAGTTTGATGCTGATAATTCCGCTCTGGAATTAGCAGCCACTCATAATAGTCGTGGTGCGGTACTTCACCATTTAGGTGAGTCAGAAGCGAATACCGAACGTCTGGAAGAAGCTATAAGAGCATACGATAAAGGGTTAACAGTGAGTATGGAACAACAACTACCCATACATTTGTCAGTTTTAAGCAAGGTTAACATAGCGACTGCACGTGGTGTATTAGCAGTTTTAACGAAAGATTCGACAATAATGGGAGAAGTTGCTGACGAATTTGAAGTCATTCTTGAGTGTTTTCGCGACTCTCTACAACCACTCTGTTTAAAGCATTGTGAGGAGCAGTTGAATAAGGCCGAGTCACTAGCTTCGAGCGCTAGCCACTATAATAAAGTATCTTAATGAAGAGTGTTAATTGTGTCCTCGAAAGAAAAACAGATAAAAAAAAGAGATCCTAATAACCCTTGCTTGTTTTGCATTGATCCAAGGGGAGTTTCTCTGCAAAACGAATTAGCATATAGTGCACGAGACAGTTTTGCAGTGAGCCCGGGTCATACCCTGGTCATTCCACGTCGCCATGTGGCCAGTTTTTTCGACTTGACGCCTGAAGAGATCAACGCCTGCATGGAGCTAATCAACAATGAGCGTAATTTGCTCGACGAGGAGTTCAATCCAGACGGCTACAATATCGGTGTTAACGTGGAGCCGGCGGCCGGGCAGAGTATTTTTCATGTGCATATTCACATGATTCCCCGTTACAAAGGTGATGTCGAGAATCCCCAAGGTGGCGTACGACATGTGATTCCTAAGAAAGCGCATTACAAACGCTAATATAGTATAGTTGTTAGTAGTGTTAGTCAGCTATTGGGAGGGCTGACAGAATGTTGAAATTCCTCCCCTTATTAACCTTAACCGTTGAGGAGTAATAATTATGAGTGGTGAAGCACCTAAAACACGACCTAAAGTTCCTGAAGGCAAAACCCAGTTTTTAACGACTACTCAGAAAGAGATTAAAGAGGGCGCGTTTTTTGTGGGTTATACAACTACCTGGGAACCTTTTCAGAAAGAAGTACCGTACAGTACGCCTAAGAAACCTTAAAGTTGTTGGTTACGCGGGATCTGTAGAGTCGGGAAATCATTAAACCTGGATTAGATTTGTGATAAGCACGCTTTTTCTAGGCGTGCTTTTTTCTTAAATACGTTCAGAAAGTTCATATTCAATATTAATGAATGCACCAATATCTGCAAGAAAACGGATTGTTCTGGCGCCAAAACCAACGTCAGGTACCGATTCACTTTTATTCACAGATAACGTCAGTACAACCCCGATTCTTGGAGACAAATTATGACTCTTAATGACATCCAGAATCTTTTCTTTAGCGGGATCCAATTGTTTAATAAGGTTTTCCGTTAATTGATAAACGTCCACATCATTTGTAAGCGTATCCGTGGATAATTCCCATGTACTGATCACTGGTTTGTCTAAACCACTTCGTGCGCCGGAAGCATCAATCGAGGTGGGTTCTATGCCAAGGAGGCGAGTAATGTCGTCGGGATTGAAATGATAACCACCAAGCATGAAATACGCTCGTCCTTTATTAGATGCCACGATAATTCCTTCGTTAAATAATTGTAAAATTAACGAAAGATTATAGCGTATAAAATGCGTTAAGTCGTTTCAGAATCAGCTACCAATGATATTCTATGTTCCAAATTACTAAAGTGTTGGTGTGAAACCTTTTAGCTCTAATTGAATGTAATATAAAGTATGCATGGCATCATCATTATCTGACATGGCAACACCATCTTGTTTGGTAAGCTCAAGTACGCCAGGCATTATTGTTGCGGTAGTATCAAATGGTGGTGCCAGTATTGAACCGGGTGGGCGCGGCGTACCAAAGCGAGCGCGATGAAAGAACATCCAGGGGTCATCCCAGGCAAGCGTTGCCAAGTCAACCGTCGCAATACCCAGTCCATCAAGACCATGACACATGCTGCAGTTTATCGCTTCGCTGCCAAGCAATTGGTTAACGTTGGTATAATATTCCAGTCCAATATTAAAATCTGAAAGGCGTCCTGGTCCACCAAATGCTGTACCGATATCCGGTAAAATATAATAGTCAGTCCATACAGTTTCTTCTACCAGGAAATCTGCTAAGTTCCACAAGTCTGTATCAACCAAACCTGGTGTAATTGCGATGTCTGTAGAAATAAATTGTCCGTAGTTGTGAAGTTGTGTAATAGTGCCATTTAAAAGTGCAGGAAATCCATTCATTAAGAAATCGTACACATAAGTAAAACTATCCGGTGCATTATCTAGAGTCCATCCGCGGTTTTCTTTTAGTACCAAGAGGCTATTAAAGTTGAACCCATTACCACCTTCATAATAATAAGTATGGCAATTAACACAACGCCAAGATGAGGTGGGATCAATATTTGCACCTGCGGGTATAAAATCTGGATTAGGCGCTAAATCCCATAAAGGGTTTAAAGGCAATGTTGTAACATCAATTCCTGATTCAATAATCCAATTATCATATAGACGCCCTCCATTTATGTGGTTGGCATCAATTCCATGAATCGCATAAGTAGTGATATCACCTGCCTGTTGAAGGCTTATTAAAGAATCTCCACCTAGCGTAGTAAGAACACCTGGCATAGGGTTGGCAACATCTGTCATTCCAAAACGAATTTTGTGAAGCGCCTTCGCTGGATCATTACTAACAGCTTGTCGAATGTTTACATCAGTAACATCATTACCAGATATTCCATGACAACTGATACAGCTATCGGTAACCGATGAATTGTAAAGCTTAGCACCAAGGCTTTGATCACCACTGACTATCGCGCTATTGTTAACAACACTTAAGGGAGAAGATTGGTTAATGTTTTCTTCCCGAATTATCATAATGAATTTCGTTAGTGCATAGATATCGTCTTCCGTCAGTTGATTGATGAAATCATGATTCGCCGATACATTGTTACTATCTGTTACACTTCCATCGCGAATAAAAGTCCAAACTTCTTGTTCACTAATTTGGATGATCCCCGGTACTACACCATTAATTCCTGTGTTAAACGAATTGTTTAAATCACCAAAAACACCATTGATACCGAGATAATCCCAGCCATGGCAAGAACTACATCGCCATGTGTCTTCAACAGCCGTAGTAGTTTGTCCTAATAGATTCCAAATTGAGTTTACTGTACTTGGCGCTGTAATACTTTGAGTTGCAAACCAACTATCGTATAGTTGACCACCGAGAGCAAAATCTGCTGCAGCGAATTTCACTGTATCAAAGGTAGGGTTTATGGTTATAGGATTACCATTAATAATTCGATTATTAATATTGGTAGAGGAATCAGCGTTAAAGTCAAGACTTTGAGTTGCTTGATTATCTATAATTTTGGTCTTTGGTGGAGTCTCGCTACAAGATAAAAGAAGTAGTAATACACCTATCAATAAGATGTGAAAAACAACATATTTATAACTGAAAGTGACTAGCGAAACGTTTTGCCGTTTAGCAATGAACATTGTTTGATCCCCACGATTAAAGTTTGTTATAGTTTTTTCTCTTAAGAATAGTCGCTAGAACATTTAGTATCAAGCTAGGAGAGTAAATGAAATTGTGTATATTCAAATTCAACGGGTGAGAGATTGAATACTATACTTATATTAAATATTAGGGAATTCATTTAGTTTGCAAGTTGTAACTCTAAGATATAAAACTAGATATAAACAGGTAATATTATGTAAAAATATATTATTTTAAATATGATTGTTTTAAATTGTAGTTATTACTTGAGTTTGACTTGAAAAAAGTTGTGAATTTTAACGAGTAATACTTATGATTAAAAAATTTCTCTGATTTTTATCCAGATTATTCTTATCATGAGCTTAGAAAAGTTATTGTTATCATTTAAAATAAACTGTTAAAACTAATTAATGGGCAACATAACATTGATATTAAATAGCCTCATAATCGCAATATTTTATTTAATTCAAGTATGACATAAAGAGTTTCTTGTAAATAGTGGTTACTTAATGTTAAATGCCTTGGCTTATTTTGGCTCTATCCGGAATAATTGATGGAATCAGTTGAATGTTCACAAATTACTTCGATCGTATAGCAGGCAGTTGACAGCGCAGTGTACCCTGTATCTATTTAATATCATTATGATTTTTCGCTTTGCTAATCTCTGGAGTTTTAAGTTTTGTCAGATACCCCAACTAAAAATATAATTGATAGTCTTGGCTCAGTAGATGAAGCACGTTTATTAAATCAGTACTACGACCAGGTTGAATCTATCATTTTGTCAAGGCAAGATCCCATCAGTGGATTGTTACCTGCGAGTACTTCAATTACAACACATGGTGATTATACCGATGCCTGGGTACGGGATAATGTTTATAGTATTCTCGCAGTTTGGAGTCTTGGTTTGGCTTTTAAAAAAAATGCTTGTGATAACGGACGGAGCTACCAGTTACAACAGAGTGTTGTAAAACTCATGCGAGGTTTGCTTATCGCTATGATGAAACAAGCGGAAAAAGTTGAACGTTTTAAACAAACACAACACGTGCATGACGCTTTGCACGCCAAATACGATACTCAATCCGGTGATGCTGTTGTCGGTGACCAAGATTGGGGGCATCTCCAACTTGATGCAACGTCTATTTTTCTCTTAATGCTAGCTCAGATGACTGCCTCCGGTCTACGCATTGTTTTTAGTCTTGATGAAGTTAATTTTGTTCAAAATTTAATTCATTACATTGGTCGCGCATACCGTACACCAGATTATGGTATCTGGGAGAGGGGAAACAAAATCAATCATGGTATTGCTGAGCTCAACGCGAGTTCTATTGGTATGGCTAAAGCCGCATTGGAAGCCATGGATGGATTTAATTTGTTCGGTGCCGAAGGTGGTCAAAGTTCAGTGGTACATGTGGTCCCTGATGAAATCGCTAGAGCACGGATAACTTTGGAGTTTTTGCTTCCACGAGAATCACACTCCAAAGAAACAGATGCGGCATTGCTAAGTGTTATTGGCTTTCCTGCCTTTGCCATTGAAAATATTGAATTAGCAAATCGAACACGTGAAACCATTATCAATAAACTTGGAGGTAAGTACGGCTGCAAGCGTTTCTTACTAGATGGACATCAAACTATCTTGGAAGATCCTGGTCGATTGCACTATGAACCATCAGAAATGAAAGAGTTTGAACATGTGGAATCAGAGTGGCCACTTTTTTTCACTTATCTGGTATTAGATGGCATTTTCCGCGATGATCAAAATCAAGTGGATGAGTTTAGTAATAAGTTAGATAAGTTATTTGTTGAAATGGAAGGGCAACAATTGTTACCTGAATTGTATTATGTACCGGAAGAAAAAATCACATCCGAAAAAACTCATCCTCAAAGTCAGATACGCTTGCCGAATGAAAATTGTCCACTGGTGTGGGCACAAAGTCTACATATCATGAGTGCTCTGTTAAGAGATGGCTTGTTAGCTGTTTCAGATGTTGACCCGTTGAATCGGCGTGAACGTCTTGGACATAAACGGGATTGTAAGGTAATGGTCTTACCGCTTGCTGCCAATGAAAAAGTGCAATCTGAATTGGCGAGTCAGGGAGTTCAAGTTCAAACGCAAAACCAAGTTTCTTCCATTGAAATACACTCAGCAGAAGAACTTAGCAAAGCATTTTTTTTGGTGGGTGCTAATAGAAAACTTAATTTAAGTGGTCGACCAAGGCGTCGTTTACATAGCCTTGCAACTAGTCATATTTATACCTTGCATGGCAAACAAGTTATATTTTTACCGCAATCTCTTGATGAGCATAATTTCTATTTAACACTTGACGATCGTCTTATGGTTGAGCGTTTTAAGGGTGAATTATCGTATATGTTTCACCATTGGGATAAGCAGGGTAATCCTCTTATGGTGTTATATATCAAGGAAGCGATGTTGCGAGATGAATGCGCTGAGGAATTTTTTGAATGTTTACGTGAATTGCAATCTGGTAGTTGTAATAATATTCCTGTAGTTGTAGGTGAGTTTAATGAGTTAGTTAATTTTGCTAATAACGAACGTATAGACTATCTAGATGGGTTTAAATTTTTAAAACAATATGTTATTTCTGAAACAAAATTAAATAATAAGTTTTGTGTTGATTTATCGTTATGTAAACCACTTGAGTTATTTGAGTTACCCAATTGGCGAGATGATTCCTCAGCGTTAGAAATAAAAAAACGACTTTCAGAAAGTTGTAATTTGTATGAACAAATTACGTTACTTACAATTCTTTGGCATGAGCTTGGGTCAGAATCGTCTATTGAATTTTATCAATGCAGTGTGCAAGAGATGGTGGAGCTGGTTTACGATGCTGCAGCCGAGATTGATTTGTGGCCTGTGATTAGACAATCTGCTGGATTATTAGGTCTTTATGATGAAACACTTGAAGACGCATTGATCGAAATTTTGGTGAGACAAAAACAATTAGCTGTTGGGCGTTCGTATAGTTCGGATGCAGTGATATGCAAGCCATTGGCTAACTCAGAAATATTGGCAAAGATTAAAGAGTTTTCTGGCGACAATGAACGAGAAAAAATTCTTAACCAGGAAATTGTGCTTTATTTGGCAATGTTAGTTAAAAGTGAACCTAAATTGTTCGAAGGTATGCTAACGTTGCGCTCCGGTCATTTATTGCAATTGATTATTGGGCAAATTTCCCGACAACAAAAAACACCTCAACACGAATCAATGAATTATATTATGGAACTTAAGCCTCATGATCTATTAAGTCGACTAAGGGAAGTATTACAAAGTTATCAAGGTATGGCATCTGCCATGGCAAATGTGGAATCATTGACAACTCAATCCGGACAGGATGACCTTTGTTGGGTACAGTTTTCAGTAGAGAATGATCCTACAGATATTCGAGATGCTGAAGGCTGGTGTTGGTGGAGAGAACACCATGGGGTGGTTACGCGAATAGATGAATCATTTTTTTCAGGCGTTTGGTTTTTACTCGGACAATGCAAGGGGTTAATAATAGGTGATAGATTTGATCCAACAAATTGTCTCGATAGTAGTTTAATTCAAAGTCAAATGACTGCTGGAGAGAAAACATTTGCTGTTATCGTTGATCGATTGTTACATAAAATACAAGCACCGGAATATTTACACCTAAACATGGAAGCACTCGCTGCCTTAGTCGCGATTATGCAAGCGAACCCTAGTTTACGTATCGATAGTTATTTGATACTAGATTCTCTTATCGGGTATGCTGTACGCTTAGCATGGTTGGATATGCACCCTGACCATACTACAGTTTATAATGAAAAACGAAATGAAGCCTGGGCATCATTTTATCGAACTCCGGTACATCAAGTCGGTAATTCAGTCATGGCAGCATTAGCTTATCTTTTGGTGGAAAATAGTGAAATGGATGATCTCGATTTTTTAGAGCTAAAACCACAGTCAATCGTTTCTGGAAAGCTGAGTATACTGCCAGAGTAACAGTTTTTTTATCTGAACATACATAGTTTATTGAGGTTTCTAGATGATTTTAGCGGGCGATATTGGGGGTACTAAAACCGTACTTGCATTTTATGAGAATTTGGGTGCTGAAGTTAGGCAATGTCATCTGACTAGCTACCCCAGTGGTAAATTTTCGACTTTTCAAGAAATTTTAATTGATTTTCTAAAAAAAAATCAACAGCCTAAAATTGATTTTGCCTGTTTTGGTGTGGCTGGTCCCGTGGTCGAAGGTAAGTGTCAAACAACGAATTTACCCTGGAAACTCGATGAATCTGAATTAGCAGAGCAGTTGGGAATTTTGGGTGTAAAGTTATTAAATGACCTGGAAGCAGCAGCTTTTGGCATGTTATTTTTAAAACCCGAAGAGCAGTATGTACTTAATCCCGCATCAACAGGATCAGGTAAAGCGAATGCTGTAGTAATTGCAGCGGGTACGGGTCTTGGAGAAGCTATTTTGTATTGGGATGGTAATCAATATCACCCAATTGCATCTGAAGGAGGGCATGCGGATTTTGCGCCGCAAACTGATCAGGAAATAGAGCTGTTACAATATTTACGTACTATTTATGGTCATGTGAGCTACGAACGCATTCTTTCAGGACCAGGTTTATTTAATATTTACAAATTTCTACGCTCAATTGATTTTGCAACTGAACCTAAGTGGCTCCAAGAGGCGTTGTCAAAAAATGATCCGAGCGCTGTGATTGGTGAAGCAGGTGTTACTGGTAAAGATCCAACTTGCGTTGAGGCACTTAAGCTTTTTATTTCAATTTATGGTGCTGAAGCAGGAAATCTTGCGCTTAAATGTAATGCCATTGGGGGAATTTACATTGGCGGAGGAATTGCGCCAAAAATATTGGCACTAATGAAGTCTGGGCTGTTTATGGATAGTTTTATAGATAAAGGGCGTTTTGGTGCTATGTTGAAGCAGGCACCGGTGGTCATTTCACTCGATTCACAAACACCCCTTAGTGGTGCAGCTCAATTTGCGCGACGTTTGATGGATGAAAAAGTCTAGTTAGTCGTATTTCTATATTATATTAAGAATTAACTTGCTTTACTCTGATTCTTTTTTAAAGAAGGATTGCTAAGCAACAACTCTAAATCAATGAGTAAACAATCATTATCGGAAAGCAATTTTTGATATCCAGATAAATATTTCATTGTAGAATCTATAAGAGGTATGGCAATCTCTGACATGGATGTTAATCCATTTTTAGTTGCTGTCTCCACATCAGAAATTTCGTCGACACAAAGCGCAACACATGGTGTATTTCCATCCACTGTAAGAAAAATAAATACTGTTTTAATACTTGTTGTAATTTGACTGCGTACACGTTCAAATAAGTTAATTAAATGTTTTAGAGTTGTTTCTCGTTCGTCATGCAGGATCTCAATGCACTTTTGAAGTTCACCTTCTGTTTTCATATCGAGTAATGTGTCAGCCAGGGCATGTATTTTCTTATGTGGAGCATCAAATTCCTTAAGTAGACTTCTCAAATCTTCATCATCTGTATTAAAACTGTCATACCATTTACCAAACTCGCACATGCGTGGATCTCTAGATTTGGTAAATTCGATATCACTTATTAGGGAATCTTCTAGGGCATTAATCCAATCAATGTGATCCTGTTCTCTTATTTTGAGTGTTTCAATTAATTGTTTTTTTTGTTCGTTTATGGATTCGATATTATTAGCTTTCGCTAAATCTACAATAGCAACGGGTATACCTTGATATTCGGTTATTCCTAAAGTCTCCTTGCTTCGAAATGCTTTGCAATGAAGGTCTTCTTGTTCTCCAGTGATGGTCAAGACTTGATGAATCGGTATGCCGAAGAGGCTTATTCCAGATCGAAAAGTCATGATTTCATTAATGTTGGCATTCATATGTGTGACACCTTTTATTCAAATTCGGCAGAAATCCTGCTTATTTTGGATCTGTTAATGACAAGTTATCGGATTAACTGAGTATGTCTTTGAGCTAATTCGGGTGAAACCGATATGAATTGTTTATATATTCGCCAAATTGTCAAATTTAAGTGTAAGAAGTGGATATTGATTATGTTGCAGAGAATAGTTTAAAAGTGTGTTGAGAGTTGTATGTTCAATATATTGTTTTTTGAAAGGTAGCGAGTTAAACGATAAGATTTAAATAACATTATATAATCTAAGAGTATCTTTCAAATATTTTTGTTATAAAATGACTTATTAAATAAAGAAAAGGGAATATTATGTTTAGCAAGGGTTACTCAAGAATAATAGTTAGTTTGTTTCTTGCATTGGGTATGACAGCTTGTACATGGGTGAAATTAACACCAGAAGCAAAAAATGTCCGCGTTGCCACAGAGGAAGAGGTAAAAGATTGTCAGCGTAAAGGGCAGGCCACAGTTTCATTAAAATCAAAAGTAATTGGCGTTAAACGTAGTCGGGATAAAGTAAAGCTAGAACTTGAAACTTTAGGTCGGAACTCTGCTATTAATCTTGGTGGCAATGCCATTGTTCCTGCATCTCTGATTGAGCAAGGTAAGCGGACATTTGATGTTTATTTTTGCCCTTAAGAAACAAATGATAATTAGTTACTAGAAATTAATTTATCGATATATTGCACTTCATTGTTCAAGTCTTGCAACCATTGCAAATTGTTTTCTAATTTTGCTGTTTGAATTAGGCTGGCGACAAAATTTAAACGCGCATGAGTCAAAACCTTAATTTGCGCGTCTAATATTTCAGCGTGATGGTTTGAATTGTTTTGATGGTAAATGTCAGATATTAACTGTAGTGCTTTTAAATTATCGTACTTAATTTCTGTGTTAGTTGCTAATTGATTCAATACACTTAAATCATTTTGTTTTAAACGCGCCATGAATTGCCAGCTTTGATCTAATTGAGTTATGGGCTGCATGGACAATAAATTTTGCCAATCTTTGTTTTCATACAGTAATGTGGCTTGAGCTAGCTGGCGTAAAGCGGGTGACTGTATATGGGTCAATATTTTTTCACTCAGTTTCCAATTATTATTGCGTAAATGAATGAGAAATTGACGATAATGGCTTATATCCAGCCACTCAGATTTTGAGTTATAAAACTTAGTTGCTTGAGAATAATCATATTTCCAGTAGAGAATCTCATGTAATAAGCTTTCACCCCATACGGCATCGATTTTTGTCAGTTGTGTGGCGATACCATGGCTTTTTATCGGGGCATTCAAGTCTAAAAATCTTTTTCCCATTTCGAAAAGCTGATATTTGGCATCTTTAGATTCTAAAAAAGATACAAGATCATATTTGGCAGTTGTTTTAATGTAATAATAAGGATCTTCATTTCCTACACCATTTCCATAGATAGAAGATAAATGTGTCTCCGAAAAAATATTTAAATCAGAATTTAAAATACTTTTTTTAGTGGATTTGATAATTTCATCTCGAGATAGTGAAAAAAACCAAAATAGATCACGGGGATGATTTATTTGAAATTTTTCGAGGTTTTGGGCGATGAATGGAGAAGTCATTCGTTGGCTAATTTTGGGGAAACTAAATAGCAGTGGCTTTTTCGCACCGATTAACATCATGTCCCCAGATTCTTTTATTTCCATAGTAAAGCCATAAGGAAAAACGGTGTAGAAGGATTTTAAAATAGCTTTGAAGGTGATGACATCCATGCCAAATAATGCGATCCATTGTGAAAAAACTCCATTATCATTCAGTCGTGAATGAATTAACTCAAAAAATTCTTTGGTAAATAGATTTGCAGCACCGGAAACCCAAGGATGAGAAGGCTGTGAGGTAATGATGTCATATTGTTTTTGATTGGTTAAAAGTGCAGTTCTGGCATCACCAATTTTTAGATTTATACGTTCATCCTCTAAGGCGAGCGCTGGCCCATTTGGAATGACTTTAACAGCTTCGATAATATTTTCTTCGATCTCTACAATATTTATTGTATTAATGGAAGTATCCGTTAACGCTTTAGTAGTAATACCACCACCATAACCAATAACAAATGCTGAACTTGGATTTTCGTGAAGGAAATAGGGTATATATGCTTGTAGAGTTTCAAATACAAGATTATTGCCCTTTGGGTCTAGCGCAATCATAGATTCTTGCAAGCCATTATTTTGTAAAAAAGCAAATTTGTTATCATATTTAACTAAACTGACGACGGTATTTTTACCTTCCTTTAAATAAAGAAATTCAGGGTCTTTATTTTCACCGGGTTGAAATTTGTAACGATAATCTACTGCATTGATGAGTTTTTTGTAATTCATTCCGTCACTAGCAAAACTTAAGGTGACAATACTCAAACTACTAATAAGTAAAATATGGCGTTGTAATCCAAAGCTTTTAAATAAAATGAAATATAACGGTATCGATAACGTAATTATTATCATGCTAAGTAATACAGAATCGGTACCGTAGGTAGGCAATAACCAGAAACCTGCCGCAAAAGCACCTAGAATACCAGCAAGAGTGTTTAGACTATATGCAAATCCAACCCGATGACTTAATTGATGTATATCCCTGCTGTGTAAACTTAACGCGATAGGGAATATCAACCCAAACATAAAAGTGGCGGGTAACAATATGATTGCAACTAAAAAATATCGAAGTTGTTGTTTGCTTTCTAGGCTCCAATGCAATGAATTAATTTCTTGCATAAAAGTGGGTAGCGTATTTAATCCCCATCGAATTGTCATGAGTAAAAACGCTGTAATGACGAAGCATAGACAAATAAAATGAATGGGATTTTTAATATGGGATATACGGCGTCGTATAAACCAGGATCCCGCAGCAATACCACTTAGGGTGCTTGCTAGTATAATGGCAAAACTCTGCATGCTTGAAACAGTAAGGATTGCGAGATATTTGGTCCAGGCGACTTCACAAGCGATTAAAACAAATCCACTTACTCCCAAGCTGAACAAGGCGAATAGGCGTGATGATTGGTGTCCTGATTCAGGTGTAAGTAATTTTGGATCAGTATGTTGATAGATGAATTGTTCACGAAAAAGCCAAGCAAATATAACGATAAGTAAGTTTAATGTCACTGCAAAATAAATGGCACCATCAAGACCAAACTTGGGAATTAATAGAAACCCTGCCATTAGGCTACCAATGATGGCACCAAATGTATTATAAAAATAGAGTTGTCCTAGTCGTAAACCGAGTTCGTCTTTATGTTTGATAACCAAACACGATACGATAGGAAAAGTCGCACCTAGACAAACTGTAGGTATAATTAAGATTGAAAGTGATAGTATTAATTTTCCTGTTAGGGAGGCTGCAAGAAACGGGAAAATTTCTATGAATGAACTTAGGTTTGTTATGATGGGAAGCAAAACAAGGGCAGATAGGCCAATAAGGAACTCTAATAATATATAGACATAAATGAAATTGAATCGAGATTGCTTGCAGTAGCATGATAAATAGCTACCTAAGGCCATGCCTAGAAAAAAGCTGCCAAGGACAATACTGATGGCAGCGTTGTCTGAGCCTATGTGCGGACTCAGTAGTCGAGCCCAACTTATTTCATAGATTAAACCACTGGCACCGGACAACAAAAGGAATACGGCAGCAAAAGCGTACATTATTCATCCACCCCATATAGATTATTATATTTTTTATTACCCTAGTAAATCAGGGTCTATCTTATTGTTTATTAATTTTTACTATATAAATATAGACTATAAACAGTAGTAGTAAAACAAGCACATATATTGCTTAATATAAATTATTTGCAAGAGTGGAATTATTATGACGTTTGAAGTAATTGATGCACGAATTTCACCCGAGGGGCGATTGGATGTTCTCTCAAAACAGGAAGTCAGTAAGCTGCTGGATACTAGTCAGGGCGGGCTTTATACCATTTTTCGTAATTGTTCATTAGCGGTCCTGAATTGTGGCAGTAATTTGGATGACGGTAAAGAGCTGTTAGAACGCTACAAATCATTTGATATTCGGGTAGTACAAGAAGAACGCGGCATAAAACTCGATCTTGTTGGCGCGCCAGCGCATGCATTTGTTGATGGTAAAATGATAAAAGGTATCAATGAGCATTTATTTGCCGTATTGCGCGACATAATTTATGTGAATGATCGGATTTATGATAATTCAAAATTCGATTTGGAAAGTTCCGAAGGCGTTACAGATGCGGTGTTCCATATTTTACGTAAAGCGAATATTTTGCATCCGGTCAATAAATTAAGTTTGGTTGTATGTTGGGGTGGTCATTCTATTAAGCGAAATGAATATGAATATACTAAAGAAGTAGGCCACGAATTGGGCTTACGGGGTCTGGATATTTGTACTGGTTGTGGGCCGGGTGCCATGAAGGGGCCAATGAAAGGTGCTGCAATTGGACATGCTAAACAAAGAATAAATTCAGGTTTGTATATTGGTATGTCAGAACCTGGCATTATCGCGGCTGAATCACCAAATCCAATTGTGAATGAACTGGTAATTCTGCCTGATATTGAAAAACGTCTGGAAGCCTTTGTGCGAACGGGTCATGGATTTATTGTATTTCCTGGTGGACCGGGTACTGCCGAAGAAATTCTTTATATTTTAGGCATTTTATTAAACCCCGAAAATAAAAATATACCGTTTCCACTCATACTTACCGGGCCCGCGTCTTCTGCAGATTACTTTGATCAGCTGCACAAGTTTATTGCAGATACTTTAGGTATTGAAGCTCAGCAGCGATATAAAATTATTGTTGATGATCCGCAACACGTTGCTATGGAAATTCAGACAGGAATTGAAAAAGTAAGAGAGTTTCGAAAATCAAAGGGTGATGCTTATTATTTTAATTGGTTGCTCAAAATTGAAGATGAGTTTCAAAAACCTTTTGAGCCAACTCATGAGAATATGAAGCAGATTGAATTGAAAAAAGATATGGATACCCATTTACTTGCAGCCAATTTACGGCGGGTATTTTCCGGCATAGTTGCGGGTAATGTTAAAGATGATGGTATACGCAGTATTGAAAAGCACGGTTTATTTGAAATACAAGGTGAGCCAAGTATTATGGAGCCGGTAGATGCTTTATTGGCAGCTTATGTAGATCAGCATCGTATGAAATTGCCTGGTAAAAAATATAAACCTTGTTATCGAATAATTAAATGAAAAAAAACCTGTTAATTATAGTCTCTTTTTTGTTATTTGTATCGTCATTGTATGCTGAGGAAGTTGAAGATTTACAAAAACGTATTGAGCTACGAGGTGGCAGTGTTCTAAATGGTCATATTATTCGTGAAGAAGAGGATAAAATAACCATTCGCACACTTGATGGTGAAATTGTTGTCAAACGTGATAGTGTGATATCAATTCAAGCGTTAGATGAAACAAATGAAATAATATCAGATCCAAAATCTACTCGTTTATTGTTTTCACCAACGGGAAGAGCGTTAAAAAAAGGCAGTGGTTATTTTACTGATTTTTATGTTTTCTTGCCGAGCATTTCATATGGCATCAACGACCGTTTTAGTTTTATGGCAGGAATGTCAGTGGTGCCGGGTATAGGGGTTGGGGATCAGTTAAAATACTTTGCACCACGTTATACTTTTTTAGAATCAAAAAACTCAGCGAGTGCTGTAGGTTTTCTAAATGTTTTTGTTGGTGGAGGCAATGCAGCCGGAATTGTATATGGGACACATACCATCGGAAGACCGGATAAAAGTTTTACTGCGGCTGTGGGTTGGGGATATTTGAAAGAAGAATCTAAGGATTACGATTTTCATCAGTATCCTATTGTCATGTTAGGCGGAAATATTCGTTTGGGTAAACACACGGCCTTTGTGACAGAAAACTGGTTGATCACTGGCGAAAATATCAAAAATTACCCTTTCGTCGCGGGTCTGAGGTTCTTTAGTAAACAAATTGCTGTGGATGTGGGGGCTATGTACATTGTAGATTTAATTGGAAATAGCTTGCCAATTCCTTGGTTATCATTCGCCTATCATTTTGATTAAGATAGTATAGTACTTAACCTGATTGGTTTGAGTTTAGGGTGATTTATTTTTATCTCTACCAAATGGCTACTATTGGGTTTTGAAATTTAAAAATTGTGACCATGTTTTCAGTTTTTTAGCTTTTTTTGCGGAAGTTTTGCCAGTACAGCGCCGTTAAAGCTCTTATAAATGAAATGATTTAAACCTATTACAACGGTGTGGAGATTTGAAGTGAAAAAAACTATATATCCAATTATGGCATTTTTATTGATGATTTCAGTGCCATTATCCGCAAATGCTGAGTCAAAACAGGCTGATACAACAAAAGAATTAGCATCTATACTATTAAAGATGGAATTTTATCCAAGTTTAAAGGAAAAGCGTTTTTTAAAAAATGTGTCCATGGATGAATCTATAACAGAGAGTCAGCGAACGATTGCGACTGTTTTGGCGAATATTCAGCATAAACCGTTGCATACAGATTTGCCAAAGTTAGAAAAAATCTTTAATGATGAGAATGCATCAGCTTCTGAGCAGGAAATTGCATATATAATTCATCGATTAAAATATCGACCTAGAAAAGCAGATAAAGAAACATTGAAACGTATTTTGCAATAAATAAGTAACCTTCTAGAAAGCCCGATTAAGTAACAAAGATTTTGTTGCTTAATCGGGCTTTTGTCATTTAATGAAAAAAATAATCTATAAACGTATGAAAAATAAAATACTTTATTAGACGTTTTAATCGTCTTGACCAATTTAATCGACGACCTGCCATTATCGATACATGACATATAACTGTTAGTTTAAGTGTTTATTCAGTTGTTTTGCAGTTGTATAAAGTATATGTAGAACAATCATGGATTCGACAAACCTAATACAAACCTCTGGTAGAGATAAGCAAGGCTTGCTTTGTAATCCTCGTCTTTGAAAGGAAGCAATAGCTGCTAAAATTGCTGAATTACCTAATCCTGGGGATGGAGTTAAGGCGTATTTGAGAGAATAAATGCATTAATATTCAAAAAAACCAGGATCATGATTCATTGATTCTGGTTTTTGCTAATTAATGGTAACTTCTGTTATCTATCTAGCATTGAAGCTTTGTTGGCTGTAACCCAGGATATCAAAAGCATCTTTATTGGTTAAGTTATTAGTGCCGATTATTGCTGGCATACTTGTACCGGGTTGTCCAAAGCGAGTTTTATGTAAAAATTCCCATGGATCATCGACAGCTGCTGCTATTGCGAAAATATCTAATGCCTCTCCACTTCCACCTTGATCTGCTGGAGGAGGTGTATCGCCATTAGCACCATGGCAGGCAACACAATTTACATCAGTATCTACAGAGCCCGTATAAAGTCCTTCGCCATTGGAGTTGCTTGTACCGATTACAATACCTGAGTTCAATATATTGGAATCACTATCAATTAAACCGCCCTCTAACAAGAACCTCGTTAAATCCCATAATTCGCGTTCACCTAAGGCACTTGGGATTTGCGCGGTGGCTGTTCCAAATTGATGTTCGGTACCTAAACCAGACTTGATCCAATCATACATATGTTGTTGTAGTGCCGTATCATTATTCGGAAACGTACTTGTACGCCGTAATTCGATTTTGTATAGCAAATTATCTGCACCATTTGAAGAAGGTGTTCCTGTTTCGTAACCCGTGCCTTTGTAATCCCAGGCGTGACAGCTCTTACAACGCCAAGAAGTTTCTACTACTGAATCGGCAGGAATGACGGGTAAATTTTCACTGCGTCCAAGCCAATAAGGATTTACTGCTGCAGGCGGCAATACCGTATCATCGGTAGCTTGCATCTCTTTCCACCACTTATCATACAATCGACCACCACGTACTACATCCGCTGTTGCATAGCTATAGGTGCCTGGGTCAGGGTCAGGTCCGGGAGCAACGCTTAATGTTTTTGAATATGCCAGTACGTCGCTTGCTGCTTCTAATGTCAATCCGGCGAAACCAGTGCTGCTCGGTAACATATTACTACCAGGTTGGCCGTATCTTGATTTATGAAAAAATTCTTGAGGATTATCATTAGCAATTGCGGCTATATCGACGGTGGAAATGGTTGTTCCGTTCGCACCATGGCAGCCTTCACAATTTCCTGGAGAAGTTTCTTGGTAAATGATTTTTCCAGAAGTGGGATTACCATTAGCTAAGTAACCGTTATAAGTTGCTACTGACTTAGGCACGCCTAATGTTTCGTCCATTATAAAATCAGCGAGTAAACCAATATCTGTATCGCTAAGGAATCGTCCAAAATCATGATCTTCCAATTGCGTGCTTCCAGCACCATTTTTAATGACGTCCATTAAATAAGTTTTATCTTTATTAACAGTATTAAGTACGGGTAAATATCCACGAATACCCGAATAATGTTTGCTGCCTTCAGCATAGGCGCCATGTACACCTTGATAATCCCAGCCATGGCATTCTTTGCAGCGCCAAGTCGCTGAATCGGATACTTTAGTGGCATCGGTGGTTCCAGCATTAGCAACCCACGTTTTGTTGCGTGTTGTTGGTTCAGTGGGGTTAATGATACCGTCCACATTCCACCATTTGTCATACAGCAACCCAGCTCTTTTAATATTTGGGACCAAATTAATTTGTGAGTAGGCTAGAACGTCCGCAGCTGCATTTATGGTTGTAATAGTAGCGTCACTGGCATCATACATACTTGGCATAAATTCCCAACCGGCATCACCAAACCTGATTTTATGCATAAACTCCCAGGGGTTTTCTTGAGCGATGTTATGCACAAATTCATTTGGAAAAACGTCTGGATTTTCATCTGCAAAGTCTACTCTTTTCCCATCTTCACCATGACAACTTGAACTACTACAAGTGATGGTGTTTTTTGTTTCATATAAAACTTTACCATTCGCTGCGTCGGCACCATTTTTTGTTAATAGTGTTAGATCATCAATGAAGTTCACAGCAGACTGACTGGCCATGACTTCGCTGCGTATATCGATGACAAATTTGGTTAATGCATAATACTCATCGTCACTAAATAAACCGGCGAAGCCATGTGTTGTATCTTCTTTTAGAAAAGAATACACCGAGCTTGCATCTGGGTATTGCATAGTGAAGCTACTGGTGGCGACAATACCTCGAAAACCAGTCGCATGTTTACCAGACGCATAAGCGCCATCTGCGCCGCGGTAATCCCAACCATGACATTCTTTACAACGCCAAGTTGCAGAGCCTGTGATGGTTATATTGCTGGCTGGCCAGCGAGGATTGGGATCAGTAGGTTCTGTTGCACCGCTAGCCATGCTCCACCATTTGTCATAAAGTTTACCACCTTTAACAACGTCCGATCGGCCTTTGCTATCATAAGTTGTTTGACTGAAATTACTACTAGGTACTGTTACTGAATTTGCACCTGCTGCAACGAAGGCTAAAACATCCTGAGCCTGAATGACATTCATACCAAATGGCATTGAGCCTGTTGGTGAGCCGAAACGAACTTTGTGTAAAAATTCTTGAGGATCGTCTTTTGATATCGCAATAATATCATCTAATGTTGGTGTGTTTGTTGATGCTTGAGAATGGCAACCTGCTGTAGCACAATTCCAAGAGGAATCTAACGCATTGGGAATATTATTAAATACAACTTCACCTCGTGTAACATCGCCTAATGTAGGGCTGGCATTGTCAATTCGAGCAACTTCATAAATAAATTTTGCTAGATCATAAGCATCTGCTGTTGACATAAAACCGGTACCAGCATATACATGTGGAATATCTTTTTTTGAGCCATAAGTTACTAAGCCATTGGATATCATTCTAAAAACATGTTCTGGTGTGAATTTTTGGTTTGATGTATCAAATGCTCTAATGCCCGTGTAATGACTACTACCCTGTGCATAAGCGCCATTGCTGCCTTTGTAGTCCCAGCCATGGCATTCTTTGCAACGCCATTGACCGCCATTGTTACCATTAATACTAGCTGCCGGTACTTTTTCAATAACTGCTTCCCAAATCGGGTTGCTTTTTGTCGGTGCTGAAATATTTTTAATTTCCCACCATTTATCGTAAAGGCGTCCGCCGCGAAATTCGTTAGCGCTATCATAGCTGGCCTGATCAAAAGTTGTTGTAGGGCCACCACCACCTGGTGGTAAAGATTCTGCGCAGCTGATTAATAGAAAAGAAGCCACCGCAAGCATAATGACAAAACGAAATTGTTTGTAATTGGTTGCCTGAAACATGTGAAAACTCTCCTTAATGGTGTATCTAACGACGTCTAAAATTATAATAGTGTGTTGTTTGCTGTTGAAATTCTTGGTGGGAGTGTACATTTCTGAAAATGAATGTTACGCCAACATAGTTAAAACAATAGCTTAGACAACTTAAATGTGGATTAATCTATTTTAAATCAAGTCAATAACACAGATCAAATTATGTCCTGATACTTAATCGGCCATAGAGTTTAAATGTTGATTATTTTGAAGCGCTTATGGCAGATGAAATATATTTGAGTGTTTTTTGGAAGCTGTATATCTACCAGTTAATAAATTAGATCAATTAAAGATAAGAAATCAGGGATAAGTGTCTTGAATTACTAGGGGTTTTCTCCTATTATACGCCTGCGAGACACGGTAAGTGTCTATTTTTTTGGAAAAGAATAATGTTTAAAAGCGCAATTATGTATTAAAAATAAGAACTTACGCGCTTGGTTATGTCGTACATAACCAATACTTGGCTGCTGTGTGTATTTTGCTAAGTGAAGAATAAACAACAAAAAAGTGGGCCATCGGCCCACTTTTTGTTTGCAGGGTGGATATGAGTAAACAAGGTAATTTGCAGGATTTAGTTGAACCCATCGTGGTGAGCTTGGGGTATGAGTTCGTTGGTCTGGAATATTTGTCTCAGGGCAAGCATTCAATTCTGCGTATATACATTGACAAGCCTGAAGGCATTTTGGTGGATGACTGCAGTAAAGTGAGTAGTCAATTAAGTGCCATGTTAGATGTTGAAGATCCAATTCGAGGAGAATATAGCCTCGAAGTTTCCTCTCCAGGAATGGATCGTCCATTGTTTACAGCTGCTCATTTTGAGCAATTTATTGAGCATAAGTGTGTTATCCGCATGAAAATGCCAATAGAAGGCCAGCGTAAGTTTACTGGTTTGATAAAAGCACTTGCAAACGGGTCAGTGGAGTTGGAAATGGAAAATAAAACCGTTTCTTTATCTGTTGATATGGTAGATAAGGCCAATTTGGTGCCTGAATTTTGATGTTTTCTCGTTGGAGATTGTAAAAAATGAGTAAGGAAATATTGCTTGTTGTTGATGCTGTTTCGCATGAAAAAGGGGTTGAGAAATCCATTATTTTTGAAGCGATCGAAGCGGCGTTAGCCACTGCCACACGAAAGAAATGGCGTGAAGATATTGATGCACGAGTTTGCATTGATCGAGCGACCGGTGATTACGACACCTTTCGTCGTTGGTTAGTTATGGATCTTGATGATGAAGAATTTGATATTCCAACTAAGCAAATGTTGTTGCCACAAGCGCAAACAATAAATCCTGATATTCAAGTGGGCGAATATATTGAAGAGCCTATTGATTCAGTAGAGTTTGGTCGAATTGCTGCGCAAACTGCCAAACAAGTTATCGTTCAAAAAGTGCGTGAAGCTGAACGTGCTCAGGTTGTTGAAGCCTTTTTAGAGCGTCAGGGTGAGCTGATTAATGGCGTTGTAAAACGTTTGGAAAAAGGTAACGTTCATATTGATCTTGGCGGTCATGCAGAAGGTGTGATTTTGCGTGAAGACCTCATTCCAAGGGAATCTTTACGTCCAGGAGATCGCGTTCGAGGATTTTTACGAGAAGTTCGAAGTGAAGCGCGTGGTCCACAAATCTTTATTAGTCGTGTGGCCCCAGAGTTGTTGATTGAATTATTTAAGTTGGAAGTACCTGAAGTTGGCGAAGGATTGATTGATATCATGAGCGCGGCTCGCGACCCTGGTATGCGTGCAAAAATTGCGGTTAGGGGAAATGATTCACGCATTGATCCTGTTGGTGCTTGTGTTGGTATGCGTGGTTCACGTGTACAAGCCGTATCTAATGAATTGTCTGGTGAGAGAGTAGATATCATTGTTTATGACGATAATCCTGCTCAATTTGTCGTTAACGCTATGTCACCGGCTGAAGTAGTTTCTATCGTTGTTGATGAAGATAGAAATGCCATGGATGTTGCGGTGACTGAAGATCAGCTTTCACAAGCTATTGGTCGTGGTGGTCAAAATGTAAGGCTTGCAGGTGAACTCACTGGTTGGGAAATCAACGTGATGACAGAAGCCCAAGCTGATGAAAAAAGTGATGCTGAATCTGCTTCTATACTAAAGGTCTTTATGGAAGGGCTGGATGTCGATGAAGAGGTCGCTAATATTCTAATTGAAGAAGGCTTTTCTAGCATGGATGAAGTTGCTTACGTTCCTAAAGCGGAAATGGAAGCAATTGAAGAATTTGATGAAGGTATTGTTGAAGAATTACGTCAACGTGCTCGAGACTATGTTCTTGTAAAAGCTATTGCTGAAGAAGAACTTGATGAAGATGTGCCAGAAAAAGATTTGCTTGAAATGGACGGTATGACTCTAGAGCTAGCAACGCAATTGGCGAAAAACAAAATTAAATCCATGGAAGATCTTGCAGAGCAGGCCGTGGATGATTTAATTGAAATTATTGATTTGGATGCAGAAAAAGCCGCAGCTCTCATTATGAAAGCGCGTGAGCCATGGTTTACTACAGAAGAATAAATGGATAAACAGCGTTTTTATTTATAATTTGGATGAGTATTTGAAATCGCTGAGTAGTGACGAACAAGGCAAGGTTTAATTTTAAGGAGTAACTATGTCGGATGTAACGGTTAAACAATTCGCAGAAACAGTTGGAATACCTGTGGATCGCTTAATTTCACAATTGAGTGATGCGGGATTATCAGCTAAAGCTTCTGATGAAACCATTACCGAAGATGAAAAGATAACTTTATTGACATATCTTCGAGGTCGACATGGTAAAGCAGAAGGTGAAAGTACACCTAAACGCATAACACTTAAGAGAAAAACGGTTAGTGAAATTAAGGGCAAGACTAGTCAAAGCGGCGGAATTGGTCAGGGTAAAACAGGTGCTCGCACTATCAGTGTTGAAGTTCGAAAAAAACGCACTTATGTTAAGCGAAGTGAAACGATAACTGATGAAGATAAAGCAATGGCTAAGGCTGCAGCTGAAGCCAAACTTCGTCAGCAAAAAGAACAGGAAGTTGCACACGATAAAATAGCAGAATCTGCTGCAAAACGTGAAGAAGAAGCAAAAGTCGTAGAACAACAAATTGCCGAGAAAGCGGTTAAAGAAACTGAAACTGAAGAAGTTAATGCTGCTAAAGAAGTTAAAGTTAAGAAAGACAAAGTTAAACCTAAAGTAGAAGAAACACGAAGCGCTGAAGAAATTGCGCGTGAAAAATTGGCTGCCAGTCAAGCCGCTGAAGTTCGCGATGATAAGTCTGCAGGTAAAAAGAAAAAGCGTAAAGGCAAGGATGAGGATCACGATCGTAAAGAACTACATGTGGCCTCTGATAAATCTGGTCGTCGCAAAAAGAAATCTAAATCTGCACGCCCAACTCGTTCATCAGGTTCTGCATCAACACAAGAACATGGGTTTGAAAAACCTACGGCACCAATTGTATATGATGTAAATGTTCCTGAGACTATTAGTGTTGCTGATTTAGCGCAGAAAATGTCAATTAAAGCGGCTGAAGTTATCAAAATGTTAATGACATTGGGTACCATGGCTACAATTAATCAGGTACTTGATCAAGATACCGCATATCTCATCGTTGAAGAGATGGGTCATAATGCAAAACGCGTCAGTGATAGTGCACTTGAAGATTCTTTGACGCAGGAAGTGAATGAAGGTGAACAAGTAGATCGCTCGCCAGTTGTTACGGTAATGGGTCATGTTGATCACGGTAAGACATCTTTGTTGGATTATATTCGTGAAGCTAAAGTTGCTTCAGGCGAAGCAGGTGGGATTACTCAACATATCGGTGCCTATCATGTGGAAACAGAAAAAGGCATGATTACCTTTTTGGATACGCCGGGTCACTCTGCGTTTACTTCTATGAGAGCGCGTGGCGCAAAATTAACGGACGTCGTTATTATTGTTGTAGCTGCGGATGACGGTGTAATGCCTCAAACCAAAGAGGCTGTGCAGCATGCACGGGCGGCTGGTGTACCAATTGTTATTGCGGTAAATAAAATTGATAAAGAAGCTGCAGATCCAGATCGCGTTAAAAACGAATTATCTCAGGAAAATGTTATTCCAGAAGACTGGGGTGGTGATGTTCAGTTTATTCCAGTGTCTGCTAAAACTGGTGACGGCATCGATGCGTTACTTGATGCTATTTTGCTTGAATCAGAGGTGTTGGAATTAAAAGCGATTGCCACTGGCCCAGCTACTGGCGTAATCGTCGAGTCTCGTTTGGATAAAGGTCGTGGTCCTGTAGCAACTGTATTAGTGCAATCAGGAACATTGAATAAAGGTGACATCGTACTTGCTGGCCATGAATTTGGGCGTGTACGTGCAGTACTAGATGAAACTGGGCAATCCATTGAATCTGCTGGTCCGTCAATTCCTGTCGAGATACTTGGTTTATCAGGAACGCCAGAGGCTGGAGATGATGCTATCGTTGTGCCTTCAGAAAAGAAAGCACGTGAAATTGCCTTGTTTAGACAAGGTAAATACAGAGAAGTTAAATTAGCTAAACAACAAGCGGCGAAGTTGGAAAATCTCTTTACTCATATGGAAGAGGGGGAAGTTTCTACGCTTAATGCTGTGTTGAAAACTGATGTCCGTGGCTCATTGGAAGCTTTAACTGATGCCTTAACGTCATTATCAACAGATGAAGTTAAAGTGGCTATTGTTGCAAGCGGTGTTGGTGGTATCACAGAATCCGACGCAAACCTTGCTTTAGCATCAGGAGCTATCGTTATTGGCTTTAACGTTCGAGCCGATGCATCTGCTAGACGTATTATTGAAGAAGAAGACATTGATCTACATTATTACAGTGTTATATATGATGTTATTGATGAAGTGAAATCTTCTATGAGCGGTATGTTAGCACCTGAGTATAAAGAAGTTATTATGGGTACTGCTCAAGTTCGTGATGTATTCAAATCACCTAAGCTTGGTGCGATCGCAGGATGTATGGTTGTCGAAGGTACTATGAAGCGCAGCAATCCAATTCGTGTATTACGTGAAAATATTGTTATATACGAAGGTGAATTAGAATCTTTACGACGCTTTAAAGATGACGTTAATGAAGTTAAAAATGGTACTGAATGTGGTATCGGTGTTAAGAACTACAATGATGTAAAAGTCGGTGATCAAATCGAAGTTTACGACCGAGTTAAGGTTGAACGTACGATTGGATAATAACGCTTTTGAAGGTGGTAGTAGCCGTGTACGTCGCGTTGGAGAACAAATTCAACGTGAGCTTGCTCAACTTTTACAACAAGAAGTTAAAGATCCACGTGTTAAGTGGGTTACGATTTCTGCTGTAAAAGTAACTAAGGACTTTTCTCACGCCACTGTATTTTTTACAGTGATTGGTAATTATGAAGAAACTGTTGATCCAGAAATTATTGAAGGCCTAGATCGAACCACAGGGTATTTACGCCGAGAGTTGGGTCGCCGAATTAAACTTCGTATAACGCCTGAGTTACATTTCAAATATGATATCAGCACGATCAGAGGTGACAAACTCGCTAGTTTGATTGATGCTGCTGTGGAATCTGATAAAAACAACAAATCTGAATAATTAAGAATTTCCGAGCAAACGGAGTAAAGTGTGGCACGTCGTCAAAAAAATCGTGGTAGGCCTTTAGATGGTATATTATTGCTAGATAAACCTTTAGGCTTGTCTTCCAATGAAGCTCTACAGCAAATTAAACGTATGTACAATGCTAAAAAAGCAGGTCATACGGGTAGTCTAGACCCCCTAGCTACCGGTCTATTACCAATTTGTTTTGGTGAGGCCACAAAAATATCTGCTTTTCTATTAGATTCTAATAAAAGTTATCTCACCGAATGTCAATTGGGTGTAAAAACTGACTGTGGTGATACGGAAGGCGAAGTAATCGAACGGCGTGACGTGCCTGATTTCACTTTGGAACAAATTCAAGATGTTTTAAATGTTTTTATTGGTGAAATCGATCAAATCCCGCCTATGCATTCAGCGCTTAAAAAAGATGGGGTGCCACTATATAAATTAGCAAGGCAGGGCATCGAAATTGAACGTGATACGCGAAAGGTTAGTATATTCTCCATTTCAGATGTTTCATTATCTGGTGATCAATTAAAATTCCTCGTGCATTGCTCAAAAGGGACTTATATCCGTACCCTAGCAGAAGATATTGGCGAAAAGTTGGGTTGTGGTGCACATGTTACTGCCCTAAGACGAGTTGATGTGGGTGTGTTTAATCTTCAAAATGCAGTGAGTTTTGACACAATCAAGGAGTTGAGAGACGAAAAGGCTTTTGCAGCTCTTGATGAATTTATTATGCCCATGCAACAAGCCTTAAGTGAGTGGCCTGGGTTGGAGCTTACTAACGATGCTGCTTATTATTTGCGTCAAGGGCAGCCAGTATTGGTGCCAAAAGCACCGACTGATGGATGGGTGCGATTGTTTGAAAAGCAGGGAGACTTTCTTGGCGTGGGCGAGATATTAGATGATGGCAGAGTTGCCCCTCGTAAATTAGTCAATGCAGCCTAATATTGAGAGAATTCTCGCTAAAACATAAATATAACTAGTTAGATTGGTTTTAATTTGTTCGGGTTTGAGGGTTCAATGCCGGCATAATTACGATGAACAGGAAGTTTAATTATCGTGAGCACAGGAAGTAAGAGAGCGAACATATATCAATGAGTGTTTTTGAGCCGATAATTTGGTAAATCAAAGGTCAACAGTGTGGATATATCTTAAAAAGGCTGGTTTTCCTACGGATTTACTTGTTCCAAAAGACATGTACAGGTACTATACGCGCAACTGAAAATATGCAAAATTTTAGTTATTATTAAGAATTTATTTGTTATTAACATAACTATATGCGGTACATCTTTTATGATGCATTTTCTGCTTAGTTATTAGAAAATTAGGAGTGAACAATGGCCTTAGATAATATAGCCAAAGCAAAGATTGTAGATGAATATAAAACTAAACCCGGTGATACTGGTTCTCCAGAAGTTCAAATAGCTCTGTTATCAGCCAACATTGATGCGCTTTCTGGTCATTTTAAAAGTCATATCCATGATCACCATTCGCGTCAAGGGTTATTAAGAATGGTAAGTTCACGTCGTAAATTATTGGATTACTTGAAAAAGAAAAATGGTGATCGTTATCGTTCACTTATTTCTAGACTTGGTCTACGTAAATAACATACGCAAACTTTTTACCATAAATTAAGGAATAAACTGTGACCCAAATCAGGAAAAGTTTTCAGTACGGAAATCACACGGTAACTTTGGAAACGGGTGAAATTGCTCGTCAGGCCACTGGCTCTATTATGGTCGGTATGGGTGATACCGTTTTGATGGTGACATGTGTCGCTAAAAAAGAAGCAGACGAAGGGCGTGATTTTTTCCCTTTAACGGTTAACTATCAAGAAAAGACCTATGCAGCGGGTAAAATCCCAGGTGGATTTTTCAAACGTGAAGGCCGTCCTGCTGAAAAGGAAACGTTGACGTCTCGATTAATTGATCGTCCATTACGCCCACTTTTTCCTAAAGGGTTTAAAAATGAAGTACAAATCATTGCGACGGTAATGTCCATTGACCCGCAAATCGATCCTGATGTTGTTGCCATGATCGGTGCTTCAGCTGCTGTTGCTATAACCGGTGTTCCTTTTGAAGGCCCGATCGGTTGTGCGCGTGTGGGTTATAAAGACGGTAGTTATTTACTTAATCCTAGTCAAACGGAATTAAAAGATTCTGATCTTGATTTGGTTGTTGCTGGTACTGATTCTGCGGTATTGATGGTGGAGTCTGAAGCAAATATATTATCCGAATCTATCATGCTTGACGCCGTTATGTTTGGTCATGAGCAGATGCAGGTTGTTATCAAAGCGATTAACGAATTAGCAGCAGAAGTGAATAATGAAGCTTGGGATTGGACAGCGCCTGAAAAGGATGTTGCTTTAGCAGACGCGGTAAATACTAAAGCGGGTTCAGCGATAGCAGAGGCTTACCAAATCCAAGATAAAATGGCTCGTCAAGATCGTTTAGGCGAAATTAGATCTGCATTGGTTGAAGAATTAAGTGCTTCTGATGACGATGAGTCTGGTTGGTCTAAAGCAGATGTTGCAGGTGCAATGTCTAGCTTAGAAAAATCAACTGTACGTACACAAATCATTGAAGGTAAGCCGCGAATTGATGGTCGAGATCAAGACACCGTACGACCAATCACTGTTCGTACTGGTGTTTTACCTAGGACTCATGGTTCTGCGCTATTTACTCGAGGTGAGACTCAAGCAGTTGTGGTAACTACAATGGGTACTGAGCGTGACGCGCAGATGATTGATGCTATTGAGGGTGAGTATAAAGACTCCTTCATGTTGCATTATAATTTTCCTCCATTTTGTGTTGGCGAAACTGGTTTTGTTGGTTCACCAAAACGTCGCGAGATTGGTCATGGTCGTTTAGCAAAACGAGGCGTTATGGCTGTTATGCCTGATATGGAGGCTTATCCATATACTGTACGAGTTGTTTCAGAAATCACTGAATCAAATGGTTCAAGTTCTATGGCTTCTGTTTGCGGTAGCAGTCTTGCGTTAATGGATGCTGGTGTACCATTGAAAGCACCAGTTGCAGGTATCGCTATGGGTCTTATTAAAGAAGATGCAGGTTACGCTGTTCTAAGTGATATTCTAGGTGATGAAGATCACTTAGGTGATATGGATTTTAAAGTAGCTGGTACAAGTGATGGTATTACTGCTTTGCAAATGGATATCAAAATTACGGGTATCACTCGTGAAATCATGGAAGTTGCATTAGAAAAAGCCAAAAATGGACGGTTGTTTATTTTAGGTGAAATGAACAAGGTATTGTCTGAGCCACGTCAGGATTTATCTGAATTCGCACCACGTTATGTCACTATCAAAATTAATCCTGATCGTATTCGTGATGTGATTGGTAAAGGTGGTGCAACTATTCGCTCTATTACTGAAGAAACGGGTTGTAGTATTGATATTACAGACGATGGTACTGTTAAGATCGCATCTGTTGATCGTGCAGCCGGCCTTGAAGCGAAGCGTCGTGTAGAAGAATTAACAACAGATGTTGAAGTTGGCAAAATCTATAATGGAAAAGTTTCCAAGATTATGGATTTTGGTGCATTTGTTACAATCATGCCTGGACGCGATGGTTTGGTTCATATTTCACAAATCTGCGAAGAACGTGTGGAAAATGTTAGCGACAAATTGTCACAAGGTGACCAGATCAAAGTTAAAGTATTGGAAATTGATAAACAAGGTCGAATACGTTTGAGTATGAAAGAAATCCCTGCTGACGCGTAGTTCCTCAGAAAAATAAGTTAAAAAAAACCGCAGATTCTAAATCTGCGGTTTTTTTTGTCTGTATAAAAGTTATAAGCAGTTAAGCATATTCACTAATACTTAGAAGTGAATATCTTTTTTGTTGAGTCTCAATATTCGCAAAGGTTTCATATTGTTTAATAGCAAAAGTTGCCAGCAATGAAAACTGCTGTTTAAAATAAGTTGACTCTGTTTGGTTGGCTTCTTTTTTAGTAATTAATGAAGTAGGTTGATGTACAATTTTAAGAGAATAAGTATTTTTACTCGAATGGTCGTTAACATTATTGAGATGTTTAACTTTCTCAGTAAACTGTGAATCAAATTTTGTTTTGGTTTGTTGCGAATTATTCTTATAGTCAAAATGATTTAATTGATTAGTATTAAATGCAATCACGTAATGAATCACCTTTAAAAACGGAAATCAAAAGAAATAAATTTAATGAAAAGAAAGGGGTTTAAGTGAGAATACGAATGTCATTTGCGTCACAGTCAATTTGCCGTTTGGCAGTATTATCAATAATATTTGTGGAAATGACTTCGTATTCTCACGAGAAAACAAAAAAATAACAAACAATAAACTTCTACAATATACGAATTGTCTGAGTAGAATTATGCGCTATTCTTCCTCCTGTTTATATTTTCGGAGCTGATTAAAGTAAAGAAACTTTAAAATCGATAACAATAAATTTCATTGCACATGTTATCTAACCTTAATAATAGATGAATATTTTGGTATGTCCAGAAATTTATTAAAAAGAAATAATCCTTAGTAAAACAGTAATTTATAGTAACACTAGGGTATTTTATATAATTTCGTTATTGAGATTTACCGGGTAAAGTAAAGTTATTTGCCTTATCAAAGCCTAAAGCATACTTGAAGTTTTTTGTATGAGAAAAATCCACATTGTTTAAATTCGCACCTCTAAAATCAGTTTTATGAATATCAGCTTGGTCCAAATTAGTAGAATCCAAATTTGCCATTATAAAACTGGTCCATTTATTTTTTGTTGCACTTAAGTTGCTATTTTTTAAAGATGCTCGATTGAAAATTGCTCTGGATAAATTACTACCCGTTAAATCTATTCCATCTAGAATGGCATAATTTAATTTACTCAGTTCCAAATTTACATTTTTCATGGAGACATTTCTAAAAGTGCTTTCTTCCAATAAAGATTCTCGTAAATCGGCATTGTCGAATTGACTTGTGTTAATTGTTGAGCTGAGAATGCGTATTCCTATCGCGCTATTATTTCTAAAATCTGCATTATTAATTTTAACGTGTTTTGCTTTTAGATTGACTAAATGAGAATTTATGAAACGAATGTGGTCTAACAATGCAGAATCAAAGGTGACTTTTTCAAGATTAGATTTTTTAAATTGAACGTAAGATAAATTACTGCCTAAAAAACTGCTGTTAGATAAATTACTGGATTTTATATTTACGCTTTCCAATTTTGCATAATTAAAACTTGTATTTTTGAGTAAACAACGAGTTATTTGTGTATTCTTAATATTGGCGTCTTTAAATGATACGCTAGATATTTTGCTGTTAAAAATTATAGTTTTGTCAAATTTCGAATTATTGAGTGATGCACCATTAAAATTGACGTTTATTAATGTTGCGCCAACAAATGAAGTGTTTGTTAAATCGGTCCCTGAAAAATCCACATTATTTAAAACAGAATAACTAAAATCAACATTTATTAATTCTGAGGCATGAAAAATAATATTATTAAGTTCGGAATTTCGAAATTTTGCATTGTTAAGTCGATTAAAGCTTAAATCAGAATAACTCAGTTTTATATAATCGAAATCAAGGTTTGTAAGGTCTGACTTCGTCAGAACCGCGGGATTATCTTGTGAAGGTGTTTTATCGAGATTAAATAAAGTATCAAATGCGGTTTGTTGTGAAATTATTTGGTATTGCCTGCTTTCTGAGCTAGACATTAAGACGCAGCCACTGAGGCATAAATTGAAAGAGAAAAATGTAATAATAGCTCGAAACACAGGAGCAACTTTTTTAGTTCATATTTCTCACAGTATAAAACATTGTTAAATAATATTAAATATAATTATTTTTAGGTGTTAAAACTTAGCGTTATCAACATTCCTGGCTTCTTTCATACCTACGGCTGACTGTATATTTCTAATTAAAATAAAATTGCTGTTATCTAAATCAGCCTTTCTAAAGATACTTTTATCAATATTAGCTTCTTGTAAATTAGCATTCGTTAGGTCTGCCTTACTTAGGTCTGTTGATATTATTTCTGCTTTGAAGAAGTTGGTGTTTGTTAAAATAGCTTCTTTCATATTAGATTGGTTGATCTTTGCGTTAACAAAAGTTGCTCTGTCTAAATCTGTTGCTTGTAGTTGGGTTTTAATGAGTCTTGCATTGTTTAAATTGCTTTCTCTCATTAATGCATGATTTAGGATGGCATTACTTAGGTCTGAGAATGCCATATTTGCCTGTATAAATGTTGCTCCCTGTAAATCACTATGTCGAAATATAGCGCCCTGCAAGTCAGATCCACTGAAGTTTACTTCGGTCGCCATAGTAAAAGACATATCCGCATCATTTAAAGTACATGCTCGAAAATCACTGCGAGATAAATTACTATTGGAAAAACTCGCACCTTGAAATTTCGAATTTATAAATTCGATTTTAGCTAAAGTGGCATTGTGAATTGTGGCATATTTAAAATCAGCTCCATTAATTCTTGCGCCGGTTAAATCCGTGCTTTGCATATGGGTGCCTTCAAATAATGACTCATTAATTAAGACGTTTTGCATATTGCCATTGGTAAAATTACTATTCTTTAACACGCTTCGTTCAAACGTTGAATCAATGAGTGTTGAGTTAGACAAGTTAGCACCGCTTAAGTCAGCGTTTTTAAAACTAGTATGATTTAAAATAGCACCTTCTAAATTGGCATTTCGTAAATTGATATTGTGCAATGTCGCGTAGCTTAAGTCTGCCCCCCTTAAATCGGCTCCCTGCAGATTGGAGCCAGTAAGATTGGTTCTATATAAATACGCAGAAGCCATCTTAGCATCGGATAAATCCATCTCAATAAGATGTAACCCAGATAAATTTGTCTCAATGAGATTAATGCTATCGGTTTTAGATTGTACGAGTTGCTGCACCTCAACGATTTTTAATCGTTCTCCGATATTTGGATTCGAAGGAGCAGGTATACTTGCGCAACTGCTCAAAGTGATGAGAAATGAAATTAGGGCTATCCGTGTCCGTGTCACAAAATTCATTTATATAGGCTCTTGTCTTAAATCATGGGTTAACCCGTTTAGTGGATTTTTTAGCAACATCATTGCGTAAATATATTGGTATCGCTTTTTCAGCTGTTAATACCTCGCCACACTGTAGTTTATAAGCGGCCAATAGGGCGATTTCTTCAGCAGAAGGTAAAATATTGGGGTATAAATGATTAATTTTGCTAGAATTTAGGGTGATTTCTAAATCAGATTGGTATTGATTCCAAGCTGAGCCAACCCCAATCAGTGGCTCAACTTGATTGTAGTCTATTTCTGAAGCTTTATTGATTGCTTCATTGCTATGAGTAGTAACCAATTGATTATTGCCAAGTTGGTAAATACCCCAATAAATTTCATTCATTCGTGCATCAATAGCTGAAAAATATAAGTGCTCTGGGTGTAACAAGCAGATTTTTTGTGCTTGGGCGGCAAGTGTTGAAATACCGATGACTGGTAGGTCAGAGGCAAAGGCAATACCTTGAGTAACGCCTGCAGCGATGCGTAAGCCAGTGAATGACCCAGGGCCACGTCCAAATGAAATTGCATCAAGTTGATTAATGCGTAAATCGGCTTCTGCTAGTAGCTTGTCACACTGTTTTAGGATAAGTTCTGAATGTCGGCGTGGCGCGATTTCAAATTCGACGATAATTTGGTTGTCTATGTTAAGTGCGGCAGAACAAGCCTCAGTAGAAGTATCAATAGCTAGTATTTTCATTATATATTAGTACAACTGTTTGTTTTACAGGCTAGCTTGTTGTTCAACATTAGAAGAATTGGTTAGTCCATTTTCTTTTGACCATGCTAGGTTTGCGATGATTTTAAATTTAGCCAAAGACATAGCACCGCGTTTGTTTCGGTTGCTAGATTTATTTTCGTTAAGTGCTTCAGTAACAGTGTCTCTATCTACCTCATAAATTTCAACTGCTTCGTAGTTTTCGTCCATGATTACTAAAACAACAAGATCCCACTCCTGCTCAATTTTGAGCTGTCCAACACGTTGGCCAGATTTTTTTTCATCAAATACTGCACGACCTTTGATCTGGACTTTTTTGCCATCACGGTCACCTTTGCCGATTGCATCAAAACCGCCTGATCGTTCTTCGCATATTTCAAGGTTAAGCTTATCTGCTGCGTCAAATTCTGCGATTTCACCACTGATACCCAGTGGTTTACCTGTCGCTTTCCGATATTCTGCCGCCAACCGTCTGGCTTCGGAGATTAATTTTTCTGTTGAGTAGACACCCATAACTGGAAGTTAAATATAAATCCTTGGTTTATATAGCTAATTAGAGATATTAACACTGAATTAGCCAAATGACACATTTCAGAACACATTCTTAATAAATAGCGGCTTTTATGCCAATAATTTATCAATGGAAAAAGAATGGGTATTATTTCCCTCGAATATTTAATAGCTTAGCAAGTCTAACATGTATTTATAAGACAGATTTAAGCCAGAATCTGTATTATTTTTATACTTTTTTTGGTTGAATTCCCGAAAATATTCTTTAGCTTTATTATAGGTAAATTCCATGTTGTGTTTATTAAATTCTCGATTCATTCGAATCAGTTTACTCGGCGTTTCATTTCTATCTTTAATCGCCTGTAATCAGCTTCAAACTGATGCTGAGTTAGATGGACCGGCAAAACCGTTGGAGTATACACCACGTGTTCAAACAGAGAATTTAGATGGCAGCGAAGCGATTTTAGTAAAATTTAAATCAACTATAGGCAGTTTTAGTAGAGCTCGTTCACTAAGTGCTGCGGGATTGGTTGAGAGTGCTTCCTTCACACTTGTTCCAGGATTGACGAGAGCAGAACCATTGCCGGGTTTTACTGTGACACAAACATTAGAATCTTTGTCAACTGACAGCAGTGTAGCCTATGCAGAGCCAGATTATTTGCATTCGGTAAATATCATTCCAAATGACATTGAATTTACAGAGCAATATGGTCTAAATAATACTGGGCAATCAAACGGAGCTGTAGATGCGGATATTTCTGCGGTCAGTGCTTGGGATATCCAAACAGGTACAGATGTAATTATTGCAGTTATTGATTCCGGTGTTGATTACACACATCCTGATTTGAGTGAGAATATTTGGATTAATACTGCAGAGATTCCAGACAATGGAATAGATGATGACAGAAATGGACGAGTTGATGATGTCCGTGGATGGGATTTTAGCAATAATGATAATGATCCTATGGATGATAATAACCATGGAACTCATGTTGCGGGTGTTATTGGTGCTAAAGCAAATAATACCATTGGCATAACTGGTATAAATTGGAACGTTAAAATTATGCCACTCAAATTTATGAATGCTCGCGGATCTGGTCGTACATCAAGTGCAATCAGGGCACTCGAGTACGCCATTCGAAACGGTGCAAAAATTTCTAATAACTCCTGGGGGGGAGGACCTTTTAGTCAAGCTTTATTCGATGCAATTCAATCTGCAAATAATTCAGGGCATATATTTGTGGCAGCAGCAGGCAATGATGGCGCAAATAATGATAGAAGAGCGCACTATCCAAGTTCCTATAACTTAACAAATATAATTGCTGTTGCCGCAACGGATAGGAATGATCGACTTGCGAGTTTTTCTAATTTTGGTGCACGGAGTGTTGACCTTGCTGCGCCGGGTGTTAGCATACTCAGTACTATTCGAAACAATGCTTATCGTGAAATGAGTGGTACTTCAATGGCAGCACCGTTTGTTACTGGTGTTGCGGGTTTATTGCTTGCACAAAACTCTAATCTCAGTATTTCTCAAATCAAAAGTGCGTTATTAGATAATGTTGATAACATTCAAAGTGCCACAGGCCGCGTTGTCTCCGATGGACGCTTAAACGCTGAATCTGCTTTAGTTTCAATATCGACAATTAGTCCACCACCGTCTTCTACGCCAGCTATTGATCCGGTTCCAGTGACTAATCCAGTTGTTACTCTTCCAGTGACTCCGCCGCTAGATACAACTCCTGTGATCACTCCGGAGCCTATTGCTACGCCCGAACCTGTTGTGACTCCTGAACCCATTGTTACAGAAATTGTGATTACACCAAATTTCAGTTATTTAGTCGTAGGCACAACAGCTCAATTGACTGCGACTGGTGGCACAGAGCCTTATACTTGGAGCATTGATGACCCAACAATTGCAGAGATTGATGTGAACACGGGATTGATTACCGGATTATCTTTAGGAAATGCGGTAGTGACGGCCACAGATAGTTTGGCAGCATCGAGTACAGCATATGAAATTTCTGTTATTACGATGGGAGTTTCACCTGCAAGTGTCACTCGAATTGGATTGAGCGAAACGGTAACTTTTAGTGCAAATGGCGGTATAGCGCCTTATGAATGGCGGTTAAGTGATAGTGGATTAGTTGATGTTGTGGTAGAGGGTGCGGATAGCAGCAATATTGTTTTATCACCAATTCAAACAGGTTCATTTAAAATTACATTAATTGACTCTGTCGGTAATGTAGCTGCCAGCGAAATAATTGACATCGTTATTCCACCATTAGTATTAACGCCTGGCAATGCAGATTTATTTGTCAATAATTCAATTCAATTAGGCATTACAGGCGGCACATCTCCGTATATTTGGAATAGTTCAAATCCTGCAGTGGCATCTGTTGATGATGGGGGTCTTGTAACGACATTGAGCGCTGGTTCGACAACAGTCAGTGTGACAGATTTTGAAAATCAAACACTCAGTCTTGTGATTACCGTTAACAATCTAGCAGTAACAATCAATAAACAATCAGCGATTCTCTCGCCAGGTGATTTATTGGTATTGACAGCGTCGGGTGGAGATCAGGTCTATCAATGGGCAAGCTCTAATGCCAATACCGCGAGCATTGATGCAAATGGACAAGTCATAGCGAATGCTTCGGGTTTTGCCACAATGACGGTAACGGATGGATTAGGTGTATCAGCAACGATGGAAATTGAAGTTCGCCAAGTTACACTTACTGGACCCACAACATTAACATTAGCTGATCCAACAGCACAGTTATCATCAATAGGTGGTGTTGGACCGTTTATTTGGAGTGTTAGTGATATATCGGTCGCTACTGTTGATGCTACTGGTTTACTGACAGCATTTTCTGCAGGTGCTGTCACGGTAACAGTGACAGATAATGATGGCTTTGTAGGTTCATTGCATATTGTTATTAGTGAAGCTGTAGTGACACCTGTTCCCGCCCCAGTACCTGCTCCCACTCCAACGCCTACTCGTACAAATCATCATTAAGATTGAAAAATATTGTTAAAACATAACAGTCATGACTTACTTTGAGATTTTCTTGTATAATTTGTTTTAAGATTTTATAGAGATGAAAACAAATTATGCCAGAATTGCGTCCTACACCTTATGAAGCGATGGGCGGTGAACAAATAGTTCATCGCTTAGTCTCACGTTTTTATGAATTAATGGATACCATGCCTGAGGCATACGAAATTCGTAAAATGCATGCAAATGACCTATCAGAAGCTACGGATAAATTATTTAAATTTTTGTCTGGTTGGCTCGGCGGCCCACCATTATATGAAAATGAATATGGCCATCCTCGCTTACGTAGACGACATCTGCCATTTAGTATTGATGTGAAAGAACGTGATCAGTGGTTGATGTGTATGTATCAGGCCATGGAAGATATAGATATTGATAAGAACGTACAAATGCATTTGAAACAGGCATTTTTTCAAACTGCAGATCATATGCGTAATCAGTAGACTAATTACTTACCCAAAGTAATCAACCTGCTTCTTTAAATTTATTTACTAAATTACAACGCTTTTCATAAGCTTCACGGGTGATAGCAACGTCTTCCAAAAAGTAAGGTAGTTCTTTAAGTAGTAATGCTTGAGGTCCGTCCACCAGTGCGCATTTCGGGTGGGGGTGGAAATCTACTAAAACCATATTGGCTCCAGCAATAATACCTTGAGCGGTAACATGCATTACGTCCATTATTTGATCGGGTGTAGCAAGACGAGATCCGACTGAATGTGATGGATCAATACAAACAGGCATGCGTGTAAGTCGTTTAACCACAGGTACGTGAGCAAAATCGACAAGATTACGATGTGGGTCACCCATGTTGGTTTTCATGCCACGTAGGGCGAATATCACTTTACTGTTGCCTTCACTGGCTAGATATTCAGCTGCGTTAATTGATTCTTCCAGAGTAATGCCAAAGCCGCGTTTTAAAAGAACAGGGAACTCTTGTTGTCTTCCCGCTGCCTTTAACAATTCAAAGTTTTGTGTATTGCGTGTACCAATTTGTAACATGACACCGGTAGGGTTTCCAGTGTCTTTAAGTGCTTGGTTTATTTCACTAATATGTTCATCATGAGTGATTTCCATGGCAATAACTTTAATGCCATATTTTCCTGCTAATTCGAAGACGTAAGGTAGGCAGGATTTTCCATGCCCTTGAAAAGAGTAGGGGCTAGTGCGAGGTTTATATGCGCCCATGCGCGTACAAACTTGCCCATGGTCTTGCAATGCCTTCATCATTTCTTCCACATGCTCAGGATTATCAACAGCGCACAGACCTGCAAAAACATTTAAATTATCTTGATTAAATTTGACTGCGTTATAATCAAATCCCGACTCACGTGTATCATCTTCGTGGCGACCTAATACACGATATTCTTGAGATATGCGAACAGCATCTCCAACACCTGGTAGGTTACGCATATCCTCTATATTTAAACTGGAAGTTTCACCCAGAAGATAGATTTCTGTAAGGTGTTGTTGTTCCCCTTGAATATCATGCATATTCGTCTGGATGTTGGGTAAAGTTGATAAATAATCCATTAACTGAATAAAGCGTTCATCGGATTTAGTAATATTCGGACTGAGGATGAGAATCATAGTTTGTTCCAATTAAATGAATCACTTAAGTAATAAGCGTAGTATTTCTAGTTTTTATCAATCATTCAAGAAAAAAATCAAAAAGAAATGTCTTGAGTAACACCTTCGCCTGCGTTACCTTAAGCGCGCTGAGTCTATTTTCCTAGCATTTTGCTAGGTTTTTAATCAACTTTGGTTAAATTAAAAAACTGACACTGGAGTCGAAATATGCGAGCAGGTACCGTAAAATGGTTTCACCCAAGTAGTGGATATGGTTTCATCCGTCCTAAAGATGGTAGAGAAGATGTTTTCGTGTTCTATCCGAGCATTGAAACTGATGGTCCAAAAACGCTAAACTCTGGCCAAGCAGTATTATTTGAATCCTCTGAAAATACAAAAGGACATCATGCAACTCGTGTTGTGTTTGCTTAATATTGGAGATTCACCCTAAATCAAGCCCGAAAATAATGCCATTTAGATAATTATAATTCGCATAATTAAATTGTGGTATTCCGATATAATGGTTTAAATCATTATCAAAGAAATCTGATGCATCACTTTGAATTCAAATTCAATCTAAAAGTTTAAAATTCTTATTAACTCTTCATGAAATAGATGTATAATCAACCGCATATGGAACGAAGATGCGTATGGATGCATATTTCATAGTTACAGCACCTAAGCCATCTAGCTAACTGTTTTAAGTTATTGATTAAAAACACGAAGTGGCTTTTTAGAGTTCAGCGCAGATGTATAAAAATAAAACGTTATTAATACAATCGAGTATTATGTTGTTTTCGTTAATCATACCCTCAGTAATTCTTGCTCTCGATATCGAAGGTAAGCAAAAAAACTCGAATCATATTCAAAGTTTAGTTACCAAAAGTGAAATGAAATTTGCCTTCGAAGAAGTGAATACATTGAGAGATGGTGCTAATTCTCAAATTCAAATACCAATAGTTTATAAAAAAAATAGAGTTGATGAAACGCTCTGGGATATTGCTGAAAAAATAAGGCCTCAATTTGTTACAGTTGAACAAATGATGCTGGCGATTCAACGAGAAAACCCCCAAGTGTTTATCGATAACAATCTATCTCAGTTGAAAACTGATGTTGTAATTCGAATTGATGATGAGGCTAGTCTAACTAAACTATCTCCTCAAGAGGCTATTTTCGAGGTTTCGCGACAGCATAAAGAATGGTTAGCATCACAGTTAAAGTCACGTTCGCAAGATGTAGTTGTTTTGAAGCCGCTTAACGTAACGCATAGAATGGATTTAAATGATGGTCAGTTAGAATCAACTGAGTCGGTGACTTTAGTGAGTTTTTTGAATGAAAAGAATATGGAAGTAATTTCTGCATTATTTATTTTTCTGTTATTACCTATTTTAGTCTATAAGAACGAAAGATTTAAAGATCTATTTATAAAAAAATCAATATCTGTGGATCAAATACAATATTCGCTGAAACAGCTATTTCCGGCTAAAATAGATGAATTTGAACTTGATAATTGTCTTGCTAACAACAAAACAATGAATAAATTGGTTAATGTTGAAAAATCTAGTAACGAGAGGGGATATGATGAACCTCCGTATTACAAAAGTGCTTTGCAGAAGAGTGATGATAATACATTAGCAGGATTAAAGAATAATAAATATTTTGTTAATGAAAATAAAAAAGATAATGAAGTGAGTGGTGAGCAAGTTATTGCCACACTTGGTACGCTACGAAAGCTATTAGATCAAAAAAAACCTCGATCAAAATTTAATTAAATATATTTTTATATCAATCTATATATTGTCTGAGTAAATCGTAGTAAGCATCTACACGTCGATCACGTAAAAAAGGCCAAGCTCTTCTTATGGTCTCTGATTGTGTTAGGTTTACTTCTGCCGAAAAAATAGCGGGTTGATTTTTTACTTGGGCAATTATCTCACCCTGACAACCTGTAATAAAACTATTACCCCAAAAATCAATACTACTATTTTGATTATTAAAATCTTCTTCTAGGCTACAACGGTTTGCAACGATTAAAGGTAGTCCGTTGGCAATAGCATGAGCACGTTGAATTGTTATCCAAGCATCAAGTTCGATAGATTTTCGTTGCTTGGAATCATCTGGGTTCCAACCTATTGCCGTGGGATATATCAATATTTCTGCACCAGCTAAGGCCATCAATCGTGCAGCTTCAGGAAACCACTGATCCCAACAAACCATAACCCCGAGTTTTCCCACTGAAGTATTGATCGGTTGAAAACCTAAATCACCTGGCGCAAAATAATATTTTTCATAATATCCTGGATCATCAGGAATATGCATTTTTCTGTATGTACCGGCAATACTACCATCGGAATCAAAAACAACTGCTGTATTGTGATACAGACCTGTCGCACGTTTTTCAAATAGGGAAGCAACAATGACAATTTCATAATCATTTGCCAATTCTGATAACTCATTAGTACTTGGCCCAGGGATAGTTTCAGCCAAGTCAAAATTATCTTCTTTTTCGGATTGGCAAAAATAGAGAGTATTATGTAACTCTGGCAATACAACCAATTTAGCACCTTGATTTGCTGCTTGAATTATAGCTGTTGTAACTTGTTGTTGATTAGCGCTAACATCTTCGGTGCAGCTATGTTGCACTACAGTAATTTTCAAGTTTGAATTGGTCATAATTTCTGCTTTTTCAACAAGCATATTTGGATGTTTATTATGCAAGTCGCCTTAGTCTATTTAATTTAACGGTTTTAAAACATTCCTCATTAATGTGCAAGTGCAAATTACCATGATTATGGTTTTTTAACTGATTTTTTAAATAGCAATTCGATATCAAGGACTAAAAAAATTTAGAGTGCTTGTGAAATGAATGATCAGATTTATGATTTAGCGTTACAAATTAATAGCAATAAAGGTGTATTAATTTTTCAAAGCCGAATATTGTTTTGGTGACTTTTCTCGTAATGATTTCAGTGGTGTTTTATAATTATAAATGAAGCGAAAAGCACGAAGTACATGATGAAAATCTTTATGATTTAATTTACTAATTTGAGAGATTATAAGCGAAATATTCTTAATTAGTTCTTCTGAATTTATGTGTTGTAAACTTCCCTCTGTGTATGGTTCAAACAAAACCTCTTGTTCCATAAATATTCTTTGTAAACTTTCCAAGTAATATTGATAATCATTTGATTCTTTTGCCAGTAAGGTAAGTGGGTGATTAAATTGTTTCAGTTCATTGTGTAAATGTTGAAATATCATGCTTTTGTTATTCTTATCTATCCAAGAAATATGAAGTACCTTTGTTTTGGTGTTTGATAGAATGATATATGCAAAATTTTTGGAAATTACACTTGAATAAATTATTATTAATTTTGTACCATCGTATGCATATCTATTGTTAATGCTACCTCTATCTTGCTTTGTTCTTTTAACTAGCCTTCCTAAACTCGATCGAGATGTTTTAAAGCTAAAAATGGTTTTAGAAATAGCTAACATATCATCTACTGATAAATTTAGTAATTCACGTAAGAAAATAAGCACGTTTTCTTCATGTTTCTGAAGGCCTTTTGATAGTTTATTAGGTGCATGTGATTTATCTTCTACAGTATCACGGTTTTTCCATTTTCTTATTGTTACTCGACTAATTCCTAGTTCAGCAGCCAGTTCAGATACTGATTTGTCAGTATTTTGTATGTAGTTTCTAATTTGTTTAGTTGTTTTTGCGTTAGGGTGCATAGATATATCTCACATAGATGAAAACAACCAGCTGAGACAAAAATTTTTTTAATTATTGATAATAGTTATTTTCGATATACAGACGCATTAACTTATTATTCGTTACAACAAATTAAAAAAATAATAATTAAATTTGTAACAATCATATCTTTTATGTCTCCTTGTTTTAACTTGCACGCAGATGCACAGATGGAAACAATCAAGCGAGACAAATAAATATAAGCTTTTAACGTAAGGCGAGGGTGCTAATGAAAATATTGATAGTTGTAATACTTTTATTTATTTATTCTGCTGCTTATTCAGTAGAAGTAAAAGAAGGTGAAAGAAAAACGTTTTCAGATAATTTTTTAACATTGGGAACTTCTGAGTCACAATATGGTGGCGATAATTTCATGCAATTTGATCGAGGAGAAATAAGCAGCCAAATTAAGACATTTATACCACCTTTATTGAGGCCAGCATTTACTCAACATGCTTTTGTATTACCACCGACTACATCATCTATTGCAGTTAGTCAGCGATTTGCTGATATAAACGGCGATGATTTTTTTAAAGATGGCAAGATAAATGAAGCCGGTTTTCATGACTTTTCAGTTGATCGACAATTAACTGATTTAGATATTTTCCATGGATTTGATCTGAACAAAAAATATCTCCATGGATTTACGTTTAGAGTAAATATTCCTTATTTGTCTTCACAAACCAATGGGCATGTGCATCCCAATGGACAGCAATTTATCTCTCTAGAGAATGCTGGTAGTTCTCAGTCACTTGGAGACATAGGATTATTTCTAAAGAAAAAGATATTAGATCAGGGTAATTCGCCGTTTGGCTTAGCAATAGCCGCCGCAGTATTTTTGCCAACAGGTAAGAATGATGAAACGTTTGGCAGTAATGGTCGGATAACAGCGAAGCGACCAGCAGCACCAAATACTACTGTTGCACAAGGTTTTGATGCGCTTCAACAAGAAAATGTTAGTAATGGAACTTGGGGTGATGGTCGTTGCTTTTTTAGTAATTTTAATGAGTCAAATCAAACGCTTTGTAACAACAACCCATCATTTGGTGTACTAGCAGCAGGACCATCATCTTTTTCACATGGTGGTGCTAATGAAGATAATGCGCACATTGGTGATTTTCCTTTCAATAATGGTGTATTTGGGCGTTTCTCAGGTGATGGACGTTTGCCAACAACTTTACAACCCGGAACCGGGAGTGCTGGTTTTCTAATTGCCGCATTTCTAACTCGTCAATTTAATCCAGGTAGCCCAATTGGTCGTGGAGCATTTCATGCTGGATTTAATCATCGGTTTATTACTGAAACAGATGGAATTGATCCTGGAGACGTAACAACCGTTTTTGCCAGTTTTGTAAAACCCATTTATAAGGATTACTTAGCAATCGACCTTACTTTTGTTGGTTTTAATGAAGAACAAGACAGCTATGAAGGAAAAATTCCTGAGCCTGGTTTACATACTTGTTCTGCTGCAGAAGTGGGTGTAATTGGAGGGTGTTCAGTAGCGGGCGATGAAGTTTTCCAGTTTGAATTACATGACAGGCCAGCTTTTTCTGAAGGATTTAGTGGTTTTATAGCGCCAAGTATCATTTTCAGTCCGGATCCGCAAATGCGCGCAACACTTTCTGCCCTGGTGCGTGTGATTGATCCTGACTTAGGGCCAGCACCAAACACTGTAGTTCGAGCCGCTGTTGAATATACGTTCTAATAGGAGAAAGACATGCAAATTAAAAACAATAAATTAATGGCAATCGTAGTAAAAGTTGCATTGATATCCAGTGGTATTCTAATTTCGTCAAATAGTTTTGCAAAGAATTATATTTATACGTCTGACGGGCGAGCTGTAGCAATTAAAGCAGGCGTTACTCAACCAGATTTGAGTCAGTATCGATCGCCAATAAAGAGTAAGGTAGTTGATAGACGATTTTATACGAATGAAGCTACCTTTCTTGCAAATGAGCAGTTTAAGTGGGGTATGGAAGGTTGGAATGATATGGTTAAAGCCGCGTTACCAGTTGCGTATCGGCGTGCATTTCAGTGGGTTGTGATGCGTGAAAATTATATGTACGCACGTAATTTACTTGATTTTGTAGGAGGACGAAGTCATTCAGGAGTTCATATGGTTCAAGGACCTTACTGGACAATGAAAGCCAATCGACACACGGCATTCAATCGATTATTAAGAGACCGTGGTGAAAGAACATTTTCAAATAAAGATGTAATGTTAGGATTTTATCTGCCAATGGTATATCAACGCACTGGGTTTCCTCGCGTATTTGATGATATACAAGTGTCATATTTACAATATAAATCCGTTGACCCAAGATTTACTGGTGAGTTAGATCCGTCTGATAGTTTTAATGATCCGATGTCAGGTAAACAAGGTGGCTGGGGAGTAGACAATACATATTTTAATGATTATACCCAGCGCTTTGATCACGATAAAATGGACACAACCTTTAACATGGGAGCATTAGGCCAATTTCTAAAACGACGCACCCAATGGGCTGATCGTTTTTTCCAAAGTGATCGTCATGCTGAAATTGAAGGCTCCCACGATGTAGTACATTTGTTAGGAAATGATGCAGAGGAAGGTATGCGTGGTTGGGGTTTAGCTATGGCATCTGTCAACGTAATGCTTAAAGTGAAATCGGCTATGTTTACTGATGGTAACAAATTGTTAGGAATCAACCCTGCTGAGTATGATCCAAAAAATGGCCTGCGCTATATTCCTCATGAAATTACACCTAATTTGCTGTGGGTGGGTGATATGCCTGAACGACTTTGGAGTATGGATATTAAAGATTCTTCCAGTCAACTTTGGGATCAGTCTTCATGGTTGTGGGGTACAGGTGCATTTGCAGTCACAGTAAATCGTCGAGATCAGGTTTTTACATCAAATCCTCCTGTTGATGGCGGCTTAATTGAAAAAGGAGTTGGACATTTAGCGGCTACGCTCAGTACTGCCATATTTAAAAACCTAAGAGCCATGCATGTTAAAAATGGTGTCTTAGTTTCAGAATGGACACTTAAGACTAAATCTGGCAATTCAATTAGTATGAAAGATATGGCTATGGCAATGTCTGCCTTACACGATTTAGAACAAAGCTGGAATATTATTGGCAAGTTTAAAGAGTTACGAACACAGGCAGTCAATATTTTGAAAACAAATGCTAATTTTCTTTTAAGTATACAAGCCGACGATGGTCATTTTAATTCTCGCTATACCATAGACGGTAAGGCAACTGGAAGAGATGATCTAAGTGCTTCAAATTGGGAAGCAACTCGGGCTTTGTTGGCAGCCTATTTTACCACTAAGAATGAACGCTATCTCAGTGGTGCTCGCAAAGCTTTTAATTATAATAATAGTCAATTTTGGGTGGAAAAGGATGGCGTTTATCGCACACAATTAGGAAACGATTCAGTTGTAGTGACACCTTACCATGTTGGTATCACATTGGGAGCGTTGCGTGAAATGTTATTTGCAACGCCCGCGCATTTGGTTGGTCCGCAAATAGAGCGATATACTCGCTTTTGGATTCAAACGGTAAACCAAAGTGGTTTGATGCAAGCTGAAACAAAATTCACAGGTGAAATTTATGCTGGATTCGCATCTGGTGATGATGATGCTGATGGTATACCTGTCGTTAGTAAAGGATATGGATTAAATGGGACAGCACCTTTAATGGCAGGCAAAGTTATCATAAATGTCGGGGGCAGCGATAATTTGTCGTTTAATAAGATTAATGAACCGTTATATAATCCAAATTTACTTACAGAAGTAGTGATGAGATATCAAGCACAGTCAAACTCCGAACAAAAATCCATTATTCTCCCTGAAAAAGTTTTGCGTACTGCAGCGTTTGTTGATAGAAAGCCCATGACACGGGAAGATGGTACTACCATTCCATTACAACCTGCAATTCCTGCACAAGTTGCCTTGGGAATAAAAAATAATTTGACTGGACAGCAAATATTCGAAGCAAATTGCCAAATTTGTCATGGTCAGCATGGTGAAGGAATTGATGGAAAAAATCTCGGTAACATGATGAATTTTCCTCATGAAAGCATGTATGATGTTGTTCAAAATGGTCGCTTTGAAAGATCCATGCCGCCTTGGGGAATTGGTAATAATGATGGCTTTGGTGGAACTCTAAAAAAGGCTGAAATCGATCTTGTCATTAAGTATGTTCAAAGTGATGTGTTCCGCAATAATCACAATGAATCAGATAAAGGTAAGGTGTTAGCGAATCAACTACCTAAGGATGTTTGGTTTTACCTATCACGAGATAATATAAAGAATAGAGGCAAATTAATCGCCGGTAAAGCTGAGGCGGAAAAGTATATTCAGCAGCAAGAAAATCCTCAGAAGATACAAGCATCATGGTGGGAGAATTTATATTTGAATAATACTCAAACTTCTCAATTAGATTATAATTAAGTGAGTTAAAATAGTCCTACGTATATTATTTCTACGTAGGGCTAATTAATTTGATCTGTTGGATTAAATAAATTAACGGCTAATTGATCTATTTCTGATTCAGTTTTTCCATTGGAATCGATGGAATTATTAACCAAATAATTTCGTTGCGTTCCTAACAGGTTATAAGCGTTTGGTCCAAAATCATCAGTAATATATAATCTGTTTTGAACAAGACTAAATGCTTCTATTGTGGTGCTATGCGATGTTAGGTCTTCCAAGGTAATATTTTGCAATGGGATGGGCATACCTCGTATTGGAGCGGACATTAAATTACTCGTTATTTTTTGTACTTCAATATTTCCTAAGCCATTATACAATTCAATGTTTTCTATATTGCTCATTGTGCCAAATAGTCGCACGGTATTACGTGAATTACGAATGTTGCAGTTAACATCGTTATAAGATGCTACTTCTCTAAATACACCATCCAAATGGAATACTCTTCGACTTTTATAAAAACTATTATTCAGATTATTCGCCACGCAACTAGATTCCCAAATGCCTTCTAAAAATGTTGGACTGGCTGATAAATCAGCATAAAGTTCAATGACACTATACTCAGTGGTTTTGGGTGCATTGGGGGAAGTCGTATTAGTGATAGGTTTAGTGCTAGTATCATTACTATTACTACAAGCTGTAATTACTATCATCAGATTGATAATTGAGTAAATGATTATTATTGTTCTCATCAACCACATCCTATGTGAGTTAAATATTAGGTAAGTACCCGAAAGTTATTAAAAAATTTTTCAGACGTAAATGTTGTATTTAAGATGTACTAATAATGTATTTTTGTAAGTTGTATTTGTATTTATTGATACTAAGAGATTATGAGAAAAAGTAAAACTAATTTTTAATAATATAGTATAACAACTATGAGGAATGAGAGATTAAGCTACTTTGTTGATGTAATTACTTCATTAAAACCACAATTTATTATCGGATCTAGCCAGTGAATTGTGCAGTTATAAAATAGGGGAGAGTGTTTATGCTTGATTTTTAAATTGTAAAGAGCAAGTAAAGTTATTTTTTATTAACCAAGTTTCTAATTCGTTTGGTGGCATTGGTTTAGCCCAATGGTATCCTTGTGAAGTATCACATCCAAGTATTAGTAAAAGGTCGTTTATTTCTTTACTTTCGACGCCCTCTGCAACTACTTTAAGTCCTAAGTTATGTGCTAAATCGATAGTTGATCGTACAATTATAGCATCATTTTCATCGAGATCCATTTGCATTACAAATGATTTATCGATTTTTAATTCATAAACAGGAAGCTTTTTCAAATAACTTAATGAGGAATAGCCTGTACCATAGTCATCTATGGCAATTCTAACACCCATGTTGTCTATGTCACTTAGCTTACTAATTGTTTTTTCCGGGTCTGCCATCATGGCGCTTTCAGTTACTTCAACGGTGAAATAATCTGGAGACAAGCTATATTTTTCAAGAGTTTGTTGAATGGAATTGACAATATCATGATGCTGTAAATCATAAACAGATAGATTGACAGCAATGTTGAGTTCAATTTTTTTGTTAATCCAAAGCCTCACTTGATAAGCAGCTTGTTCAAATACCCACTCGAATAATTCGTGAACTAATCCAGATTGTTCAGCCATTGTGACGATTTCTTCCGGAGGAATAAAGCCGTTTTCAGGATGATTCCAACGTAATAATGCTTCAGCGCCATAGATATTATTATGTTTTAAATCAATTTTTGGCTGAAAATACAATTCCAGTTCATTTTTTGCTAGTGCGTTTCGTAAATCAGAGATGAGGGATAATTTTTGGGTTTTATTTTCATCAATGGATTCATCGTATATCGTTGCGCCAAGTTTGTTTCGCTTAGCGTGATACATTGCCACATCAGCATGTTGTATTAACATGTTTCCAGTTTTGCCATGCAGTGGGTAGTGGGCAATGCCAATGCTAACGGAAATATATAATTGATTTTCATTTACTGTGAAAGGCTGTTGTATAAGATTGTTGATTTTTGTTGATACATATTTTGCATTGGCAATAGAAATATCTTCCAATAAGACAGCAAATTCATCTCCTCCTAGTCGCACGATTGTGTCAGACTCACGCAATAAAGTTATTAAGCGTTTAGCCACGGATACCAATAATAAGTCTCCAGTATGATGTCCCAATGTATCGTTAACTTCTTTGAATCCATTTAAGTCCATCATTAACAGCACTGGTGTGGTTTTATCACGTTTAGATCTTGCTATGATGTATTTCAATCGTTCCTTCATTAAATTGCGATTAGGTAGTCCGGTTAAATCATCATGCATAGCTTGATGTTTAAGTTGTTCTTGACGAGCATGAATTTCAGTTTGCATCGATTGGAATGCATTTAGAAGTCTTTTAGTCTCAATTGCATTGGCAGCTGGAAGAGAGCATTGTTTATCTTCAGTGCTTGCTTTGTCAATTGCATCGGTTAATAGAGCAATGGGTTTTAATATCGATGTCTTTAATGCAAAATATCCGATGAAAATGATGACTATTGCAATGAAAGCTATTGCAATAAGTAATTTTTGTTGCATATTTGAAATTTTTGTTAAGTTATTGATATCTTCTAATGCAGAAGTGCGTTGAATTTTTTCGATATTAAGAAGGGACTCCCAAATGTCGAAATATAATGGCTTTACGTGATTCAGAAGAATAGGTTTGTCGCTTCGCCAAGAGTCGCTATGATGGATAGCAATAACCTTTTTATATCCAATTTCCCATTGCACAATTGCATTTTTCATATTTTCGTAAGATTCTATTCCGATAAATTCGAGTTTTTCATTATCATTAAATTCACCCAGTTTTTTAATATTGTTTTTTATTTCACTAACTAACAGCTCGTTATCTTTTTCTTGAAGTGGTAATGATTCCACAGAAAATGACCCTAAGCGGTTAGCCAAGTACATTCTGAAATTCGAAATTAATCTGGCCCATAGTTGCCTGGATTTAATAAATGTTAGAAATACTTCAGAATTGTATCCTTCTTCAGATTCTTCTAAAATTTCATTTATTGCTACTTCAGTCGATGAATAGAATACATTTTCAGTTGGTTGCATTTCGTTATTTGCGATTCTCATTGCGGGGAACTGTTTTTGAGTATCAAGTCTAGTATCAACAATGAGGTGAATATATTCTGAAAGTTCTGATAGCGATGTCTCTAATCGAACAAGTGTATTGGTATAATCATCACTTGAGACTGTTTTGTCATCAACCATTTGATGGGTTAGCGTCACTGCGGATTTTAATTCTGTTTGAATTTTGTTTTGAATGCCGTCAGCTCGAGGATCTAAAATAAATTCTTCAAGGTATTCTCGACTATTCCAAACAGCATTTCGAACTTGCCGTGTAGTGTTGAGAGTATTGGTCCTAACTTGTTCGTTAGATGTGGCTTCTGATTGCGTAGAGGCAAGAATTCTGTAGCCAATGATTGCGCTGGCAATCACTATTATTGTCAATAATACTGAGACTGCGGCATACCGACTTTTAAGGCTATAAAACAATCCCTGCTTCAAAATATACAATGTCCAATAATTATTAGTGCCAATATCTTTTAATCGGCCTAAATCCATTATTTTTAAAGGAAAAATGACATTTTTAGTCACATCCATAAGGTAAAACGGGAGGGGGTATTCAAAAAAACTGACTTAAGAAGGTTATTTCTACAAATTTATTTTGTGATGAGTTTGTAGAAAAGATAAGATGCCTATATATTGAACATAATAGCGTATTCTATAATAGTGAAAAAGGGTGCCTTCCAGATTGTTTTTGAGTTTAATACGTTGGGATAGCTTAGAATTATGAATCTACATCTTAGAACTTGTCTAAAATTCCAGCAGGGAGTTGCATAGTCAAGCAATGCAAGCTTCCGTTTTGTTCGATAGTTGCTGAGCAAGGAATACCAATAATGTCTCTGTCTTTAAAACAACTTTGTAATACTTTTAATGCAAGATCGTCACTTGGATCATTGTAAGTTGGAACCAAAATAGCGCCATTGATGATTAAAAAATTCGCGTAACTTGCAGCCAAACGACGATTATCTCTATCAAATTTTGGTCGAGGAAAGGGGAGAGGGACTAAATTATAGGGTTCATTTTCACAATTGCGAAAGGTTTTTAACTCATCCTCCATGGCTTTGGATGAGGTAAAATGTTCGTCAGTTTTATCTTCACATTTAATATATACAATGGTGTTGTTGCCTACAAATCTAGCCAATACATCAATGTGACTGTCAGTATCGTCGCCCGCGAGATAACCTTGGCTTAACCATAAAACTTGTTTTACACCCAAAGTAGTTTGCAAGAAACTGTTTATATCTTCTTGATTAAATGTAGGATTTCGTTTTCTACTTAACAAACAACTTGAAGTGGTTAATAAGCTTCCATTGCCATCTGACTCTATACTTCCACCCTCTAAAACAAAATCAATTTTTCTTGATTCGTGAGTTTGTATCGTTTGTTTGATGAGTAAATCAGAAGTTATCTTGTTGTCCATGACTGCGACATATTTGTCGCCCCAGCCATTGAATTGAAAATCCAGAAGTAGAATTTTCGAGTTCCGCGTTAGATAAATAGGGCCGTAGTCACGAGTCCAGGTATCATTGGTTTTAGCAATGTGAAAAATAACTTGTTCTAACGGAATATTGTTTTTTACTAATAGAGATTCGATGCGTTCTTGAAGTTGTAGATCATAGCTTATGATGATCATTTTTTCATATTGAGTAATCGCGCTACTCAGTTCGATGTAGAATGATTCAATTTCAGAAAGCGATTCAGCCCAATCACTATGATTATGAGGCCAAGTAATTAGTACAGCTGATTGATTTTCCCATTCCCCTGGGAGGCTAAATCCATTATTTAACATTTATTGGTCGCTAACAAACATCTCGCTTGGTTTTTTTAATACCGTGTTAATGACGTAATTACTTTCGAAAACAACTTCAAATTTTTCATATTGCCAGCGTGAAATGGGGGGATTACCCACAGGCTCTAAAATCTGACTGGGTTTGCCAAATATCTCTTTTACACGTTTAGCTGTCATTCCTGGTTTAGGACGAGGAACACCCTCAAGTGAATTTGGTGGTTCACTAGTGATGGCCTCTACGAGTAATTTGTCAGCGTAAGTATTCGATTGTAAAAGAAATAATATGCAGAATGCACAGAATATATTTATTTTCTTCATCATTTCCCCCTAAAATAAATTGTTTTTTTATGGTTATTATCGTAATTTTAGCTGAATTATTCTGTAGACAAGCTTAATTGTAATAATTTGACTCATTTTCTATATGTTTTTGGCCTGTTCAATTGCATTTCCTAGATAATTTGCTGGCGTCATTTGCAATAAATGATTTTTAGCATCTTGTGGAATTTCCAGTGTCTGTATAAAGGCTTGCATTGAAGCTTGATTGACTCGTTGGCCACGAGTCAGTTCTTTAAGTTTTTCATAGGGATTTTCGATACCATAGCGGCGCATAACAGTCTGTATTGGCTCTGCTAATACTTCCCAATTGCTATCTAAATCTCGCGCTAATTGTTCTTGATTGACTTCTAGTTTGCTAATGCCCTTTAATGTGGCTTCATAGGCAATAATGCTATGTGCAACTCCTACACCTAGGTTTCGCAATACCGTAGAGTCGGTTAAATCTCGTTGCCACCGGGAAACTGGCAACTTGCTGGCGAGGTGTTGCATGAGTGCGTTCGCTATTCCAAGGTTACCTTCTGCATTTTCAAAATCGATGGGGTTTACCTTGTGCGGCATGGTTGAGGAACCAATTTCACCGGCAATCGTTTTTTGTTTGAAATATCCAATTGAAATATATGACCAGATATCTCGTGCGAAATCGATAATGATTGTGTTGAAACGGGCAATGGCGTCAAACATCTCAGCAATATAATCGTGTGGCTCAATTTGGATGGTATAGGGATTCCAAGTCAAACCAAGATCTGTCACAAATTTTTCTGCAAAGGCTTGCCAATCAATATCGGGATAAGCAGACAGGTGGGCGTTATAGTTACCTACGGCACCGTTAATTTTTCCCAGAATTTGAATGTCTGCCACTTGATTGCGTTGACGACGTAAACGATAAACAACATTCGCCATTTCCTTACCGAGTGTTGAAGGTGAGGCGGGTTGTCCGTGGGTACGTGATAACATCGGTGTTTCGGCAAAATCATGCGCTATTCGTTTAATGGCATTGATCAAATCGTCCATAGTCGGAATGATCACATGTTCACGTGCTTCGTTTAGCATTAATGCGTGGGAAAGATTATTAATATCCTCTGAGGTACAAGCAAAATGAACAAATTCGCTGATGGCATTGAGTTCTTTGTTATTTTGAATATGTTCTTTAATAAAATATTCAACGGCTTTTACATCGTGATTGGTTGTACGCTCAATCTCTTTCACTCTTTCAGCATAAAGCGGAAGAAATTTTTCTGCCAAAGAATCAAGTAATTTACTGGAATCAGGGCTGAGATTGGGTACTTCTTTGATTTCATCGTGAGCAGCTAGTGCCTGTAGCCAGCGCGCTTCTACTAATACACGATGTCGAATAAGTCCATATTCACTAAAAATTGGCTGTAAATTACTAGTTTTGCTGCCATAACGGCCATCAATTGGGGAAATTGCCGTTAATTGAGATAATTCCATGGTTTGTCCTGTATGCCTGATTTTGAAAAAGGGGGCGATTTTACATGAATTTTAACAAGTAGTCGCTATTCTTGGCTTTAATAAAGGTTAGAAATGCGTCTCAAGAGTAAAAATGGATTAAGCACCAAATTTACGGACGTTCTAGTTGATGTTAAAGGTCTTGAGCCTTCACTACGACAGATCGAATTTACTGAAAGGGAGTGGCGACAAACGTTTCGAGTGTCGTCCTATGTTTGAAGTAATCAATCTTCGAGTACTCCTTAATCCTTTTGACCACATTGTTTTATGCGTTGGTGAAATATGTGAAGAATATCAGTAACTAGGACCTTTTTATGTCATATCGGTATTTACTTATATTGTAAATGTGGATTTACTCACATTTTCTAAGAGATTTATGACGATTTCTAAGATATGGGATCTGGTAAGCTTAAACTTGGTCGTTAACATGATTGATTTGAGATATCAGGAGTACGAATTTTAGTGCAGGAACCACAGCTTAATTTTTTTGGAAAATTAGTTAACTATGGTGCATTGGCATCAGATAGTGATGAGCAACGTTTGAAAAAAGCCGTGTTGACTTTAATATCTGGGTTCATCGCTATATTGGCAGTTTTTTGGGGTATATTATATATCTACTCGGGTTACCCTTTGTCGGGAGCCATACCTCTGAGTTACGCGTTAATTTCTGCTTTCAGCATCCTTTATTATTTTATTACAAAAAAATTCGAGTTTTTTCGTTTCAGCCAATTCCTTATGATGATTATTTTACCTTTTCTTCTGATGTGGAGTTTAGGTGGATTTGCAAATAGTAGTTCTGTCATTATTTGGGGATTTTTTACGCCTTTAGCAGCGTTATTTTTTCATGATTTGCAAGCTTCATCCCGTTGGATAATCGTATTTTCTGGTTTAGTTATATTGTCAGGTTTTATAGACCCAATGGTTTCTACTCAAGTAGAGCCTATGGATCAAACGCTCAATATAACCTATTTTGTAATGAATCTGGGTGCTGGATTTGCGTTAATATTTATTGTTATAAATTATTTTGTAAAAGATAGAGAGCGTGCAAACTACGAAGCATTAAAAGCGAAAGAAGATGCTTTGCAAGCCAAAAATGATCTTGAGCTTGCCTATGAACGACTTCAAAATAATGAAGTAAAAATACGCGAGTTAATGTTAACTGACGCATTAACAGGGCTTGCTAATCGACGTTTTTTAGATGAACGACTTACTGATGAAATGGCTCGCCTCAAACGATATGGAAATCAATTGTCTTTAATTATGACAGATTTAGATTTTTTTAAACAAATTAACGACAATTATGGTCACGCTAAAGGTGATGAAATATTGGTTGAATTTTCCAATATACTTAAAAATGATTTACGGCCCACTGATTTTGTCGCAAGGTTTGGTGGTGAAGAATTTTTAATAATATTACCTGAAACTTCTCTAGAATCTGCTATTGTTATTGCTGAACGAATTCGGAATTCTATTCGTAAGTGTCATAATTCGAAGTTAGAGAAGGAGATCACAGCGAGTTTTGGTGTTACAGACATACAGCCGAGCGATTCACCAAAAGATGCATTTATCCGTGTTGATAAAGCACTTTATCAATCGAAGGAAAATGGCCGCAATCAGGTAACATCGCTTGCCGCCTAATGTTATTTCCATTGATGTAACCTTTTTTTGCTACTAATAATCAGTAATCTACTGTTTTCTGATCGATAAGTAAGCGATATTTCAAATTGTATTTGTTTGTACCTAAATCGTTCAAATCAGGTAAAATACCGTCAATTGATTCATAATATTTGTTATTTACAGGAGCCATCCTAAGTGCTAGATGCTTATCGATTGCACGTTGCAGAACGTGAAAAAGAAGATTTACCCCCACTTCCACTAGATGCAGAGCAAACAGCTGCACTAATTGAATTGCTGAAAACGCCACCAGCAGGTGAAGAAGATTTCCTCTTGGAATTATTTATTCAGCGAATTCCGCCAGGAGTAGATCAAGCTGCTTATGTTAAGGCAGGGTTTTTAGCAGATATAACGAGTGATAAAGTTCAGTGCGACCTTATCGATAAAACAAAAGCCGTAGAAATATTAGGTACAATGCTGGGTGGGTATAATATTCAGCCCCTAATCAATGTTTTAGATAATGATTCACTAGCACCTGAAGCTGTCAAGGCATTGTCAAAAACCTTGTTAATGTTTGATGCTTATCATGATGTGGTTGAAAAATCGAAAAATAATGCATTTGCTAAACAAGTCGTCGATAGTTGGGCAGCTGCTGAGTGGTTTACCAATAAACCTGTTATGCCTGAAAAAATAACCGTCACTGTATTTAAAGTTGATGGGGAAACAAATACCGATGATTTATCACCTGCCTCCGAGGCGTGGAGCCGACCTGATATTCCTTTGCATGCTAAAGCGATGCTGGTCAGTAAGATGGATGGTCCATTAAGTAAAATAGAAACGCTTAAACAAAAAGGTCATCCATTGGCTTATGTTGGGGATGTCGTTGGAACAGGCTCTTCGCGTAAATCCGCGATTAATTCGGTCTTGTGGTACATGGGGAATGACATTCCTTTTGTGCCAAACAAGCGTCAGGGTGGTGTGGTTCTCGGTGGCAAGATAGCACCAATCTTTTTCAATACTGCTGAAGACTCTGGTTGTTTACCAATCGAATGTAATGTAGACAAATTATTGATGGGCGATGTCATTCATATTTTTCCTTATGAAGGAAAAATTGAAAATGATAACGGTGATATTGTTTCAACGTTTGATTTAAAACCCACAACAATGCCTGACGAAGTTCGTGCTGGTGGGCGTATCCCATTAATCATTGGTCGATCTTTGACAGATAAAACCCGTGAAGGCTTAGGCCTTGAGTCTTCGGATATATTCTTGCGTCCGCACACCTCAGATGATACTGGTAAAGGTTTTACACTGGCTCAGAAAATGGTGGGTAAGGCTTGTGGCGTACCAGGCGTTCGTCCAGGTACGTATTGTGAACCTCGTATTACAACGGTCGGGTCACAAGATACAACAGGGGCTATGACACGCGACGAGTTAAAGGAGCTTGCGTGTTTGGGTTTTTCTTCAGACTTGGTGATGCAAAGTTTTTGTCATACGGCAGCTTATCCAAAACCAGTTGATATTACACTGCAACACAGTCTTCCGGAGTTTATACAAAATCGGGGTGGAGTGGCGTTACGCCCTGGAGATGGGGTAATTCATTCTTGGTTGAATCGTATGATTTTACCTGACACGGTGGGTACCGGCGGTGATTCACATACTCGTTTTCCCATGGGAATAAGTTTTCCGGCAGGTTCAGGATTAGTTGCATTTGGTGCGGCCTTGGGGGTAATGCCCGTCGATATGCCAGAGTCTGTATTAGTTCGGTTCAAAGGTGAAATGCAACCTGGAATTACTTTACGTGATTTGGTTCATGCTATTCCTTATGTGGCTATCCAAAAAGGCTTATTAACCGTTGAGAAGGCAGGTAAGAAAAATATTTTCTCTGGTCGTGTACTTGAAATCGAAGGACTGCCTGATTTGAAAGTTGAACAAGCTTTTGAATTAGCGGATGCTTCTGCTGAGCGCTCAGCCAATGGTTGTACAATTAAATTAAATAAAGAACCTGTCATTGAATATTTGAAGTCGAATATTACATTATTGAAATGGATGATAAGTAATGATTATGGTGATCAGCGAACATTGCAGCGTCGAATTAATAGTATGCAAGCTTGGATCGATGCACCAGAGTTATTGGAAGCAGATGCTGATGCAGAATATGCCGAAGTCATCGAAATTGATTTAAATGAAATTAAAGAACCCATACTATGCTGCCCTAATGATCCCGATGACGCGAAGTTGTTATCAGAGGTTGGTCAGGTTGATATTGATGAAGTTTTCATTGGTTCATGCATGACAAATATTGGTCATTTTCGTGCCGCCGGTAAAGTATTAGAAGGTGTGACTAATGTACCAACACGTTTGTGGATTGCACCGCCAACAAAAATGGATATGCATCAATTAACAGAAGAAGGTTACTACGCAATTTTTGGTCGAGCAGGCGCAAGAATGGAAATGCCAGGATGTTCATTATGCATGGGTAACCAGGCGCGTGTTAAAGATAAAGCAACGGTAGTTTCTACATCCACACGAAATTTTCCAAATCGTTTGGGTAAAGATGCCAATGTTTATTTATCTTCTGCAGAATTAGCCGCTGTTGCATCATTGTTGGGTCATATTCCAAGTTCAACAGAATATATGGAGCACGCAAACAAACTGGCGCCGCTTTCCGATAATATTTATCAATACATGAACTTTAATGAAATAGAAGAGTATCAATCGGTCGCTGAAACTTACATACCGGTGCAATTAGTTAAATAGAAATGAAAACGACAGACTAGAGAATCTAGTCTGTCGTTTATAATGGCACACTCGAATAATTAGAATGTGTGTGTATTGCCGTTACCGTCACCTGCAGTAGTATTTAATGCATTACCTGCAATATCCATAACCGTCGCATCTACAGTTACCGTACCTCCAGCACAGATATTAGACGCCCAAGATATCGTTAAGTTGTTTGTACCAGTGTCATACTCAAGCGCTACAGCGCCAGTTACAATACCTGTATAAGCTGCTAGGTTTTCCGCAAGTGCTATATTCATAGGTTCTGAATAATTTATGACTAGTTCACTGCCCGGAGCACCATTGGTATCTTCAAAGTCACTAGCGCTGTCAGTACATACCGCGACATTGATTAGAGGGGTTTGAGTATCAGCAATACTCGAAGTCGCTGTACTCATTGCCCCTTCAACTTTATTGCTATTAACTGCTGCAACTTGATAAGAATAAGAAACGGCTTCTCTTTCAGTGGATATCAAAGTACCCAAACCACTTCCAAAATCATCACCGCCAGCATTTAATGTATCGGTATCTGATGATGTAGTGACATTATTTATTAAAACAGTACCCATATTAACGCCGCCAACAATAGCTGTGCGATAGACATTATAATTGCTGGAGCCAGCAACCGCTGGCCAATCGAGAACGACGCTAGTTTCGTTATGAGTTAAGGTGCCTTTGGGTGCGGCAAGCGTAACTGCGGGCGCAGTAGCTGATAAGTCTGTGCCACCGTTAGTCGTAAAAGATCGCGTAGCGAAACTAGCATCAGCAATCGTATTGCCTGCGGCATCCATCAGTTGCATATCGCTGCCAGAACCCGTTGTGTTTGAAACATTATTCATATTAATAGTATAAGCTGATGTTTGGCGCAAACTTGCTGCGGAAATCGTGACGCTTAAAATGGTAAAATCTGTATTCCAGCTAACAGCTTTGGCTACTCCGCCTACTTTAGCGCCGTCAAACGTAACCAGGATATCATCATACAGACTACCACCAACAGCGGTGCTGTCTCTGTATCCCAAAGGGTCTGCGGCAATGGCTTCATTTAATACCCAGGAAAATACTGCATCGGCATCATTTGCTTTGTCCATGCCTGGATCTGGGTTGTCTATGACTGATGGTGATAAGGTATCGGTATAAGCGAGAACAATCCGTTTTTCCACGTCTACTGAATAAGTCAAATTTTCAGTTGCAGCAAATGCAGCAGGTGAAGTATATGTCATGTCATCTTTAGTGATAACAAGTGTATAGTTGAAACCTGCTTCAACCCCACTAAAGCTAAATGCGGCTGTTGTCGTTGCACTAATTGCCACGTCTACGTTTTCAGCCCCTTGCCATAATTCAACTCGCGCCCCTTCAACCAGTGTGCTGCTATCCATTCCATATACCACGCCACTGACAGTAGCGGATGCTTTACCAACATTAAAGTTAACCACATTGTTTACATGAGTCTCACCAATTGAATTGGCTCCGTTAATGTCACTGGCTTGAACGTTCATCGTGTTACCCGTTACATCCATATCAGCATAACGATTGGTAATTGAGGTATCTGACATTAACACTGGGCTTGTAACCTTCGTCATATTAATAGTTACACGATAGGCGCCTAAATTAACTGCACCTCCTGATGTGTTTGGCGGAACATTTAATAGCGTGTAGTTACCATCAGCATCCGTTGTAGCGGTAATATTTAAACCTTCAATCATCACAACAGCGCCATTAATGGGCTGCCCTGTAGTAGAGTCAGTGATTCGGCCTGAAACGCTGGTAGTTGGATTAGTGATAATCGGACTGTCGCTGGAATTTGTTGTTGTATTATTATCACAGGCTGATAGTGCCATGATGGCGCCAATTGCAATACATGCAATGGTTAGTTTTGTGGATCTAATTATTTCCATGCATTCTTTCTCCTAGAAGTACTGATGAGCAATTAAGTCAATATAGAAGCGATAGTTTTTAACTAAACATAAATGAAATTAACAGAAATCACTTATATCAGTTGAAAAGTAAATTATTTTCAAACACTTGCACAAGCAAGCGATATGCCGTGTGGTTGTTAGCTATAGTTGTTAAAAAATTTTAGATTTGCATATTTAGTATAGTTGCTGAAGATATTTTTTGCGCATCATTGCTTATAATGGAGGTGTAGAATTTAAAGCTGAGATTTTGATTTAACAATTTATTAGAAATAAGTTGCTTTAAATTGTGCCGTTTATTGCTTAATTTAAGGCTGATCTATTGTACTATTAGATTATTTAAACCAGTTTTTTCTAGGGAAATCCACTAAATAGCAAAATGTACACTTCAAAATATTCTTATCTTTTTTTGTTATTGTTCCTACTATGCTTGAACTTTGTTGCTTGTGGTAAATCATCTAACTTAGACTGGACAGTTTTGGTTTATCTGGATGGTGATAATGACCTTGCGCAAGCAAACGTTAGGGATATGACAGAAATTGTCAGCGGGACAGTGAGTGATAAGCTAAGAATTTTAGTTCAATTGGATCTTCCCGAGGGAGCAACAGCTAAACGTTATGAAATTAGGAAGGGGAAAATGACGTTACTTGCAGACATAGGTGAAGTTGATATGTCGGCAAAAGATACTTTGTTAGATTTTTTATTATGGGCTAACCAACAAGAGTTAGAAAAATCCGGAAATATTATGTTAGTACTATCGGATCATGGTGCGGGATGGGATCAACATGCAGGTCCTTCTCCGGTGAAAAAAGCAACCGAACGTGCTTTGTTTGTCGATTGGGATAATCAAGGGGAGGGGAAAAATACTCCTGTATTGCACAATCACCGGGTCCGCGATGCAATTCTTGAATCAGGCCTAGCTATTGACATTCTCGGATTGGATGCAAGTATTATGGGGACTATAGAAGCAATATATGAGTTTTCTGATCTTGCAGATATAATTATCTCATCGCAAGAGATTGGATATCAAGAAGGCTGGGATTACGAAGTTATCTTGAAAAAGTTATCATTTGATTCGGCAATGAGCCCTAATTTGTTAGCTGAAATTATTGTAAATAGTTATCGGGATTACTTTGAGAATAATATTTATTTGGATTCTTATCTTGGTGAAGAAAGTTATAGTCTTGCTGCACATAGCTCCGCAAAAATACAGGCTGTGGTTGATGAAGTTGAAATTTTAAGTCTATCATGGCAAGAAAAGTTACTAAATGAAAGTAATGATAGTGTTAAAGAAATGCAAGCAATGAGATCGACAGTTCAAGATTTGGATCCTGCAGTACAATTTGGCGTATACATAGATTTAAAAGATATGGCGAACAAATTAGATCCAGAGAGTCGTATTCCAGACCTTATTGATGACGCGACACTGTATGAGTATCATGGTAAAGACAGACCATATGCCAGTGGTATGTCCATTGTGTTTTTACAAGCTGAGGACGCGTGGAAGTGGGGAACTTGTGATCCTCATTATAAAGATTGGGATGCAGCCACAGAAACAGGAAACAAAGGAAAATTTATTAATGAAACACACTGGAATGAAATGTTGTCTGCCTATTATCAATCTGTTGTTCCGAATTTGCCAGATTTCGATAGTAAGCACCCATGTAATGTTTTGTTTCAATAGTGTGACTTTTAAACTTAGGAAGCAGTAATTTGCTGCTTTTACTGCACTTAATCAAATGATCGCTAATTTGTTTTGCATAAAAAATATACCAACAAACTCATGCGAATTACATAAGATTAAGGTGAATATTAACAAATCAATTATTTAAAATAACGATTACTTCGATTGAGGCATTGAGAAAATTCTCTCAGGCTCGATATTCCACAGCGAATATTTTCTATACTTTGATATTGTTCAACTATTTTAAAAAGCAAACTAATATCGGAATAACTCCTGCATAGTGACAGCACCATAGTGATTTGTATTCTCAGAATAAGAGGTAATAACTACCTTGTCATATTTAATATGAAAAAATCATATAGGATGCGGAATGTATCAGATCATTCATAGTCAAATTGGTTGATTAATTTGTAGCAAATAGTCTTGGAGGACTAAATATGAACAAACACGTAATTCGTGGAAGAAATTACTCACTATTACTTGCCTTAGCATTTGGTGTTAGTACTAGTGTCGTCGCGGCCCCACATAACATGGCGAGCTGGGGTGGTGAAGCCAAAAAAGAAAGTGGTCATATGGCTGGTGCAGGTCATGCAATGGGTGGTGATTGGAAGAGTAAAAAAGGTAATAGCCTAGGGATGGGTGGCGAAGGTTTTATGACAGCTCGTTTGCGCGCTGTTTGGACCTTAGATTTATCTAAAGATCAAAAAACTAAAATTCGCGCTATTCAGCGTGATCTACGTTCTAAGCATTGGGCGTTGGAAGATAAGGTCGAATTAGCAGCTGATAAATTATTTGATTTATATAATGCAGGTAATCGTGATGCAAAAGCGATTGGTAAAGTTTATGGCGAGATATTTGACTATCGTCAAGAGATAATTGAGATTGCCATTGAAGCTGGTAATAAAGTGGAAGCAGAATTGACCAAAGAACAACTTGCTAGCCTAAAAAAATGGCGCCCTAAACATAAATGGGGCGGTGGTTGGGGGGCAGCCAAGTAAGTTCATTCAATATTTTATACTAAAATTAGGTGCTGATTTAACATTGATTGAATCAGCGCTTAATTTTTTCAGCTAGTTATCTTCCTTGCATCTCACGTTTTTACAGCGGTGTTTAAACATTGCTATAATTCGAGCATTCAATATTCATTTAGTAGTTTATGCTCAAATTAGACAATCTCAATCCCAAGATATATCTTAGCGGCGCTATTGTTATAGGCTTTTTTGGAATTATCGACGGTTTGTATGCACTTAACGGTCATAGTAGCTCTATCACCCTTGCGTTTTCGCTATTGGAAATTTGTTGGTTTGTAATTTCCATGGTTTTTTTACTTGCGTTCAAGAAGCAAAGCTTGGATTTACTCGTTCCAGGAATGTATATACTATATTCCCTATACGGATGGGTTGTAGGTAGTTATTTGTTGGCGAATAAAATACCAGGTCAAGTGTTGAGTTTGCCTGTTTGGTATATGATTTCAGCAACACTCTTCGGATTATTTTATTGTATTTTCAGTTCACGCGCATATATGCAATGGTATGTTAAAGAATAATTGCTAATGTCACGTTATCGACCTCGTCAAAAATCCTCATCACCTTATATTACACTTGAAGGCGTTTTGAAGCTTCGTAAAGAATTACAATTTTTATGGATGGAAAAACGACCTGAAGTAACACAAGCGGTCTCTGAAGCTGCCGCGCAAGGCGACAGATCGGAAAATGCAGAATACATCTATGGTAAAAAACAATTAAGAGAAATTGATAGTCGGGTTCGTTTTTTGAGAAAGCGATTAGATGTATTGCAGGTTGTAGAAGAATTACCGAAAGAACGTAATAAAATATTTTTTGGTGCTTGGGTGACCGTTGAAGATGAGCTGGGTGAGGAAAAAACATTTCGAATAGTGGGGCCAGATGAATTCGATACAGCCTCAAATTACATCAGTATGGATTCACCGATGGCAAAGTCTTTGTTGGGAAAGTATTTAGATGATGAGATCGTTGTTGAAATTCCTAATGGGCGTAAAACCTGGTTTGTAACCAACATTCAATATAAGGAAGTTTGATTATTAAGCACAATATTCCACTCATGAAAATTGACAATCTCCACGAGGGGGCGAAGCACGTCTTTGAGGTTGATGGCTTTGAGATATTACTTATCAAAGCAAGTGGAAATATCCATGTCATTGAAAACCGTTGTGGCCATTTTGGTGCATCGTTAGCAACGGGTAAATTGGGAGTAGATTGCATTAGTTGTAACCATCATTTTGCTAAATTTAGTTTAAGTGATGGCCAGGTGCTGAATGATGTTGTTGAAGATTGCGATAGACTTAAAATTTATGAATGGAAAATTGAAAATCAACAAATAATAGTTTGTATTTGATATGTTAATTCATATTGAATTCATATAGTGAAAAACAAATTATTTGATATTTCAAATATACTATTAAAACCCGTTAAAATAATGAAGTTTCGTTGAAAATTGTACGCTCGAAGAGTATCATCAAACCGTTTTCCATTTGTGGGGAACGGAAAACAAACTTGATCATAAATTTATTCTAAATAATTTAACAACGAATTCCGGGTGACTGACTATTATGAATCCTCAAACCAAACATTTTTCTGTACTTTTATTACTATTATTTCTGTCGTTTATTTTGACAGCTTGCTCTGACGATGATGAGCATGGTCATTCTGCAACAATTATTCCTGTGGTTAATCCATCGTTTGATAGTATAACTTCGGTTAGTAAATCAGCGACAGCTGATGGTACATACGATGTGCTTGCAGCGACAGATTATAGTTTTGCAGAAGAAACAATTACCTTAAAGGAAAGTTTGATTGGCGCAAATGGGGCTTATTTAAAAATTATTGGAAAAGCCACAGTTGATGGTGCTGAAGGTGACTACACTGTTTACACTTTTCTTGAAAATGATGAAGACAGTGTTGCAGCTAATGAACTCACCACATTGATGGTAGCTGCCATTGCAACAGACGCAACTAACGACGAAAATGAGACTATCGATACCTTTGCTAAAGCCATTGAACACTTTAAGAAAGAAACAGGGCTTACTGAGATGGATATGACCATGGCTATGACCGCAGCTCAACGTGCTGAAATACCAAATCTAGGTCCAACTTTAGAAGCACTTTCATCTACCGTATCGGGGACTACATTAGATTTTACAACTGTACTTCAGTCTAAGCCATTAAATTTAGATCAAATTGCATGGGGTGCATTGCTTTATGAAAACTGGATGACCTCTCCTGATGAAGCACCTAGTGCCAGTAGTACTACTCCAGCCGTGCATAATCATGGCAAACCACAAGCACGCGCTGAAATGGATCACACAGCCCATGGTTCTGGTGGTGAATTTGGTGATAACCATCAACCCGTAAATTTACAAGTTATGTTAACGGGTGACGCTAACACCGAACCACATTTAACTCATGGTAATGCAGAGCATGAAGGATTTCGTCGATTTGCAAGTTGTAAGGAATGCCATGGATGGGATCAGATGGGTAATGAAGGTAGTTTTGCAAATCGTGATTACACAACAGCGACTTTAACAAATCCTAATGATACAACTGATACAGGGGATTTTTCTATCCGTCCTAAAGCCATAGCTAACACTAATTTAGCGGACAACACAGATATCAATGCGGATAGCATCGTAGCTGCGTCTGGTAATTTATATGCAAATGTTGATTCACATCTTATGGCAGCTTCAGCAGCTGAATTGGCAACTGCTTGGAATGCAAAAGTTGAAGAAGCAGATGGCGGTATTCGTAAGAGTGATATGCATCCAGACTACACGCGCTCAACGGCGACTGATGCTGAAGCAAACGATGGTGCTGTAAATGACATGGTACCTTCCGAGAGCCAGATTGAAGCGATGGTTGCTTTTTTAAATTACGATGGCGCGAAAATGCATCATGTAATGACTTGGAATGCGGATGACGCAGAATACACACCGGTAACAGGTGGTCATGCCGAACACGGTGAAGAACATTATGCAAAATATTGTTTCCGTTGTCATGCTGCACCCAATACGACTGGCGGTAATCCACTGTTTGCTGATACTAATTTGATGGGATATATCACTAAAGGTGGCGATAGCATAGATGGCGAGCGATTTAGTACGGTAGCTCACGTTGCGCGTTGGGGTAAAGCGGGTAAGGTTATGACACGTGATCGAGTGGGTTATCCAAGTGCTCATGACGTTGCAGGGATTATGGCCTATTTAAAAGCTTATCAAGATGGGGATACAGAATTTACAGCAGCCGATGCAATGGGTAATGTAGGAATGGGTACTGCTGCTACAGGCGAAGCTTTTTATTACCAAAAATGTGCAGGTTGCCATGCAGCTAGTGCTACTACTCTGACAGATTCTGCTGAATCTTCGTTAGAAGGTGAAGGAGAAGACACTACATTCCGTTGTCATGTTGTGGCCACTGACGGTACTGAGTCACTAGAAGCACCTGTTGATGGTTCTTGTGGTGATAATCATGCCGTTCCAAATTTAGGTAGTGCAATGCATCATACAAGAATGAAAAATGATCTAGCCACAATTTCACCAGTTATGACAACTGTAGATAAGTTAACGCAACAAAATATTAATGATTTGGCAGCGTTTTTTAATAGCTTGTCTAATTAATGAAATATAAGAGTTTTTAAAAGCGTGATATAAAGAGGGAGTCTAGGAAACTGGACTCCCTTTTTACTTTTTAACGATTTTTATTTCAGATTCGTGTTAAATACTAAAAATTAAAACCAATATTCGGGGTTGTTTTGATTAATATTCAGACTATCTTTATTGTGGCAGTTGGATTTTTACTTGGTATAGTATTTATCGGCGGTAGTAGTGCAGTTTTAGACTCTACAAATACCACTGAATTTTGTACATCCTGCCATTCAATGCAAATCAACCATGATGAGTATAAAGAATCGATGCATTTTAAAAATCCATCGGGCGTCATCGCAAGTTGTTCTGATTGCCATGTACCGAAAGAGTTAGGCCCAAAATTATGGGCAAAACTAATCGCAGCTAAAGATGTGTATCATGAGCTCGTTGGAACAATAGATACCAAAGAAAAATTTGAAGCTAGACGCTGGGAAATGGCAAACCGTGTCTGGGATAAGATGCGTGCTACAGATTCTAGAGAATGCCGAAGTTGTCATAGTTTTACGGCCATGGACCTTGCTGAACAAGATAAAATTGCCCGCAAGAAACACGAAGATGCTGAAGAAAAAGGCAAAACTTGTATTGATTGTCATAAAGGCATTGCCCATGAAGAGCCGGATGAACCTGAAGAAATAGAGTAAGTGAATTACAAAATGTTAAAAAATTTATGTGTAACATTGATCTTTATGCTTTTGTTATCAAATTCAATATTTGCGAGTGGGCCCTCAAAGGGTGAACAACTCGCGTGGACTTGTTTTAGTTGTCATGGGGTAAATGGTGTCAGTCAGGGGCCAGCAACACCGGTAATAGCAGGGATATCAGAAAATTATATTATTGGTGCCATGCTGTCGTATAAATATGCAGATGATCTAGATAAAGCTTCTGAAGTGTTAGAAAAACATGACGAATTAGAAGATGTTCGTGTCCAGCCACGTTTTTCAGCAATGATGAAGAGAATTGCTAGCGTCTATACGCTGGAAGAAATTCGGGAACTCGCTTATTTCTTCAGTCAAAAAGAATTCATTATGCCCACACAGATTTATGACAAAGCAGCTGCTAAAAAGGGCAAGAAGTTACATAAAAAATATTGTGAAAAATGTCATGAAGACTGGGGTACAACTACAGACGATGATGTTGGCTTACTAGCAGGGCAATGGAAACAATATTTGACGTTTACTTTAAACGATTTTGCGAAAGGTGATCGAGAAACGATTAAGAAAATGAAAAAGAAAATGAATAAAATGTTAAAGAAACACGGTGATGAATCTTTGGAACATTTAGCGCATTTTTATGCAAGCAAGAGTGAATGATTAAATGAGTCAGAAAAAACTTTCTAGGCGTCGATTTGTTCAAGTATGTGGTGTTGCCGCAGCAGCGAGTGTGTCTGGTTGGTCAAATATATCGGCTGCAACTAAAGCTAAAGTAGTGATTATTGGCGGAGGTGCAGCAGGTACCATCGCTGCAAAATATTTGGCTAAATTAAACCCTGGTTTGGATATCAGTCTTGTTGAAAAAAATAAAAGTTACCATGCTGCTTTTATGAGTAATCAAATATTAAGTGGCACATGGACGAATGATAAATTTAATTTTAATTATCATAAACTGGAAAGTCATGGTATTAAAATAATTAACGAAGAAGTTAATGATTTAGATTTAAAATCTAATTCTTTGATGACCAAAAGTGGTAAAAAAATTCCTTTTGATAAATTAATATTGGCAGCGGGTGCAGAGGCAGACATTACATCAATTGATGGATTAACATCAGACCTTGTTACTTCCAATGCATGGACTGATGCACGAGATGTCAGCAAATTATTTGAAAAAATTAGAGCCATAAAGTCAGGTGGAAAAGTATTGTTAAGTATTCCTGCTGGAGAAGTAAATGGATCAATGGCGATGTATGGGCGCGTAAGCCAAATTGCCCGTTATTTTTCGCTTCAAAATAAAAAGGCAAAAATACTCATTGCAGATGCGAAACCACAAGATGCCACCCAACAATTATTCGCTCATGCGTGGGAAGAGATGTACCCAGGTATGATCGAGATTCAAAACAAACTGATTGCCAGCAAACTTGAAGGTGAAAATACAATAATCGCAAATGGGAATAAATTATCTGCGGATCTTGTTAATGTCATACCCACGCAGAAAGCAAATAAACTGGCAAAATTGTTAGGTTTGAATGATGAGTCTGGTTGGTGTCCAGTAAAAGCAGAATCCTTTGAAAGCACGAAAATTAAAAATGTACACGTCATTGGCGATGCCGTAAAAGGGTTTAAAGGATTTCGAAAAAATACTCAAATAGCAAACTCTCAAGCGAAGTCTGTGGCCATCATTATCGATAGTCTGTTGTCTTCAAATAAATTACCTCAAGCCTTACCGCCTTTAATTGACTCAGAATACAGCATTGTAGGTGATCAATACGCCATTTCATCGACTAAGTTATTTCGTTTAAAAAATAATACTTGGAATATTGTAACCGACGAGTTAAGCGCAAAAGATGCAGCGAAGAAACAACGTCAACGTGAATATGTTTATGCAGAAAGTTGGTTTAACAATATAACAAATGAAATGTTTTCTTAAGGCCTATATATGAACCGTATAGCGATACATATTACGCTAATTTTTAGTCTCTTTTTTTCACTCAGCATTTATGCTGAAGAGGATAAACCTGAAATTGATTCTGATTGGACTAAGCAAATTGATGCGCCTTATACAAAAAAGGGCGCAGATCGGTGTTTAAAATGCCACGATGAAGACAATGAATATCCCATTATGCCCATATTTAAAAGTAAGCATGGGCAAATAAATGATAAAAGGGCGCCTATGGCTGGACTTCAATGTGAAGCATGCCATGGTCCTGGAGCAAATCATGCGAAGAAAGTCCGTCGCGGTAAAGTTCGAGAGCCAATTATTAATTTTGGAAAAAAATCTAATGTACCTGTCGAAGTGCAAAATAAAATGTGTTTACAATGCCATGAAACCCATGCGCGCATTGGATGGATAGGTAGTAAGCATCAGCAAAATGGATTGGCATGTGCAGATTGTCATCGTTTACACGTCGCGAAAGATCCGCTATTTATTAAACTCGAGCAGCCAAACGTCTGTTTTAAATGTCACTTGCGCCGTAAGAGTGAATTCCAACGTTCAAGTACACATCCGGTGAGATTCGGTGAGCTCAAATGTACAGATTGTCATAATACCCATGATGCTATAGGTGAGCGATTGATAGATGCCACAAATAAGAATGAAAAATGTTATGAATGTCATGCAGAAAAACGTGGGCCTTTATTATGGGAACATCAACCAGTAACGGAAGATTGCACGATTTGTCATACGCCGCATGGGTCAAACCACGGTGCTCTATTGATAAAATCTGTCCCGTTTATTTGTCAACAATGCCATTCGCAAGACAATGAACATGCCAATGATAGCTACAATGCGGATGATATATCCGCCACTTCAAATAGTGCTGGAAAGAAAACGTTTTTGCAAAACAAATCATGTTTGAATTGTCATTCACGAATTCATGGGTCTAATCACCCATCAGGTGTTAAATTCAATCGTTAATAGAGATAAATATGCGCTTATCGATCATTACAATTCTATTATTAGTCCTCTTATTACCTTCTATAGTACTTGCAGGAAGTCCAGGAATATTTACACAACCACTACCTGATACTGAAAAATTTCGTTGTAAGTTTTGCCCAGAAGAAATTGAGACTGATAATGAAGTTAATGCTGGTTTAGTGGTTATAGCCAATAATAATAGTAAATTTAGTGAATATCGAGGGTATGATGGCAATAGTGCCTTGCTATCGGTAGATGGCCAATATCAAATAATCAATGATGACCAATATTTTTCCATAAGTATGTTAAATGTTGGTACGAGTAATCGGCAAGTTGAAATGGAATCACGGCGTTATGGTCGATACCAATTTAATCTAGTGTTTGATCAAATAACGCGATTTCAATCAGATAGTAATAAAACAGTTTATCAAGGTGTCGATTCCAATAGTTTAACAACACCTAATGTAACGAATACAAATGCAATAACGAATACTCAGGAAGTTGTAGCTTTGTATGGAGATGGTAATCAATACGATATAAAACAAAAGAGAGATCGATTTGATATCGATTTTAAAAAAATATTTTCCTCTCGCTGGGAGGGTCGATTAAATTATCAATACGAGAAGAAATCTGGTTTAAAACTATTTGGTGGCGCATTTGGTGGAAATTATAATAGTGCATTATCTGTCATATTACCGGAGCCTATTGATTATGTGACGCAAATGGGAACATTATCAATTGGATATTATGGATCGATTCTAAAATTGGAAGCTGGAGCGAAAGGATCGTTATTTAAGAATTCAAACACCAAAATTCAATGGGATAATATCTACTTAAATAATAACGTTAACGAATCAACTAAAGGTCAAGCGGCTTTAGAGCCAAATAACCAATTTTACCAAGTGTATGCATTAGGCTTATTTCGACCCTTAAGCTGGATTACGGCGAAAGGTCAATTAAGTGCAGGTAAAATGAAACAAGATCAAACATATTTACCTTATACTATTAATGAAAACCTAACAGTATCAGATTTACCAAAAACGTCTTTAGGTGGCTCCGTTAACACCTTAACAGGAAATTTTCGCCTTAGTATTAAACCGATTAAATCACTACATGTTTATGCCAATGCTAGTCTTGATCGTAAAGACAATAAAACCAGTTCGGCAATTTATAGTTATATCGCACAGGACACTGCAGCGAGTAGCTCGAATCCTACACGGACAAATTTACCTTATGGTTATCGATTATATTCTACGAGTTTAGCAACGGATTATTATTATCACAAGAATTCGTTTGTCAATGTTGGTTTTAAATACCAGCAAAAATCGCGTACCCATAGCGAAATTGCAAAAACTAAAACAAATTTTGTATGGGGTAAAATCAATCAAAAGATATCAGGTAAAACCAGGGTTAGTTTGAAAGTAGAACGTAGTGAACGTAATGCGTCCGATTTTTCATTGGTTTCTCAGATAAATCCTACTCAAAATTCCTTAATGCGTAAGTATTATCTGGCAGATAAAAGTCGTCAAAATATCGAAATTGATTACAGTACAATTTTGTTAAGTGATTTAAGTTTTCTCGCATCGATGAGTTATGCGACTGATGATTATAGTTCATCGCCTTTAGGATTAACTGAAGCAACTGATTTTTCCTATGGAATAGATGTATCAAAACCTCTTACAGATACTATTTCCACAAATGTATTTATACATGTTGAAAATATAGAGTCATATCAAAAAGGCATTGATTTTAACTCGCAAAATTGGCGAGTTTATAACAGTGATACTTTTACGACGATCGGGTTAGGATTAGATTGGAAAGAGTTCACTGACAAAATTGACCTAGGATCTAAGTTACTTATTGCGCTTTCTAAAGGAGAAATTGCTCCGGAACGAAATGATGCAAATCAAACCGTATTTCCTGATTTAACGAGTTCTCGAATTGGTTTGGAGCTATATGGAGAATATGCATTGAAAGAGAATATGTTCGTAAAAGGTCAATATATACTTGAGAAGTTCAAAGAATCTAATTGGCAGTATGATGATGTCTCTGCGACTTCATTAGATCGCGTACTAGGTACTCAACAAGTATCAAATGATTACTTGGCGCATTTATTTATGGTTTCATTGTCTTATATATTCTAATTCAGATGCTAGATAATCAATTGATATCTCGTTAACTTGCAATCAGCTTGGCACAAATCCCTGTTAATCTTTAACCCCTTCTAACGCTATTAGTCTAGATTACTCAGTATTTTATATAGAGATGTATTTAGTCTAACTCAAATTTTAGCGAGGAAGTAAAAAATGATAAAACCCTATTCACTATAAATGATATTGTTGCCTTTTTTTCTAGTTGCGTGTGGTGGTGATTCGCCAGTCAGTATGACGTACACCGGCTCAACGATTCAGGCAGAAATTACTGATAGTAATGCAAAAACCGTAGTGGTGGATGGGATCTCAACTACAAGTGCCACATCAAGTGCGAATGGTGCGTCAGCAGGCATGGGAAATAAAGCTACGCATAAAGCATTAAAATTAGCGAAGGCTAAAGCATTTTCCATATCACGAGATATGAGATCCGCTCCCATGACTTTCACGGAATCTGAAACCGGTCCATGTGGTGGTACCCTCTCTTTTGATGCGACAGTTGATGATGAAACATTTGAAATAAAAATGGCTGCTACTTTTAACAATTATTGTGAAGATGATATAACAATGAGCGGCTCTATGCTCATGGATATGTCACTTAATTCAAGTCAATCTGATTACATAATTAAAATGACATTTACGAATTTAAAGGTCAATATGGATAGTGAATCCATCACAATGTCTGGCACTATGTCTAGTGAAGGTATTTTATCTTCATCTTTAGTGATGAATATGATAATGCTTGATAACAAAACGAATGAGCAAGTGAAATATGAAAACTTTATAGTAACACTTGGCGCAAACGACGTTGAATATAGTGGTCGAATTTATCATTCAGTTTATGGTTATGTTGATGTTACTACATTATTGCCCATGACCTTTGATTCTTCGGGTTATATGTCCAGTGGTTCTATTGAATTTGCGGGATCGAACAGCTCAACAACTCTATCTGCAGCTACGAATGGAGGTTATCTATTAGAGACTGATATCGATGGCGATGGCAGTGTTGATGTGACAGATACTGGCGCATGGGCAGATCTTTCAACTGATGCGTTATTTAGTACATTTTAAACTAGTGTCATATGATCAGAAAAGGGAAGCTAGGCTTCCCTTTTTTTGGCGTTTTTATTTTGCGATTGTTAAATCTAGCTGTATTGCAGTCAAATCTAAACAATAGTATAAACATGAGAATCAGCTAATGCTTTGCCCTCGCTGATTTTCTAATATAATTAAATTATTTGTATGTCATTTTGTGAAATTTCTCAGAACATTTCGTTCAAAGACTACTGAATTAGCTGTTGTCCGTTACTATAAAAGTAAAGAATTCTAGTCGTGTTTTAACACTTATAGTCTATTAGTTTTGCATATTTATATCGTGAAGCATTTTCTTAGCCAATAACTTTATATTGTTATGTAGATCTTCGGCTAGTATAACTAAATCTTGTTGCAGCGAGCCAAGGTGGGGATCTGATACATTATTAAGATTGGGTTCGATACTGTAGCTCATATGCCACGATTGCCCAAAATTAGCGAGTACGATATGCCATTCATAAGATAGTTTTTTCTTTAATTTCAATTCATTTATATGTTGTAAGAAAAGTTGAGGGTATATGGGAGACAATGAATAAAAATTAATTTGTGGTAATTTCCATAGATTACCGTCTTGATTAAAATGTCCTTCACAAGACCAGCATGGTTGCATCACACGAATAGAAGTTAATTCAAATACCAAAGGTACTACTTTATTTTCTAATGGGTGATTTATCGGATCTGAAGAAAGCGCTGTAGGTGCTTTTGTACATTTCGAGTTACATTCATTGGGAATATGGTTGTCACAATTTGTGCAAGGAGCGAGCTCTTCGGCAGTTGGTTGAGATACAATTAATTCAAGTGCTTCGCGTACTTGCGCAACATTTTTAATATTATCTTGAGGTTTATTAATGTACATTAATCATAAATTCAATGGTTATCAATTACCTATATCGAACTTAGTAAAGTATTCTTCAATATAAATCAGGTTGTTTGAATTTCAATTTTAAGTTATTGATTCACTTTGAGCTAAAGCCTCCAAAGACATTCGTCGATACAGTCACCGATGCTATATATAAATAATAAGTTTAATTATGATCAGTTCATTGCCTTTTAATATTACTTGGTTAACAAGATTACTGAATAACCCGAGGCAAGAAAGTTGTGGTGTTATTAATGGCGTTGAATATACCGCACAAATTGCTATACCAAATTATAGAAAGAATATCGAAAACTATTTTAGCGAGATTCTTCAAGGTAACCTTCAAAATGAATGTGCCCAATTCGGTGTTACACTTAATTTTGATCATTTTGGTTTAGTGATTAAATTCAAAAAACCAATAGAACTCAATTTATACGACGAAGAACTAAATTTACCAGTCGGCTTAAGCGATATTATCGCTAAAGTTGGGCCAATCATTTTGAAAAATGCATATTTTGAATCGAGTGCCAGAGAGTATGGGCATCGAAATCGTTTTCCACATTTGCAATTTCATATCGATCGCAGTGAGAGACAAACGACTCGATATTCACTTTACACAAGAAACCCTTTTGATGAAGAGCAAAAACATCCGAGAACCGCTTCTACCTTATTTATTGCTAATATTGCAGCTAATTTGCAAGCCTTAAAACAAAATTCTATAGATCGAAATTCACATAAGGGTCAAATAACATCTCAGCTACTATTTGAAAATGAGAGCATGGATACTGTGTTGGGAAATGTTGTACTTGAGCAAGCTTGGAATGAACCCGAAGGTATCGGTGAAATTGCGATGATTGATAATGCAACAGTATTACATGCCAGTTATTATCGTGATGCAGCTCACTCCGGTTATAAAATCGGGGTAAGGTATTTAGCGGGTAAATAGAGATACAGTTTTAAACAAGTACTTTAAGTGTGTCTTATCAATTCTGTTTGTTCTTCATACTAAAAAACAATGAATTGTATAGAAAGTATCACAGCTTTTTATATATGAGCTAATTTCATATTCAGTTCATATAAATTGTTTTAGCCTTAATACTCGGTCGATAGACAGACCAATCTCATCTTAATAAATTAAAATAAAGAAGCGATGAAAAATTATACATTACAGTATTTTACTTACCTATTTCTAATTGTTATTGGTTTGCAACTTAACGCATGTAAGCATGATGAAGATTTCATTGATCTGTCCGATAGATTCACGAGTAAAGGCGAAGTAATTTTTTCAGAAACTATTTACGAAACAGCAGATGTTTTTCGAGGTGGTCGACTATATGGCAAATGGTGGGAGGTAAAAAGCATTTCAGCTCCAACAGTTAGCAATCCTATATGGGAGGAGATAGTTACAGCAATACCTAGTGCGGCGAGTAATGGTAATGATGGCAGCCAGTGGAGATGCAACGAGTGTCATGGCTGGGATTATAAAGGCGTTAATGGCGAATATGCACAGGGTAGTAGTCATTTCACAGGTATTCGCAGTTTTGACAATTCAAATCCAGCATTTAATCCAGAACACATATTTTATATCATATCAAATGGCATGGTAGATTATGGTTCTAAACAAGGAATTCCACATACATTTGTTGGCACCAATTTTATGTCCGCAACAGATGTTTATGATCTAACAAAGTTTATTTTTGAAGTTGCTCGAATAGACAACGCTAGTGCTTCACTGGGTGATGTTACACGAGGTGAAGCCGTATTCTATAACATCCCCAATGCTCTGGACCCTTCTTGGAATTGCGCTACAGCAGGTTGTCATTCTCAATCATCTACAAATACACCGACATTAGATGACATTACAGGATTAGCAAAAGACAATCCCCAAGAGTTTTTGCACAAAGTTCGATTTGGTTCTCCCTCAAGTTTAATGCCCTTTGGTATGTCAACAATTCAAGCACAAGATGTCCTTGCCTATATCACTACTGATGCTACACCAGTAGAGATTCCAAGCAGCAATTTTGATCAAGCTGAATACGATAGTAAAAGTCGTGAAGATGTCGTTTTAGGGGGCAAGATTTATGATAAATGGTGGAGAAGTTCAATAGCAGTCACCGAGCCTACTACATCTCATATACTTTGGCCGGTAAGCAATACATCGGTCACTGGTTCTGATACTTGGCGATGCAGTTTATGTCATGGTTGGGATTATCGTGGAGCAGATGGTGCATTTGCTAGTGGTAAATATGCTTCGGGTATTCAAGGTATTGTAGATACCACTAACTTTACAATGCGATATACAAGCGCAGCCGCTGTATATGCTTTTCTGAAAGAAGATGTTAATCATGGTTTTGATAATAAGTATACCGACGAAGAATACTACGCATTGACTAAGTTTATTATAAGTATGCGTGATGAGATTAATGCTAAGCAATCATCAAGTGATTTTATCGACGATATCACCTTATTAGCAAGTAATGGTGCGGATGTTTCGAATGGAAAAACTTTATTTGATACAGCTAATATAACTACATGTGGTGATAGTAGTTGCCACGGTGAAGATGGAAAACTAATTGATTTACATGACAGCAATGAAGATATTTTTCCAAATAAATACGTGCATAATATTGCCCAAGAAAATCCTTGGGAATTTATGCATAAGATTCGATTTGGAGAACCGAATTATACGGAAATGCCTTCTTTGTATGATGCAAATGAAGCAAGCATTACCACCATTACTGCGGCTGCGGATATATTGGCTTATTCCCAAAATAAATTGGTACCAAATATAAATCGAGCTGGATTGTTATATGATACATGGTGGAATGTTAATGGAGTTTTGGATTCAACGGTACCCACCTCACGTAATGCAAGTTGGATCGCAAACGCAGGTACAACAGACATCACGTCTGTATCTAATGCAACGACTTGGCGTTGTAAGGAATGCCATGGATGGGATTACCAAGGCGTTGATGGTGCTTATAATTATACCAATAAGCACTATTCTGGCATACGAGGGTTCATACCAATTTTAAATAGCGTCTATAAGGACAAAAATTATCTAATCAATGCTATTAAAAACGGTGTTGCAAATTCAGAATTGGACGATCATGATTTTGGGCGATTCCTTAGTGAAGAAGATATTTCAGTATTAGCAGACTTTATATTAGATGGCGAACAAGGCATAGCTAAGACAAGCAATGAATACAATGACTATCTGAACAACGGAAGTCCAGCTAATGGTCTTCTCATTTATCAATCAAATAATTTGGGGAGTTGTCAAAGCTGTCATGGGGTAAAAGGAATGTCCGTTCCAACAGTCGATATTGGTGTTGTTGCAAATACGAACCCTCAAGAGTTTCTACACAAGATTCGATTCGGTCAGCCAGGGAGTATTATGTTACCTAGTAAAGTCGGATTTATGGGGTTGAGTGTAAAAGAAGCAAGTGATGTATTGGCCTACGTTAAATTAATGAGTACAGATAGTGAGTTAGAGCAAAAAATAAGATATTCAAATGCGAATACTATTCGCGGTGGACGTTTGTATGATAACTGGCTGAAAGAATTACAGGCAGACAAAGATATAAATGTTCCTTCTATAATGAATCCTTTGTGGGAAGCGCGCAGTGTAGATATCGAAGATTTTCCTTCAACATGGTTAGAAACGCAAAAAATAATGGCATCATGGCGCTGTCAAAGTTGCCATGCATGGGATTACAAAGGAATTGGGTATGTATCAGGAGCCCCTGACACTAAAGGAGCAGATAACTTACTTTATAAGATTAAACTAAGACGAAATATTACGTTTGTAAATAAGGACGCAGAGTTAAAACAATTTCTTTATCATTGGATTAAAACTGGCTTGGGTACAGCACATAATTTTGGGGAAACCAGTGATTACATGCCAAGCTCATTAACTGACGAGGATCTTTGGGATTTAATAAAATTTTTATTAGAAGAAGGTGTAATTGACACAGGAACTAATATATCTTCTTCTGGTGAGGTTCTCGATGGTGATATTGCAAATGGTAAAGCATTATATGTAGGAACGTTAGATGGGGATATTAATTGTGTGGCATGTCATGGAACAGATGGTGCTGCTTTAATGCCAGAGGGTCAGGGTGCTAGTGGGAATGTTTTGGATATAATTCAAATTTCAAGTGCCAATAATAACCCTTGGAAACTTTTGCATAAAATTCGATTTGGTGAACCCGGTACTAGTATGCCAGCTATGTTGAATACAAACTCTTTATCAAATTCAGATGCCTTCGATATACTCGCTTATATGCAGCAGCAATACAATGCTCGGTAGAATGAGATTAAAGTAAACAATGTTTATTATTTGTCATTTTTAGATTGAAATGATTAAATGTGAGGATTGCAGCGATAACATATGAGATTGAAATATGGAAAATGTACTGTGGATTGTTGAATCCTTAATGATAGGCGGAGTTGTTGTTATGCTTGGGTTATATTTTGTTCTGAAGCACCGCACTCGTAAGAAGAGGCAAGATCAAAAATAGCCAGATACGCTAGCGACGTACCAGTTAAACAATTAACTCACTTTGTATGATTGTAAGTTCAGTTTGATAGCTTGAATGATAGAAAAAACACCAGAACTTCTTAATGCACTGTTTTTAGAGCCATCAAGTGTTTTTGCAGATATTTCTTGAACATTTTGAATATTATTGTGCATATCTGCAGCGCTAGTTTTTTGCTTGTTGGTAGTTAGTGAAATCGTATTGTTTATAGTATCTATGCTTCTAATTTCTTCTAATATACTATTGAGAGTAGTTTGTAATTGATTGGCGTTATCTACGTTTTTTTCTACATCTGAAGCAGCTAGTTCCATCGAATCTACAGCGTCCTTGGAGCCTTTTTGGAGCTTAGTAATAATATTTTGTACTTCTAACGTTGAGTTTTGTGTACGCCCAGCTAGAATACGAACTTCATCTGCAACAACAGCAAATCCTCGGCCCTGTTCACCGGCTCGTGCTGCTTCAATCGCAGCATTTAAAGCGAGTAAGTTAGTTTGCTCGGCGATTTCATTAATTACACTTAATACCGTTTCAATTTCGGTACTGTTTTCAGCGACCACACCGACGGTATTTGCAGTAGAATGTAATTGTTCAGCAAGTGCTTCAATAGATTGTTTGTTCGAAGTTACGACATTTTGAGCACTTGTTGATAATTCCATTGCTTGGTGAGCAATATGGGCTGCTTCGTCTGCATTTTTTGTAATCTCTTCTGTCATGAGAACGACTTCGTTGACTTTTACAGCAGCACTTTCCATGCTATTGTGTTGTTCAGTAATTTGTTCCTGTGTTGTATTTGCAATCTCAGCTAATGTTTCTGCATCTGTACTGACAAAATTAGATTGATCAATATTATTTCTAATTGATTCTTGTTGATTTTTCGCGAAATTATTGAAAATTTTAGAAATATGCCCTAGTTCACCTTTTACTTTTTCATTCATTCGAGTAGTCATATCGCGATTATCGAGTTTTTCAAAACTCTCACTAATATGTAAAATGACATAGTTGATTTGATTTCGCACTAACCACGTAATAAAAACACTGATTGAGATACCAACTACTAATAAGAGAGTTAGGAGATATATTGTTGTTTCGCTATTATTTTGTAATTCAGATTTTAGCCGTATCGCCTTGTTTTTTTGTAGTTCTACAATTGAGTTCAATTTTAAACTTATATGACCGATTAGCGGGCCTAATTTTGTCCGAATGATGTAGGCATCCATCCTCCATTTCTCACTACCATGTAGCACTAGCATTTTATCAACAATAGGAAAATATTTTGCACTTGCGTTTTGGAGTTGTTCGAACGAGTCTTCTTGATCAAAATTTAACACGCCGTCACCTGATGAAATCGAACTTTCGATTGATAATATGCTTTCTTTGATCGCTAGCATATTTTGTAATTCTACATCGGCTCTGAACGCTAAGTACGCCCGCATACTATTAAAGAAACTTGACCATGCATATCTTAAATTACCTAACTGATTCATTAGTTCGCGACGTTCTGGGCTGATTGTTTCTTCCATTTCTGACAAAAGCATTTGAGATAGCAGTTGTAGTATTTGTTGCGAAAGTGGGGCTAATTCTTCAGATGATATGGTCATTGCAGGAAAGTTTTTTCTATCATCTTTGGCAAACTCCATCATTTGTTCTTTATATGAATAGAGTTCACTTAGGCTGGAGTTTATTCTATCAAGTAATACTCTATTATTTTCGTCGTTAGATTGGTTTTCATCATTTAGCATTTCTGACAATTGTTTAAAATCATTTTGTAAATGTACAAGGCTATCTTCAAATTCAGTCTGATAGTTTTTTTCTTTACTTAATAAATAGAGTCCAAGGGCACTAGACGCACTTTTTAGTTGCGCAATCATATTGAGAGATACCAAGATTTTCGGTTGACTCTTTTCGATAAAATAATTGGTTTGCTTGTTATTAGTATTAGATGCCCAAATCATATAAAAAACGGCTAAGGTAAATATGACTAAGCAGGTACTAAAGCCAATAATAACCATTTTTTTTAGTGAAATATTTTTTGATATCCAGCTAAGTTGCATAAAAGACACTTTCTAATTAAGTTAAAAAATTAACAAGACGCGGTAATTACCAAATCAATTTCGGCATAAGTGAAATTTTCTTTACACATACAGATAATTAATGAAATTGAATTAAAATTCCACCCCGAATTATTACTAATGGAAACATTGTTTTAAATAATGTCTCTAAATTTGGAGGGATGTAATGAAATGAGTGTTGTCTGATTTAAAAAGAGGTTTGCTTACTCAAGAATTAATGAACACATCAAATATGTAATAAATGATGTGTTCAATTAAATGTTATATTTAAAATGTATTATTTAGAGTAATAAACACCGCCAGAGTGCTTCTTACCATCTGCTGTTTTAAATAAAATCATCATTTGATGTTTTCCATGATCTTTAAGGTCATAACCAGCCATATACCAGTCGCCCATTTTCATTAGCATTTTAGAATCTGCATTTCCATCGGGAAAGACTATTTTGGAATTAATTTTGATATTACTTAGTTCTTTTCCTTTTTCTTCAACTTTTATCATCAAGTGATGACTTTCATTACCCATTTTCATTCCATCTTTCGCATCCATTACATGGAATGTGACATCATAGCCGTCGATATTTTTCTTTTTTAAAAACGTTTTTTTATCGTCTGTCATTTTATGATCTGCATGATCTCCGTCATCGTGACTATGACCATGTGCAGCTTTTGGCTCATCGTGGCTGTGTCCACCGGCATGATTGCCAGAGGCAAAAACCATAGGACTAGTAAGGGTGAACATCGTTGATATTAGTATTGCATTAAACTTCATATATCTACTCCCGTAGTTAAACATTATTTGACATCTTCTTAAATTTGTATGGCTCTTGAATGGAAAGAATCATTCCATAAATAATGGGCAATACAAGAAGACTGAGTACGGTAACTGTTACCATACCTCCTACCATTGGTGCAGCTATACGCTGCATGACTTCAGAACCTGTTCCTGTTCCCCACATAATTGGTAATAAACCAGCGATAATAGCTGTTGCTGTCATCGCAATGGGTCGGACTCTTTCGGAAGTGCCCGTTAGTACTGCCTTCATTATTTCTTGTGTCTTAAGTTGTTGTGACTTATTTTTTTCTCGTTCACGCTTTAACTCCTGATCGATAAAAGTTAAAACTAAAACCCCGATTTCTGCAGCGACACCGGCTAGTGCGATAAAACCAACCGCAACTGCAACGGACATATTAAATCCTAACCAGTATATTAACCAAAATCCGCCAATTAAACCAAATGGAATTGATAACATGACGACTAAAGGCTCGGTTATGTTACGAAAATTAAAATAAAGTAAGAGAAAAATGATTAATAACGTTAATGGAATGACAATTTTTAGTCGCTTTTCTGCGCGTTCCATGTATTCAAATTGACCGGACCAAACCAGCGTATATCCAGGCGGAATTTTAACTTGTTGATTGACGATTTCTTTAGCTTTTTGAACATATCCTCCAATATCAGAAGTTTTTATATCCACATAAATCCAAGCGTTAGGTCGAGAGTTCTCACTTTTAATTGCCGGTGGTCCACGTTTAAGTTTTAATTCTGAGACTAACGATAAAGGAATCTGATTACCTGATGGAGTAGGGATGAGTACTTTTTGCACCTGCTCAATGTTATCACGTAATTCTCGGGGATATCGAAGGTTAATGGGGTAACGCTCCAGTCCTTCAACGGTTTGCGTTATATTCATACCCCCAACAGCACTTTGAATAATATCTTGTACATCGCCAATGGTTAAGCCATATCTTGCCGCTTCGTCTCGATTAATATCAAAATCCAGGTAATAACCGCCGGCAGCTTTATCTGCAAAAGCAGATAAAGTATCGGGTAGTGTTTTCAGTGTTTGTTCGATTTCCGCAGCAACATTTTCAAGTACATTTAAATCAGGTCCACTGACTTTAATGCCAATGGGTGTTTTAATACCCGTTGATAACATGTCAATTCGCGTTTTTATGGGCATCGTCCAAGCATTGGCAAGACCAGGAAATTGAATGGCTTTATCCATTTCGCCAATGAGCTGTTTTGTTGTTTTCGTTGGATCTGGCCATTCATCTTTAGGTTTAAGTCGAACTGTTGTTTCAAGCATAGAAAGTGGTGCAGGGTCAGTAGCGGTATCTGCCCTACCAACTTTGCCAAAGACGGTTAGTACTTCGGGAAATGTTTTTAATATTTTGTCTGTTTGTTGCAATAATTCCTTTGCTTTAGTAATAGATAATCCAGGATAAGTGGTGGGCATATACAAAATATCACCTTCATCCAATGGTGGCATAAACTCGCTTCCCAATTTCGTAACTGGATAGGCAGTAATACCAAGAAGCCCGATTGCAAAAATTAAGACAATATATTTGAATCGAATGGCAAGTGCCAGTGTGGGAGCGTGTATCCAATGCAATAATCGATTAACAGGATTTTTTGCTTCTGGTAGTATTTTCCCTCGAATAAAAAACCCCATTAAAATCGGTACTAGTGTAATTGCCAGTAATGCAGATGCAGCCATGGCATATGTTTTTGTAAAAGCTAAAGGGGAAAATAAACGACCTTCTTGTGCTTGTAATGTAAATACAGGTAGGAATGAAACTGTTATGATTAATAATGAAAAGAACAATGCTGGGCCAACCTCTCGTGATGCCTCAGCAATGGCTTGCCAACGTTCATTATTATCTAAGTCTGCTCCTTTTTTATTGAAAGCATGTTCAAGGTGTTTGTGTGCGTTTTCTATCATGACGATAGCGCCATCGACCATGGCACCAATTGCAATGGCAATACCGCCTAATGACATAATGTTTGCGTTAATGCCTTGCCATTTCATAATGATGAAAGCGATAAGAATACCGATAGGCAAGGTAATAATGGCCACTAATGCCGAACGTGCATGCAACAAAAACAATATACAAATAATGGCAACTACAATGGATTCTTCAAGTAACTTTTCCCCCAGATTATTTACTGCTCGTGTGATGAGATCACCTCGATCATAAACAGGGACAATTTCGACGCCGTCAGGCAATCCCGATTGTAAATCTTTTAATTTCTCACGAACACGTTCTATGGTGGTCAAGGCATTTTCACCATAACGCATGATGACAACACCTCCGGCAGTTTCGCCTTCGCCGTTGAATTCAGCAATCCCACGGCGTAATTCAGGTCCTAGATGAACGTTAGCCACATCTTGTAAACGAATAGGTGTACCGTTTTCGTCAACGCTGACGGGTATACCTTTTAAATCGTCTAATGATTTTATATAACCTAAACCACGTACCATATATTCAGTTTCAGCCATTTCAATGAGCTTTCCACCCACATCCTGGTTTGATCGTTTAATAGCATGTTTGATTTTTGACAAGGGAATGTCATATGCAAGTAGGGCATTAGGATCAACTTCCACTTGATATTGTTTTATATGGCCACCTATCGATGCAACTTCTGATACACCAGGTACCGTTTGCAGGGGATATCTTAAATACCAATCCTGAATTGAACGTAGTTGCGATAAATCATTTTTACCTGTTTTATCAACGAGCGCATATTCATAGATCCAACCAACACCAGTAGCATCGGGACCTAAGCTTGGGTTTACACCTGTAGGTAATCTGCCACTGACATAATTTAAATACTCAAGTACGCGTGATCGCGCCCAGTACATGTCAGTTCCATCTTCAAAAATAATATAAACAAATGAAAAACCAAAAAATGAATAACCACGAACTACTTTTGCACTAGGAACTGCTAACATGGCTGTTGTCAATGGGTAGGTAACTTGATCTTCTACAACTTGAGGCGCTTGACCTGGGTATTCTGTAAAAATAATTACCTGTACATCTGAAAGGTCGGGAATAGCATCAAGAGGGGTATTTTTTACTGCCCACAATCCTGCGGCGATCACCAAGAATGTCGCAATGATAATCAAAAACTTGTCTTTTAATGAGGCATCAATAATTTTTTTAATCATGATTATTTACCAGATGCTTTGGAAGATTCGGCATTGTCTTCCATAGATATTGATTCCATATTCATGTCATCCATATCCATGTCTGAGTTCATTTCCATGGATGACACTTCCATCATTTTCGCTGTGGCTTCTCGTAATTTCGATTCAGAATCGATTAAAAACACTGCTGATGTCACGACTTGATCACCAGCATCGATTCCTTCTCTTATTTGAGTAAAACCATGAGCACTTAATCCCAATATAACTTCTCGTGGTTCATATTTGCCAGGTTCTCTTTGGATGAAAACTTGTTCACGGTTGCCGGAGCGAACAATGGCTTCGCTGGGAACCACAATTGCGTCTAGTTGCTTGTCTGTTTTAATTTCGACATTGGCAAACATGCCGGGTTTTAAAATTAAATCACTGTTATCAAATTCTAGTCGTATACGAACAGTTCTTGTTTTGCCTTCGAGATAAGGGTAAATAAAACGTACTTTACCTTTGAATAAGCGGCCTGGTGCTGCACGAACTTGCATTTCAACTTCATCACCTTTTTTTACCCAGGGCATGTCATCTTCGTATATATCTACGTGTACCCAGATTTTTTTCAAGTTGGCAATTAAATAAAGTTCATCTTTGGGAGAAACATACTGGCCTTCACGAGCACCTATGTTCATTACAGTACCTTTAAATGGTGAGTGGATATGCAAATATTTTTGAATTTTTCGCGTTTTTTGTAATTCTTCTATTTGGTGAATTGGCACATCAAATAGTTCCAGTCTTTCTAAAGCACTCTTAAGTAGGTTTTGGGTAGATGTTTGCATTTTTTTATTGTTTTTTAATTTAACAGATTCCCAGTTTTTTAAGGCAACAAGATATTCACGCTGAGCAGCAACTAAATCTGGAGAATAGATGCTTAACAATATTGTATTTTTTCCAACACTTGTTCCGGTTTCATCTACACGTAAAGTACCAATCCAACCGTCAGTTTTAGGATGTAGCCTTGTTAAATATTCTTCATTGAAATCCACATGCCCTAATGAATTAATTGTTCTTGCAATGGATTTTTTCTCGGCTATGGCAGTTCTTACACCAATATTGTGTACAACAACCGGGTCTATTGTGACGGTGCCAGCAGGATCATTAGCCCCCGAACCGCCATCCGCATATACCGGAATATAGTCCATGCCCATTTCGTCTTTTGTAAAGACGGGAGACGTTATTGCGGGATTCATTGGGTTGCGATAAAAAAGCACTTCTTTTTCTTTTGGTTTATTATCTTCCGCATATACAGGTATATAATCCATTCCCATTTCATCTTTTGTAAATACGGGTGAAGTAATCGCAGGATTCATGGGGTTACGGTAGAAGAGTGGTTTCTTCTCTTCGCTTGTCATTGATGTTATTTCATTGCTACCCATTTTTTCTGCATACCAGTATCCACCACCGGCGCCAGCTGTAAGGGCTAATATTGCTGTGATGATAATACCTTTACTCATGAGTATACTCCTTACCAGTAGCCGCATCTAAAGCGGCTAAGGATTGTTTTGCATGACTGATTGTTTGCCAATATTGTGTTTCATAATTGAATAAAGTGATTTGTGCGCGCAGTAAGTTTAAAAAATCAACTTTATTGACTTGATAACCTGCTAGCATGGCGTCAACCATTTGTTCAGCTTGAGGAATGATCGAATCAGAAAATAATTTAGCTTGCTGAGTTGCGCGTTGGAAGTTGGATATCGCAGCTTTTATTTCTTCAACAACACTATTTTCTATTGCTGTAATGGCATACTTTTGTTGCATCCATTCGTAGTTACGTTGATCCTTTGCTGGATTTTGTCTGTTACTTGTATCCCAGGGAATATTCACAGAAAATTGAACACTTGCCAAGCCAGGTTCGTCTTTTCGCCAACCGTATAATGCACCTAATTGAAAATCAGGATAATAATTTTTTTTCGCTAACTCATAACGAGTTTCTGCCGCAGCGGAGAGTAATTTAGCGCGTTTTATATCCGGGCGCTGTTGAGTTGCTATTAGTAAATAGTCTTCATTGGTTTTTAATATCGGGAGATTAGCATTAATTGCTCTATCTATTTTAATAGGGCCAGTTTTACCAGTGCCCATTAAACGATTTAATTTTGCTTCGGTAGTTTGTCGCATTGCGATGAGTTGTAATTTTTTATCTTGAAAGCGATATGATTCAACTTGCGCTAACAATATATCTTGCTGTAAACCTTGGCCTACACTATATTTGGTTTCTGCAACTTCAATAAATTGCTCTAGAATACCAAAATTTCTTTCGATGATTTCTAGTGCATGATCCAGATAAAATAGCTGCCACCACTGGTGTTGTATTTGTTGAATGAGTTTACGTTTGGCATCTTGCCAGTTTTCACTAGAGGCAATGGCAAGGTTTTTGGCGGTTTGTGACTTTAATGCTAATTTTCCAGGATAAGGCAGCGCCTGAGTGATCCCCAATTGAATCTGTGTCATTGGTGTTTGGTCGAGTGCAAAGCTATCTAATGGTAAATTAGCGACGTTGAATTTTAATTTTGGTTCGGGAAGTGCCCCAACTTGCGCTGGAATTTCCGACAACGCTAAAAAGCGTGAATTAATTGAAGCCAGGTTCGGGTTGTTGCTTAGTGCTTGTTTTATCGCTTGCTTAATTGATAAAGCATTAGGCGTTTTATTTTCTGTAGAGAAAGCATAACTCGGCACTAAAGAAATACTGCTTAACAGTATGAAGACTATGAATCGACTAAACATAAAAATCCAATTTTAGGTGTCTGGATTAAGGTTACTTAAGCCAGGTAAAAATTACTTTTATTCCCAGGTCTTGCAAAGCGCAAACGTATTACCTATACGTCGTAACTGACAGAATATGGGAGAATAGATAAAGCTTGGATCTTAAATGTTTATAGGGGGGCGGATATCAACGTTGATATCAATGCTTTGTGAGAAGTATTTAATGGCTTCGGGTGTTGAGGAGCTATAAAACAATAACGAATTACCGAATGAACTTACATTACTTGCGCTGCAATAAACGCAATTTGCACATTCTACCTGGCAGTTATTTTGATCAGTTTTATGGCTTTGTTTATGTGTTTGATGGTCTGAGCTATCAGACATTTCATGATTCGAGTGCGAGACATCCATGGAGCTTGTTTCATGTGTCATCTCAGCATGAGACATAAAATCACCAGCCATGACGAAATTTACAGGTGATGTAAATAATATCACTGCTAACAGCCAAGCAAGGTTTCTAAATGTCATTCGAGATTTCATTAGGATATTGGACAAACCTTTCATGAATAGTTCAACTTTACAACTATATGATAGTCAATAAACTAATATAGTCAATCAATTCAATTATTTCCAAATTGGAGATAATGTTGTTTATTTAAACTGGTATAATCCATATTATCGTCAATTTGGAAAGAATATGAATAATCAATTAGTAAAATTTGGTCTGTTGGTTGTTGTGGTAATCATCACAGCGTTTGTAGGACTTAAACCTATCGTTAACCATGAAAATGAATATAGAGTCATTATTGCAAACGCGAGCGAATATCCGATTAGTAGCGCAATAATAACCGGTGCTGGACAAAATTCCGGCAAGATTGGTCCCATCAAAGTCGGCAAGATTAATGACTTTATTTTTACCGCTAATCAAGATGGTGCATTGGAATATTCTATTAAACAGAATGATCGTGAATTGACCGGAGTGATCAATGCCGATCTCAAAAAAAATCAAGTTGGTGAGATATTTGTTGTATTAGGGGAAATGTATAAAGTTAGAATTGAGGATGAATTTGATATCTAATCAAGTGGTTTGAAAATGCCAATGGCTTTGAATAACGCTTGCCCATATCTATTGGTATATTTATCCATTTGTGAATACATGTACAATTATTAATATCTTATCCAAGTCAAATAAACAAGTTTATTTCTGATCTTCCCAAGCCCACTTACCGCAATTTGTATATTCTGTATGCCGTCTTTCAAAGGTTTACAATTCAGTTGTATTTAATACGTTGTGATCTAAACTTATCGGTAATTGCCATTACATTTCAATAAATCAAAAATACGGCAATTAAGCCTGATTTCTTTTCTTGTGTGCGGTTGATTATCATACAAGCATTAATAATATTTCAATAAAAATAACAATTTACCAGATAATTTAAATTGCCAAAGTGGGGCATTTATGAAAAGTCGAATAAATCATAAGCATGGATTCGTTAAGATTGGTGGATTATCATTTTTTTGCCTGTCGTTGTTGAGTTCGTGTTCTGAGCAAATACCTTCCAATCCAAGTAACCCTGAAAAAGCCACGGCATACATGCAAATCAATGGCGATGTGAGTGGTGTTTCAAATCGTGTGGCTGGCTCGACAGATTCTGTCGCAATAAGTGAGGTTTTTGGTAGTGGTTATGTTGCATCGAACACCACCACTGTAAGTACCAATTTGACTGGCGCGATTGGAAATACTGGCGGATTTGGTTTTAATGGCAGCATTGCCAGTATTGTCGGTAATTTAGGTGGTTTCGGTTTTGGAGGGTTCGGTACATTTGCCAGTTTCTTTGCCGGTAGTTTACCTACCGCACCACCGGGTGGAATATTAATCCCACCAGGCGTAGGTGCACCTCCAGGTACGGGTGGATTTGGTCCACCCCCAGGGAGTTTTGCGCCACCAGGTGGATTTGTACCACCCGTCGCAGGTGGGCCTCCAGCAGGGACGCCAGGTTTGGGCGTTGGAATAGGTGCTGGTGGTGGTTTCGGTGGAGGTATAGGTGCCGGCGCTGGTGGCGGTTTCGGTGCTGGAGGTGGGAATGGCGTTGGCGCAGGCACAACACCAGCAAACGCTGTAGTCGCTACGACAAATTCAAATTTATCAGAACTCGAAACACCATTAGCGAATGTTGACCTTGACGTTTTACTTGTTTCTGCAGTTACTAATTCTGGCCGGGCAGGGATTTCTCCACGAGCATTAACTGAAACTGTCGTCCCTTGTGCAGGTGGTGGCACAATGACTCAAATCGTAGACGATGTTGATCCTGTTGGGTTATCTACTGGTGATACTCGTTCAACCGTGTACGCAAATTGTGCCAGAGATGCCGCTGGCGTCAATATCACAAATGGTAGTCGTGGATTTACCACAGACGAAGTTATTGGTACACCATTTATCGATGCTACATGGGTATCAAGATCCACAATGTTTCGAAATAATTTTGTTCGAACAAATACAGCATCGGGAAATAGTAGAACAACTGATGGTAGCACTACAACTGGGATTTCCATTACCGATAATAATCTAGTGAGCCAACAAGCTAATGGCTCGGGCAGCACTTCAAGAACCAACGCCACAACAAGTACTTCATCAAATTATGACTTTAATTTAGATTTTAATTGGGACGTGACAGCGCAAGTTTATGAAATTGTCTTTAATGTAAATGTAGAAAGCACGAACACCCAATCTACCGGGTCAACAGTTGTAACGAATATCCCAATTACTGGTGTTCTTGGTCAAGCGCCCAATGCAGGACAATTAACCTTTCAGCGATTGACGGATGCTGTTGTTGTTTCAATCGTGACAGGTACAGCGCAAGCAGATGGTACTGTACTAGTAGAAGTTGATAACAATGCGGACGGTGTTATTGATACATCCACTGTTGAAACGGATTGGAGTGGTGTGCTTTTCAATATATTCAATGGTTAAATATACACAATAAAATAAACTAAGGTTAAAAGTTTATTTTATTGCATTTTAATTTATTCTCTTTCGTTGCTAAGAATTTTTAAACTCAAGGTGTTGGCATTATAGCGTGTAGTTCGCTATCGATATGATTCGCCAGTTCATTATAGATTCTTGGTGAATATGACATGTGTTCATCAAATAACCCAGTAATCATATCCACGGGATTAGTTTGAATAAAAAAGTACTCAGGTCCATTGATTTGCATACTGCCATCAGAGAACATTGTATTCACATACCCTACATGAGAATATGTATTACCAGGGGTGAAAATCGGATTTATGATATCTTTTAGATCTCGAAAGGGAAATGTGGTTACGGTATCTCCTTCAGCCACCCAGCGATATGTTTTGTTAGCCATACCAGTAAAACCATTAGCCCAAGTCCAATAGTAATTTCCAACTCTGGGTGAGCCAAAAGTTTGCACGCCCTCAATGTTTATATTGTTAACTACCTGTAAACGATATGCGATAAGACTGGACATTGCACCACCTAAACTATGGCCGGTAATCCAAAGTTTCCGATCATTTGTTAACAAAGGGGAAACAGTATCTGCAATGAGATCAAATACTGAGGATGCTGCTATAAAAAAACCGGCATGGACACCAAAAAGTCCCCAACTTGGCGGTGCTGGAATTAGCGGATGGAAACCGTCGATAGCGACGTCTTGCCAGTCTTCACTCATTTGTGTTCCACGAATGGTAACCAACACAATTTCATCATTGTGGGCAATTGCTAAATCAACACCTAGTGAATTAGTATCGTCAGAATAATCAACAGTTAATCCCATTTTCGCAAAACGTTCTGTGACATTGCCAGAAAAGTCGTTACTATCATCATATACCGTCATACTGGCTGCTGATAACAGATAACTATTGACCCATGAAAAGCCAGTATTTTCTGCTTCAAAATAATGGAATGGATAATTAACTTGATAATTGTTTTCTAAAATGGCTTCTTGATTATCGCTTTTTCTAACAGCGACTAATGGAGCATTCGTTTCAGTATCTGGTAATCTAACTGTTATCGATGACGTACTGGCACTTATGATATCTAGTGTTGCGTTTCCGAGTTTTATGTCAATTTCAGGCATGTTGTAACCGTGGATAGTTAATGCATCACCAACTTTTGCCAATGTTCTAGGGTTCCATTCTTCGATATCCCAATATGCATAGGTACTTGGCGTATTATCAATACAAACCATTGAAATACTACCATCCCGATTAATTCGACTCGTTAACTCACAGCCGAGGTCGGATCTGCTGCGTTGTATAATAGATTCTTTCACGAGGTTTTGTGAAGAGATTACTTTTGACTGGAGATGATAAGAATCATTGCTGTAGCGACTGAGTGAAGCTTTGTCTGCAGCAAAAATTGTTACGTTAAATAGTGTTAAAAAGATGATAAGTAAATATATTCCGCCTTGTTTCATTTGCTATCCCTGCCTCATGTTTTATTCTGCAATTAATTTAAAAAAAATAACACGTGTTATGAGGGGTTGCTGTTATCTAAGTCACACTGGTTTAGCTTTAAATTGGCAACATCAGAAAATAGATAACTAGTTAATGTGAGCCATAATTTAATAAAGCAATTGTTTGAATAAAATTAATCTGACAACTTATTCTCAATATTCATATTTAGGACTTAATGATCAAGCATATTATTCCGAATTAAGATGTAGTAATACGAAGAGTCAATTTGATGTTAGGTTTTCTCTAAAAGTGTGAGACTAATCACAATATTAAACGTCAAAATAGAAAATAATTAAGCGTAGGCCTGGATACTCAACATAATGAGCTTTATTGGAAAATGATTTCTAGAGGGATTTTAAACTTACTCACGATATTAGTCTTATTTGTTTATCCATTCGTTGGATATTCAAGTCAGTTGAATGTGTCAAATATTGTAAACAACCAAGATAATTATGATCAATTTAATTTACACATTCCATCGTCAAATTGGAAGATCTTTGACGAACAATCCAAAATAGGGGAGATCAAAGACATACGTAATGTCGATTTTGAGTCAAGCATTGAACATGATGGGGCAGAATGGAGTACACAATTTGATGCTCATAATTACTATACCCCAGATGAAGAAGATAACTATCAATTAGAAATAAACCGATTTTATTTAAATTATAAAAATAAAAAATCTGGCGTGAGGACTAAAGTTGGTAGACAAGCTAGTTCAAGCACTGGTGTGGTTGGGGAAATAGATGGTATTACACTACAAATTCCATTGTCATCTCGATTTCATATTGGCGCAAGTGCGGGTTTCCCGGTAAGTGCATTAGAAAAACATAAAATTCAGGATAATAAACCTTTTATTGTTGTAAATTCTAAGTTACCTCAACTATATAACTCTGTCATATTAAAACCATATGTTGCGATACAGCATTTAGATGGTATTCTCAATAGGCAATCTATTGGGTTGGAATTTAACTTTAGAAAAAGTGGACATAGTATCTATCAAATGGTTGATTACAATACTCAATTCAATATGGTAAATCTGTGGCTATTTCAAGGTCAATTTCGAAAAAGTAACAATGCTTTATATTTTATGACACTAGATTATCATCGTAACCCAGCGTTAGAATTGAATAACGCACTGATGAATGAAACTCGCGTTAGTAGTTTAAAAGAGTTGAGTACTGTTCTTTCCAATAGAGAAATAATTGCTCAAGCAAATAATTATTCTACTAAAAATTATAGCGCTACATTGGGAAGTAGTTTTCCGATTAATTCTCGATTGCAAATAGGTGCAGATATTAATCGATACGATCAAGTTTATAACACTTTTAATAGTGATGAATTAAACGATTTTGAAGAACACAATTATCAAAACAAATTGTCAACTCAATTGGTTGCAAGTAATTTGATGGGAAAGAAGGATACTTTATCCCTCGAATATGAATATACTGATGCAAAATATTATGATAACTCAACGATATTGATTCGTGATCAGATAGAACTAACGGGTTTATATCAACTGGAGTTAGAGTTTCGCATGGACGAAGGACAACGAAACGATGGTGAGCTTGTATTAACAACTATTCCAAGAGCCATGTTACGTTGTCAATGTTCAAAGAAACTGGTTGGAGGTTTGGAATTAGGCTATGAGAGCTGGAATTATTCCGGAAATACTCAACAAGATGATGAGAGTTGGTTATATACTAATGTAAATTTTCGGCTGGAAATATAATTAGCATAAGAATCTCAGCAAGTATTGAAATCGCGACGACCTAAGACTTTCCCCTGTAATAAATGACTATCTTCTTTAGAATATCCAGAAACATTGGCGTAAATCCCAGAAATACACCTCTTAGATTCAACTCATAAGTGCAACCGCATATTTTGAGAGAAAGCCAGATGCTTGTATGCTAAGGTTTTTTCTCTTGGCGGAGTAAACACCTATGAATATATACAAGCAACTGACTTATGAGCAA